>Ga0307505_10002345_pt1 | contig 13345 bp, 13 predicted proteins | sample 23_S_MG_FD_202183 | JGI IMG/M metagenome (GOLD analysis project Ga0307505, IMG submission 202183) | Soil microbial communities from Populus trichocarpa stands in riparian zone in the Pacific Northwest, United States - 23_S | ecosystem: Environmental > Terrestrial > Soil > Riparian zone > Trees...
GGGGCGCCTTGGTGTCGGCGCGCAAGCCGACGGTCTGTATCGTCGCGCGGACATTGCACAATCCGGCCTACAAGGGTTCGTACGAATTTCCGCAGCGCAAGGTCGACCACCGCGCCGGTCTGACAGCAGGCGGCTTCGTCCGGGTTCGGAAGGCGCAGGCGGACGAGACCATCGTCATTCCGAATCATCACCCGGGGTACGTGTCGCCCGAGGAATGGGAGGAGAACATCCGCACCCTCGCGGGCAACGCGCCGAGTCGGGAACGGCGAAGCGCCGGTGAAGGCCCAGGTCTGCTCCAGGGGATCATCCGTTGCGGAGACCACAACCTCGCCATGTCGACCCGGCACAACCGCACCCGCCGCGACGGATCGGTGGCCTACGCCTATCAATGCATTGGCGACTACCTGATGGGCGGTGAGCAGTGCGGCTACCTTTCCGGTTTGCATCTCGATCGGGCGGTCACCGCCGCTTTGTTGCTGCGGTTATCGCCTCCCGAGATGGAAACCGTGCGACGCGCGTGGGAGGCGGCGCGGTACAACGCCACGTCCGAAGAGCGCCGCCGGACGGCAGCCCTCCGCCACGCTCAAGCGCGGGTCGACGACGCGAAGACTCGCTTACTCGATCCGGCGCCACATCGGCCGCATGTCCAAGAGGCCTATGAGGAGGAGTTCGAGGTTGCCATGCAACGCCTCAAGGAGATTCAACACCTAGCGAACAACCAACCGTCGATGATCGACGATTTTACGGAAGAGGCGTGGCGGGACCTGCTCGATCTGGCCGACGATATCGCCGCGATCTGGTACGCGGACACCACCGAGAACCGCGACCGCAAGGACTTGACGCGCATGATGATCAACAAGGTGGTCGTCGAGGAGAAGGTCAAGCCGGGCCGAATGACCGAGCGCATCATCGCCCGCATCGTGTGGGCCGACGGCGAGGAGACCCGCATCGAGGTGAAGCTGGCGGCGGTTGCGCACCAGATCATCGCCGATCTCGCCGCCGCCGACGTCGATCTGGCTGAGATCGCCACGAGGCTCTGTGCCGACGGGTACGTCACCTCGCGGGGCAACCCGTGGTCCCGTGACACCGTCGCGAAGTATGTTGCGTTGCTGCGGAAGAGGGCTGAGTGAGGGACTCGGCGAGCGCGCCGGGCGGTTCGGGCTCAGGTCAAGCGATCGCGCAGCGGGTGGAACAGGGCGATGAACTCATCCGCCGTCGCGCCGGCGAGAGTCGGCGTCCAGATGCCCATGGACCCCGACCGGGTCGGAGACTCACTCGACAGAGTTGGTTGCCTCTGACCGCGCCTGAAGCATACTGTACCGCGATGCCTCGACACCTTGATGCGGCCGACCTACCGGAGGATATCGCCCATATTGCCCGGGCTCAGGTTGCAGCCGGAAACTTCGAGACGGTTGAGGATGTGGTGCGCGCAAGCGTCCAGGCCCTTGAGGCTCGTGAGGGCGAGTGGCTCGACTATGCGCGTGACCTGTGGCGGGAGCGTAGAGCCGCGGCAGAGCGTGGCGAGTTCAGCGCCGGAGCCCCTTCCGAGATCATGGCGCGCATCCGCGCCCGCATCCGACAGTCCGCCTGAACGTCGCTCGACGAAGAGAGCCTTCCGTCTCAGCGGCAGAGCCAGCAACTTCGGTGGATCTCTCGGACGCAATCCGCGGGGGCTCACGCGATTCGGCAGCCGTGGGCTTCCAGCAAGATGACGCGTTGCGGGGCGACGACTCTCACCTCGCGTTCACCAGCGAAGAAGGTCGTCAGCCGGATGTTGTCGAGCGGAGTCTTACAGACGACGTAGTTCGGCCCGAACTTGTACTGCGCCATGTGTCGCACCAGGGAGAAACTCTGATGAGCCGCTCGCCAGAGCGCGTGCGCGGATCCGCCTTCCTCGACATCGAGGCCGTGGCGGCGCGCAATGTCGTCGCTCATCCACGTGTTGTCGCGAATGTGCCCAGTCTCGCACCGCTTGGCGCGATCGTGGATTGAGTTGAACGAACGCACGGAGTCCGAGAGCAACTCGCCGTGAACTTGCACGTAGCGTTTCCAGATCGAGTCGTCAGGCATGCCGGCGTTGCCCTGGAGGAACTGGAAGCGCTCGGCCTCGCCGATGCCACGATAGAGCACGATCTCGCCCGACTCGAGGAGGGGCTGATCCTCGGTGTCGACGATCTGGTAGCTGCCGTGCTGTACGAACAGGTAGGTCGGTCGTCCTCGCCAACGCGCTTGCTCGGGTACGAGATACACGGCGATTGGGGTCGTGACGGCGTCGGTGCACACCGTGCCGAAGCTGATCGCGATCCGCGTCGGGGGGCGTTGTCGCGCCGCCTCCCAGAAGGCGAACAGATCCCTGCACTCGTCGCGAGAATAAGCGCCGAAGTAATAGTGCCGTCGAAGGTTGATCCCGTCGGCGAAGACCTGTGGAAGGATCCAGCTGTATTGGAAGTAGTAGTCGCGATCGGGAGGCTGCTCCGGCGCATATGAAAGCGGACCGTCCGCCGCCAGCCACGGTACGATGCGGCCATCGACCGCCAACGTGCTGGTATCGAATTGGGATCCTCTCATCGCGCCAGCGGGAAGCAAATACCCGCACCGATTCGCCGGGATGGAACGCTGCCCACGGACACTACCTTGAGCCACGTGGCGGCATCGACGGCCGGTACTGCGGGTTCGGCCTGTCCGGCGCTGATTTCCTTGAGCACAACGTCGGGAACGTAGACGTTTCGGGCACATCCTTCGATCAGGCGTAGATTCCCGGTTTGGCCGAGGTAGATGAGCGGAGAAGGCTCGACCACCGCACTCTCAAACAAGATCGTCCATTTCCTGCTTTAGCTCGGCGACATCAAGGTGAATTACGTCGATCTTGCGGGCCGCGAGCGCGTCCAGAAAAGCAGTTCGCGGTAGCCCCGCCAACTCAGCCGCACGCCCCTGGGAAATGAGCCCCTGACGGTACCAGTCAATCGCCGCAGCCACCTTGATGTCCTTCTCCAGCTCGATGGGCGAGCGGTGCAGGGAACTCGGCAACTCGTCGGGCAGCTGAATGGTCACGGACGTCATGATCTCACCTCCTGGTCCCCGAACTTCGGACTTCTCCGTACCGGTTCGGCCAGATGTTATCGAGGTCTAGATGAGCCCGCCTGCCCTTTGACCGAAGCGTAGAGCACGTCCGGATCGAGGTCGGCTCCGCAGGGCCAGGTCACGGTACCCAGCTCCTCGTTGATTCTCACCTTCGCAAACTCTGATTCGTCGCGGAGGGCGCTGAACACGCCGTGGAAGTCGACCAAATTGGAGACATCGACCTCTCCAATCGTACCGTCTGTAAAACGCAGGCGAAGCCGACATCGCCCGACAACCTCGACTTCGGAAATGTCCACCAGCATTAATCACTCCGATGGCGCGATGAGCATCATCAGCTCCTCGAAGGATGCGGTCCGATCAAAGATCGACCTCGAGCGGCTCCCGTTTCAATGCGCTGACCTTCAGGATCGAAAATCCAAGCACGTTCCCGGATTTGTCCACCTTCTCCATGACCTGATCGTTGGCGGTCTCGCGGAAATAGCCTGGCTTCTGGTCGAACATCACTTCGAGGAAGTCGCCTTCCGGATCGTACCAAACCTTCAGCTTTTTCTCGGCCATATCGCTGTTCCTTTCTTCACCTTGTCTGTCAGGTAGGCGGTGAGAACGAACGCATCGTCTTCAGCGATCTTTACCACTACGCAGACATGCTTGTCGCCAACCAAAGTCCCGAGATAGAAACGGTAATACAACCGGGCCTGTGGATCACTCAGCGATTCCGAAACCGTTTCGGGTTGGGCCAGGGTCGCCGCGATGGCGCGCTCCATGCCCGCCATTTCCGGATGCTCCAGAATATGGTGCAACCGCTCCTCCGTCAGCCGGATAGCCAGACCCTGCCAATCGTGCAGAAGAGTGTCGGCTGTCACCGTCGGCTCCGTCTCAAGCCCGATCGGCGGAGGGTTTTGTCCCGCCGTCGCTTGTACCGAACAACACTCCCTCCAACCTCTCCGCCGCCTGCTGCTGCATGGTCGGCAGGACGTGCGAGTAGGTATCCAGCGTGAGCGTCACGCTCGCGTGACCGAGTCGTTCGCTGACGACTTTGGGATGCTCGCCCTGCGCCAGCAGCAACGTCGCGCAACTGTGGCGGAGATCGTAGAGGCGGAAGTCGGTGGTCAGTTCGGCGTTCTTGAGGATCGCCTTGAAGTGGCGGGTCACCAGGTTGTGCTTCTCGACCGGCTCTCCCTTTGCGGTTGCGAAGACGAGGTCGTGGTTGGCGTACTCCGAGCCGGCCTTGAGTCGTTCGGCGGCCTGCACTTTCTTGTGGGCGGCCAAAGCTCTGGTCACGGTCGCCGGCAGCGGGATGGTTCGCGCACTTTGCGCGGTTTTGGGCTCGGCGAATTCCCATCCGCCGCCCTTCGGCTTGGCGACGAGGGTGCGACGGACGACGACCGCGCCCTTGTCGAGGTCGACGTCCTGCCACTTGAGGCCGAGGTACTCGCCGGGTCGCATCCCAGTCGTGAGCGCCACCGAGAAGAGGACTCCCCAGCGGTCGACGGCCGCGTGTTTCAGAAACGCGCCGGCTTCCACGGCCGAGAACGCCTTCATCTCTTTCTTGCGCTGCTTCGGGAGGTCGACGGCGAGCGCGGGGTTGATGGTGAGGAGCCGCCACTTCACGGCTTGGTTCAATGATGCGCGGATGACGCCGTGGACATGCCGCACGGTCTTGGGTGACAGGCGGCGGCCGAGCAGCAGGGTGTAGAGCTTCTGGATGTCGAGCGGGCTCACCTTGTGGAGCCGGAGGCTGCCGACGTCCGGCTTGATGTATTTCTCGACGAGGTACTTGTAGCCGTCGAGGGTCCGCGGCCGCACACGTATCTTCGCCGCGGTTTCCAACCACTCGTCGAGGTACTCGCCGACGGTGGTATTGGCCGGCTCGACCAGGGTTCCCAAGTCGTTGGAGTGGAGCATGCTGTTGAGCATCTCCTGCGCCTTCTTCTTGTTCCCCTTGAAGGTCTTGTTGATGTAGCGGCGCCGGCCGGCGCCGTCGCGACCCGTGTAGATTCGCAAGGTGAAGCTGGCGTCGCTGCGCCGGATGATCTGTCCCGCCATTGCCGTCTCCGTACCCATCTGCCGCGGTGGCAGGGGACCTCGACAGGTAAGTTTCTTCTGCCGTTGGCCCCAGGGTTTCAACTGCCCGGGACGGTAGCACAGGCACACATCGGCACACAAATGGCACACAAAAGACCGCGGCCCCCGGTTGGGGGCCGCTAAGTCCTTGTTTTTACGCGCGCCCGGACCGACTCGAACGGCCGACCCTCTGGTTCGAAGCCAGATGCTCTATCCAGCTGAGCTACGGGCGCATGACTCGCGCTCGCGGCGCGACGCGTGACGATAGTCGATGCGCGCTCGGCGCGCCAGCCCGGTTGGGGTCGGATCGTTCGACGGGTTCCCGGGTCTGATCGGCGGTGCTTGCGGGCGGCCGCTCAGACCTGGGATGTCGGCGAGGGCTAGGGGCCGTACAAGGCGAGGATGGTGGCGGCGACGGCGTCGTCGGTCTCCGTCTGCAGGCAGGTCTTCAAACTCGCCACCGTGGTGCCGCACCATGCAACGTTGGCGACCCGGTCATCCGTGCAGTACTCGTCGATCTTCAGAACTGCCTTGGCCCAGTAGCCGTCGATCTTCGTCTGGAACGCGACTTCGTCGCAGGTCTTTCCGGCCGCGACCAGCTCCCGGCACTTCGCGTTCAACTTCAGTTGCACCTGCCCGTACTTGAGGACGGCCTTCCGCGTCTTCTTGGCGCAGGTATCGACGTCGGTGGCGGGGAACTGGCTGGGGGGCAGCGGCGTGTTGGAGTAATCCTCTAGCAGCGAGCCGAAGGTCCACGACACGGAGCCGAAGTTCATGACGTCGCCGTTGTCGACGCCGTTCTCGTCGAGGTGCCTCCAGTTCGCGGCCCACGAGCACAGGAATCCGGTCGGGATGTTGGGCTTCAGGGTGAGGACGAACCCGCCCTGATCGTTGCCGCAGGTGTTGGTGGCGAAGCAGTCGTCGACGGTCACAGTGGTGTCGCACAGTCCGACATCGGGGATCGCGGAGGCCGGAGAATCGGCTTCGAACTCGACGACGTCGTTGTTCGCCCGCACCACCGTCCAACCGGAGGGTGCGGTTGCGCCCAAGACCTCGACCTGGGTCACGCCCGCGCAGGTCTTCGGTACGAGATTGGTGGTGAAGAACAACATCTTGTGGACGCCGCCGTCGGTGGTCGTGTCGAACCAGTTGAAGGTCTCGAACTCGACATCGAACGCGCCGCCGCCGACGTCGATGACGTCGGTCACGCGCATGCACTGTACCGTCGAACATACGGTGCCGGTCGGTCCGGGCAGCGGTGGATCGGCGGAAACGGATCCCGCGTACAACAGCGCGGCGATGCCCACGAACGCCGCCGAATGGTGAGATGATACACGCTTCGTCATCGGTTTCCCCCTTGCGCATGGGACGCCGAGTGACAGGAGTATAAGCGAGGGGGGAGACCCGGCGTCGCGTTTACATCGAATCAGCTGAACTACCGTGTGAGACGATCCGGCTCGTAGCGCGAGAGACGGTGACTCGTCAATGAGAATCTTAGAAGATAGGGGCGAGGGGCGAGGGGCGGGGGGCTGGGGAAGGGATCTAGGATTTAGGATCTGGGGGTCGGGAGAGGTGCGATGCTTTGGGTCGGGCGAAGCGAGGAATGTGGGCGCAGCGAGCAACCGAACCTGGCCCCCGGCCCCCGACCCCGGACCCCTGATCCCTGACCCCTGATCGGCCAACTGTCAGCCCCTGATCCCTGACCCCCGCAGTTAATGGCTTTGACAGTACCCGCCATTGCATTCCGGGACTCACGTGATTCCATGGCGGGTTTCCGCGGGGGCGATCTGTCGTTCCCGCCTCGACGATTGGATCGGCAATGGGCGACGAACCGAACAAGGTCATCTACTCGATGGTCGGCGTGAGCAAGTTTCACGGCAAGAAACAGGTCCTCAAAGAGATCTACCTCTCGTACTTCTACGGGGCGAAGATCGGGGTCCTGGGTCTAAACGGCTCGGGGAAGAGCTCGCTGCTGCGCATCCTGGCGGGCATCGACAAGGAGATCGAGGGCGAGACGGTCCTGTCGCCTGGCTACTCGGTGGGCATCCTCGAACAGGAGCCGAAACTCGAGGACGGCGCCACGGTCATCGAGATTGTTCGCCAGGGCGCGGCCGAGGCGACGGCCCTGCTGGCGGAATACGATCGCATCAACGAGCGGTTCTCCGAGCCGATGTCGGACGACGAGATGGCGGACCTGATCGCTCACCAGGGCGAGGTGCAGGAGAAGATCGACAAGCTGGGCGCGTGGGACCTTGCGGCGCGCCTGCAAATGGCGATGGACGCGCTGGACTGTCCGCCGGGCGACGCGCCGGTCGACAACCTGTCCGGTGGCGAGCGGCGCCGCGTGGCGCTCTGCCGGTTGCTCCTGCAGCAGCCGGACATCCTGCTGCTCGACGAGCCGACCAACCACCTCGACGCCGAATCGGTCGCATGGCTGGAACACCACCTAAAGAGTTACCCGGGCACGGTGATCGCCGTCACCCACGATCGTTACTTCCTCGACAACGTCGCGGGATGGATCCTCGAACTCGAACGCGGACGCGGTATCCCCTGGAAGGGCAACTACACGTCGTGGCTCGAGCAGAAGGGCCAGCGGCTGGCGCAGGAAGAGAAGACCGAGACGCAGCGACAGAAAACCCTGGAGCGCGAACTCGAATGGATCCGCATGTCGCCGAAGGGGCGACACGCCAAGGCGAAGGCCCGCATCACCTCATACGAGCGCCTGCTCGGCGAGGAGACCGAGGGCACCGACGACGACATCGAGATCCATATCGCGCCGGGACCGCGTTTGGGCGACGTGGTCATCGCTGCGGACAAGGTCGACAAGGCGTACGGCGATCGGGTGCTCATGAAGGGGATGTCCTTCTCCCTGCCGCCGGGTGGAATCGTCGGCGTCATCGGCCCGAACGGCGCCGGTAAGACGACGCTGTTTCGCATGATCGCTGGCGAGGAGAAGCCCGACGGGGGAACGATTCGCATCGGCGAGACGGTGGTTCTGGCGTATGTCGAACAGAGCCGCGCGACGCTGAACCCCGACGACACGATCTGGCAGGCGATCACCGGCGGTCAGGACATCATCAACATCGGCAAGCGCCAGCTCAATTCGCGCGCCTATGTGGCCCGCTTCAACTTCGCCGGCACCGACCAGCAGAAGAAGGTGGGTGTCCTCTCCGGCGGCGAGCGCAACCGCGTCCAGATGGCGCGCATGCTCAAGGACGGCGCCAACGTCCTGCTGCTGGACGAGCCGACCAATGACCTCGACGTCAACACGATGCGCGCCCTGGAAGAAGCGCTGGAGCACTTCGCCGGATGCGCGGTCGTCATCAGTCACGACCGCTGGTTTCTCGACCGCATCTGTACGCACATCCTGGCGTTCGAGGGTGGCGGTTCGGTGATCTGGTTCGACGGCAACTACACGCAGTACGAGGAAGACCGCGAGGCGCGCCTCGGCAGCGCCGCCGCCGATCCGAGCCAGCGGACGAAGTACCGCCAACTGACGCGGCGCTAACCCGGGCCGCGCGGCGCGACCACGATCGACATCGAGATGCGCACCGCCCTGATCGCAATCCTCACCGCCCTGGCGATCGCCGGGGCGGTGGGGATTGTGGTGCAGCTGCCGAAGATCGTCACGCATCACATCAATCTCCCGAAGGAGCGCCGGCGCCGCGAGATGGCGGCGCGGCGGACGTTGATGCGATGGATGGCCGGCGCTGCCGCGGTGGTCGCCGCCGTCGCGTGGTTGTTGTCGCGTTGAATCGAATTAACCCTGCCCGAGGGAGGGCGAGCCGGTCCCATCCCGAGGATCGGCTCAGTCGAGTTATCTCTGGGGGGAGCCTTTGAACCGATGTCTGGCACCCCTTTCGGGGTGCGGTCATATTTTTGTCGCAGCACCCGGTGGTATCGCTCCGCTCAACCACCGGTTAACTGCTTCGAACCCTCCGGGTTCAAGGAGGCCTGCACGAGCATGTCCCTCCTCAGAATGCTGCCTCGGCCCTGTCCAGTTCTTCGTTGACGATCGGGTAGACGCGGTTGAACAACTGACCGCCGACGCCGGTGTTGGCTTCGACGACGATGAAACCGCCGTACTCGCGGTCGGCGTCGATCCAGGGGAAGGCGCCGTATGCGCCGGGATCGAAGATGAGCGACACGTTGGTGGCATCCACCCACCACCCGAGGCCGTAACTTCCGCCGCCGTACACCTCACCGACGCGGTCGGCGTGCATGCGGCGCACCGCTTCTTCCGAGAGGACGCGGTTGTCGCCGCACAGGCCGCCGCGGATGTGCATCAACAAGAGCTTCCCGTAGTCGCCGATGGTCGTGTAGGCGCCGCCTTCCATGTTTGGATTGTCGCTGGGCAGCAGGATGGATGGGTCGCCGTCGAAGGCCGCTGGGTAGCCGAGCAGGTTGCCGCCGGCGAGGCCGGGCTGGGTGAAGTGATTGTTGTAACCGAACGCCTCGAGTTCGCACGGCTCGGAGTAGATCTCGTTGATGAGCTCGGCCCAGCTCTTACCCGACACCGCCTCGGCGAGACCGCCGGCGACCTGCCACTGGCCGCCGCCGTAGCGGAACTCGGTGTCGGGCGGGATCACGTCGGCGTCGTCACCGGTCGTCGTGAAGATCTGCTGCGCGCAACCCTCCAACGTTCCGGTGTGGAGGAACTGGCAGATGTACGGAGGGTAGGCGACGTTCGGTCCGAGGCCGACCAGCCCCGAGCTGTTCGACACCAATTGAGCCGGGGTGATCGTCGGGTTGCCTTCGCCCCAACCGACGACATCGGTGATCGGCTCGTCCACGTCGAGTAGCCCCTGGTCGTCGAGATGCATCAGGACGCCGGCGGTGACCATCTTGGACGACGACGCGATGAGATAGACGCGGTCATCGGTGAAACTGCCGTAGCTGCGCTGGTGGATCACGCCGTGCTCGCGGTGGACGAGGATCGCCCCGACGCCTTCCAGGTCGCTCTCAGCCATGAACGTCTCGACCTCGGCGTCGAAGGCGGTGAAGTCGTACTGGGGCATCGTCGTATCAATGGACGACCCTCCGTCGTCGTCGCCGCAGGCGGCGATCAGAAGGGCGGCGATCAGGAGAAGGGGCCGACTCGCAGTTCTCATCATCGCGCCCCCATAGCAGCGACCGGATGGGCGAGCCAAGGGCGGCGTGCTGCGCGGTCGCTCTGGCCGCCGAATGGTTCAGCAGCCCGTTGAAGAATTCTATCCTCTTCGAGTCGGTGGGCAGCGCGAAGCCGAAAAGCACGTCATCCCGGCGAAAGCCGGGATCCAGGTGGGGCGGCGGAGGCATCCGGCCTGGGCCCCGGCTTTCGCCGGGGTGACTGAGGAGGCATGCGGGCTGGACCCCGGCTTTCGCCGGGGTGACTGAGGGGATGGCGATTGAATTGGCGGGCGAAGCCCCCTTTTCAACGTGGGGATCGGTGTTTTGGAGGGGATGATCTCCTTCGCCGCGCTGGACCTTCAGACCTGCCGCAGTGCCTGCTCGAGGTCGGCGATGAGGTCGTCTGCGTCTTCGACTCCGACTGAATAGCGTACCAAGTTATTCTTGATGCCGACCTGCAGACGCTCCTCGGTGGTCAATTCGTAGAAACTCATCAGCGCCGGTTGCTCGATCAAGCTCTCGACGCCGCCGAGCGACGGGGCGATCAGCGGGATGCGACAGGCGTCGACCAGGCGGCTGGTGGCGTCGATGTCGCCGTCGACCTCGAACGACACCACGCCGCCGTAACCGGACATCTGACGCACGGCGATTTCGTGTTCGGGATGGCTCGGCAGGCTGGGGTAGTGGACTACGCCGATTTTCGGATGGCCGTCGAGAAACGCGGCGATCCGCTCGGCGTTGTCGTTCTGCCGCGCGACGCGCAGCGCGAGCGTCTTCAACCCGCGAATCAACAGGTAGGCGGCGAACGGATCGGGCACGGCGCCGGTGATCGCCTGCAGGTCGCGGATGCCGGAGATCAGCGCCGAGTTGCCGAGCACCGCGCCGGCTAGGAGGTCGTTGTGGCCGCCGAGGTACTTGGTGGCGGAGTGGATCACGAGGTCGACGCCGAACTCGAGCGGGCGCTGATTGACGGGCGTGGCGAAGGTCGAATCGATGATCGTCTTGACGCGACGGCGCTGCGCGATCTCGACGATCTTCTCCAGGTCGAGGATTCGATTGTACGGGTTGGTGGGCGACTCGCTGAAGATGAGGCGGGTGTTCGGCCGCACCGCCTCTTCGATGCGCTCGTAATCTCCGGCCGGAACGGTCGATACCTCGACACCGTAGCGCCGCAGCGTCTGGTTGAGGAATTGCCGCGTGCGGCGGTAGGCGTCGTCGGTGACGACGACGTGGGCGCCGCGCGAGAGCATAGCGAAGAGCGTCGTGGTGACCGCCGCCATGCCGCTGGAGAACAGGAGCCCGTCCTCGGCGCAGTCGAGAGCCGCGAGTTTCTTCTCGGCGATGCGTTGGGTGGGGTTGCCGTATCGCCCGTATTCCTGACGCTCGATGCGGCCCTCGAAGTGGTCGCGCAACTCCGCGGTGTCGACGAAGGTATACGTCGACGTCTGCAGGATGGGAGTGGTAATCGCGTCGAGCGGCTTGGGGCGGGGTTCGCCGCCGTGCACGGCGCGGGTGCTGGCGCCGCGAGAGCGCCATTCATCGTCAACGGCCACTGCTTCTCTCCAGGAGGGTCGACTTCTCCGCGAAACGGCGGATCGCGTCCTTCACGTGGGCGAGATCCGCGGACACGTTGACGGGCGCGTTCGCATAGGTCGAGTCGACGCCTTTCAGTTCGTTCAAGTGGTAGGCGATCTTCTGGTTGGCGAACTTCAAGCCGTGCGCGGTCGAGATGACGACGACCCGCTGGTCGGACCGGATCACCTTGCGCTCGACCAGCTTGCGCAGGGCGGCGAGAGCGACGCCGGTGTGCGGGCAGTTGAACATGCCCGTTCGATCGGCGCGCGCGGCCTCGTCGGCGAGTTCGTTCTCGGTCGCCTGTTCGACGACGCCGTCGAACTGCGTCAGCGTGTTGATCGCGCGCTTGTAGCTCACGGGGTTGCCGATCTGGATGGCGCTGGCCAGCGTCGCTTTGGCGCGCACCGCTTCGAACGTCTTGAACTCGTCCTGGTACGAGAGATAGAGCGGGTTGGCGTTGGCCGCCTGCGCGACCGCGATGCGCGGCAACTTCTGGATCAGGCCGAGGTCGCGCATGATGAGAAAGCCCTTGCCGAGCGCGCTGACGTTGCCGAGATTGCCGCCGGGGATGATGACCCAGTCGGGGACTTCCCAATTGAACTGCTGCACCATCTCGATGCTGACCGTCTTCTGTCCTTCGATGCGCAGGCTGTTCATCGAGTTGGCGAGGTAGATCTCCGGCTCGTGCGTGATCTCCTGGACGAGCGCCATGCAGCCGTCGAAATCGGTGTCGAGGCTCAGCACGAGCGCGCCATTGGCGAGCGGCTGCACCAGCTGCGCGGGCGACACCTTGTCCTTCGGCAGCAGCACGACCGTCGGAATGCCGGCGGCGGCGCCGTAGTTGGCGAGCGCGGCGGAGGTGTCGCCGGTCGACGCGCAGGCGATCGCGGTGATCGGGCGTCCGTCGGCGATCATCTGCTTGACGGCGGAGACCAACACGGTCATGCCGAGATCCTTGAACGACCCGGTGTGCGAATTGCCGCACTGCTTGACCCACAGATCCTCGACGCCGAGCAACTTGCCGTAGCGGTCGGCCCACATCAGGTTGGTTCCGCCCTCGTACGTCGACACGATGTTCTCGTTGTCGATGAAGGGGATGACCCATTCCTTCTTTCCCCAGACTCCCGATCCGTAGGGAAAGTCGTTGCGCCGATAGCGATCCTCGAAGAGCTTGATCCACGCCGCTCCGGAGCGACGGCGCAGCGCTTCTAGGTCGTGCTTGACGTCGAGCAGATCGCCGCACGTCGGGCAGCGGTAGATGACCTCCGTCAGGCTGAATCGTGCCGGGCAACCGTTGATGCACTCGAACCAGGCGCTGTACTCGCTCATGGGTTCTCCATAGGCGGGATTTTTGTGGAAATGAAGGGGGACGTTTTGAGGGGCGGGGGGCGAGGGTCTAAGGATTTGGGATTTAGGGGTCAGGGGCCGGGGGCCGGGGGTGGTTGTTCGCTTCGCTCACTTGGTTTGATTGCTGCGACGCGAAGCGTCGCACCGACCCTGGCCCCGGCCCCCCGAC
>Ga0307505_10002346_pt1 | contig 13344 bp, 11 predicted proteins | sample 23_S_MG_FD_202183 | JGI IMG/M metagenome (GOLD analysis project Ga0307505, IMG submission 202183) | Soil microbial communities from Populus trichocarpa stands in riparian zone in the Pacific Northwest, United States - 23_S | ecosystem: Environmental > Terrestrial > Soil > Riparian zone > Trees...
CCAGCAGGATCAGGCTGTTGCGGATCACCTCGATCAGCGCCGCTCCCACGACCGCGCCGAACGCGGTGCCTGAGCCGCCGGCCAAACTCGCGCCGCCGATCACCGCGGCAGCGATCACGGTCAGCTCCATGCCCTGTCCGAGATTCGTGGTGACGCCGCCGAGCCAGCCAACCTCGAGGACTCCCGTGAGGCCGGCGGTGAACGCAGAAAACATATAGACCGACACCTTCACGCGCGCCACGCGGATGCCGGTCATGCTGGCGGCTTCTTCATTGCCGCCGATCGCGAAGAGATGCCGGCCCCACCGGCTCCACCGGAAGGCAAATCCTGTTGCCAGCGCTAGCGCCACAAGAAAAAAGACGGGGATGGCGATGCCGAAGAGACTGCCGCCGCCCAGCGCGAGCAGCAAATCGTGGTCGGGCCCGAACTGGTAGATCATCTTGTTGTCGGAAAGGACCATCGCAAGGCTGCGGGCGATCGCGAGCGTGCCCAGGGTGACGACAAAAGGCTGCATGCCGGCATAGGCGATGAGGACGCCGTTGACGAAGCCAACGCAAAGCGAGGCAAAGATCGCGAGCGGCACCGCGACGTAGATGGGATGGCCTGCGGCCATCGTCGAGCCGACGACAATCGCCGCAAGGACGACGATCGATCCCACCGACAGATCGATGCCGCCCGAGCCGATGACGGCCGTCATGCCGATCGCGATGATTCCCACGAAAGCGAAATTGCGGGTGACGTTGAACAGGTTCCGCTCAGTGGCGAACGCGTCCGTCGCGATCGAAAGGAGAACGCAGGCGATGGCCGCCGCAATGAAAATCCAGAATGTCTGGCGGCTCGCGAGCCAGGCGAACACGCCGCGATGCTGACTTTGCCCGATGACTTCCTCGATCGACATCGCCATGACGAACCTCAATCCCGAAATCGAATTATGCTGTCTCGATCGCACCCGTGATCAGGCCCGTCACTTCCTGCGGCGAGGAATTGCCGGCGGGCTTGTCGGCCACCAGTTTTCCGCGCCTCAGAACCACGATCCGGTTGCTGACTGCAAAGACGTCCGGCATGCGGTGGCTGATCAGAACGACGGAAATCCCGTGGTCGCGCAGCCGCCGGATCTGGTCGAGAACCTCAGCGACCTGACGCACACTGATCGCGGCGGTCGGCTCGTCCATCAGAACGATTTTTGGATCGGTGAGCCGTGTCCGCGCGATGGCGACCGCCTGGCGCTGTCCGCCCGACATGCGGCGCACGAGATCGCGCGGGCGCGTCTCGGACTTGAGTTCGGCGAACAGCTTCGCGGCACGCGCAGCCATCGCGCGGTGATCGAGAACAGGAAATCCCGCCACCCGGCGCACCAATTCGCGGCCGAGGAATACGTTCGCGGCCGCCGTCAGGTTGTCGCAAAGCGCGAGGTCCTGATAGACGATTTCGATTCCCTCGCGTTGCGCATCGCGCGGGGAGTGGAGTTCGCGAGCTTCGCCACGAATTCGAATTTCGCCGGCGCTTGGCGGAAAGTTTCCGGCGATGATCTTCACCAGAGTCGATTTGCCCGCGCCGTTGTCGCCCATGAGCCCGACGACCTCGCCCGCATCGATTGCGAAGGAGACGTCGTTCAAGGCCTGGATTGCGCCGAAGTGTTTCGAAATGCTTCGAAGCTCGAGCGTTCGCATGCCCCGTCAGCCTCCCCAAGCTGCCTGGTTTTTCCCAAGCTAATCAAAAGTATCGTGGGTTGAACCCCACATTAAGTTTCCACACCAAACTAATGGACTTGCTTGGAGCCGGCAACCGCTGCGGCCGCTCCGGCTCCGCGCGTGCATCCCGCGCCAAGGCGGCGCCTGTCGCCGCTGACTGGGGCGAGAAACGAGTGGGAGCGCGTGTGAGCTGCATCGCGGATTCTATTTGCAAATTCAGATGGTTATCTGATGAACTCACCGACCCGGGGGCAAGCGATTTGCCGGCATGGCGAGGAAAATGTTGGGGCGGGCTGCGCCTTTCCGTCCGCGCGCCTGGGGAAGTGCCGGAAGGTAGTTGGATCTCGCCTCTTGACTTTGACAGGATGTCGCAGAAATAATTCATGCAATGAATAAAAGTCTCGCATGGCGGGACATTAGGGGAGGATTACATGAAGAAGATCGTCCTACTGGGGGTGGCCGCCTCCATACTCGCGCTGGCTTCCGCACCGGCCGACGCGCAGCAGAAGAAGATCCTCGCGATTGTCGTAAAGGGCCTCGACAACCCGTTCTTCGAACAGATCAACCTCGGCTGCCAGAAATGGCAGAAGGAAAATCCGAACTCCGAGTACACCTGTCTGTACACCGGGCCGGCCTCCAGTGCCGATGAAGCCGGTCAGGTGCAGGTCGTTGACGATCTGCTGACCAAGGGCGTCGCCGCGATTGCAATCTCGCCGTCGAATGCACCGGCGATGGGCAATCTGATCAAGCGCCGTGCGCCCACCATTCCGGTCATGACGATCGACGCAGATTTCGCCGCCGCCGACCGGGGCATGCGCAAGACCTATCTCGGCACGGACAACTACCTTATGGGCGTCAAGATGGCGGAGCACGCGAAGAAGCTGAAGCCGTCAGGCGGCACGGTCTGCCTGCAACTCGGCAACGTCGCGGCGGATAACATCAATGCGCGCGCCGCCGGATTCCGCGACACGATTTCCGGCAGCAAGGGCACCGACCGTCTGAAAGGTCAGAGCGGCTGGACCGAAGTCGACGGTTGCCCGGTGTTCACCAACGACCAAGCGGATCTCGCCAACAAGCAAATGGCGGACACGTTCATCACGAGACCGAAGCTCGATGCGTTCATCCTGGTGGGCGGATGGGCACAGTTTGGGCCGCAGGCCTATGCCCAAGTCACCGGCCAGGTGATGGACAAGCTGAAGAGCAAGCAGCTGGTCATTATTGCCGGCGATACGCTGCCGCCGCAGATGGACGCGCTCAAGGCCGGCCGCAGCCACGTACAGGTCGGTCAACGGCCGTTCGAGATGGGGTATCGCGCGCCGAGCGTGATGATCGACCTGATCGCAGGAAAGAAGGTGGATGATCCGCTGTTCACCGGGCTGGATGAGTGCATGCCCGAAACCGCGGGCACCTGTCTGGCAAAATAAAATCGAGCTACCTCCCGCGTGGGCCCGGAGCAACGCCGTGACACCGGCGGAACTCCGGGCCTTCTTTCGCGGGAGTTGAGAAACGCATGCGAACAAGGCCGAACAGATGAACTCGACGATGTTGCCGAGAATAGTGCCGCCCGAGCGGGATAGCAGCCGGTCGCGTCTGCTGCGCCAGCTTCGCCGTCACGGTTCGATGGCGCGCGTCGAACTGGGCCGCCGGATGGGACTGAGCGCGGCCGCGGTGTCCACGATCGCCTCCGAGCTCATCGGCAATGGCATATTCGTCGAGTCCGCGGACGAACCGGCGGCCGAGAACGTACGCGGCCGGCCTCCCGTGAACCTGCAGTTCAATGCGGACTACGCGCGCGTCGCCGCGGTGTCACTGCGCATGGACGTCGTCGATGCAGTGGTCGCGGATTTTACCGGCCGCATCCTGGTGCGGGAGCAGTTTCCGTGCTCGACCCGATCGCTGACCGGCGATGAAGTCGTCGATCAATGCACGGTGGCCGTGGAAACCGTTCTTGCCCGTGCGCCGGGTCCGGCGCCCAGTGCGATCGGGCTTGCGGTGCAGGGCATCATCGATCCGAATTTCGGCCGACAGGTCTGGAGCCCCATCCTTTCCATCCGCGATACGGATTTCGTGGCGCCGCTCGTCGAACGGTTCGGCGTGCCGATTGTGATGGAGAACGACGGCACCGCCACGGCACTCGCTGCCGCGCAGCTCGTACCCGAACTGCGGCAAGGCCTCGTCGGTGTGCTGATGGTCGGCCACGGCGTCGGCATGGGTCTTTTGGTCGACGGCGGACCGTTTCCCGGCACGCGCGGCGCATCGTCGGAAATCGGTCACGTCCGCCGCCAGCCGGCCGGCGCGCAGTGCCGCTGTGGACAACGGGGATGCATCGAGGCTTACCTCGCGGATTACGCGCTTTACCGCGATGCGCGAACCATCGCGAACCTTTCCGTGACCAGCCATCAGCAGCCGAGCGAGAAACAGATGAGCGAGCTGGTCACGCGCGCCGAGGAAGGCGAGCCTCATCTCGTCAGCCTGTTCCGGGAGGCCGGCGTCGCGCTTTCGGATGCGGTTCGTGTGGTTGCGTCGGTGCTGGGGCCCGATCGTATCGCCATCACAGGATCGGCGCTGCGCGGCTTTCACCTGATGCAGCAGACATTCGAAGAGGGCCTGCAGGAATCGCGGATCCCGACGCTCAAACCCGATCAGGATGTCGTCATCGTGCGCGGCGGCACCGAGCTTATCGTGGCCGGCATCGTCCATCTGGCGCTCGAGCAAGTGGACGTGTCCATCGGAGTCGAGCCGTCAGTGCAGGTAGCTTTCTGAACGGCGGACCGGAGAAGGGGGAATACAGTGGCTGACGCGATCGCAAGCTATCCGAGTCTCAAGGATCGTGTCGTTCTCGTTACGGGCGGCGGCTCGGGAATCGGCGAGGAAATCGTCCGGCAGTTCGCGCGGCAGGGATCACGCGTCACTTTCCTCGACATCAATCTCCAGGCTTCCGAGTCATTGGTCAGGTCGCTCGCAGGAGAGGGCCGGACGGTTGCTTTTCGCAAGTGCGATCTCACGGACATCGCGGCGCTTCGCGCCGCCATCGCTGCGATTGAGAAAGAAGCGGGGCCGATCACCGTTCTGATCAACAACGCCGCGAACGATCAGCGCCATCCGATGGAAGATGTGACGCCCGAATACTGGGACGACCGCATGGCGGTGAACCTAAAGCACCAGTTCTTTGCCGCGCAGGCCGTCGCGCCGGGCATGGCCGCGGCGGGTGGCGGAGTGATGGTCAACCTGGGCTCGGCATCGTGGATGCTGGGGCAGGGCGGGATGCCCGCCTACACCACGGCGAAATCGGCGGTCATGGGACTGACGCGTTCGCTGGCCACGGACCTCGGGCCGAAAAACATCCGCGTCGTCTGTGTCGTTCCAGGCTGGATCATGACGCAACGGCAGATCGACAACTGGCTGACCCCCGAAGGGGAAGCCGAACTGATGAAAAATCAGTGCCTGAAGCGAAAGCTCTACCCGCTGGATATCGCACGACCGGTCCTTTTCTTCGCCTCGGACGAAGCCGGCGGGTGCACCGCGCAGGCCTATGTCGTCGATGGGGGATGGCTCTGACCGCCCGCACGGCGGCGATTGTGAAGCAGACGTTCAGCAACGGGCGCAGATCAGTGGCGGCAGTGCCCGAACGAACAAGTCGAAAGCCACATCACACTGATCGTGGAGGAAACCACTATGTGCTGGAAAGCGAGTTTGCTGGCTGCCGCCAGTATCAGCCTGTTAGCGACAGGCGCGCTGGCGCAGTCGGGTAGCGTCAACAAGGCGGTCGGGGGCTACAGCTTCGAGGACGCAGCCAAAGAAGCGACTGCAACCAAAAACTTCAACTCATCGGACGGACAGCTGACGTTCGCCATCGTCACGCACACCGCCGGGAATGGTTTCTTCGATCCGGTCTATGTGGGCGCACGCGTCGCCGCCAACATGATCGGTGCGAAGATTCTTCTGCTCGGGTCGGAATCGCCGACCGATGATCCGGCCCGAGAGATCGAGATCCTGAATCAGATCGTGCGGGACCCGACCATCGACGGCATCATCATGACCACGCCGCAGGTCGGTGCGTACAACGATATCGTCAAGGCTGCCGAGGGCCGGGGCATCCCGGTGGCGACAACGAACTCGTTCGACGGCACCATTCGCAATCGCAACGGCATCAGCCATACTGGTCAGGATGCATCGGCCGCGGCGATTGCCGGCGAGGCGCTGGTCTCTTGCCTGGAGCAAAGGGGCATCACGAAGGGATCCATCATCCTTCCCAACGATACTGCGATGGGCAACATCGAGGTGAACAACCGGGTCACCGCCGCGTACAACGCGATCGTCGGCGCGCTGAAAAAGTCCGGAAAGCTGGCCAACTTCAAGGTCGATGCCGGTCCGGAGAGTGTCGGCGTTTCCGCGAACATGAACGATCCCGTGAACAGCATCATCTCGCTGATCGAGTCCCGGCGTGACGTGGTCGGCGCCTTTGCCGGCAACAACGTCTTCACGCCGGCACTGGCCAAGGCCGTCGCGCAAACAAACAACACGGGCAAGATGTGTGCGTATGGCTTCGACCTTGGGCCGGCGCAACAGGAGGCGCTGCGTTCCGGCGCTCTCACAGGCGCTCTCGGGCAGCAGCCCTTCCTGCAAGGGTTCTGGCCGGTGATGCAGCTCTACCTGCAAATCGATCGCGGCATCTCCGCCAGCAACCTCGACACACGCGCGCAGCTTGTGACGAAGGATTCTGTCGGGCAGGTCGGAAAGCGATTTGAGAACTAGCGCATCGTGACATCTCGGCCGCGGAAGTCCCGCGGCCGAGACACGCGCATCGGGTTTCACCCATCGTGCAGACTTCTCCGGATAGCCCGCTCGGGCGACCGCCCCCGCAGCTCGTCGGAGCGTGGGAGGTTGGCCTGCTGGGCATGATCGGCCTCTTGTTCGCCGCGGGCGCAGTGATCAACCCGGCATTCTTCGCTTCGGGCGATGCGCTCCACGCGTTGCTTCGCGACTCCTCCCGTGTCGCCGTCATGGCAGTTGGCATGACGTTCGTGATCGCGAACCGCGACCTCGACCTGTCGGTTGGCTCGACGCTGGGCCTGACCGCTGTCGTGTTTTCGCTGGCTTTCGATCCGAACCGGCTCAACCTCGGCATCGGTCCCGCCATCGCGCTGACCGTTGCGGTGGGCACGGCGATCGGAATTCTCAACGGCGTGCTGGTCACCTTGCTCCGCGTTCCCGCGTTCATCGCGACGCTGACGATGTTGCTTGTCGGGCGCGGCATGGTGCTCGGCCTGACCGGTGGACGATCCATTCACTACCCGGCCAAGGCCGACGTGTTCCCTGAGTTTTTTCAGTTCGGTGAAACCAACGCGTGGGGATTCAACAACCAGATCGCGATCGCGATACTTTGTGTCGCAGTTGGTGCAGTCGTGCTGGCCAAGACCCGCTGGGGATATGAGACGCTCGCCACCGGCGGCAACGAACAGGCGGCGTCCTACGCCGGCATTCCGACGGCGTGGGTCCGCATCCGGGCCTACGTGCTCTCTTCGCTATGCGCGGCACTCGCGGGCTTGATGACGGTCGCGCAGGACAAGGGCGTCACGGCGCAAGCCGGCCTCCTCAGCGAACTCATCGTGATCGCCGCGGTGATCATCGGCGGGGCATCGATACTCGGCGGACGCGGACGCGTGCTCGGCAGCTTCCTGGGCGCGCTCGTCATCGTCCTCATCGAAAAGGTGCTGCGCGAGGGATTGCCAATCACCCGGATCGTTGTCATCGGCGGCGAGAAGGTCGAGGTGAACGCCGTATGGACGCTCCCGGCGGGCGCGGTCCCGGCATTCATCGGGGTTCTGTTGATCGTCGCCGTGCTGATCGAGCCCTACCTTATCCGGCGACGACTATTCGCGCGCATCTGGGCGTACTGCCGCGGCCATCCACGCCCGCCCGATTTCGATAGCGGCGGGGTCGCACTCGTCGGCGCGCGGACGACCGGCTCAGCGGCATCCGACACGGAGATGTCTGCGCGGGGCATCGGGAAATTTCTCGCCCGGCGGGACGCGCTCGCGATCATTCTCGCCATTGCGTTGTGGTGCGTGGGCTTGGCTCTCCGTCCCGACTATTGGTGGAATCTGTCCAACACGTTTGCGATCCTTCTCAACTACACCGAGCTCGCGATCCTCACGATCGGCCTCACCTACGTGATCGCCTGCGGCGACATCGACCTCTCCGTCGGCGCAGTTCTCGCGCTCGCCGGCGGTACCGCCGCGTTCTGCCTCAAAGTGCTGGGCCTCGATCCAGTCGTCGCGATGCTGGCCGGTCTTCTCGCCGGTACACTGGCGGGCGCGATCAACGCGCTTGTCACGGTCGGCTTCGGCCTGCCCGCATTCATCGCGACGCTCGGCATGTTCTACATCGCGCGCGGCGTTGCCGCCTGGATCGTCGCGGGCAAGCAGCTGACCGGCTGGTCCGAGGGCTACAATCTGATTGGACGCAAGATCGATGACATCCTTGAGTACTTCGGAATCCGTCCGCCCTCTGGGTTCCTGGGCGAGTTGGCGGAGGTCGTCAGCGTGCAGACCCTGTGGCTGGTCGTCGTTGCCGTGCTGGCAGGACTGGTGCTGGGGCGCATGCGCTTCGGACAGATGGTCTACGCGACCGGCGGCAATCAGAGAGCGGCAGAGTATGCCGGCATCGACACCAACCGGGTCCGTGCGCGTGCGCTTCTGCTTTGCGGGTTCTGCGCGGCCATGGCGGGCGTCATCAATGTCGCGTACTTCCGCAGTTTCAATCCTGTCGCCGGCCAGTTTCGGGAGCTTGACGCCATTGCGGCCGTCATCATCGGCGGGGGATCAATCTTCGGCGGTTACGGAACGATCCTCGGCTCGCTCGCCGGCGCGGCCGTGATCACCCTCGTGCGCGCCATCCTGCAACTGAACATCATTACCTCGTCGGGGGGGTCCTTTGTTCTTCCGCAGCACTGGGTCAATGCGATCATCGGGCTCATCCTGATCGTCGCGGTGCTGCTCGACATCTGGGTGCGCGAATTACGGCTAATCCAGCGCCTGCGATCCCGCTTCAAGGATCGAAAACCTGAAAGGCGAGGTGAGCGACATGCCTGACAGCACCGTCGAACCTCTCCGGCTCGTAGAGATGCGCGGGATCAACAAATCGTTCGGCGCGGTCAAGGCATTGATCGATGTCGACCTGACGATCCGGCCGGGTGAGATCCTCGGCCTTGTCGGCGACAATTCGGCGGGAAAATCAACGCTGATGAAGATCCTGACCGGAGCATACCAACGCGATTCCGGCGCGGTGCTGGTCGACGGCGCGGAGACGCATTTCAAGAGCCCGCACGAAAGCCGGGATGCAGGCATCGAGATGATCTACCAGGATTTCGCACTGTGCGGGAATATGGATGTCGGACAGAACATTTTTCTCGGCCGCTGGCCGCGCAAGGGTCTCTTCGTCGACCGAACGAAAATGTACGCCGATGCGAGCGAGGTCCTGCGGCGGCTGAAGGTCGACGTAAACTCCGTCTATCAGCGCGTCGAGAGTCTGTCCGGTGGCCGCCAGCAATCGGTCGCCATCGCGCGTGCGATCTCTTTCCAGCCCAGATTGATCGTCCTCGACGAACCGACGGCCAATCTTTCCGTCGTTGCCACCGAGCGTCTTCTGGAGACCATGTTGGAACTGCGTGCGCATAATGTAGCGCAAATCATCATCTCGCATCGTCTGAACGACATCTTCAAGGTCGGCGACCGCGTGATGGTCCTGAAACGCGGTCAGAACGTCGGGGAACGAACGATTGCGAAGTCGTCGGAGCAAGACGTGCTCGAACTCATCGTCTCCGGCACCCCGCGAGCCGGGGTCAAGTAGCCATGGGCGTCCGCGTCCGGTCGTTCGGCCAATCGTCGCAAATATTCGAACTCGAGTCCGGCGGAATCCGCGCCGCGGTGAGCGATTTCGGCGCGGCGCTCGTCGCGCTTCATCATCCGGACGGTACGAATGTCGTGTTGGGGTTCGATGATGTCGCCGGCTATCAGGCGGACAGTCAGTTCGTCGGGGTGATCGTCGGGCGCTATGCAAACCGGATCGCGCGCGGATGCATCGTTCTTGACGGCCAGACTTGGACGTTGCCGCGCAACGACGGAGCGAACCACCTGCATGGCGGGCCGGACGGATTCGGCCGCCGCCGCTGGATGGCGGAGGTCGATGCGCAGAATACTGCAGTCCAGTTCTCGATCACGAGCCCGCACCTGGACCAGGGCTACCCTGGCACGGTCCGGGCGACTGCCGAGTACCGCATCGACGACAACGGACGGCTGGTGCTGACGCTCACGGCAGTCGCGGACCGGCCCACGATCGTGAACCTCGCGCCGCACGCATACTTTAACCTGGCAGGAGCCGGCGACATCCGCGGCCACCAACTGCATCTAGACGCGTCGCGATATACGCCGGTCGACGACGTTCTGATCCCGACGGGGCGGGTCGTGACGGTGGACGACACTCCTTTTGACTTCCGCGACCCGCGGCCGCTTCCGCCGAATATCGACATGAATTTTGCGATCGATGGTAGCGCGGGTGAGTTGCGCGATGTTGCGACTGTCACCGACGCTGACTCGCGACGACGCTTGGCAGTCCGTGCCACGGCACCCGGTGTGCAGGTCTACGGCGGGAAGTATCTGGCGAACGGGGGACGCTTGCCGGCGCATGCTGGTTTTTGTCTCGAACCGCAATATTTTCCCGATGCGCCTAACCAGCCCGGCTTTGCGGTGCCGCGCATCGATGAGGGCAGGGGTTATCGCGAAGTGGTCGAGTACACGCTGTCCTAGCCGCCAAACGCGTGAACCGGATGCCCGACGAAATCCGTTTCTACGGCGAGCAGTCCGCCGGCGAACGGCTGGGCAAGCCGGTCTCGGTCCCTCAGCTTTTGGCAGGCCGAAGTAACGAACAAGGTCTTCATGTCCGCGCCGCCGAAGGCCGGCATGGTCGGCTGCGAAACGGGCAATGAAATCTCTCGCTCGATCGTGCCGTCGGGAAGAATGCGCAGCAGTTTCGATCCACCGTACATGGCGGGCCAGTAGCCGTCGTTGCGGTCCATCGCAGCGCCGTCGACTCCGCCGGTGGTGGGGCGATCGAAACGGAAGAACGCCTCCTCATCGCCGCGTTTGCCGGTCGCCGCATCGAACGCATACCGCCACACGACGTTCGCGCAGGTGTCGGTATGAAGCATCACCTTCTCGTCCGGACTCCAGGCGAGCCCGTTCGGGATTCCGAAGTTGCTGCTGATCCTGGTCACCGTGAGGTCGGAATCGATCCGGTAGAAACTTCCAGTTGGCTCACCCGCCTGGCTCACGTTCATTGTGCCGACCCACAGTCTTCCGTCCGCGTCGCACTTGCCGTCATTCGCCCGGTTCTCCGGTCGATCCGCTTCGAGCGGGACGAGAAGATCGAGAGACCCGGAGCGGGGGTCGCAAGCGTAGAGACCATCCTCAAGCGCGACGACCAGGCCGCCTTTCCTGCGCAGCGCGATCATGCCGGGACGGCTGGGGAGATCGATCGAGACTGTCTCGTGGGAGTCCGGTGATGTCCGGTGCAGCTTCCGGCCCAGAATATCGATCCAGTAGACGACGCTCTCAGCCGGCGACCAGACGGGACATTCTCCCAGCTGGGCTCTTACGTCGGTCACGCACGTGATCATCGTCGATCCATTGCAAAGGTAATCTTGGAAACCCTCGTAGTGAGTTTTCCGCCATTTGCAGTTGTCAGGCTAGCGCTCGGCCCACGTTTGCCTTGGCAAAGAGCCACTTTATTCCACTTACAGACAGTGCTATATTTGAGTTATTACAGTTGTGCACTGTATTAAGCACCTGCGGGAGGGGTCATGCCGTTTTTTCGTTTTTCCGTCCAGGCCGGGATCGGTCTCGGACTGATGCTTGCGGCCGCGACGGCGGCGCAGGCGCAATCGCCTGAAGATATCGCCGTCCTGGCTGGTCCCTGCGCCAACTGCCACGGCACGGACGGACGCTCACCCGGCGGCATTCCTTCGATCGCGGGCAGGCCGGCCAACGTGCTGAGCGCGCAGCTCAAGGCTTACAAGGCGGAGACGCCTCCACCCGGCACGACCATCATGAACCGTCTCGTGAAGGGTTATTCGGACGCGCAGCTTGACGCACTCGCGCAACATTTCGCGCAGATCAAGCCGACGCCGGCCGCAGCAAAGGGGAAGAAGTGATGAGCACGCACACAAAATTCTCACGGCGCCAGACGCTCGGCCTTCTTGGCGGCGCAAGCGCAGGACTTTTCTCGCTGTCGATGCCCGCGATCGCCCAAGGACAGGCCGGTCGCGTCGTCGTGGTCGGGGGCGGCTTCGGCGGAGCCACCGCAGCGAAATACATCAAACGCGGCAATCCGAAGCTTCAGGTGACACTCGTCGAACCGGCGAAGCGCTTTTACACATGCCCGTTCACCAACCTGCATTTTGGCGGACTGCGTACATTCGAACAGCAGGGCCACGGCTACGACGAACTGCGCGCTCTCGGCGTGCAGGTCGTCCACGAACTCGCAAAAGACGTCGACAACAAGAAGAAGACGGTGACGCTCGCGGGCGGCCGCACGCTCAACTACGACAAACTCGTGCTGTCACCGGGCATTGATATCCGTTGGGGCGCGCTCGCCGGTTACGACGAGGCCGCGTCGCAGCTCGCGCCGCACGCTTGGCAGGCGGGCCCGCAGACGCACCTGTTGAAGAAGCAGCTCGACTCCATGGCGGACGGCGGCTTGTTCATTCTTTCCGCGCCGGCCAATCCGTTCCGCTGCCCGCCCGGGCCGTACGAGCGGATCAGCATGGTTGCGCACTATTTCAAGACCAAGAAGCCAAAGTCGAAGATCCTGGTGCTCGACGCGAAAGACGCATTCTCGAAGCAGGGACTGTTCCAGGACGGCTGGAAGAAGTTTTACGGCGAGATGGTCGAGTGGGTGCCGCTCGCCAAGGATGGCAAGGTTGTCAAGGTCGACGCGAAGAATCTCGAAGTTGAAACGGAGTTCGGCAAGAAACATAAGGCCGCCGTCCTCAACATCGTGCCGCCGCAGAAGGCGGGCGCAATCGCCGACCGTGCAGGCGTCACGGATTCGAGCGGCTGGGTGCCGATCAAGCCGCAGACGTTCGAGTCCGCTCAGGTCGCTGACATCTATGTCGTCGGCGATGCGACGGCGGCGGCTCCGATGCCGAAGTCAGGCTTCGTCGCCAACGCACAGGCCAAGGTTGCGGCGGCGAACATCCTCGCCTCTTTTTCCGGAAAGCCGGCACCGCAGCCGGCCTGGCTCAACACCTGTTACAGCCTGATCGCGCCGGACTACGGTATCTCTGTCGCGAATGTGTATGCTGTGACGGACGGAAAGCTGGCGGAGATCAAGGACACGGGCGGCGTCAGCCCGCGCCAGGCATCCGACGATTTCCGCAAGCTTGAGGCACAATATGGCGTGGCGTGGTACAACGCGATCGCGCAGGACAGCTGGGGTACGCGCGCTGGCTAACTTTCTCCGAGTCATTTTTCAGGTCGGGGAGCGGCGGGCATGACACCCGCCGTTGTTTCGCTTTGGGCCGGCTTTGTCATCGGCCTTGCATTCGGCGTCACCGGGCAGCGTACCGGCTTCTGCCTGAACACCGGCATTCGCA
>Ga0307505_10002347_pt1 | contig 13337 bp, 15 predicted proteins | sample 23_S_MG_FD_202183 | JGI IMG/M metagenome (GOLD analysis project Ga0307505, IMG submission 202183) | Soil microbial communities from Populus trichocarpa stands in riparian zone in the Pacific Northwest, United States - 23_S | ecosystem: Environmental > Terrestrial > Soil > Riparian zone > Trees...
GCGCTGGAACGCGGCGTTGCGGCGCCGCCTGCCATTTCGCTGATGAAACGCAACAATTGCGGCAAGGCGCTGGACATTGCGAGGATGGCGCGCGACATGCACGGCGGCAACGGCATTTCCGACGAATATCATGTGATCCGCCACATGGTGAATCTTGAAACGGTGAACACTTATGAGGGCACCCATGACGTGCACGCGCTCATTCTGGGCCGGGCGCAGACGGGCTTGCAGGCGTTTCAGTGATGGTTGAGATCGTCATTCAGAAAGTCGATCCGCGGGCAGGCCCGGTGCGGCAGCTGATTGAGGAACTCGACGCCTACCAGAACATGCTTTATCCGGCCGAGAGCAATTACCAGCTTGACCTTGAAGAGATGGCGCAGCCGGAGATGCGGTTTTATTCGGTGGCGGTGGACGGCGTGGTTTTGGGCTGCGGCGGCTTCTGGCTCCATGATGACTATGCGGAAGTAAAGCGCGTCTATGTGCATCCGAAATCGCGGGGGCTTGGCCTGGGGCGCAAGATCATGGCGCATATCGAGGCGGAAATGCTGGCCGAAGGACGCAACCTTTCGCGGCTCGAGACGGGCATATCGCAGCCTGAGGCGCTGGGGCTTTACCGGGCGCTGGGCTATCAGGATTGCCCCGCCTTTGGCGATTATCCGTCCGATGACCCGTTCAGCATCTTCATGGAAAAGCGGCTGGGGTAAGTCCTCGTCACACGGCTTCATTATTCTCTCCATGGTCGCACTTGATGCGACCACCCAGACTTGATTTGACGAAGAGCTGGGTGGTCGGGTCAAGCCCGACCATGGAGAGATGTTAAGCCGTGTTCTTCGGCTGGAAGATGCAGTAAATCTTCCGCAGGTAGCCTTCGGATTTCCAGGAATTTGGCGTGCCCAGCGGCACAAAGAATGTGTCGCCGGCCTTGAAGGTTTGGCTTGCGCCCTTGTCATCGGTGAAGGTCACTGAACCTTCTAGCAAATGCATCAGTTCATACCGGTTGAAGTCGAGGAGTTTGCGGTGGTAACCCGTCGTATCCCAAAGCCCCACGGTGAATTGGCTCGCCGCATCCGCGAAATATTCATGAGCATGCTGAGTTGGAACCGGGGAATGCAAAATATCCGGGGATGGCGGGGTTGAGGGCTGCAGTTTTATCTTCGGATCTAGTTTGATCACCTTCAGCGGACCTGGACTTACCGCCTCCGCGTTATCTTCCAAGATCACAAAGAATTTTTTCACCTTGCCGGGTTGCGTCCAGCGGCAGCGCAAGCCCTTGGGAATTATGAAGCTTTCGCCGGAACCAATGCGGGTTTCGCCCGTTTCCTCGACAATGACCACTTCGCCTTCAAGCACCAGCATGAATTCGGTGACGGGATAGTTCATCCAATGGCTGATATTGGCTTCCTGCTCCCAAATTCCGGCACTCAGGCCAAGCGCCTTGTCCTCGAACCAGGCATGGCCGCGCTGGGCCCGGGAACCGGAGGCGATTTCGCTTTCCGGAAAATCCGGCCACTGCTCCATTTCGGCATTGGCATTAAAGCTTATGATGGCGGGTTTTGGCATGGCTTACCTCCGGCCGGAGCCTAGCCAGATTCCTTGCCTATTCAAGACCGAAAGACTAGAAAGACCCATCAATAAATGGAGAAAAACATGGCCCTCGAACTTCCTGCCCTGCCTTACGCCTATGACGCCCTTGGCCCTTTCATGTCGAAGGAAACCCTCGAGTTTCACCATGACAAGCATCACCAGGCCTATGTGACCAACGGCAACAACCTGCTGAAAGACTCGCCGCTTGCTTCGCTTTCGATCGAAGAGATCTGCAAAAAGGCTTTTGCCGAAAAGAACGCGGGCCTGGTCAACAATGTGGGCCAGCATTACAACCACATCCATTTCTGGAAGTGGATGAAGCCCAATGGCGGCGGCAAGAAGCTGCCGGCAAAGCTTGCCAAGGCGATCGATTCCGATCTCGGCGGCTATGACAAGATGCGCACGGATTTTATCCAGGCCGGCGTGACGCAATTCGGTTCCGGCTGGTGCTGGATTGCGGTGAAGGACGGCAAGCTCGCCATCACCAAGACGCCCAACGGCGAAAATCCGCTGATGCACGGCGCGAAGCCCATCCTGGGTTGCGACGTGTGGGAACACAGCTATTACATCGACTACCGCAACGCGCGGCCGAAATACCTAGAAGCCTTCGTCGATAGCCTGGTGAACTGGGAGCATGTCGAAGAGATGTACGCCAAGGCGTAACCATCTTGAATCCAGTTCAAGTTTTTGACGGCCACAATGATGTGCTGCTGCGTCTTTGGGTGAAGACGGGCGGCGATCCCGTGGCGGATTTCCTGCAGGGCGACGGCCAGGGCCATCTGGATTTTCCGCGCATGAAGAAGGGCGGGTTTGCCGGCGGTTTCTTTGCCATCTTTGCACCCACCGACGGCGAAGACCTGCCGGATGATGATGAAGAGGTCAATCCGCCGCTGTCCGGCCAGATCGCCCAGCCTTCCGCCCTGCGCAAGACGCTGGAAATGGCGGCCCTGCTGTTCCGCATCGAACGGGATTCCAACGGAAAATTCAAGGTCTGCCGGACGGCGGGCGAAATCCGGCACTGCCTGGCCAATGGCGTGATGGCGGCGATCTTCCATATCGAAGGGGCGGAAGCGATTGACGCGGATTTCAAGACTCTCGAGGTGCTCTACGAGAGCGGCTTGCGCTCCATCGGCCCGGTATGGAGTCGCTCCAATATATTCGGCCATGGCGTGCCGTTTCGTTTTCCTTCCACGGGCGACACGGGCGACGGGCTGACCGCGGCGGGCAAGAACCTCATGCGCTACTGCAATGATCGACGCTTACTTATTGATTTATCCCATTTAAATGAGAAAGGTTTTTGGGACGCGGCAAAGCTGAGCAAGGCGCCTTTGGTAGCGACGCACTCCAACGCCTATGCAATTTGCCCCTCCTCGCGCAACCTCAGCGATGACCAGCTCAAGGCCGTGCGCGACAGCGGCGGCATGGTGGGCCTCAATTTCGCCAGCGGCTTCCTGCGCGAAGACGGGCGCTGGAGCACCGACACGCCGCTGGAGATCATGGTGCGCCACCTCGATCATATGCTGAAGGTAGCGGGTGAAAACTGCGTGGCGCTGGGCTCGGATTTTGACGGCGCGCGCATTCCGGAGGGCATTAAGGATGCTACAGGCCTGCCTAATCTCATCGAGGCGCTGCGCGAACGGCAATACGGCGAAAAGCTGATCGCCAAGATCGCCCATGAAAACTGGCTCAGTGTCCTGGAGCGGACCTGGGGTGGCTGACAAATTGCAGTTTCTATCCCACTTGTGTTAGAAAAGCGGGAGTGATGGAGTTCAGCCCGTGAGCACCCCCGAAACTCTCGCCGTAAACGTCAGCCACGACAAGGCACAAAGCCTCTGGTTTGTACTGTCGTCGGACATCCCCGGCCTCCATGCGGAGGCTGAGACCTTGGATGAATTGGTCGCCGTCATAGCCGAAGTGGCCCCCGATCTTATCGTGGCAAACCTGCCAAAAATCTCAGCGGATTCGGCCATCCGCATCCAGCACGTGGTCAACGCCAAGCCCGCCCGCGCCGCCTGAATGGGCTCCAATCTCTATCCGGAGCTGGCCCGCCTTCTCAAAGACGCCGGCTGTCATGTTATTCGGCAGGGCAAAGGCTCCCACGAAATCTGGTTCAGCCCAAAGAACAACCGTACATTCAGCGTTCCGCGCAACACACAGAAGCATCATACGGCGAATGGAATATTGAAGGACGCTGGCTTGAAAAAAGCGTTTTAGCGACTGGACATCCAAAAGATAACCCATGAAAACTGGCTCAGTGTCCTGGAGCGGACCTGGGGCTAAAGCCTGAAATCAAAGCTCGCATTGGCTGGCGATGAGGTTTCGTCGAGGTTGAGCAACTGGCAGTTCGGCAGGCCTTCGGCGATATCGTCGTCATCAAAGGTAAGGGTGTCGCCTGGCTTTGCCGGCACGATGAGCTGGGTGGTCAGTTCGGGCTTGCCAGCGGCGCGGATCTTGAAATGGAGGTGGCGGGTGCGGCCGGAATACTCGCCGGGATAGATCGTATCGAAGCGATATCTGCCTTCGGCATCGGTCAGGACAAAGCCACGCAGGGCAAGGTTCTCCGGTTTATAATTTGACGCAGGACCGTTGCCATTGGGGTGGTAGCTGCCGTCGCTGTCGGCATGCCAGATTTCGACGGCGGCGCCCGCCAGGGGCTTGGCGGCATCAAGTCCCTCATAAACATGGCCGGAAATTTCGATTGGAACGCCGGGCAGCGTGGTGAAATTCAGGTTGCCGTCCTTCAATTCCGCCATGCCGGACACATGATAGGGGCCTTCGACCGCTTCGACGGTGAGGCCACAGGCCTGTTTTTCCGCGGCCGCGAGTTGGCGGCGTGGCGGCCCCTGAAATGGCCGCGCGATAAATAGGGCGATACCGCCAAGTGCCGTGACAGCGGCCGTCAGAACGGCGCGTCTTCCAAATTTCATTTTTGATTTTCCTCGGATGTCTTCTTGTCAGACGTCTGTGGCGCCCTTTTCCGTCGGAAAAATGGCCGAAGCGGGTTGCACCAACGTGCTTCACTTGCCGCGTAGACGCGCGGAATTTCTGCATATAGGAATGGCTGTTGCTGAAACTTGCCATGTCTGACGGATGGTTTGGAGATGAATGATCGCCTGGCGGATACTCCGCTGCTTCCGCTGCACCGGCCCTATCTGTCGTCCGGGGCTTTATTCCAGATCGGAACGCGGCCCATGGACCCGGCGCACTGGCTGGCCATCGGCCCCGATCACGCACCATTCCTGCGGGAAAAGCGGGCGCGGCTCAAGGCCAATCCCCTGCCCTTTTACCGCACCACGCCGGGCTCGCTGCCGGCCCAGAGCGAACTTCGCGAGCGGATTGTTGCGCATTTGCTGGCGCGGCATGCGGATGTGTTCAGCCTGGCGGAGGGGCGCCTTGTCGACCGGGTTGAAGGCACCGCCCACGCGCTTGACAGTCCGGGAGTTGAGCCGCTGGCCGCGATCAGCCAGTTCCTTGAAGAAGATTTCATTCTTCTGCAGCAGGTTGACGGGCAGGAGCTGATTACGGCGGCGTCCAACGCCTATTCCAGTTCCGGGCGGATCGTGTCTTCGGTCGGGCGCAGCATTCCCTGGGCCCATAAATTCGTGCCGACGCTCAATGACCAGTTGGGTCCCCGCATTGACCGGGTTCTCGGCAACATCAAGGTCGATGCGCCGGTCGAGCGCTTTAACTGGCTGCTCACGCCGATAGCCAGCCGCCTCTTTCCCGAAGACCCGCATGCCGCAAACGCGGCCGCTGTGGACAGCATTAATGCCCGGCTTGCGGAAGACCCGGGCCGTGCGGGCGAAATCCTGTGGATCCGGGTTGAGCGGCAAACGCTTCTGCGCCTGCCGGAGAGCGGGGCCCTGGCTTTCAGCATCTACACTTATTCAGACCCGCTTTCCTCGATTGCCAGGGATCGCGAGAGCCTGGCCGCCATGCACCGACTGATCGATAACTATTCCGAGGAGCGGATGAATTATGCGGCCATGGCGCCCATCCGAGGGCCGGTGCTGAAATGGTTGGAAGCGCATCTGGCCTGAACACTCGACTCTTATTATTAGCTCTGCTAATAACTTCCCATGAAGCTTTCGGAATGGCTGGCTAATAGCTCCACCTCCCAATCGGAATTTGCGCGGCAACTGGGGGTCACCCAGGGGCGGATTTCGCAGATTGTGGCGGGGGAGCAGCCTTCGCTCGATCTGGCGATGAAGATCGCCGGCCTCACCAAAAACCAGGTCCGCCCCCAGGATTTCAAGGAAACGCCCATGACAAAGACGCTCGATACGGTGGAAGAAGCAATCAGGGCGGTGGCCAATGGCGAACTGGTGGTGGTGGTTGATGACGACGACCGGGAAAACGAAGGCGACCTGATCGGCGCTGCCGCCAAGATCGCGCCGGAGCAGATGGCCTTCATGGTGCGCCACACCTCCGGCATCGTCTGCACCCCCATGCCCGCCGAAGAGGCGCGGCGGCTGAAGCTCGATCCCATGGTGGCCCTGAACGATGCGCCGATGGGCACGGCCTTCACGGTGAGCATCGACTACAAGGAAGGGCTGACCACGGGCATTTCGGCCAGGGAGCGCTGCGCCACGGTGCATGCGCTGGCCAACAAGAATGTGCAGGCGGAAGATTTCGTGCGGCCCGGGCATATCTACCCGCTGGTGGCGAAATCCGGCGGGGTTCTCATGCGCTCGGGCCACACGGAAGCCGCCGTTGACCTGGCCCGGCTGGCTGGCTTCACGCCGGCGGTGGGCGTGATCTGCGAGCTGGTGAATGATGACGGCACGGTGAAGCGGGGCCCGCAGGTTCTGGCCTTCGCGCGCGAACATGGCCTGAAGATCATTTCGGTGGCAGACCTGATCGCCTACCGGCAATTGCGCGAGCGTCTGGTGGAGCAGACCGCCAAGTTCGCGGTAGAGACGAAAATCGGCACGGCGCAGGGCTTTTCCTATGTGACGCCGTTTGACGCGGTGGAACAGCTTGCGCTGGTTTATGGCGACATTTCCGGCGGCAGGAACATTCCGGTGCGGCTGCACCGGGAAAATGTCCTGGAAGACGTGTTCGGGAACCGCGGCACGCTGGACGCGGTGTTCGACATTTTCAAGCGCGAGGGCAAGGGCGTATTGGTCTATCTGCAGGAAGGCACGGCGGGCGTTCCGGCGAGCCAGCTTTCCGGCGAGAGGTCGGCGAGTGCCGAGGCGCGGGTGCAGACCTGGCTGGACATCGGGCTTGGCGCGCAGATCCTGCGCGACCTCGACGTGCGGTCGATCCGCCTCATCTCGTCGAGCAACCGGCATTATGTGGGCCTTTCGGGCTTCGGGATCGAGATTGCCGAGACGGTGAAGCTGGGGGAGTAGCGGACTGAATTTGATTACGCTAACACACCCCAATGCCCACCTTGCGCCCCACGCTTTATCCCCTTTCGCTGATCGGCTGGCGTGAGCGGGTGCATTTGCCGAAGCTGGGTTTGGGGCCGCTGATCGCCAAGGTGGATACGGGGGCACGCTCTGCCGCACTTCATGCGGAAGACATCACTATCAGGGGCAGCCATGTGCGGTTTGCCATTCCGAACAATGGCAGGAAGCATCACTATGAATTGCCGGTCAAGGGCCAGCGGCGGGTCAAAAGCACCAGCGGGCACAGCGAAATGCGCGCCGTGGTGGAAACCGAAATCGCCATAGGGCCGATCAAATTCACGGCCGAGATCACGCTCACCAACCGCACCGACATGGGGGTTCCCATGCTGCTCGGGCGGGCCACCATCCGCGGAAAATTCATCGTTCACCCCGGGCGTTCGTTCCTGGTTTCGCGCAGCAAAGGGAAAGCCAGATGAAAATTGCCCTGCTGACGCGCAATCCCAAGCTTTTCTCGCACCAGCGCCTGATGGAGACGGCCACGGCGCGGGGCCACGAAATCGTGCCCATCGATTACCTGCGCTGCTACATGAACATCACCTCGCGCAAGCCGGAGCTGCGCTATCTCGGCGAGAAGCTCATGGGCTTTGACGCGGTGATTCCGCGGATCGCGGCCTCGCACACGTTCTATGGCCTGGCGGTTTTGCGGCAGTTCGAAATGATGGGGGTTTATCCGCTGAATGAATCGGTGGCCATCGGGCGTTCGCGCGACAAGCTGCGCTCCCTGCAAATTCTCTCGCGCGAGGGCGTCGGCATGCCGGTGACGGCATTCGCCAAGGATACCTCGCGCACCCATGACGTATTGGAAATTGTCGGAGGCGCTCCGGTTGTCATCAAGCTGCTTGAAGGCACGCAGGGCATCGGCGTGGTGCTGGCGGAGACGGAAAAATCGGCGAAGTCGGTGATTGATGCCTTCAACGGGGTGGACGTTGCCATCCTGGTTCAGGAATTCATCAAGGAATCGGAAGGGCGCGACATCCGGGCCTTTGTGGTCGGCAGGCGGGTTGTGGCCACCATGGAGCGGTCCGGCGCGAAGGGGGATTTCCGCTCCAACCTGCACCGCGGCGGCAGCTCGGTGAAAGTGCAGCTTTCGCAAATCGAGCGGTCCACGGCGCTGAAAGCGGCCCGCGCCATGGGGCTGAATGTGGCGGGCGTCGATCTCCTGCGCTCGAAGCGGGGGCCGGTGGTGATGGAGGTGAATTCATCGCCGGGGCTTGAGGGCATCGAAAAAGCCACGGGCGTCGATGTGGCCAAATCCATCATCGAATTCCTGGAAAAGAATGCAAAGCATGGCAAGACGCGGACCCGGGGTCACGGATGACGCCGTTCCGCATCGGTGATTTCGAGATTGCGGCGGGGACGCGGAAAACCGTCGAACTGCCGATCAGCGTTCTGGCCAACCACACGCCGATCAGCCTGCCCATCCATGTGATCCATGGCGCGAAGCCGGGGCCCACATTCTTCATTTCCGGCGTGGTGCATGGCGATGAGATTCTGGGCGTCGAAATCGTGCGGCGGGTGGTGGGCCATGCCGCGCTGAAAGAGCTGGCGGGAACGCTGATGGCGGTTCCCATCGTCAACACCTTCGGCTTTCTCAACCACTCGCGCTACATGCCGGACCGGCGCGATCTCAACCGCTCGTTTCCCGGCTCGGACCGCGGCTCGCTGGCCTCGCTTCTGGCCGATCTGTTCATGAAGGAAGTGGTGCTGCGCTCGCAGTACGGCATTGACCTTCACACGGCGGCACTGCACCGCACGAACCTGCCGCAAATCCGCATCGCGCCGGATGAAGCGGAACTTCGGAAGCTGGCCAAGCATTTTGCGCCGCCGGTCATCCTGATCTCCAAGCTCAGAGAGGGAACGCTGCGGCAATGCGCCAGGGACCAGGGCGTCAAAGTGCTGCTCTACGAAGCGGGCGAAGCCCTGCGCTTCGATGAGGTGGCCATCGAGACGGGGGTTACCGGAATCCTGCGGGTGATGGCGTCGCTGAAAATGATCGCCCTTGCGCCCCATTCCGAAAGCAACCATCAAACCGCCATATCGCTTTCAAGCACCTGGCTGCGGGCCCCGGAGGGCGGCATTCTGCGCAGTTCGCTGCCAACGGGGGCGCATGTGTCCAGGGGTGAACGGGTTGGCGAAATTTCTAATCCGCTTGGCGAGTCGCGCGTCGAGGTCATCGCCGAAGACGACGGCATCATCATCGGGCGCACCAACCTTCCCATCGTCAACCGCGGCGACGCGCTGTTCCATGTGGCGCGGATGAAAAAATCCGATCTGGCGCAGGCGCCGCCGTTTGACGAGGACGAGATTATTTAGGCGCAAGCTTTGCTGCAATCCTCAAGCTTCGCCGTCGGAGACCTCGCCACTTGCCGCCAGGAAGATTTTTCTCACATTGGATGGCTGGTTCACGCGCCAGGGGCAGCGCCGCGCCGCAATGAATCTCTCCTTCGGCATGCGTTTGATTGAGACCATGTCTCCCTGATTGCCTCCGAGCGTGTGAAAATGGGAATCGTCTTCGCCGACATATACCCCGACATGGCCGCCGCCGTTACGCACATAAACCAAAACGTCGCCAAGCATTTCCTGGCCGAGAGCAACGGGATTGCCCCAAGCCAGCCAGTTGCGGGCGGCGAGAGCGTTTCCGCGCGGCGCATGCTCCCAACCCGCCTGGGCGGCAACGTAAGCCATGGCCAGTCCACACCAGGGAATATCGTCGGACTTATAAATGTCCTCCAGCCCAATATCCTTTGCCCAGCGCAGGATCGAAGGATTGCTGCCGGGACCTTTCGTTTCCAAGGTCCCATAAACCTTGATAAATTCGGTCAAAAGACGTGGGCCCGGCTCATTACTTAGCCAGCTGTACTGTGAAGGCAGCGACATGACATCAGTCCTCCTGTGCCCCAGCGAAACTTGCATTCAGCAGGATAGACTTACACCAAACAACCTATGGTTTACAAGATGTCATATATACATCTTTTGATTGAAGCGGAATCCGTCACTCATCTCCGCGTAAGGCCGCCCAAAATCCCGCGCACCAGGGCATTGCCGATGGAGCGGGCGACGCTGGTGCCCAGTTGCCGGCCGACGCTGCTGGCGGCATTTTTTATGAAGCGGTCGGTGGCGGATTCGCGTTCGCGGGGTGCGGCGCGCTCGGCCCGGGCCTGGGTTTTTTCCGCGGCCGCCTGCTGTTCGGATTCGGCGCGCACGGCCGCTTTCTTCTGCAGGATTTCGTAGGCCGAGTCGCGGTCGACGGCCTCCTCATACTGGCCAAAGACCGGGGAACTATTGATCAGGGCCTTGCGCTCTTCCGGGGTGATCGTGCCCATGCGGCCCGAGGGCGGGCGGATCAGGGCGCGGCCCACCATGGAGGGCACGCCCTTCAGATCGAGGGTGGAGACCAGCGCCTCGCCCTTGCCCATTTGGGTGATGACCTCTTCCGTTCTGAATTCCGGATTGGGGCGGAAGGTGGTGGCGGCGGCCTTTACCGCCTTCTGGTCGCGCGGCGTATAGGCGCGCAGCGCATGCTGCACCCGGTTGCCCATCTGCTCCAGCACATTGTCGGGCACATCAAGCGGATTTTGCGTCACGAAATAAACCCCGACGCCCTTGGAGCGGATGAGCTTCACGGTCTGCTGGACCTTTTGCACGAGGCCCGGAGGCGCGTCATCGAACAGCAGATGGGCTTCGTCGAAGAAGAACACCAGCTTCGGCTTGTCCGGATCGCCCACCTCCGGCATGTCCTCAAACAGCTCCGAGAGAAGCCAGAGAAGGAAGGTGGCATAGAGCTGGGGCGAGGACATGAGCCGGTCGGCGGCGAGGATGTTCATGTAGCCGCGGCCATCGCGGGTGGTGCGCATCAGGTCCCTGATATCAAGAGCGGGCTCGCCAAAGAACTTGTCGCCACCCTGCTCTTCGATGACCACGAGGCGGCGCTGGATGGAGCCGATGGTGGCGGATTGCACGTTGCCGTACTGGGTGGTGATTTCCTTGCCGCGGTCGGCGAGATCGGCCAGCAGGGCGCGCAGGTCCTTGAGGTCAAGCAGGGCCAGGCCTTCATTGTCGGCAATGCGGAAGGCAATGTTGAGCGCGCCCTCCTGGGCTTCCGAAAGGCCCATGAGGCGCGACAGCATGAGCGGGCCCATTTCGGTGACCGTGGTGCGGATGGGGTGGCCCTGCTCGCCGAAGAGATCCCAGAAGATCGTCGGCGTGGCTTCCATGCCGTAATCGTCGAAATCGATTTTCCGGGCGCGTTCGGTGAGGAAATCCTGGGGGGTTCCCGCCTGCGAAATGCCGGCAAGGTCGCCCTTCACATCGGCGGCGAAAACCGGAACGCCGGCCTTGCAGAAACTCTCGGCCATGATCTGCAAGGTCACGGTCTTGCCCGTTCCCGTTGCGCCGGTCACCAGGCCGTGGCGGTTTGCCATGGGCAGGAACAGTTCTTCGCGCTTGTCGCTCTTGCCCAGAAAAATCGCGTTGTCGCTCATGCTTTCCCACCCTCGAAATGAAGACCTGATCCGGTTTCCCATTTAGCCAATCCGAGGGCCAATTGACAGGGCAGAATTGCGCACTAGCATCACGGCCATGAAGGATTTTCCGGACGCGACTTTGGACATGTGGCAGGCCCGCGTGGCCGCCATTTTAAAAGGCGAAAGCGCCGAAAAGCTGGTGACCGGGACGGAGGGCGGGCTTCGCATCGCGCCGCTGTATCAGCAGGTTCAGGGTGCAAGGGCGGAGCGGGCGGAACACGCGCCGTGGAGCGTCATGCAGCGGGTGGATCATCCCGATGGCGTGAAGGCCAATGCCCAGGCGCTGGAGGATCTGGAAAACGGGGCGGGCGGGCTTTGCATCGTTAACAAGGAGGCGCGTGTGGGGCGCGTTCTGCAGGGCGTGGCGCTGCATGCCATTCACACACGGCTTGAAGGCGGCGACGGACTGGCCAAAGCCTTTGCGGCTTATGTGAAGACGCAGCCGATTGATCCGGCGCGCTTGAGCGTGTCGTTTGGGGTGAGCGATGGGCTCGTGAATGAATTGGCGGCACAGGGATTCAGGGGGCCGTTTCTTGACGCCGATGGCCGCGTGTTTCATGAACAAGGCGCAAGCGAGGCGCAGGAGCTGGCTTGTGTTCTGGCGCAGATTGTTGACGCGTTGCGGACATTTGATCGCCTGTCACCCGAGAGCATTGTGGGTGCCACACTTGCCGCCAACCAGGACATGTTCCTGACCCTGGCAAAGTTCCGCGCCATCCGGCTGCTCTGGGCGCGGGTTCTGGAGGCGGGCGGAATTGCACATCAGCCCTTGCGCCTGCATGGCGAAACCTCGCGGCGGATGATGGCAAAGCTTGATCCTCACACAAATATCCTGCGCGCCACGGCGTCGGTGTTCGGCGCCGGCCTTGGCGGCACGGATACCTTCACGGTTCTGCCGTTTTCCATCGCGCAAGGCCTGCCCAACGCCTTTGCGCGGCGCATGGCGCGCAATACGCAGCTTATCCTTCTGGAAGAGTCGCAGCTCTGGCGCGTGGCCGATCCTGCTTCCGGTTCGGGGTATGTCGAGTCGCTCACCCATGACCTGTGCGAACGGGCCTGGACAGTTTTTCAAGGGATCGAGAAAACTGGAAAGTTGCCGGAGTTCGATTCAAAAAATAAAAGCAGTGAACCGATCATTGGCACGAACAGTCATCGCCTATCAAAGGAATTTGAAGCGGCGGTGGAGTCCAACCCATGAGCCGCATTCCAAACTTCTCGGACATATCCCTCAACCTGTCACCCAGGTTTTCAGCAGCCAACCATGCCCAAAGTCTGGGTCCCGGCTTTCGCCGGGATGACAGGATTTGGGAGACAGCCGAGGGAATTCGGGTTTCTGCGCGCTATGGAGACGGTGAATCCTACACTGACTCATATCCCGGCGTGGCGCCCTTCCTGCGCGGACCCTACCCCACCATGTACACCACCCAGCCCTGGACCATCCGGCAATATGCCGGGTTTTCGACGGCGGAGGATTCAAACGCCTTCTACCGCCGCAATCTGGCGGCGGGGCAGATGGGGCTTTCCATCGCCTTCGATCTTGCCACGCACCGGGGCTATGACAGCGACCATCCGCGCGTGGCGGGCGATGTGGGCATGGCCGGCGTGGCGATTGATTCCATCTATGACATGCGCACTTTGTTTGACGGCATTCCGCTGGACAGGATGACGGTGTCGATGACGATGAATGGTGCGGTGCTGCCGATCCTGGCGCTGTTCATCGTGGCGGGCGAGGAACAGGGGGTTTCGCCGGAAAAACTTTCCGGCACGATGCAGAATGACATCCTCAAGGAATTCATGGTGCGCAACACCTATA
>Ga0307505_10002348_pt1 | contig 13331 bp, 13 predicted proteins | sample 23_S_MG_FD_202183 | JGI IMG/M metagenome (GOLD analysis project Ga0307505, IMG submission 202183) | Soil microbial communities from Populus trichocarpa stands in riparian zone in the Pacific Northwest, United States - 23_S | ecosystem: Environmental > Terrestrial > Soil > Riparian zone > Trees...
TGCGCAGGGAGGGCGTCTCGCTGCCCCGGCGTGGACGGAGTTCATGACGGAGGTATATCGCCGCCGCCCGGCGCCACCTGACTGGCCGCGCCCTTCATCGATCATCACGCGCGAGGTAGACATCGCCACCGGCCTGCTTCAGACGCCATACTGCCCTCGCGAGAGTGTGCGAAGCGATTTCTTCATTCCGGGAACGGAGCCGACAATCGGTTGCGACAGACATATGGGGTACCAGGCGCCAGCTCTCGTGGATACGGTGCAGAATATTCTGCCGGGCAATGAGCCCTACTGATTGCGGACGGCGGATACGGTCCGCCATTGGTGAGTCCGCCCTCGCCCCCCTGCTTCCCCCGCCCTAAGTTAGAAACATCTCTCCCGGGGACCCGCCTTGGCTCGTGCTGACAATCATCATCGCATCTGGCGCGATGGAAAATTCGTGAACTGGGAAGACGCGACCATCCACGTGATGAGTCACGTCGTTCACTACGGCTCGAGCGTTTTCGAGGGAATCCGCTGCTATGCGACCCCCGAAGGTCCGGCGATCTTCCGGCTCGACGACCACATTCGCCGGCTCGGAGATTCCTGCAGGATCTACCGGATGCCGCTCGAGCATTCCGCCGAAACTCTCGTGCAGGCGTGCATCGACACCGTCGCGGAGAACGAGCTTCCGCACTGTTACCTCCGTCCCGTCGCGATCAGAACAGGCGAACAGATGGGAGTAACCCCGACCGGCACACCACTCGAAGTATTCATCATTCCGTGGACCTGGGGCGCCTACCTCGGCCACGAGTCGATCGCCGAGGGTGCCGATGTCCGCGTCTCGAGCTGGAGAAGACCGGCGCCTGACACCCTCCCGACCATGGCCAAGGCCGGCGGCAACTACCTGATCTCGCAGTTGTCGAAGATGGAGGCGAAGCTCGACAACTATGCCGAAGGGATAATGCTCGATTCCTTCGGCCTCGTTTCCGAGGGAAGCGGGGAGAATCTCTTCGTCGTGAGGGACGGGCAGCTGTTCACCTCGCCACTGTCGTCGGCGATTCTCAACGGCATCACCCGCGATTGCGTCATGCGCATCGCGCGCGACATGAACTACGAGGTGATCGAGCAGGTCATGCCAAGGGAAATGCTTTACATAGCTGACGAGCTGTTCTTCACCGGCACAGCGGCGGAGATAACGCCGATCCGGTCAGTCGACCGCATTGCCATCGGCTCGGGAAAGCCCGGGCCGGTGACAAGGGCGATCCAGGAAGAGTACATGGGAATCGCCGAAGGAAGGATCGCCGACCGTTATGGCTGGAGAACGCCGGTACCTGTAGCCGCGCGCGCCGAGTAGCGCCCGGGCTCCCGCGCAACGGGTTTGACGTGCTGACGAAGTTCGGCGGCGCCACGCCAGGCGCGTATTTTCCCGGCGCGAGTTGTATATTTGGTTCTTCGAAGCAACGTGGAGGTAGTGCTTGATCGTAGGTTGTCTCGCACTTAACGCCTCGTTTGAGCCGCTCACCATGGTCCCGCTCAGACGAGCGTTACGGCTGGTCATTGACGGCAAGGCCGAAATTGTGGAGGCCGATGCCGACCGCGTGGTTCGCTCCGAGCGGCTTACCTTGCCGCGCCCGGTGGTGATCAGGCTGACTCGGTTCATCCACGTCCCGAGACGATTCCGCCGCCAGGTCACCAACACGTTCCTGTTCGCGAGAGACAGGTACAGATGCCAGTACTGCGGCCGCTACAACGTCGAGCTGACACCGCGCGAGTCACTCACCCGCGATCACGTTGTGCCGATCTCCCGTGGTGGCACGAATGACTGGACGAACGTCGTTACGGCGTGCAGTCCCTGCAACACGCGAAAGTCGAACAGCCTGCCGTCGGAGATAGGAATGCATCCGATGCACGCGCCCGTGGAGCCGCATTTCGTTCACCTTTCATGGGCGGTCCGCCGGCTCACTCCGCAGCAGGCACACTACATCCGCATGTTCTACGGGGAAGAGACGCTTCATCATCTCGAGGATCTCTCCCACAGGCATCACGGGCGGAACGTAGGCGACCTCGCCTCGTAGCGGCGCTTCTCTCCACCAAGCAGCCTCACCACTATCGTTTTCACTCCACGACCCACGGCGGTGCCCGCGTTTTTCCTCCCGCGCACCGCCGGCCTGAGGTCGCCGCGAAGCCACTGTTCGAGCTCGTCGAGCTCTGTGAGCGACAGGGCCTCGATGTCGAGGACAAGAGTGTAATAACCGCGCTGTCCGCGCCTCGGCGGAGAAATCGGAGCCTGAAACGGCGCGCCGAACGCAGCGTCGGCTTCAGCGACAGTCGCAAAAACCCCGAGCAGGCTCGTCCGCCCTCCTGCTACGCGGTACACGTGAAAAGCCTTCCCCAGCGCATCGTATCTCACCACCACGTCCCACTGCGCCTCGGCCGCGATTCCGTCGAACCATCCGGCTGTCGTCCACCGCTCCATCCGGTAGCGCAGGCGCGCTGGAAATCCGCTTCGAAGAAGATCGACGGTGGCTCCGTCCGTTACCAGCGATGACGACCTCACCGCCGGAGGCTCGCTGGCAAGCTGGGCCTGGGCCGGCAGCACGATTCCAACCTGCGCGCTCTGCGCGGGAAGCCGCGCCGCGCACATCATCGTCGCCACGAGCGCGATAATGCCAGCTCGACTCACTGCCTAGAACCTGTTGCGAAGGCGGATGAAAAAGTTGGCCGGCTCCTTCGGCTCGGACACGGCCTTGGCGACATAGAGGCCCGCCATGCCGAGGTCGATGCCGATTCCGACGTCCGTCCTGAACGTGTCGAAACCGGGAAGCGAGCGGGATCCGTAACGGAGCGTCCCTTCACGCGGGCCGACGAGCCACCCCCGGCCTGCGTCAGCGAATGCAACGATATCCGGCTTCACCCTGAATGCTGCGCCACGCACTCTCAGGCCGTTGCGATTGAACATGTCGATGAGCTCCGAGACGAGCTCCTGCCGGTATTCGACCTGCGCCAGCGCAACGCGCTCACATTCGGCCGGCCGCGCCGTCGAAGTCGTTACCTCGCTTCCGCACTGCCCCACGTCGGTTCCTATTCCCGTCCTCCGGAATTCGAACCCGGGAAGCGTCCCTATCCCGCCGACAGAGAACCTTCGCTGATAAGGCAGCTCGTCCCCGTGAAGCCAGCCTCCGAGAACCAGCCGCCCATGAAGCTTTCTTCGCTGCGAGATTCTGTTGTACCGGCGGAGGTCGATGAAGGACCTGCCGTAAGCGAGTCCCGCCCGGCCGTCGGGAAGTGTTGGCAGGATGGATGTTCCGGTTGTTTCGAAGTCGCCGGAGCCGTGCTCGTAATGAGCCGTCAGGAACCATCCATCTGAAGGGTCGACAACGCTGTTCCGCGTATCGATGCGCACCGATACGTCGAGCACGTGAGCCCTGCCGTCGTTAATCGACGGGTTCTCCCGCCACGACTCGCTTCCCCGGAACAGTGTCTGAACCTTCCGCTCGCGGCGCGAGCTCCAGCGCACGTCGCTCATCCCCAGCACCACTGTCGTGTTCCCGCGAAAAGCCGACACGTGGGCGCGCGCCCCGTGGCGGCCGAAGAAGTCGAAGTAGTCCCGCTTGAGGAAGAAGGCGGCGAGCCCTCCATCCGGCTCACTCAGCTGCCATGGCTCTATCTTCGCAACAACATCGAACGACTCGGCGCCCACTTCAAAACCCTGCCGCTGGCCGAAGCGCAAACCGGCACTCAGCTGATGCCCGATGTTTTCCGCATCCCAGTTGAAGTTGTCGGCGGACCGGATTATTCCAAGCGCCGAGACCGACAACCGGCCGCCGCCTGCGGCGCCGCGGTACGTGGGGCCGAACAGTATCGGCAGTCCCTCCACCCTGTTGTAGGTCTTGCCCGAGCTGATCGACAGCCCACCGCTTGCATCACGGCCGAGCATGACGCCGAGGTCGATTGTCGTATCCTGCGGGGCATCCGATTGCGCCAGCACCGCCTCGGACTGCGCGGCAATGGCGAGAAGCGGGACGATCAGCGGAGCAAGATGCCGAAGAAGTTTCATTCGCGATTCATCCGGGGAGTGCGATCCGCGCTTCTTACACCGTCAAGCCCAAGGCGCTTCATTCGGCGGTAGAGGTTGGGACGGTCTGTCTGGAGCCTTCTCGCCGCCTCGGCGATATTCCCGCCGGCGGCGGATAATGCGCGGCTGATTGTCGAGCGCTCGTAGTCATCGAGGAGCTCTCCGAGTCCTCCCGCGGGCGCCAGCAGGCTCTCGGGAATCCCGGGCGGCGGCGAATTCACGTTGTCGGGATGCAGGATACCGCGGATGTCGGCCGCGGTGATGTCTGTTCCCGGGCGCATTATCGCGATCCGCTCGACTATGTTCGCGAGTTCCCTGACGTTGCCTGGCCACGGATGCTGCTCGACGACTTCGAGCGCACCAGGCGTCCACGTGGGCGGGATCTGGCCGGTCCTCCTGAAGTGGATCAGCGAGAAGTGCCTCACCAGCTCCGGCACGTCGCCCACGCGCTCGCGGAGCGCGGGCAGCGCGATGGGGATCACGTTGAGGCGAAAGAAGAGGTCCTCGCGAAAACTTCCGTCGCGCACCGCGCGCGCGAGATCCTGGTTCGTCGCCGCGATTATGCGCACATCGACCCTGATGCTCCTGTTTCCTCCTACGCGGTGGATCTCCTTCGCTTCGATTGCGCGCAACAGCTTCGCCTGAGCGTCGAGGCTCAGGTCCCCGATCTCGTCGAGAAAAAGAGTCCCGAGGTGCGCGAGCTCAAACCTGCCGGCGCGGGCCTGAGTCGCGCCGGTAAATGAGCCGCGCTCGTGCCCGAACATTTCACTCTCCACGAGGTCGCGCGGAATCGCCGCGCAGTTCACTCTCACGAAGGGCCGGTCGCGCCGTGTGCCTGCATCGTGAATCGCGCTCGCGACGAGCTCCTTCCCGGTGCCGGATTCGCCGGTGATGAGAACCCGCGCGTCACTCGCGGCCACGCGCTGTATCAGATCGCGTACCGCATTCATCTGCGGACTGCCACCTACCATGTCGCCCGCCAGGCCGAGCTCCTCGCGAAGCTCCCGCGCCACCCGCCGGGATTTCCGCAGCTCGATCGCCGAGCCGACGGCGAACAGAACGCCTTCAGGCGTGAGCGGTTTCTCGAGAAAGTTTACGGCGCCCAGCTTCGTGGCCTTGACCGCGTCGCTGAGCCCGGCCCGCCCGCTCATCATTATCACCGCGAGATCCGGATGGTCGATTCGCAGCCTTGCCAGCGCTTCCATCCCGTCCATCCGGCCCGGCATCATCAGGTCGAGCAGGACAGCGTCCGGCTCATCGTCGTCAGCTTTCGCTACACCCTCCGCCCCGCTGGATGCCTCGCTTACCTCGTAGCCTTCGCCGGAGAGGAGTGCCCCGACCATCCGACGGATATTTGGCTCGTCGTCGACGATCAGGACTGAAGCCATCTCAGGTGCCCGATGACTTCGGGAGACGCACTGACTCCGGCGGAACCGGCGTATTTGTCGACTCGGCGAGCAGCTTCGTGGTGAAGCGCTGTCCCTCCGATATTCTCTCGACCTCGACGGCGATCGCGTCGATGGACTGCTCCATTCGCTCGAGTCTGGACGAGACCTCGGCAGGAATCATCGGACGCTTCGAGTCGTTCTCGAGCTTCCTCGACCACGCGCCGATCAGTGGTCTGCCCACCACGATCGCGACGATCATGGCCATTCCACCGAGAGGCACGACGATTTCCGGACCCATTACGAGACTCCATTGTTAGTGCCGGATATTGCCGGCAGGACAAAACGAATTCGAGTTCCTTCACCCAGCGTGCTCGACGCAGCGACGGTCCCATCATGCGCGAGCACGGCCTGTCGCGCAATCGCGAGCCCCAGGCCGGTTCCGCCAGGCTTCTGGGTGACGTACGGATCCCAGATATGCCCCAGGTCGGCCTCAGCTATGCCCTCTCCGTCGTCGGCGACTTCGATCTGCACGGCATCGTTGCCGCGAAGCAACGTTTTCACGGCTCCCACCCTGATGCTGCCGCGCCCGTCGCATGCGTCAACCGCGTTCAGTATCACGTTCGAGAGAGCCGCGGCTAGGGCGTCGTGATGACCCATGACTAGCGGAAGGTTTTCCTCCGCGTTGACCTCGACGGCGATGCCCGGCGGCACCGCCGCCGCCGCATGGGTGATGAGCTCTTCCACGTCGATCGGGGCAGAGGGGCCTTCAGGGAGCCTGCCGAACTCCGCGAACGCTTTCGCGATGCGCTCGAGACGCTTTGACTCGATTGCGAGGACCTCGATACTGTCGCGCTGGCCTGCGGTCGCGTCCCGGCGCAGCCGGTCGATAGCGAACCGGATCGGCGTGAGGGGATTCTTGAGCTCGTGCGCGACCCGTCGCGCACTCTCCCGATACGCCTTGAGCCGCTCTGTCTCGGCGGCTTTTCTTCTCCCTGCTTCGATCGCGTCTGACATGTCGCGCATTCGGTCCCGCAGGGTCGCAAACTCCGGCGCGCCCCTCGCCACAGTTGCCTCGCGGGGAGGCAGGGGCTCTCCGCGCTCGATTCGGCCGGTCCACGCAACGAGCTCGTCGAGAGGCCTGCTGAGCTGCCTGCTGAGGTGGCCGGCGACGCGGGCGGCGATGAATCCGAAGATCGCCAGGGCGAGGATTCCCACCGGAATCACGACCCGCATCGAGCGGCTGGCGATGAAGTCGAACCGCCGTGCCTGCTCGAGGGAAACGCCGAGCTCGCGCTCGTGGACATCGAGCGCGTGGCGCTGCTCGGGGGTTAGCCGGCCTGCCCGCATTGCCTCGATCGCCTCCTGGCCGCTCGTAGCGACACTCTCCCAGGCGCCGACACCGCTGACGAGGGAGATTGCCCGGTTCGCGGTCCCGCTCCACAGGATCGTGAGCACCGCCGCCGGGACAATCGCGAAAAGGGACAGGATGACGATGAGCCTCGTTCGATAGCGGAGTTGCTTCATCGGCATTCGTCTATAAATTACAGGGATAGGCGCGACTTCGAGGATTCGGGGGAGAGTGAGCGATGAATGACGCCACTATCCCCGACTGGACCTGAAGACGCGTGCCCCTGGGGCACGATGCTCCAGGGACCACAACGGCTCGTGAAATCCCTCCACGCAAATGCGTGCGGCTCTCGACCGCGTACAACCACAACAACTGTAAATGTCATTTCGTCCTTCCCGGACCGCGCCGCCTGGGCCGCGCCGTCCGATAGCCCCGATTCATCGCGGGCCGCAGGCAGTAACGCAGTCGTCATCCGGAACACCGATCCAGCACGCTCCAAACGCCGCCCTTCTGATCGACTTCGACAACGTCACGATGGGAATCCGCTCCGACCTCCAGACGGAGCTTCGAAGCCTTCTCGCCTCTGACATCATCAAGGGCAAGGTCTCGGTGCAGCGTGCCTACGCGGACTGGAGACGGTACCCTCAGTATGTAGTTCCGCTCGCCGAATCGTCGATCGACATGATCATGGCGACCGCCTATGGCTCGGCCAAGAAGAACGCTACCGACATCCGGCTGGCGATCGACGCCATCGAGCTCGTGTTCGTGAGACCGGAGATCGGAACCTTCATTCTCCTGTCCGGCGATTCCGACTTCTCGAGCCTGGTCATCAAGCTCAAGGAATACGGGAAGTACGTGATCGGGGTTGGAATCCGCGAGTCGTCGAGTGACCTCCTCGTGATGAACTGCGACGAGTACTACTCCTATAACGCGCTGGCCGGGCTCGTCAAGTCGGGCGAAGAAGAGATCGTCAAGCACGATCCATGGGAGCTCGTGAGCGAGGCCATCCAGCGCATGAAGCGCAACGGCGACGTCATGCGCGCGGACAGGCTCAAGCAGGTAATGCAGCAGATCGACAGCTCGTTCGACGAGAAGAATGTTGGAAAGGCGAAGTTCTCGGTCTTCGTCTCGGAGGCAGCAAAGCGCGGGCTTCTCTCGATCAACAAGCTCGAGAATGGCCAGCTTGAAGTCGATCTTCCGAAATCTTCGTCGGAGAACGGCCAGTCAGCCCCGGCCGATACCCCTCTGCCGCAACCGGCGCAAAGTCGCGCGGGCTCACCAGCGTCGGCGGCGGAGTCAGACGACCCCGAGCGCGCTCGTCGTGGCGGACGCCGCGGCCGTGGAAGAGGGCGCGATGAACGCGTGCCCAAGGCTGCTTCAGCAGCCGCCGACTCCGAGGCCGCCAAAGCCGCCCCTGCGCCGCAGAAGGCGGAGAAGCCAGCAGCCCCGGCAAAAACCTCCACCGAGATCGGCGCAACCGGTCTGCGGCTCACTCGGGATGAGGCGTTCGACCTGGTGCGACGAGCTGTTGCATCGGTCGCCACCGGAGATCTTGCCGCACCCGCCTCGAACGTGCGAGCCGCCGCGCGCTCACTTCTCGGCCGTGACAGCGAGAGCCTGAGCGAGCGCAACTTCACGAGAATACTTCATGATGCGCACGACGCGGATGTTGTCGATCTCAGGAAGCGCGGTGGCGACTACGAAGTTGCGCCCGCGGTTGCCGCTGCTCCCGTAGATCGCCAGCTCGCCGACGCGGCTACGGCAAATGCTCCGGTTGTTCCGCCACCACCGCCGGTCCAGAGAGGCATGGGATCGCGTGGCACAGGACGCGGACCGCTCGGCGCGAAAGGCGGACCGCCGGCGAATCTGTTGAGCGTCGGAGTTGTCGGACCACGGCCGAGCGCGCCGGTTGCGACGCCGGCTTCCGCGGCGCCGACGAACACGGCAAAGCCCGCTGGTGACAGCGATGCTGTTGCCGCAGTCGGGCAACCGGCAGCCGAAAAGCCCGCGCGCGGACGCAAGCGCGCGGCTGCGAAGAAGTCCACCGGAAAAGAGGCTCGCCCGAAAGCAGGCGCAGCTTCCGCCGCGAAGACTTCTCCGCCGGCAGCGAAGAAGCGGGTGGTGAGGAAGAAAACCGCCCGGTCAGGGTCTCCGGACTCCGCGGCGTAACGAAACGGAGAAGCCCGCGGCGCTCGCTGCGGGCTTCTGTCCCATGGGACAGATTCTTCCACGCAGCTTCTACGATCGCGAAACCGAAACCGTCGCCCGCGAGATGCTCGGCGCGATTCTCGAGTGCACTACGCCCGAAGGAACTGCGAGCGGGATCATCGTCGAGACGGAGGCCTACGTCGGCGAGCACGATCCAGCGTGTCACGCAGCAGTCGGCCGTACGAGACGTACGGAGCCGCTATACGGAAAGCCAGGAATCTCGTACGTATACTTCATATACGGAGTTCACTGGTGCTTCAACGCGGTCACCCGAAGCGAAGGCTTGCCTAGCGCCGTGCTGGTACGCGCGATCCAGCCGGTTCATGGGGAAGACCTGATGCAGTTGCGCCGCGGCGGGCGAATCTCGAGGATCAATCTCACGAACGGCCCGGGAAAGCTCTGCGCGGCGCTCGGCATCGATGGCACGCTCAACGGATTGTCGCTGCAGCGCCGGCCAGTAGTGATAAGGGAAGGGGAGCCGGTTGACGATGACCTTGTCCGCGTCACCCCGCGAATCGGAATTACGAAAGCTGCCGAGTGGCCGCTGCGCTACGTGATCGAGGGGAACGCGTGGGTTTCCGGCAGTCGGGCAAGGCAAACGCCCGGCCCGCGGAGATCCGCGGGCTGAGCGGGGTTCGCTGCCAGTTCGGGCTTGCTGCTACCTCAGGCCTTCGCGCGCCGAAGAGAAGTTGTAGCGGAAGCCTGCCTCGAAGAATCCGAGCGCGCTGTCGTTGAGCAGAAAGCGATCGTTGCTCGGCACCATCGACGCCTGCGCGAAGAAGGCGAGTCGCCGTACCTGGAACTGGCCTCCACCCATCAGCAGTATTCCCGCCTGGCTGCTGCGGTCGTCGATCCTGTCCCAGACGAGCTCGTCAACCTGCAGCTCTTCCGGTCCGGCCAGCGGATACGCATTGCCGATGACATTCAGCGCGAGGCCAAGCCCGGCGTAGGGGCGGAACGCGCCGAACGCTTTTGGAAAAGCGAGGGCAGCCACGCTGATTCTGCGCAGCTTTTCGACCCCGACCGGCCTGAACTCTCCGTCGAACGAAGGATCGAACACCGCGGACTGAGTCGATACCCGGGATTCGTCGAGCGAGACGTACAGCCCGCCATGACGACGCGTTATCAGCCATTCCGCGCCATAACTCGCGGATGACTCGATGTCACCGAAAGTGGGCGCAAAGGTCGTGACTCCGCCTTTTACACCCCAGAACCATGAGTCCTCGAAGTCGCGCACCCGCTGGGCCGATGCAATCTCCGGCACGAGTGCCGCGCAGATCAGGCCGGCGACGATCAACCGCGTCTTTAGCATTTCCAGATGCCCCTGCCGGCGGAGCGTTCCACCGGCCGTATGGTGCGACCGGGGAGAGTCACACGATTCTCTAGATAATTCCGAGTTTCCTTCCGACCGACCTGAACGCGGTAATCGCCTCGTCGATGTCGTCGCGAGTGTGGGCCGCACTGAGCTGGCAACGCACGCGCGCCTGGCCCTGCGGGACCACGGGAAACCCGAATCCCGTAACAAAGACGCCTTCCTCCAGCAACATGTCACTCATCCGGATAGCGGTGGCCGTCTCCCCCACGATAATGGGGACAATCGGCGTTTCTCCCGGCAACGGCGTGAACCCGGCCTCGGTTATCTGTTCGCGGAAATAGTTGGCGTTGTCCCGCAGCACTGTGACCCGGTCGGGGTGGGCTGTCAGAAACTCGATTGCGGCTAACGCGCTCGCCGCGACTGTCGGCGGGAGCGCATTTGAAAACAGTTGTGGCCTTGACCGCTGAGTGAGCATGTCGCAGAGCGAGGCAGGGCCGGCAACAAAACCTCCCGCGGCTCCGCCGAGCGCCTTGCCCAGCGTCGAGGTTATCACATCGACATCGCCGGTCACTCCGAAGTGCTCGGCTGTTCCTCTCCCGGTGTCGCCAAGAACTCCCGTACCGTGCGAGTCGTCCATTACGACTATCGCGTCGTGCTTTCGCGCTATCTCGAGTATGTCCGGAAGCCTGGCGATGCTTCCCTCCATTGAGAAGACGCCATCGGTCCAGATGATCCTTCTCTTCGAATCCTTTGCCGTCTCGAGCTTCGCTGTCAGGTCCGCCATGTCGGAATGCGCGAAGACAGCGGTAGTGCACTTGGTGATCGACTTCGCCAGTCTCAGCGAATCAATGATCGACGCGTGATTCAGCGCGTCAGAGACCACAAAGTCTCCGGCCTCGACGACCGACGCTGTCAGTCCTTCATTGGCGTTCCAGGCTGAGACGTAGGAGAGCGATGCCTCGGTTCCCACCAGCCGCGCGATCGCCGCCTCCAGCTCGCGGTGAATCGTGAAGGTGCCGCAGATGAAGCGCACGCTTCCTGTGCCGGCGCCGAACTTCTCGAGGCCCTCGATGCCCGCCTTCACGACCGCGGGCTCGTCGCAGAGGCCGAGATAGTTGTTGGATGAGAATATCAGGACCTCTCCACGACCCTCCATTCGCACCCGGGCCGACTGGGGTGAATCGAGATAGTTGAGCCGCTTGTAAACACGGTCTGCCTTGAGCTGCTCGATTCCCGCCTTCAGCTCTTCGTCGAATCTTGCGTTGGGTGCCATGACTATGCGATCTCGAAGATTACCTTCCCGGCGTCGCCTGCTTTTATCGCGGCGATCGCGGCGTCGAAGTCCGCCATCGGGAAGCGGTGTGTGATGACTGGTGCCGGGTCGAACTCGCCGGCGCGAAGGAAGCGGGTCATCTGATGCCATGTGTCGTACATCTTTCGCCCGACCACTCCGTAAATCGTGATGCCCTTGAAGATCACTTCCTTCGGCAGGTCGAGCTCGATCGGCTTCGACGGAATTCCCAGCATCTGGACCCGGCCACCGACGCGGACCAGGGCCAGCGCCTGATGAATCGCCGCGGGAACGCCTGACATCTCGAGGACGACGTCGACGCCTAGGCCGTCGGTGGCGCGCTTGACGACGGCCTCGGCCTCGTCGGGCGTCACGACGTCGTGCGCGCCCATCGTCTTCGCAAGCTCGAGGCGCTTCGGGTTGATGTCCGACGCGATGACCCGCGACGCGCCCGCGGCGCGACAGATCCCGACAGCGAAAAGTCCGATTGGCCCGCAACCGGTGATGAGAACTGTCGCACCCGGGATGTCGGCTGTCAGCGCGGTGTGGAAAGCGTTCCCCATGGGGTCGTGAATACCGCCGACGTCGTAGGATATCGCATCGTCGAGATGCCATACGTTCGTCGCCGGCATGGCGATGAACTCGGCGAAGCATCCATCGCGGTCCACGCCGATGATGCGGGTGTGCGGGCATACGTGTGCGTTTCCCGTTCGGCAGAGCAGGCAGCGCCCGTCGACTATGTGGCCCTCGGCGGTAACGCGGTCCCCTTCCTGAACATCGGTAACGAGGCGGCCGACTTCGACGACTTCGCCCGCGAATTCGTGTCCGACTACGAAGGGAGGCTTGCAGCGTCCCTTCGCCCAGTCGTCCCAGTCGTAGATGTGCACGTCGGTGCCGCACACTCCCGCGCGATGCACGCGGATGAGAACTTCGTCGTCACGAATTCGCGGCTCGGGTACGTCGCGCATCACGAAGCCGGGACCGGCAGTTTCCTTCACCAGGGCTTTCACTCGTACTCCGCAATTATTGTGGCGCGCAGATCGTCTCAGTCGAAGCGCGAACGTAAGCTGACATTTCCGGAAGTCGTTTGGAAGTCCGCGCGCGGTCTTGTTCGGTCATCTTTGCCTCATCACAAATCGGGAAAAAACTCATTGCGCGTGTTTAATGATGCTTCTATATTCGCGCGTAGTTACGAAAGCGCATTGCATGCATCATGCTTCGTAACTGTGCGTGCCGGTGCGGACGCTCCGCAGCATTCGCCGGCTCCACCGGGGGGTCGGCGAGAGTTCAACTCCACACGGAGAGACAAATGGCAGCAAAGAAAGGACGCAAGGCAGCAAAGAAGGGCGGCGCGAAGAAGGCCGCGAAGAAGGGTGGACGCAAGGCCGCGAAGAAGGGCGGCGCGAAGAAGAAGGCGGCCAAGAAGCGCCGCTAGCAGTCTGCCAGCTACGAGCTGGTTGAACTGATTGGCAAGAAAGCCGGCCCGTGAGCCGGCTTTTTTGTCGCTGCGTGTCTCACCGGGAGTATCGTCCCCTCGCCAGATCGACTATCCGCTCGATCAGCACCTCGTACCCGAGTCCATCCTTTGCGGCAGCCGTCGCGAACTCGGCGCCCTTCTCGAGATAGCAGTTTGGATTCACCTCTATCACGTAGATCTCCTCCCTGGCGTTCATGCGCAGGTCGACTCGCGCATAGTCCCGCAGGCGAAGAGCGTTGAAGGCGTCGAC
>Ga0307505_10002349_pt1 | contig 13326 bp, 13 predicted proteins | sample 23_S_MG_FD_202183 | JGI IMG/M metagenome (GOLD analysis project Ga0307505, IMG submission 202183) | Soil microbial communities from Populus trichocarpa stands in riparian zone in the Pacific Northwest, United States - 23_S | ecosystem: Environmental > Terrestrial > Soil > Riparian zone > Trees...
GCCATGCCGCGCTGGTGACGTGCCTGCTCGCCGGCCTCACGCTCGCCGCGATGATGGAGGCGCTCGTCGCCACCACGGGCTGGGCGTTCGTCTCGATGCTCGGCATCGCATTCGCCGCCGGGGCCATCGGCTGGCTCTCGTGGCGTTCGTACATCACGATCCTGCAGCGCGCCGAGCTCTACGGCGAGCGCTCGAACTGCCCCAAATGCGGCGACTACGGACGCTTCAACGTGGTGGCGACCGGCATGGACACGCACCCCGGCCGCATCGCCGATGCGGTCGCGCCGCTCCCGGCCGCATGGCTGAAGGTCGAGTGCCGCCAGTGCGGGACGGGCTGGAGGATGCCGGAGTAAGTTGTCGAGGGCGAGGTGCACCCTTGCAGCCCATTCCCGTACTGTCGTAGCATGAATGGGCCTCAAATCCTCACTCGCCTGATACTTCCAATCCGATGGATCGCTTCAAGGAACTGACCACGTTCGTCGAGGTTGCGCAGCGCGGCAGCCTCTCGGCGGCCGCGCGCGAGGAAGGGATCACGCCCGCGATGGTGGGGCGGCGCATCGACCAGCTCGAGGAGCGCCTCGCGGTGAAGCTCTTCAAGCGCTCGACACGCAAGGTGACGCTCACGCCGGAGGGCGCCACTTTCTACGAGGACTGCCATCGCCTTCTCGACGAGCTGCGCTCCGCCGAGGACGCGCTCTCGGCGGGGGCGAAGAGCGCCTCGGGCCGGCTCATCGTGACCGCGCCCACGTCGTTCGGCCGGCGCCACATCGCCCCGCACCTCGCCGCGTTCATCGCCGAGCACCCGAACCTGCACATCACGCTGCACCTGTCCGAGCGCCTGGTCGACCTCAAGAACGAGCGCTTCGACGTCGCCATCCGCATCGCCGACCTGAAGAGCGCCGACCTGATCGCGGCCAAGCTCGCGCGCAACCATCGCGTGGTTTGCGGCTCGCCCGCCTACTTCAAGCGCGCCGGACGGCCGAAGGCGCTCGCCGAGCTCGCCAAGCACAATTGCCTCGTCACCAGCACCGAGGACGGGGTGGCCGATTCCTGGCACTTCCAGGACAAGGGGAAGGCCGCCGACGTCAAGGTCGCCGGCAACCTGCAGTGCAACGACGGCGAGGTGCTCACGCGCTGGGCGATCGCCGGCGAGGGCCTCGCCTGGCGGAGCGCCTGGGAGGTGAGCGAGGAGGTGAAGCGCGGGCGCCTGGTGACGGTGCTCGACGAGCTCGCCTATCCCGGCAACAACATCTATGCCGTCTACCCCGAGCGGCGCCTGCTGCCCGCCAAGGTGAAGTTCTTCATCGAGTTCCTGAGGAAGACGTTCGGCGATCCGCCTTATTGGGAGTGAAGTGGGGAAATGGGGTCAGGTTAGTGTTTCGAGGGTGCAGGTCGCCTGACCTGCATCGCACCGAAAACTAACCTGACCCCCTTTCCCCACTTCACTTGAACTGCTTCACCACGTGGTGCTGCCGCCGGCTGACGGGCAGCTTCTCGCCGGTCGCCCGGATCACCACCGCCCAGCCCGACTCGCTTTCCTCGGAGTTGCGCTCGAAGCCGGCGATCGCCTCGCGCGCCACCAGGCAATTGCGGTGGATGCGCACGAACGCGGGCTCGAACTCCTCCTCGAGGTGCTGCAGCGACTCCTCGACCAGGAACTCGCGCTCGGCCGTGCGCACGGTCACGTACTTGAGCTCCGCGCGCAGGTAGAGGATCTCGGACACGGCGACCAGGTGGATGCGCCCGCGCTCGTGGATCGAGAGGTGGCGCCGCGGCGCGGTCGCGGCCGCCTCCAGCGCCTGGCGCGACACCGCCGGCCCCGCGCGCACCTTGCCCAGCGCCGCCAGCAGGCGCTCGCGCCGGATGGGCTTCAGCAGGTAGTCGATCGCGTTCACCTCGAAGGCCTTGATGGCGTAGGCGTCGAACGCGGTGGTGAAGATGATCGCCGGGGGCTGCGCCATGCCGGCGATGTGCCGCGCCGCCTCCATGCCGTCCATCTCGGGCATGCGGATGTCGAGCAGCACCACATCGACCTTCTCTCGCTCGAGCACCCCGAGCGCCTCGCGCCCGTTGCGCGCCTCGTCCACGATCGCGAGCGGGAAGGCCTCGCGGCACTCGTCCAGCAGGTCGCGCAGGCGCTGGCGCGCCGGCGCCTCGTCGTCGGCGATGAGGATGCGCGGCACTTCCGGGGTGGCGAGGCTCATGCGTTCGCGGTGAGGTAGGGCATGCGGATGGTCACGGTGTAGGTGCCGTCGCTCTCAGCGGAGGTCATGCTCGCCTCGGCGTCGAAGTGCAGCTGCAGCCGCTCGCGGATGTTGGCGATGGCCATGCGGTTGCCGGGGGCGTGGCGGTTCTGCGCCGGGTAGGGGTTGGTGAGGGTCATCTGCAGCTGCCCGCCCGCGCGGCTGATGTCGATCGCGATCTCGCCACCCGTGGGCGAGGGCTCGATGCCGTGGTAGACGGCGTTCTCCACCAGCGGCTGCAGCACCATGGGCGGCACCAGCGCGTCGGCCGGCATCGTCTCGGTGCGCCAGGAGACCCGCAGGCGCTCGCCCAGCCGGATGGTCTCGATGGCGAGGTACTGGCGCGCGAGCTCGACCTCCTGCGTGATCGGGGTGAGCGAGCGGTTGTCCGCCATGAGGACCCGGAAGAGGTCGGCCATGTCCTCGAGCGCGCGCTCGGCCCTGGGCGGGTCCGAGCGCATGAGCGCCAGCACCGCGTTGATGCTGTTGTAGAGGAAGTGCGGGCGGATGCGCGCCTGCAGCGCCTGGATGCGCGCCTCGGCGACCGCCGGGCTCAGCGCGCGAGCGCGCAGGTCGAAGTAGAAGAGCAGGCACCCGGTCACGAAGAGCGTGAGCAGGGCCACGTGGGCGAAGGGCAGGGTGCGGCCCGGCAGGATCTCGGCGCCCACGCGCACCGCCGCCCACGTGAGCGCGACCTCGAACGCGGCGATCGTGGCGAGCGCCGGGACGTACGACAGGCGATGCAGGGGCCGGCGCGCGGCGCACAGCGCCACCAGGCTCACGATCAGGACAGGCTCGCAGAACGCGGCGAGCAGCTGGAACTCCAGCCATGCCGCGGCGAGCCCGGGAGCGCGCACCAGGGCCGCGGCGAGCACGAACAGGTTGGCGACCAGCAGCGAGCGCAGCATCACGCCCAGGTTGCAGAAGTTGGGCAACCGGATCCCCGCACCCGTCTGATTTATACTCGCCACGTCTCCAATTGGGCCATTGCCGCCGTTTCCATGCAAGAAGACGAGAAGCGGGGCAAGGCCTGGTCGGGCCGGTTCGCCGAGCCGCTCGACGCCCTCACCCAGCGCTTCAACGCCTCGGTCGACTTCGACCGGCGCCTGGCCGAGTTCGACGTCCAGGGCTCTCTCGCCCACGCGCGCATGCTCGCACGCGCCGGGATCCTCTCGGCCGAGGACCTCGCCGCGATCGAGCGGGGCATGGCGGCGGTCCTGGACGAGATCCGCTCCGGGCGCTTCGCCTGGTCGACCGCGCGCGAGGACGTGCACCTCAACATCGAGCACCGCCTGACCGAGCTCGTGGGCGACGCCGGCAAGCGGCTGCACACCGCCCGCTCGCGCAACGACCAGGTGGCGACCGACCTGAGGCTCTGGCTGCGCGCCGAGATCGACGCGATCGGCGAGGTGCTCGTGCGGGTGCGCTCGGGATTGCTCGACCTGGCCGAGAAGCACGCAGCGACCCTGATGCCGGGCTTCACCCACCTGCAGGTGGCGCAACCGGTCACCTTCGGCCACCACCTCATGGCGTACTTCGAGATGTTCGGCCGCGATGCGGAGCGCCTCTCGGACTGCCGCCGGCGCGTGAACCGCCTGCCGCTCGGCGCCTCCGCGCTCGCCGGCACCGGTTATCCGATCGATCGCGAGTCGGTCGCCCGCGAGCTCGGCTTCGACGGCGTGTGCGAGAACTCGCTCGACGCCGTTTCCGACCGCGACTTCGCCATCGAATTCCTCGCGGCCGCGGCGGTGGCGATGATGCACGTCTCGCGCCTGGCCGAGGAGCTGGTGATCTGGTCGAGCCCGAGCTTCGGCTTCGTCGCGATCGCCGACCGGTTCTGCACCGGCTCCTCGATCATGCCGCAGAAGAAGAACCCGGATGTCCCCGAGCTGATGCGCGGCAAGACCGGCCGGGTCTATGGCGCCCTGGTGGCGCTGCTCACGGTGATGAAAGGCCAGCCGCTCGCCTACAACAAGGACAACCAGGAGGACAAGGAGCCGCTCTTCGACGCCACCGACACCTTGCGCGACGTCCTGGCGATCCTGGCAGAGCTCCTGCGCGGGATCGAGCCCCGGCCGGAGCGCATGCGGGCGGCGCTCGCGCTGGGCTTCGCCACCGCCACCGACCTGGCCGACTACCTGGTGCGCAAGGGCATGGCGTTCCGCGATGCCCACGAGGCGGTCGCGCGCGCGGTGCGCGCTGCCGAGGAGTCGCGCCGCGACCTCTCGCAGCTTTCCGTCGCGGAGCTGCGCGCCTTCGCCCCGCAGGTGGGCGACGACGTGCACCAGGTCCTCACCGCCGAGGGCTCGGTCGCCTCCCGCAAGCACATCGGCGGCACGGCGCCCGAGGCGGTGCTGGCGGCAATCGCCCGGGCACGGAAGAAGATGAAAGATTCAGGGACAGACCCCGCAAACCAGTAAACGGCAAGTTCGGGGTCTGTCCCTCAGGCCGCTTCGACCGCCTTCGCCACGTAGATCCGGCAAAGCTTGCGCGTCTCGGGCGCCGAAAGGCGGTCGCCCATCTGCCCGCAGCGATAGACCCGCTGGGACAGCTTCTGGCAATAGGCGCAGGTGGTGCACGCGCCGAACACCGTGCCTTCGTTGTCTTCCTGGAGCGTGACCAGCGCCTCGCGCAGCGCCGAGGTGGCGTTGCGGATGCGGTTGGGGCTGATGTTGCGGGTGGCGTTCTGCCACGCGAGGCTGGGCTGCGACTCGGCGAGGAGCTGCTCGCCCGCCGAGGAGAGCCGCAGGCGCACCACGCGGCGGTCGATCTCGTCCTCGAAGCGCTCGACCAGCCCGCGGCGGTCCAGCAGCAGCAAGGTCTGAGAGACGGTCCCCTTGGTGAGCCCGAGGTAGTCGGCGAGCGCCTGCGGCGTGTTCGAGTAGCGGTTGGCGCGGGCGAGGTAGATGAGCGCCTGCAGGTGAACCGGCTGGAGCGACTCCTCGGATCCCGCCTTGCGCAGCTCCGTGCGCATGAGGTTTCCGAGCCGCTCCACGAGCTCGAGGAGAACCAGGGGGTTCTTGTCCATCGCGCGCCTTTCAACGCGGTTTGGGCCCGCGTGCAGGAATTAGTATCGGCTCGCTACAGACTTGTCAAGCTTTTTATTGGAGGATTTATCGTATCGGATCGCTACCAACCGCCTTTGGAGGCGTTTCCGGACCCTTCCGCTCACTTCCAGGCGACGTTTTCTCCCGCTTGCAGCGCGAGGATGCGCGCGAGCGACGCGTACAGCTCCTCGCCGCTGCGCGTGTCGCGCCATGCGCCCTCGCGCCAGGCGAAGTGGAAGCCGCCGGAGCGCGCCGCGACCCAGATCTCGCGGTTCGGCGTCTGCCGGTTGACGATCACGCGCGTACCGTCGGGGCAGGTGACGGTGAGGATGCCGCTCTCGAGGTCGGTGTCCAGGGCGGAATCCTCGAGCGAGGCCTCGATGCGCGCCATCACCGCGTCCACGAACCGGTGGAAATCCGTCTCGTTCATAATGCCGGGGATGATACGCGCCGCGCGCCTCGCCGCCACCTGCCTCGCGCTCGCCCTCGCCCTCGCGGCGTGCGGGCAGAAGGGCCCGCTCAAGCTGCCCGAGCCGCCGCCCCCGCCCGCCACGCCGGCGAAATGAGCGCGCTCGCGCGCGCCGGCGGCGCGCTCGCCCTGGATGGCGTGCCTCTCGAGGAGATCGCGCGCCGCTTCGGCACCCCGTGCTACGTCTATTCGCGCGCGGCGATCGAGGAGGCGTACCGCGAGTTCGACACCGGCCTCGCGGGCGTGGACCACCTGGTCTGCTACGCCGTCAAGGCGAACTCCAACCTCGCGGTGCTCGACGTGCTGGCGCGCCTGGGCGCGGGCTTCGACATTGTCTCCGGCGGAGAGCTCGCACGCGTGCTTGCCGCCGGCGGGCGCGCCGATCGCATCATCTTCAGCGGCGTGGGCAAGTCGCAGGCCGAGATCCGCGCCGCGCTCGCCGCGGGGATCCGCTGCTTCAACGCCGAGAGCGAGCCCGAGCTCGAGCGCCTCGACGCGCTCGCCCGCGAGGCCGGCGTGCGCGCCCCCGTGTCGCTGCGCATCAACCCGGACGTCGATGCGCGCACCCATCGCTACATCTCCACCGGCCTCGCCGGCAACAAGTTCGGCATCCCGCACGCGCACGCCCTCGACGCGTATCGCCGCGCGGCGAGCTTGCCGAACCTGCGCGTGACCGGCATCGACTGCCACATCGGCTCGCAGATCCTCGAGACCGCCCCCCTCGACGCCGCGCTCGAGCGCGTGATGGACTTGGTCGAGCGCCTGCGCGGCGAGGGCGTCGCCCTCGAGCACGTCGACCTGGGCGGGGGCTTCGGCATCCGCTACCGCGACGAGTCGCCGCCCGACATCGGCGCCTGGTGCCGGAGCCTCGTGAAGCGCTTCGCCGGCACCGGCTACCAGGTGCTGCTCGAGCCCGGGCGGCGCATCGTCGGCAACGCCGGGGTGCTCCTCACGCGGGTGGAGTACCTGAAGCTCGACAAGGAGAGGCGCTTCGCCGTGGTGGACTCCTCGATGAGCGAGCTCATCCGCCCCGCGCTCTACCAAGCGTGGCACGACATCGTGCCGGTCTCCACATCGCAGGCCGCATCCGCGCGCTACGACGTGGTGGGCCCCGTATGCGAGTCCACCGACGTGCTCGGCGAGGACCGCGACCTCGCGATCGCCGCCGGCGATCTGCTCGCGATCCTGTCGGCGGGCGCCTACGCGATGGCGATGGCGTCGAACTACAACACGCGCCCGCGCCCCTGCGAGGTGATGGTCGACCGCGGCGTCGCGAGGGAAGTGCGCTCGCGCGAGAGCGTGGAAGCGCTCTTCGCGCTCGAAAACCGCCTCGACGGCGCCTGACCGGCGCGCAGACCCGAAAAAAACGTCGATGCGGGCCCGATTGGTGTCGACGCGACACCACAAGGGTGCGAGTCGATTCAAATAGTCAGCCTTGACAGCGGACAGATGTGCATACAATCCGCTCACCAACTGCATTCGATGCGAATCGAAGCTTGGTAGTGCGGGAAACACGATAGGCCGCACGACAACGATCGGTCCAACATTGAAAGGAGTTGAACATGGCTGCGAAGAAAAAAGCTGCGAAGAAAAAATCCGCGAAAAAAGCGAAAAAGAAGTCTTCTAAGAAGCGCGCTTCTAAGAAGCGCGTAGCGAAGAAGAAGTCTTCAAAGAAGAAGTCTTCAAAGAAGAAAACGGCGAAGAAGAAGGCTGCGAAACGCAAGCCGGCCCGCAAGGCGGCTAAGAAGAAGAAGCCAGCCAGGAAAGCGGCGAAGCGCAAGCCCGCGATGAAGGCGGCGGCCCCGATGAAGCCCATGGCTCCCGCGGTCACCCCGGTCATCACGCCGCTGATCAAGCCGATGAGCTGAAGAGGGCCGCAAGGCTCTCGACAGCCAGCAAGGCTGGACCCGAATACGAGGCGCGACCCGACCGGTTCCGCGCACTGCGGTAAGCAACACGGCCGGGTAGCGCCTCGCAAGCGGGCTAAAGTGTCATCCCGGGCGCCGCGTCGCGGCCCCCGTCATCCCGGGCGCTGCAATCGCAGCGATGGCCCGGGACCCAATCACCCCAAGTCCCAACCCGCCAGGGTGTTGTAACTCCCCCTCCCCAGGTCCGACTCGACCAGCGAGAGCTCGCGCGCGCGCCATTCGATCGGCGCGATCGCTCGGCGCTCGACCGGGCGACCGATCTTTCGCGCCACCGTGGCGTGCGGCGTGTAGGGCCGCTCGTCCGGCGGGAAGCCGCAGGCCGCGAGCTCGCCGATGAGCGCCGCGTGCAGCTCGACCAGGCCGCGCGCTGGCTTCCGGCTCCCGACCCACGCGACGCGGGCACCGCGGAAGGAGCCCGCCTGGTCGAGCGCCACGTCGAATGCCTTGCAGCGCAGCCGGGACGCCGCCGACCGGGCGATCTCGAGCCGGTCTTCGCCGACATCGCCGAGGAAAGCGAGCGTGAGGTGGATCTTCGCCGCCGGCACCGCCTTGCCGCCCGCGAGCGCCGCGAGCTCCACCGCCGCGGCCGCCAGCGCCGCCGTGGCCGGCGGGTCGGGCCAGAGCGCGAAGAAGACGCGCATCTACGGACCGGTCCTCTTGCGAAACCGTATCCCACGTTCGCTCCCTCTCCCTTGGGAGAGGGTCACAGAAGAAACACCGTCGCCAGCCCGAGGAAGATGAAGAACCCCATGCTGTCGGTGGTGAAGGTGAGGAACACGCTCGAGCCCACCGCGGGGTCGCGGCCGAACCGCTCCATGGCGAGCGGGATGAACATCCCGGCGAGCGCCGCCACCACGAGGTTGAGCAGCATCGCGAGCGCCATCACGCCGCCCAGCGCCACGTTGCGGTAGAGCAGCCACGTGACCACCCCGAGCACGCCGCCCCAGACCACCCCGTTGAGCGCGCTGATGCCGAGCTCCTTGGCGAGGAGGCGCCGCGCGTTGACCGCGCTCACCTGCCCGAGGGCGAGCGAGCGCACGATGAGCGTTATGGTCTGGTTGCCCGAGTTGCCGCCGATCCCGGCGACGATCGGCATGAGCGCCGCGAGCGCGGCGAGGCGCTCGATCGATCCCTCGAAGGCGCCCACCACGCGCGAGGCGACGAACGCGGTGCACAGGTTCAACGCCAGCCACGGCCCACGGTTCTTGGCACTCGCCCAGACGCTCGCGAAGAGGTCCTCCTCCTCGCGCAGGCCCACCTTGCCGAGCTCCTGCTCCTCCTGGCGGGTGCGAACGTAGTCGAGCACGGCGTCGACGGTGAGGCGCCCGACCACCTTGCGCCGGGCGTCGACCACCGGCGCGCACACGAGGTCGTAGCGATCGAACGCCTCGGCCGCGTCGTCGGCGTCGTCGTCCGGGCCGAAGGACGCCACCTCGCGGTCGTAGAGGCCCGCGACCTCGACATCGGGGTCGGTGACCAGCAGGCGGTTGAGCGGCAGCGAGCCCTTCAGGTGGTCCTCGCGGTCGACCACGAACACGGCGTCGGTCTGCGGCGGCAGCTCGTCGAAGCGCCGCAGGTAACGCAGCGCCACCTCGCAGGTGACGTCCTCGCGGATGCTCACCACCTCGAAGTCCATGAGCGCGCCGACCGTGCGCTCGGGGTAGGAGAGTGCCGCCTGGAGCTCGGCGCGGTCCTCGGCGTCCTGCGCCTCGATGATGTCCTGCACCACCCCCTCGGGCAGGTCGGAAGCGAGGTCGGCGATCTCGTCGGCATCGAGATTCTGGGTCGCGGCGACGATCTCGGCGCTGTCCATGTCGGCGAGCAGCGTGTCGCGCACCGCGTCCGCGACTTCGAGCAGGATCTCGCCGTCGCGGTCGCTGCGCACCAGGCCCCAGACGAACAAGCGCTCCTCGAGCGGGAGGTTCTCCAGCACGTAGGCGACGTCGGCCGGATGGAGCTCGTCGAGGCGCTGCCGCAGGTCGAAGAGGTCCTGGTCGTTCACCGGCTCCGCGTCGAGCGGCTTGCGGCGCGCGAGCAGCCGCTCGATCGCCTCGAGGTGCTCCTGCGGCGTGTCGGCCGAAGGCTCGTGCTCGTCGATCACGGCACCTGCGCCGCGGGCATTCGCGCGAGGATCATCTGTGTCTTGCGCGCGAGCCACGTGGTGTTGCGGTTGCGGTCGTAGAAGCGCGGGTTGGGCACGATCGCGGCCAGGCGCGCGGCGGCGTCGGGCCCCAGGGACGCGACGCCGGTGCCGTAGTAGTGGCGCGCAGCCGCCTCGGCGCCGAAGACGCCGTCGCCCCACTCGATCACGTTCAGGTAGATCTCCAGGATGCGGCGCTTGTCCATCAGTTGCTCGATCATGACGGTGATCAGGGCCTCCTGGCCCTTGCGCCACGGAGTCCGGTCGGCGGAGAGGAAAAGGTTCTTCGCCAGCTGCTGCGAGATGGTCGACGCTCCCGCCACCACCTTGCCTTTCTTGCGATTCTTTTCCAGCGCCTTCTCGATCGCCTCCCAGTCGAAACCCTCGTGGTCGGCGAAACGCGCGTCCTCCGCGGCCACCACCGCCCGCTTGAGGCTGGGCGAGATCCGATCGTACGGGACCCACACGTGCTTCAACTTCGCGTCGGGCTTCTTCGCGCGCAGCCGCTCGAGGCTCGCCTGCATGAACGCGGTGGCCTGCGGATTATGGTCCCTCCACCACCAGATGCGCACCCCGTAGGAGAGCTGGACGGCGAGGAAGATCCCGGCGAGGCCGAGCGCGAGCCACCCCAGGAGCCTGCCGAGGCGCTTCATTGCGGGAGCCTCACGCGGCGCGCAGCTCGGCGAGCACCGGCGCCGTCGGCGGTCGTCGCCCGCGCCACAGCGCGTACGATTCGGCCGCCTGCTCGACGAGCATGCCGAGGCCGTCCGAGGCGCTCGCTCCGGCGGAGCGCGCGCTCTCGAGGAACCCCGCCGCCGCGGCTCCATACGCCATGTCGTACGCAAGCGCGCCCCGCGCGATCGCGTGCGCGGGAAGGCGCAGCGGCTCGCCGCGCGTCGAGGTCGAGGTCGCGTTGATCACGAGGTCGAAGCGCTCGAGTGGAATGTCCCCGAGCGACACCCCGTCCACGCGGCCGAGCGCGCCGAAGCGTGACGCGAGGCTGCGAGCCGTCGCCTCGGTGCGATTCGCGATCACGAGCCGCTGCGGCGATGCCGCGAGCAGCGGGGCGATCACGCCGCGCGCGGCGCCGCCCGCGCCCACGACGAGGACGTTCGCGCCACGCAGCTGCACACCGAGATTCGCCTGCAGATCGGTGACGATCCCGGCGCCGTCGGTGTTGTCCGCGAAGAGGCCCTCGTCGCGCTCGTGCAGGCAGTTGGCCGCGCCGGCGAGCGTCGCGCGATCGCTGCGCGTCGCGGCGAACGCGTACGCCTCGACCTTGAACGGCAGCGTCACGTTGGCGCCGCGCCCGCCGGATGCGAAGAACTCCCGCGCCCGCTGCGCGAATCCATCGGCCGGCGCGAGGATCGCCGCGTACTCGATCGCCTCGCCCATGAGCTCGGCGAAGCGCGCATGGATCCTGGGCGAGAGGCTGTGCGCGACGGGGTTTCCGAAGACGGCGTAGCGGTCCATGGGGCCACCATTTAATAGTATGGAGACGAGAATCGCCACTTGCTCTATGATGGTGCGTCCCTCAGCAGATCGCACCGATGTGGTGCGCCCAGCCGGGATTTTTGACCATTGTCCTCTGTGAATCAAGGACTTGGCAATGCACCCACGTGGCACGATTTTCGCTGAATACTGGCCTCGACCCGGCCCCAAAGGCCGGTCATTCCCCATTTCAGGGCATCCCCACATCCCAGGAGAGAGCGATGGCATCCGCAGGAGACGTGTTCAAGACAATCAAGGAAAACGAGGTCAAGTTCGTCGACCTGCGCTTCACCGATACCAAGGGCAAGGAGCAACACGTCACCGTTCCCGCAAAGGCGTTCGGAGAGGACAAGTTCAAGGACGGCCACGCGTTCGACGGCTCTTCGATCGCGGGGTGGAAGGGCATCGAGGCCTCGGACATGCTGCTCATGCCCGATCCGGACTCGCAGCGCATGGATCCGTTCTACGACGAGCCCACGCTCGCCATCTCGTGCGACGTGGTCGAGCCGTCGACGGGCAAGGGCTACGAGCGCGACCCGCGCTCGATCGCGAAGAAGGCCGAGGCGTACCTGAAGAGCTCGGGCCTGGGCGACACCGCGTACTTCGGGCCCGAGCCCGAGTTCTTCATCTTCGACGCGGTCGAGTGGAAAGTGGACATGTCGGGCAGCTTCGTGAAGATCTATTCCGAGGAGTCCCCGTGGGCGAGCGACAGCAAGCTCGAGGGCGGCAACCTCGCGCACCGTCCGCCGGTGAAGGGCGGCTACTTCCCCGTGCCGCCGGTCGATTCGCTGCAGGACATGCGCTCGGCGATGTGCCTCGCGCTGGAAGAGCAGGGCGTGGAGGTCGAGGTGCACCACCACGAGGTGGCGGCGCCCGGCCAGTGCGAGATCGGCACCAAGTTCAACACGCTGGTGAAGCGCGCCGACTGGCTGCAGATCCTCAAGTACACGGTGCTGAACGTCGCGCGCAGCTACGGCAAGACCGCGACCTTCATGCCCAAGCCCGTGGTGGGCGACAACGGCAGCGGGATGCACGTGCACCAGTCGGTCTGGAAGGGCGGGCAGAACCTCTTCGCCGGCGACGGCTACGCGGGCCTGTCGGAGTTCGCGCTCTACTACATCGGCGGCATCATCAAGCACGCCAAGGCGTTGAACGCGATCACCAACCCGGGCACGAACTCGTACAAGCGCCTGGTGCCGGGCTTCGAGGCGCCGATCAACCTCGCGTACTCGGCGCGCAACCGCTCGGCCTCGTGCCGCATCCCGTATGTGGCGAGCGCCAAGGGCCGCCGCGTCGAGGTGCGCTTCCCCGATCCCACCGCGAACCCGTATCTCGCCTTCGCCGCGATGCTGATGGCGGGCCTGGACGGCGTGCAGAACAAGATCCATCCCGGCGATCCGCTCGACAAGAACCTCTACGACCTCGAGCCGGAAGAAGCCGCCAAGGTGCCGCACCCGTGCGCCTCGCTCGACGAGGCGCTGGAGAACCTCGACCAGGACCGCGCGTTCCTTACGCGCGGCGGCGTCTTCACCGACGACATGATCGACGCGTACATCAAGCTCAAGTACGAGGAAGTGCAGCGTTTCCGCATGACCACGCACCCGATCGAGTTCGAGATGTACTACTCGGCCTAGTCGCCGAATCGTGGGCGGCCCGGGGCGCGGCCTTGTGCCCCGGGCATCCCCCGACCACAACCTATGGGGGGTACGTATCGATATCCCCTTGATCTTGTTGCTTTTTCCATGACCGCTGCCTATTCTTCCCTTCCGGTTTCGCGAAAGGGAGCACGGCATGAAGACCGTCTGGATCGCGAGTCTTGCGATCGCGGCGTCGACTTCGGCATTTGCCCAATCGACGATCTACAAGCACGTCGACGAGAGCGGCCGCATCACGTACACCAATCGCCCGATGAAGGGCGCGGTGGAAATGGAGCTGGAGCCCCTCACGACGATCCCCGGCACGCCGGCCGGGATGCTCACGCCGCAGCCCAAGTCCGTGCCTGTCGTGG
>Ga0307505_10002350_pt1 | contig 13324 bp, 10 predicted proteins | sample 23_S_MG_FD_202183 | JGI IMG/M metagenome (GOLD analysis project Ga0307505, IMG submission 202183) | Soil microbial communities from Populus trichocarpa stands in riparian zone in the Pacific Northwest, United States - 23_S | ecosystem: Environmental > Terrestrial > Soil > Riparian zone > Trees...
CGAAACCGCAGCTTCAGCGGCAGGCCGTGAAACCAGGCATGTGTGCCGGGCCGCCGCACCACGGGCGGTTCGCCTTGATGCGCGCGCACGATCGCGCGCACGCTTTCCGTCAGCATGATGCCGCCGACGATGCCGAGCAGGATGACGTAAGACAGGCCGACGAACAGATCGAGCTGGCCGAGCCGCAGCAGGACCGAGAACACCCAGACGCCGATCGCCGTGCCCAGCAGGCCGCCCGATAGCAGGACCAGTCCGAGCCCAACGTCGACGAGCTTGCGCCGCCAATAGGTCAGCGCGCCGGACATCGACGAGGCTGCCATATGCGTCGGGACGTTGGCGACCGCGACCGCGGGCGGAATGCCGACCAGAATAAGGAGCGGCGTCATCAGGAACCCGCCGCCGATCCCGAACATGCCCGAGATGAAGCCCACCGCGACCCCGAGGCCGAGGATGAGAAGCAGATTGACCGGCAGCTCGGCGATCGGAAGATAGATCGACACGATGGCAGGGCCTTGAAGCGCGATCCCAGAGGGATCTGGCGGGATTGGCGCCGCCAAAGCGGCGCAGCCGCATGAACATGCGGCTGCCCTGTATTGTCAATCAAACCAGCGAATTTAGCGTTTATTTTTTGACGGAACGCTTCCGTACCGGGGACCCCGTCTGCTCCCATTCGGGCTTCAGGGCCACCTCGTTCGCCGCCGGCTCGATCTTGGCCGGCGCCCAGGTCTGCACCGCGAGCTTGGCCGCCACGAGGGTCTGCACGTCGAGGCGCTTCGCGACGTCGTCTCGCTTCTTGCCGGCGTCGACGTCACCCTGATTGGCGGCGACCGCGAACCAGCGATAGGACTCGGCGAAGTTCTGCTCGACCCCGAGACCGCGGGCGTAGAGCACACCCAGATTGTACTGGCTGTCACGTACGCCGCGCTCCGCCGCCATGCGGAACCAGCGCACGGCGTTCTTCATGTCGGCCTGCCCATCGGGCGCCTCGGCGTGGATCACCGCGAGATTGTGCATCGCCCGGATGTTTCCGCCCTCAGCGGCAAGACGATAGAACTTCAGCGCCTCGGCCGGGTTTTTGCGGCCGTTCAGTCCCTTCTCGTGGATGCTGCCAAGCCGGTAAGCGGCCGGCACCGAACCCTTGGCAAAGGCGCGTTCGAGCCAGACAGCCGCCTCCGACGCATCGGCGCGAACGCCGCGCCCGTCCAGATAGCGCACGCCGATTTCGTAAGCCGCGCCCGGTTCGCCGGCGACGGCCGCAGCGCGCAATGCATCGGGACCGAGTACGGCCGGGATCGCATCGGCAGGCTGTGCGGACTTCGGCTCTTCCACCTTCGTGTCGGTCGATGTAGCTGCGGTCGTGATCGAGCCGGTCGTTGCCTTCTTTGCGCTGGTCGAGCCGGTCGTTTCCGGCGCGGCGACCGGCTGGCCAGAGAAATGCAAATCTTGGCTTCCGCCGAGGACGCCGGCGGGTGGCGCCGCGACGGGGTCGCTCGTCGTCAATGCGACCGGCAGCGACGCTTCTTGCTTCGCCGTCACCATTGATGGTTTGGCTTCCGAGGCACTTTTCTTCGGCGCCGGGATCACCGGGGCCGGCGTTGATGCGCCGCCCGAGCCGAACGGATTCGGCAGCTGCCCGTCGAGGAAACGGAAAGCGGCGAAGGCCAGCAAGCAGATCGTGAGCGCAATGAGCAGCGCCCGGCGGCTGTTGCTGAACAGCGAAACAATGCGATTCTGAATCGAGGACTCGGCCGCCTTGCCTTTTTCGGCAACGGGCTCGGCGTTCGCCGCCTGTGCGGCGCGCCGCGCGGCGGCGATGTAGTCTGACGTGCGCGCCGGTGCATCGGACGGCGGCGTGGCAAGACCGCCAAGCGCCGCTTCCGATTGCGCAACGCGCAACGCCGCGCTCTGCATCCTCATGCGCGGATTGCCCGAACCCGGTTCGATCGGCGTATCGGGTGCGATGTCGTCGGTGAGTTCCTCTATCGATGTCCCGCGCACGGTGACGGTGTGCGGACCGTCGCGCAGCTCGGTGTTTGCTTGCGCCGCAGGCGCGGCTTCGAACCGGACCGGCCCGCCACTCATATAGTGGGCCTCGGGGCTGCGACGTGCAGGCTCCGCCGTCACGGGCGCGGGCTGAATTGCCGCCATCTCCCGCACCGCGGACTTCGCCGCCCGCTCCGCTGCGTCGTGTGCGCTGCCGCGCGCTTCCTCAAGCTGCGTGAACAGGTCCGCAAGACCGCGCTCGATGGAGCCAAGATTGCCGAGCCGAGCCTCTGTGGCGTCGACCTTCTGCGCCAGCGCCTGCAGGCTCGTCTCAATCCGGTCGTCGGGCGCCCGTTCGGCCCTCACAACCACATCCTGAAGTTCGTCAAGCCGCCGGCGGATATCGTCGAGCGACGATGCCTGGGGCACGGCGCGATTGGCTGTCTCAAACCGTTCCGAAAGCGCCTCGATGCGGCGGTCGAAAGCCGACATGACTTCGAGAATGGCGTTGTCCTGCTCGCGCGGACGCTCCTCGAATTTTGCGACAAGAACCTCGATCTGCTCGACCAGCGCTTTCAGCACGTCGCTCGGCAGCGCGCCGGACAAGAGGTCACGGATTTCCGCAGTTTGCTCTTGCAGTCGCGCGACGGCGCCGCTGTCGACGCCGCGGCCGCCTAGGTTATCGAGCTTGCTGGAAAGGGCGTGCAGGTCCTTCTCGACCGACACAAAGCTCTCCGCCGGACGCACGTCGGCGAGCGCGGTACGAATGTCGTGGAGCGCGTCGACCACTTCTGTCAGCGTTTCATCCGGACGGCTGGCGCTGGCGCGGTCGAGCCTGAGCGCGATCGATTCCACTGTGCGCTCAATCGCTTCAAGCGAACGGCGCGGCGCAAGCTCTGCGAACTTGGCCGAGAGGTCGCCGATTTCCTTGCGCAGGCTGCCGATGGACTCATCGCGCAGGCCTGACTGGCGCAGCGCCTGCATCTCGTCGGCCATCTGCTTGAGTTGTTTCTCAAGCCCGCTGAAATCGGCGACCGGCGCGGCTGCGCGCGGCGCGCGCTCCGGCGCGGAGCGCGGCAGGCTCCGCGGCGGCGTTCCGTCCAGCACCGACTGACGCATCATGATTTCGGCGACGGCGCTGTCGAGTTCCTCGACGGTCGAAGGAACAGACGCGTCATACCGCTCGCTCTCGTAGCGCGCGTTCTCTTGCGCCAGATGCCGGCTCATCGCCTCGATCGAGCGCGAAATGCCTTCGAGTTTCTTTTCAAGCTCAGGCGCGACGCCGGCTTCGGCCACGCGTCCGCGCACAAGCAAGTGTTCGATGCGGTCGTCGAGACGCTGAAGAGCCGCACGCACTTCCGCCGGACCGTTACGTTCGCCGTTGCGGACCTCGCGGCTTAGGGAATCGATGCGCTCGTTCAGCGCTCCGATGGAAGAGAGAAGGGCGGTGTCGTGACGCGACGGGCGGGCTGGTGAGGGCTCGCGCGCCTGACGCGAATAATGCTCGATGCGCTCGGCGATGTCGTCGAGCCTGCGTTCAATGAGCGATGGATCGTGAGAAGCCGCAGCGCGGACCGGGTGCCGGTCGTTGGCAGCGTTGCGAATGGCCGCCTCGAGCCATTCTCCGACCGATTGTCCCGAACGGCGCGCAGCGTCCCGGGCGTCGGCCCAGGCCTCGGGGTCGACCGCGTTAACGCTCCACGGCACGCTTCCGGCCATTGCGAATCCCGTTCGCGGCGTGCGATTTGCTGAAAAACGCTAAAGACGATCCGTGCCGCGCTCCCGGTCGGAATTTCGACCGGTTATGGTAAACGGCGCGTTAATGTCTCCCTCGGCCGGTAAGAAAGTCTGCACGACTCGCGGGCCAAGGCACGGGACAGCCCAAGTTTCGACGCGTCCCAACCCACTGAAATTCATAAAAAATTAGCCAATCGCATCTCGGCCCGGCCTGGGGTTGCCGCGCCAAGTTGACGTTTACGTCAACTGATGTTACACGGACCTTCATTGCTTGGTGGCAGCCTGAAGGCTTGCCAGTTCGAATCAGCGCCGATGCGGGACGCCGATGGAAGACACAGGCTCGCGCTCAACGATCCCGGACCTCGTCGCCGGCTTCGACGCCGATGCCGGTGCGGCGAAGGAACGCTTCACGATCCGCGACCTCATCCGCGAATTCGACGTCACGGCCCGCACCCTGCGTTTTTATGAAGAGAAGGGCCTGCTCGCGCCCGAGCGCCTCGGGCAGGAGCGGCTTTATTCCCGCCGCGATCGTGCCCGCCTGAAATATGTCTTGATGGGCAAGTGCGTCGGCTTCTCGCTCGAAGAAATTCGCGACATGCTCGACCTTTACGATCTCGGCGACGGCCAGGTGACGCAACTGCGTGTCGCGCATGAGCGCTTTAACGAACAGATCGAACGTCTGAATCGGCAGCGCACGGAGATCGACCGTGCGCTCGCCGAACTGGAACGGGCACGCACGACGGTGGCCGACATGCTGGCCGCGCGCGGCGCGTGAGCAAGGGAGAACGGGATGCCGACTTATAAAGCGCCGGTGGACGAAGCGCTGTTTCTGCTGAACGACGTGTTTCACATCGAGCGCTACGGCAACATTCCGAGCTTCGCCGAGGCGACGCCCGATACGGTCTCTGCCGTGCTCTCCGAAGGCGGCAAGTTCGTCGAAGAGGTGCTTCAGCCGCTCAACCGCGTCGGCGATCTCGAAGGCTGTACGCGCCACGCTGACGGCTCGGTGACGACGCCCAAGGGCTTCAAGGAAGCCTACAAGGGTCTCGCCGAAGGCGGCTGGATCGGGCTCGCCATGGACCCGGAATATGGCGGGCAGGGTTTGCCGCACACCATCGCGATCATCATCAATGAATTCATGACGTCTGCGAACATGGCCTTCACCATGTATTCGGGCCTGACGCAGGGCGCTTATGTCGCGATCCGCATGCATGGCGACGACGTGCAGAAGAACAAGTATCTGCCGAAGATCGCGTCGGGCGAATGGGCCGCGACGATGAACCTGACCGAGCCGCATTGCGGCACCGACCTCGGGATGCTGCGCACCAAGGCGGTGCCGCAGCCCGATGGCAGCTACAAGATCACCGGCACCAAGATTTTCATCTCCGGCGGCGAGCACGATCTCACGCCGAATATCGTGCATCTTGTACTTGCGCGCATCGAAGGAGCGCCCGCGGGCACGAAGGGCATTTCGCTCTTTGTCGTGCCGAAGCATCTGGTGAACGAAGACGGCTCAGTTGGCGCGAAGAACGGCGTCGCCTGCGGCTCCATCGAAGAGAAGATGGGCATCCACGGAAACTCGACCTGCGTGATGAATTACGACAACGCAAAGGGCTGGTTGATCGGCGAAGAGAACCGCGGCCTGCCGGCGATGTTCACGATGATGAACGAGGCGAGGCTCGGCGTTGGCGTGCAAGGTCTTTCACTGTCCGAAGTCGCCTACCAGAACGCCGTCACCTATGCGAAGGAGCGCTTGCAGGGCCGCTCGCTGACCGGCGCGAAATATCCCGACAAGCCCGCCGACCCGATCATCGTGCATCCGGACATTCGTCGCGTGCTGATGACCATGCGCGCCTTCAACGAAGCCGCACGCGCTTTCGTGATCTGGACCGCCTTGCAGGGTGATCTTGTCATGAAGGGCGAGGATGAGAAGTCGCGCCAGACGGCGGACGATTTCATGGGCCTGATGACGCCCGTGCTGAAGGGCTTCCTCACCGACGTTGGATTTCAGAACACCGTGCTCGCGCAGCAGGTGTTCGGCGGACACGGCTATATCGCCGAGCACGGCATGGAGCAGTTCGTGCGCGACGCGCGCATTGCCATGATCTACGAGGGGGCGAACGGTATTCAGGCGCTCGACCTCGTCGGCCGCAAGCTCGGCAAGGACGGCGGCCGCGCCGCCATGGCCTATTTCAGCGACGTGACTTCCTTTATCAAGGCGCACGCCAATGACGAGGCGATGCAGCCTTATGTGAAGCCGCTAGAGGCGGCGCTCGGCGATCTGCAAAAGGGAACCATGTGGTTCATGCAGAACGCCATGAAGGCGCCGGATAACGCCGGCGCCGGTTCCTACGACTACATGCACCTCTTCGGCCTCGTGCAGCTCGGCTACATGTGGGCGAAGATCGCCAAGGCCGCGATCGAGAAGAAGACGGGCAACGGCGCCGACGCCGCGATGGACACCAAGCTCACCGTCGGGCGCTTCTATATGGAACGCATGCTGCCGGAAACTTCGGCGCATCTCGCGCGTATTCAGGCTGGTGCGGGCACCGTGATGGCGCTGCCGGCGGACGCATTCTGAGCAATACCGGCTGGCCCTTCGGCCAGCCGCGACTACATAAAGCGTAAGCGATCGTGCCGGGCGAAACGCAGGAAGGATCGATACCATGACCGACGCATTCATCTACGATCACGTCCGCACTCCGCGCGGGCGCGGCAAGAGCGACGGCTCGCTCCACGAAGTGACAGCGCTTGAACTCGCGCGCCAGAGCCTGGTCGCGATCAAGGACCGCAACAAGCTCGATCCGATTCTCGTGGAAGACGTGGTGCTCGGCTGTGTCGATCCGGTCGGCGAGGCGGGCGGCGATATTGCCCGCGCCGCGGCCCTGGCCGCCGATTACGGCAAGGAAGTGCCGGGCATCCAGATCAACCGTTTCTGCGCTTCGGGTCTTGAGGCGGTGAACTTCTCCGCCGCGCAGGTCATGTCCGGCGCCAAGGACATCGTGATCGGCGGCGGCGTGGAATCGATGTCGCGCGTCGGCATCGGCGCATCGGGCGGCGCCTGGCCGGTCGATCCGTCGATTGCGATCAAGTCCTATTTCATGCCGCAGGGCGTGTCGGCCGACCTCATCGCCACGAAATACGGCTTCTCCCGCGACGATGTCGATCAATATGCGGTCGAGAGCCAGCAGCGCGCGGCGAAAGCGTGGGCGGCGGGGCACTTCAAGAAGTCGGTTGTGCCGGTCGAGGACGTGAATGGGCTCACCATTCTCGATAAGGACGAGCACATGCGGCCCTCGACCGACATGCAGTCGCTCGGCCAGTTGAAGGCTTCCTTCGTGCAGATGGGCGAGTTCGGCGGCTTCGACGCCGTCGGCATCCAGGCCCATCCCGACGTGGAGGCAGTCAATCATGTCCACCACGCCGGCAACTCGTCCGGCATTGTCGATGGCGCGGCGGCTGTCCTGATCGGCTCAAAGGACGGCGGCAGTCGCGCCGGTCTCAAGCCGCGTGCCCGGATCAAGGCCTATGCCTCGATCGGCTCCGACCCTGCGCTGATGCTGACGGGTCCGATCGACGTAACGGAGCTCGTGCTGAAAAAAGCAAAAATGAAGATCGAGGACATCGACGTGATCGAGGTGAACGAAGCCTTCGCCGCCGTCGTCCTGCGCTTCCTCCAGCATTTCAAACTCGACCGTTCGCGCGTGAACGTGAACGGCGGCGCGATCGCCATGGGCCATCCGCTCGGCGCGACCGGCGCCATGATCCTCGGCACCGCGCTCGACGAACTCGAGCGCACCGGCAAGTCCACCGCGCTCGTGACGCTGTGCATCGGCGCCGGCATGGGTACGGCCACCATCATCGAGCGGGTGTGATCATGAACCTCAAGAACTTCAAAGTTGACGTGGACGCCGACGGCATCGCGCTCGTCACCTGGGACATGCCCGGCCGCTCCATGAACGTCTTCACCATGGAGGTGATGAACGAGCTTTCGGAGATCGTGGAGACCATCGCGAACGACAAGGCGGTCAAGGGTGCGGTGATTACGTCCGGCAAGGACACCTTCTCGGGCGGCGCCGACCTTACGATGCTCGAAGGGCTCTCGGGCGCGATCAAGGACATCGACAAGGCGAAGGACAAGAAGGCTGCGATGCAGACCTTCTTCGACGAGTCGCGCAAGATGAGCGTGATCTATCGCCGTTTGGAGACCGCGGGAAAGCCGTGGGTCGCGGCAATTAACGGCACGGCGGTCGGCGGCGCGTTTGAACTGGCGCTCGCCTGTCACCATCGTGTGGCGTCCGAAAACGAAAAGACGCGCCTCGGCCTCCCCGAGGTGAAGGTCGGCCTGTTTCCCGGCGCGGGCGGCACGCAGCGCCTGCCGCGCATGATCCCGGCCGCCGACGCGCTCCAGTTGATGCTGCGCGGCGAGCAGGTTCGTCTCGACAAGGCGAAGACGATGAAGCTCGTCGATCAGGTCGTGCCCGCGGACAAGCTGATCGAAACCGCGAAAGCCTGGATCAAGGCGGGTGGCAAGGCGGTGCAGCCCTGGGATCAGGACGGCTTCAAGCTGCCCGGCGGGCCGGTCTATTCCAAGGCCGGCATGATGGTGTGGCCGCCCGCGAACGCCATCTATCGCCGGGAGACTTACGACAACTATCCCGGTGCGCGCGCGATCCTGAAGAGCACTTACGAAGGGCTGCTCGTGCCGATCGACGCGGGCCTCCGCATCGAGTCGCGCTACTTTGCGAACGTCCTGCGCACCAAGGAAGCGGCGGCGATGATCCGCTCGCTCTTCGTCTCCATGCAGGAGCTGAACAAGGGCGCGCGCCGGCCGGCGAATGTCCCGCCGAGCAAGATCAGGAAGGTCGCCGTCCTCGGCGCCGGCTTCATGGGCGCGGGCATCGCTTACGTCACCGCGAGCGCCGGTATCGACGTGGTGCTCGTCGACAAGGATCAGGAGTCGGCGGACAAGGGCAAGAGCTACTCCGACAAGCTGATCTCCGGCCAGATCAAGAAGGGCCGCGCCAAGCCTGAGGCGAAGGATCAGCTCCTCGGCCGCATCAAGGCGACGGCCGATTACAACGACATCGAAGGCGCCGACCTCGTGGTGGAGGCCGTGTTCGAGGACCGCAAGGTCAAGGCCGACGTGATGGCGAAGGCGGACGCGGTGCTGAAGGGCAAGACGATCTTTGGCTCCAACACCTCGACGCTCCCGATTACCTCGCTCGCCGAACTATCGAAGACGCCGGATCGCGTCGTCGGGATTCACTTCTTTTCGCCGGTCGAGAAGATGATGCTGGTCGAGGTGATCAAGGGTGAGAAGACCAACGACGAGGCGATCGCGATGGCGCTCGACTATGTGCGCGCCATCAAGAAGACCCCAATCCTCGTCAACGACAGCCGCGGCTTCTATACCTCGCGTGTCGTCGGCACTTATATTCGCGAAGGCCACCTGATGCTCACCGAAGGCGTGCCGGCGGCGATGGTCGAGAACGTCGGCAAGATGGCCGGCATGCCTGTCGGCCCGCTCTCGCTCAACGACGAGGTGGCGGTCGACCTTGCCTGGAAGATCTTGCAGGCAACAAAGAACGATCTCGGCGCCGACGTGATCGATCCGCGTCAGGAGGCGTTGCTGGAAGAGATGGTCGTGAAGCGCGGCCGCCTCGGGCGCAAGAATGCCAAGGGCTTCTACGACTATCCGGAAAATGCGCCGAAGCGCCTGTGGCCCGGCCTTGCCGAGCTCGCGGGCGAACCGCGCCCGGCCGAGACCTTCAACGTCGAAGAGCTCAAGCAGCGCTTCCTCGTCATCCAGGCGCTCGAGACCGCGCGCTGCGTCGAGGAAGGCGTCATCGACGACGTGCGCGATGCCGATGTCGGTTCGATCCTCGGCTTTGGCTACGCGCCCTTCACCGGCGGCACGCTCTCCTACATCGACGGCATGGGTGTGAAGGAGTTCGTGGCACTCTGCGAACGGCTTGCAGGCCGGCACGGAGACCGCTTCAAGCCTGCGGCGTTGCTCGTCGAGATGGCGAAGAAGGGCGAGACTTTCTACTCACGTTTCGCACCAGAGAAGAAGCGCGCAGCCTGATCAGGGGCAGAACTGCATCGTCAGCTCGCCGTCAGCCCCGAGAGCCAGACGATCAGCGCCAGCACCCACAGGACGATCGAGACGAGCGCCGTGTAGCGCGCGAAGGTGAAATAGGCTTCGCGCATGACGGTCGAGGTCGCCCATTGCGCAAAGCGGTCGGGCGGCCGGGCATTCTCCGGCAGCAGCAGCCACATGTCCGTGCGCTTGTACGGGATGCGCGACGCGCGCAGCGCCTTCAGGATCAGGATGAAGGTCATCATCAGCGTGAGGATTCCGCCCGACTGAAATACGGCGCGCGGGTTGAAACTCATGCCCACCATGATGCAGAAAATCGCAAGCATTCCGAAGCCGCAGGCACGGGCCACGGCAAGAAACGCTGCATTGCGCATTTCGTCCATAGGCGGAATCGCAAAAAAGGCGGACGCTTAGGGAACAATCCTGCCGCCGCTTTTATTCCCGCGCAATCGGAAAACAGCCGGATTACAGCCCGAACTCGAAGAAGTGAGAGGCGGCCGGGAGCGTAAGCAGGCCGACGCACGCGAGCCACAGCCATTTGGAGAAGCCGGTCGATTCCGTGGCGCCGGTCCAGCGCTCGTAGATCGCCGCCGGGATGCCGCCGATAATCAGCGTCATGGTCGCGAGAATAAGCGACGACAGATAAAAAACGAAACCGGCGCTGTTCACGAACAGGGCGGGCGTCAGCGCCAGCACGAAGGGAAAGAGCGCGAACACGAACGGCGAGAAGATGCCGTTGATAATCGAAAAGAACATGATGGCGACGACGTAGGGCTGGCTGACCATCACTGCAACTCCGGTGTCGGCGCGATCCCGAGCGCGAGCAGCAGGATCAGAAGCGCGACGCGCAGCATGAACATCCACACGGCGGCGAACAGCAGCACAACGACGTGCGGCACATCGAGCGGCGTTACATACCTCACCAGCCGCACCACCGGGTCGGTGATACGTACGAAGAAGCGCCAGATGAAGTTCGGCGCGTTCTCGTCGAAGATGAACCCGAGCACCACGCGGCCGAGCAGCGTGTACATCAAGGCTGCCAGAACGAGGTTCGGCAGATGGTACCACCAGTAAACAAAGAACGGATTAGAAGCCACGATGCAACCCCGGCTCAGATGTTCTTTTGAAGCACGCCCGGCCGGAAAAGAAAACGCCCCCGCACGTCAGACGGCACTCGAAAAAAGAAGCGGGGCCCCGTAGGGCCCCGCCTTTTTTGTCCGCGATGCGTGGTCGATCACTTTTCCTGAATGACCGTCTGGCCGCGCGGCTTGCGGATCTCGTCGACGAACGCCTGCATCTCCTTCGAGGGCTCCTTGCCCATGAGGCTGACGACGATCATCACGAGGAAGCCGAGCGGTGCGCCCAGCATTCCGCAGTTGATGTTGTTGAGCCCGAACCAGCCCACGCGCGATTGCAGCGGGTTGGCCGCGACTGCGGGCACGTCGGCGAGCCAGCGCGGATCCGCCATGACCTTGGCGACATCCACGAGCGGCGCGCCCGTGACCGGGTTTGCGAGCGAGCTCATGCCGAAGTACGTCACGCCTGCCTGCGGGAAGTATCTCGTCGTGATGAGATAGAACAGGCAGAGCCCGAACCCGGCGATGATGCCGAGCACTGCTGCTGTCGTGGTCGTACGCTTCCACCAGATGCCCATGACGAGCGCGGGGAAGTTTCCGGCCATGGCCAGCGAGAACGCCCAGCCGACCATCGCGAGAATGTCCGCCGGCCGCGTCGAAGCGACGTAGGCGGCGAGCACCGCAACGATGAGCAGCAGGACGCGGGCGACTGTCAGGCGGCGTGCCGTCGATGCGTTCGGATCGATCATCTTGTAGTAGATGTCGTGCGAAAGCGCGTTGGCGATGGCGAGCAGCAGACCGTCGGCGGTCGAGAGAGCGGCCGCAAGACCGCCCGCGGCCACAAGGCCCGAGATCACATACGGAAGGCCCGCGATTTCCGGCGTGGAAAGCACGATCACGTCCGTGTTGATCACGAAGTCCTGCAGCCGGACGACGCCCGGATGGCCGGCGATGGCCTTACAGGCAGCGATGGCGGCATCGAGACTGGCGGCATTCTTGCCGCAAATCTGGATCAGCCCGAGTTCGCCCCAGGTGAACAACCACGGGCGGAGCTGGGTGACGTCGCGGCCGATGATCTCCGTATAAACCTCGAGCTTCGAGAACGCCGCATAGGCCGGCGCCGTGAAGTACAGGAGGAAGATGAAGAACAGCGACCAGGCCACCGACTGGCGCGCTTCACGCACGGACGGCGTGGTGAAGTAGCGCATCAGGATGTGCGGCAGCGAAGCGGTGCCGACCATCATGCAGAGGATGATGCCGAAGAAGTTCAGCGGGCTGTAGGTCTGGAACGGGATGATGTGCGGCTTGAGGGCCGCGGCCGTCGACAGACCCGTCTGCAGCATCTGGGCTTCACGGGCGGTGATGTCCTGAATCGCCTGACCGTACATCAGCTGCGGGATGGGTATCCCGTACTTCTGCGTGGACAGGATGATCACGGGCAGCAGGTAGGCGATGATGAGGATGATGTACTGGGCGATCTGCGTCCAGGTTACCGCCCTCATGCCGCCGAGCATCGAGCACACCAGAATGCCGGCGAGACCCACGAACACCGCGATCTCGAACTGCATGCCGAGGAAGCGCGATGCGATGATGCCCGTGCCGTAAATCTGCGCGACGATGTAGGTGAAGGAACACGACACCAGCACGATGACCGCGAGGAAGCGGGCAAAGTTGCCGCCGTAACGGTGCGACATGAAGTCGGGAACCGTATAGGCGCCGAACTTGCGCAGGAACGGAGCGACGAGCGTGGAAACCAGCACATAGCCGCCGGTCCAGCCCAGCACCCAGGCCAGGCCGTCATAGCCGAGCAGGAAGAGCGTGCCCGCCATACCCACGAACGAAGCCGCCGACATCCAGTCGGCACCCGTGGCCATGCCGTTGAAGATCGCCGGCACGCGCCGGCCGGCGACGTAATATTCGGAGACCTGCGTCGTGCGGGACATGACGCCGATCATTGCGTACACCGCGAGGGTGAAGAACACGAAGAGATAGCCGATCACCCGGTTCGGAACGCCCGCCCATTCCAGGATCGCCAGCAGAATGACGAAGGCGACGAACGTGCCAGTGTAGGTGGCGTAGTATTTGCCGAGCTGTTGGCTGAACGCTGCGGTCGTTTGAGATTGTGTTGCCATTGTCCGCCCCCTTATTCGTCTTCAGCAACGCCGTGCTTGCGGTCGACGTTGTTCTGGGCCTTGGCGAACCAGAACAGCAGTACGACGAAAGCGATCAGCGAGCCTTGTGCGCCCATGTAGAAGCCGAGCGGAAAGCCGAGAATGACAATTTTGTTGAGCGGAACGACGAACATATGGACCACGTATCCAAAGAAGAACCATATGGCGAGCGTCGTCCACATCAGCCGGCTGGTATCGTTCCAGTAGGCTTGGTCTTTTGATTCCATCGGGATAGCCCTCCTGATTTCCCGCAG
>Ga0307505_10002351_pt1 | contig 13318 bp, 15 predicted proteins | sample 23_S_MG_FD_202183 | JGI IMG/M metagenome (GOLD analysis project Ga0307505, IMG submission 202183) | Soil microbial communities from Populus trichocarpa stands in riparian zone in the Pacific Northwest, United States - 23_S | ecosystem: Environmental > Terrestrial > Soil > Riparian zone > Trees...
CCCCTTCCGGCGCTGGCGGCGGTAACCCCAAAGCTTCAAAACCTGGGCCTCGCCGTTCTCGCCAACGGTGCAACCCAGGCCAAGTGCGACGGCGTTCATCTCGACGCGCTTGTCGATGATGTGGCGCTGGCCCGGCGCACCCATGGCAAGGACATGATCGTCGGTGCCTTTTGCGCCGCCTCGCGCCACGCCGCCATGCAGGCCGCCGAGGATGGCGCCGACTACATCGCCCTCTCCCAGAACACCTATACGCCAAGTGAACCCATCATCGGCTGGTGGGCCGACCTGTTTGAAATTCCCTGTGTGGCATTCGACCCCGTGGAGCTGGAAAAGCTCGACATATTGCTGCCGCAGAAACCGGACTTTATCCGCCCCGCGGACGCTATGTGGACATCCCCCCGGGAGGCCCAGCGGATCGTCTCTGAGCTTATGCAACGGATGGCCTGATGAAGTATGTGCTTTCACTTATCCTTCTGCTCGCGGCGGGCACGCCGGCGCTGGCCGCAGCGACTTTTGAGGAAGCCGTAGCCCTCTTCGAGGACAAGGAATTCAAATCTGCCCGCGAAATTGCCGAACCCCTCGCCAATGGCGGAGATGCCCGCGCCATGGCCATGATGGGTGCGTTCTACCAGTCGGGGAATGGCGTAAAGCCCGATCTTGAAAAAGCCGCCTCCTGGTTCACCAAGGCGGCGGAAAAAAATCACCCCGGCGCGCAGTTCTCGCTCGCCATGCTTTACCTTGACGGTTCACTCGGCAATCCCGATGCCGAAAATGGCGCCCTGTGGCTGGAAAAAGCCGCAACCGGCGGCAATCCGCAAGCCCAGTATAATCTGGGTCTGCTCTATACCGGCGTCTACGGCACCCCGCCCGAATGGCCCATGGCCGCCCAGTGGTTCAGGAAATCCGCCGACCAGGGTTTCGCCGAAGCCCAGTATAATCTGGGCCTGCTCTATCTTGATGGCAAAGGCGTCGAGCAAAGCCAGCTGACCGCCGCAACCTGGTTTTCCAAGGCAGCGCTGCAGGGCATGCCCGAGGCCGCCATGGATTACGGCGTGCTGGTGTTCCGCGGCGAAGGGGTGCAGCGCAATGAGGCCGTCGGCGCAAAGTGGATGCTGGTTGCCGCCCGGCGCGGAAACATCGTGGCGCAAAACCGCGTCGCCAAGCTCTTTGCCACCGGCCGCGGCGTGGCCCTTGACCCCATCGAAGCGATGAAATGGAATTTCCTTGCCAGCAAGGGCGGCCGCACCGACCCATGGCTTGATGATTTTGCCGCCAAGCAACCCGAGGCCAATAGAAAAGCCGCCGAAACCCGCGCCGCCGCCTTCAAGCCGGAGCTTGCCGAAAGCGGGAGCTAGAGCTTGAGAAATACTGATTGATGCAACCCTCAGAAGGTCCAAACACCTACCGCGCCATCAGCGCGAACACGCCCCAGCCCAGGTATTCACGCGTGTACGCGGCGTAGCGTTGGGGTTCCGAGGTCAGTTTGGCTCGAACTTCTGTCGCGAAATCGTCGTCGGGATTCGCTTCGAGCCATCGGCGCATGGTGAGCCACTTGGCCGCCTCGTATCTGTCCCAGCCGTCTTGATCTGTCAGAACCATTTCCACGACGTCGTAATCGAGGTCGCCGAAAGACGCGAGAAGGCGCGGAAGCGTGAGAAAGTCTGAGGCCGAACCGGCAAGGCATCCTTTGGCAACGTCCTCCGTTGGCGGCAACTGCAGCCAGTACGGCTCGCCGATGAGGATGATCCCTCCGGTGCGGAGACTTCTCGCCAGAAGCTCGATGGTGCCGGCGACGCCCCCACCGATCCACGTGGCACCAACACAGGCTGCCACACCGACCTTTTCATCGGCGATGTATCCTGCAGCGTCGCCATGGACGAACTCGACCCGATCGGCGACGCCGAGTTCTTCAGCGCGGAGCTTGGCTTGCTCGGTGAACAACGGGCTCATGTCGATACCGGTGCCGCTGATTCCGTGATCGCGCGCCCAGGTGCACAGCATCTCGCCAGAACCGCTGCCGAGGTCGAGCACACGCGTCCCCGGTTCCAGGCGCAACGCTGCGCCGAGAGTGGCGAGCTTGTCGGGGGTGAACGGGTTATGGATGCGGTGGGCACTTTCGGTGATGTTGAAGATCCGTGGAATGTCCACTGCGGAAACTCCTTACAGGCGTGACGGGTTCGGTACGCTACTAGCATTAGGCAATTGTGCTGGCTACGCCCAGATCTCACGCGACCGGCGGGCCCTGTTGGCCGCTCTGGCCTTCCCCGCCAAGGCCTGCTAACCCCTGCCCAAAACAGCAAGGATATCCCCGTGGCCGCCTCCCCCTCCATGACCGTCATGATTGCCGCTGTCCGCAAGGCCGCCCGCGGCGTGCAGCGCGACTTCGGCGAACTCAGCAATCTCCAGGTCTCGGTCAAAAGCCCCGGCGACTACGTCACCGCCGCCGACAAGCGCTGCGAGAAAGTGCTGCGTACCGAACTTGAAAAGGCCCGCCCCGGCTATGGCTTCCTCATGGAAGAATCGGGAACTGTGGCCGGCACCGATCCGGACCACCGCTTCATCATTGATCCCATCGACGGCACCACCAACTTCATGCATGCCCTGCCGCTGTTTGCCATATCCGTGGCGCTGGAGCGCAAGGGCGAAATCGTCGCCGCCGTCACCTACAATCCGATCTCCGATGAGCTCTTCACCGCTGAGAAAGGCGCCGGCGCCTTTCTCAACAACAAGCGCCTGCGGGTGGCCAGCCGCACCGACATTCATGAGGCATTGATCGGCTGCGGCATTCCCCATCGCGGCAGGGAGGAGGACCATGCCGGCAACCGGGCGGAGATCGCCCTGGTCCAGGCGAAAGCCATCGGCATCCGCCGGCTCGGCTCTGTCACTCTTGAACTGGGATATGTTGCGGCAGGCCGTCTCGACGCCTTCTGGGAACGCCATCTGAAACCCTGGGATCTGGCCGCGGGTATCCTGCTCGTCCGCGAAGCCGGCGGCTTTACCAGCGATTGCGATGGCGAGGCAAGCCCGTTGCAGACCGGCAACATCATCGCCGCCAACGCCGACCTGCTCCCCCAGATCAAGAAGGAACTCGCCGCCGCCAGAAAACCTGCCGGCGCGTAAGTTACGTCCGCAAATTCCAATCAATGGGCTCCTGGCCATTGGCGATCAGAAATTCATTGGCTTTGGAAAACGGCCGCGAACCGAAAAACCCATTATGCGCCGACAAGGGCGATGGGTGCGCCGAGGCCAATACCAGATGCCGCTGGCGGTCCACGAAAGCCGCCTTCCGCTGCGCGTAAGAACCCCACAGGATGAAAACCACCGGCCGCGGCTGGTCATTCACCAGGCGGATCACCGCATCGGTGAAGCGTTCCCAGCCCTTGCCCTGGTGCGAAGCGGCAAGTCCCGCCTCCACCGTCAAAACCGCGTTGAGCAGCAACACCCCTTGCTTGGCCCAGGCCTCCAGATTTCCATGGGACGGCGGCTCCAAGCCGAGATCGCTTTTCATTTCCTTGTAGATGTTGATGAGCGATGGCGGCGGCCGCACCCCCGGCTTCACCGAAAAGCAAAGCCCGTGCGCCTGGCCTTCGCCATGATAGGGGTCCTGCCCCAGGATCACCACCCGCACCTTCTCCAGCGGCGTCGCATCAAGCGCGTGGAACCATTCGGAACCCTTGGGAAAAATCCGCTTGCCCTTATTCCGCTCGGCAACCAAGAATTCCTTCAGCGCCGCCATGTAGGGCGCATCAAACTCCGCCTGAAGCGGCGCCTTCCAGCTTTCATGCAGCGTGACCATGCCCCTTCATGGCGGATTCGCTGCCTTGAGATCAAGAGGCCGCTATTTTTCGGTTTTGATGAAATCCAGAAATGCCCGCAACGGCGGCGGCATGTGCTTGCGGCTGGGATAATAGATGAAAGGCCCCGAGAATGGCGCCAGCCAATCCTCAAGGACCGGCCGCAAGGCGCCGCTTGCGACCTCGGCTTCGGTAAACTCGCTAAACGACGACATGATGCCAAGCCCTGCCACCGCCGCGGCTCTGGAGATGTCGAGTGAATTTGTAATCACCACGCTTGGCGGATCAATGCGCACGACGCTACCCTCGCGCTCAAACTCCCAGATCGGCATGACGCCGCTTAAAAACCGGTGCCGGATGCACGTGTGTTTAAGCAGGTCCTCGGGATGCGAAGGGGTGCCGTGCATTTTCAAATAGTCCGGCGAGGCAACGGCGACAAAGCGCTGTGAGCGTGGCCCAAGCGGCACGGCAATCATGTCCAGTTCGAGCCTCTCGTCGTAGCGCACGCCCGCATCGAAGCCTTTCGCAAAAACATCCGAATAGGTGTCCTCGGCGATGACTTCGACTGAAATGCGCGGATAGGCCAAAAGGAAGCGCGCGATAATTGACGGCAGGATGAACCGCCCGACGATGCTTGGAACATTGAGCCGCAGCGTCCCGCTTGGCGTGTCCCCCGCCTCGCCGAGGCCATCCAGCATTGAGGCTATATCGCCCAGTGCCGGCGAAAGGCGGGTCAGAAGCTGCTGCCCGGCATCGGTGAGCGTCACGCTGCGGGTGGTGCGGGTGAGCAGCCTCACCCCCAATCTGGCCTCCAGCCGGCGCATCGCGTCACTTAGGGAAGTGGCGGAAATGCCCCGCAGCGCCGCCGCTTTTCGGAAGCTTCGCAAGTCTGCGACAGCCGCGAACGCTTCCAGGTCAGCCAGTGGCAATCGTCTCATTGTGCACTTTTCCGTACAACCTATTTAGAACTAACCGGATTATCGCACATATCCTTATTGGATAGAAGGAGGAAGAACAGACACAGGAGAACGCAAATGAAATACCTTCAACTCGGCAAAACCGGCCCGCAGGTTTCAGCCCTCGGCCTGGGCTGCATGGGCATGTCCGGCATGTATGGCCCCTCGGATCGGGCCGAAAGCATCGCCACCATCCACGCCGCCATGGACGCCGGCATCACCCTCTTCGACACGGGCGACTTCTATGGCATGGGGCACAATGAAATGCTCATCGGCGAAGCCCTCAAAGGCCGGAACCGCGACAAGGCCCTTATCAGCGTCAAGTTCGGCGGCTTGCGCGACCCCGCTGGCGGCTGGACCGGAATTGACGCGCGGCCGATCGCTGTCAAAAACTTCCTCGGCTATACGCTGCAGCGCCTGGGCGTGGATTACATTGATATCTATCGCCCGGCCCGCCTCGATCCCAACGTGCCGATTGAAGAGACCATCGGCGCCATTGCCGATCTGGTGAAGGCCGGTTACGTCCGCCACATCGGGCTTTCCGAATTGGGCGCTGACAGCATCCGGCGCGCCGCAGCGGTCCACCCCATCGTCGATTTGCAGATTGAGTATTCACTGATTTCACGAGGCATTGAAGCCGCCATTCTGCCGGCTTGCCGCGAACTCGGCATCAGCATCACCGCCTACGGCGTCCTGTCGCGCGGCTTGATCAGCGGTCATTGGAGCAAGGGTCAGGAAACCACAAATGATTTCCGGGCCTACAGCCCGCGCTTCCAAAAGGAAAATGTCGACAGGAACCTAGCGCTGGTGGAAGTCTTGAGAAAAGTGGCCAATGCCAAGGGTGCCACCGTGGCGCAAATGGCCATAGCCTGGGTTGCCGCGCAAGGCGCTGACATCATCCCCCTCGTTGGGTCCCGCAAACGCGACCAACTCAAGGAAAGCCTCGGTGCGCTTGAACTCCAGCTCAGCCCTGAAGACCTCAAGGCAATTGAACAGGCCATCCCGAAAAACGCCGCCGCCGGAACCCGTTACGACGCAAGGCAGATGGCCCACCTCGACAGCGAAGCCTGATTTCAAAATCAAAAGGCCGCGGGATAAATCCGCGGCCTTTAAAATCCAGAACTTGAACTGGCTTAGAACGCGCCGCCAGTACTGGCGCCGCCGCCTGCGCCAAAGCGCTTGGGCTTCTCGATCTTCTTGGGCATGGGCAGCAGGCCTTCGCGCTGCAGCTTCTTGCGCGCCAGCTTGCGGGTGCGGCGCACCGCCTCCGCCTTCTCGCGGGCTTTCTTTTCCGATGGCTTTTCAAAATGCCCGCGCAGCTTCATCTCGCGGAAAATGCCCTCACGCTGCATCTTTTTCTTGAGAACTTTCAGGGCCTGGTCGACATTGTTGTCACGGACTACGACTTGCAAGTGCTACCTCAAATTTGGTCAAAGTTGAATTGGTTTGAAAACGGAACCCCCATTGGGAGTTCCCAAAAGTGGGCGTGGCGTACCACAGCCCGTCATCCCTGTCGAGGGGTCAGCACATTTATATGGCCCATTTTGCGCCCGCGCCGGGCTTCCGCCTTGCCGTAGAAATGCACCCCCGTATGGGAAGAAGCCCCATATTCCGCCCAATTCCCGCTTTCCCCACCCAATATATTATGCATGATCACGTTGGAATGCCGCTCCGTCGAGCCCAGCGGCCAGCCGCAAATGGCACGGATATGCTGCTCGAATTGCGAAACCACGCAGGCATCCTGGGTCCAATGGCCGGAATTGTGAACCCGGGGGGCTATCTCGTTAACGATGAGGTTGGCGCCCGAAACGAACATCTCAATTCCCATCACCCCAACATAGTCCAGGGCACCAATGAGGGCCCGCGCCATGGCGCGCGCCGCATCCGCCGTTTCTCCTGCGATTTCAGCGGGAACCGTTGAAGTCTTGAGAATATGGTTTTCGTGTCTGTTCTCCGGCACATCATAAACCGCAATCGCCCCGTCCCAGCCCCGCGCCGCAATCACCGAAATTTCCTTGTCGAAGGAAATGAAGCCCTCGAGAATGGCGGGGGCCTTGCCGATTTCCGCCCAGGCAGCGGCAGCCGAGGTCTTTTCCGTGATCTTGGTTTGGCCCTTGCCGTCATAGCCGAAGCGCCGTGTTTTCAGCACCGAAGGCCTGCCGATTCGCGAAATGGCCGCTTCCAGCTCCGCCTGGCCGTTCACCGCGGCGAACGGCGCAACCGGAATGCCCAGGCCGGCAATAAAGGTCTTTTCACCAACCCGGTCCTGCGCCGTCCTGAGGGCCGCCGAACCGGGCGCCAGGGCCACGCGGGATTCAAGAAACGCCGCCGTGTCGCCCGGAACATTTTCAAACTCGTAGGTGGCGACATCAACGCCTTTTGCAAAGTCTTCCAGCGCCGCGAAGTCGTGATAGCCCGCAACCGTTCGCGCGGCTGAAACCTGAAACGCCGGGCTGTCTGCTTCCGGCGCGAAAATGTGACAGTTGAAGCCAAGCTCGCCCGCCGCCAGCGCCAGCATCCGCCCCAATTGCCCGCCGCCCAGAATGCCAATTGTTGAACCCGGCGCTAAAGGCTTCGCAAGGCGCATCAAGCGTCGTCCTTGGGAGTGATCGCAACACCCGCCGTCTGCTTCTCGCGCCAGGCCTCCAGCCGCTTGGCCAAGGCCTTGTCGCTCAATGCCAGAACACTGGCCGCAAGCAGCCCCGCATTGATGGCGCCCGCCTTGCCGATGGCCAAAGTGCCCACCGGAATGCCGGCCGGCATCTGCACAATCGACAGGAGCGAATCCTGCCCCGAAAGCGCCTTCGACTCCACCGGCACGCCAAACACCGGCAGCGTGGTGAGCGCCGCCACCATCCCCGGCAGATGCGCCGCGCCGCCCGCTCCGGCAATGATCACCTTGATTCCCTCGGCCTTGGCGCCCCCGGCGAAATCATAAAGCCGTTTGGGCGTCCGGTGCGCCGAGACGATCCGCGAGTCGTGGGCAACGCCAAGCACGTCAAGGATCTCCGCGGCATGTTTCATCGTGGCCCAGTCCGACTGACTTCCCATGACAATGGCAACAGGTGCTTTCAAAATCTCCGGCCTTTCACGCAATAATATTGGGAATCAGCATGTTCTCGATCTTTTGTATCTGGTCTTTCAGGTCGAGCTTCATTTTTTTTAGCCGCCGCAACTGCAGCTGGTCGCTCGTTCCGGTTTCCGCCAGCGAAGCAATGGCCACATCGAGGTCGCGGTGCTGCTGCAGCAAATTCTGCAGCTTTGACCGAAGGGCTACCTCCTGCAGCGTATCCATGGGCCTCAACCCGCTCCCAAAGCCTTGATTTCAAACCTATTCAACTATGCCCTTGAAAGGCGTTCGACAAGCCCCCAAGTCTATGTCATCATGCTGTCGTTAACTTGAGCACTAGCGGAGGACATTAATGACCCTTCAGGCCCACTTGAGTGAATTGATCTCCAAGCATAAAGCATTAGAAATGGAATTGGCCGACGCGATCGCCCATCCCGCCTCAACCGACCAGGAAATCGCTGAAATCAAGCGCCGAAAACTCAAGATAAAAGACGAAATCACCAGGCTCGAAAGCCAGCCCCACGCCGCCTGACAGACTTTAGATTTAAATTTTAGTGACGCGGGAAGGCCTCACCCTCCTTCACCTATTGGCCTGGTGTTAACTCCAGGTGCAAGCACTCACGCTGCTTCCGGCGTGAACCTGATTTTGCCCGCCTTGCTGCGTGGTTTTGCTGGCCGCACCACAATTTCGACATCGCGGGCAAAGGCCGTGAGAAACTTCATTAGCCGTTCAACCGAATATTCGCTGAAATGCCCATTGAACATGCGTGAGACCTCCGGCTGGCTTACTCCCAAAAGAACGCCCGTCTTAGCCTGCGAAAGCCGCTTGGCCGTACACAACCGATAAATCTCGGAAACAATTTGGGCCTTCAGCAGATGAACATCGGCATTCGGCAAGCCAACATCGGCAAAGACATTGCCCGAACTTTCATAAATTGCTGACCTGGACTTCTTCATGGTTTTCCTGCCTTCCTCATTCGTTCAGTGTGATCAAACTCCGCATCACGAAGACGGCGCTTGATCAACTCGATATCGGGTTGCGGAGTCGCACTTCCGCGTTTCGATTTTTTCTTGAATACATGCAACACATAAACGGCCTGCTCGAACCGGACCACATAGGCCGCACGATAGGTATCTCCGTCGAAATCTTCCAGCAGCTCAACAACACCGCTGCCGAAACCCTTGAGCGGCTTTGCGTTTGGCGGATGCTGGCCAGTCTGCGCCAAATGCAGGCCAAAGCCAAAAGCCGCACGTACCTGTTTCGGGAGTCCCTTGATCTCCTTGCTGCTGGAACCGACCCAGCGAAGCGGACGTGCGGGCCGAAGCAATCGGTTCATTGGCGCATTATGAGTAATTACTCATAGTATGTCAAGTCTCTCAAACGTCCTTCGCCTTCTCCCTTAGCTTGAACTTCTGAATCTTGCCCGTGCTGGTCTTCGGCAGTTCGGTGAACACCACGTATTTCGGCACCTTGAATTTTGCCAGGCCTTGCCGGCACCATTCCAGAACGTCCTCGGCGCTTGCCGCCTTCCCCGGCTTCAATTCAATGAACGCGCAGGGCGTCTCGCCCCATTTCTCGTCGGGTTTGGCCACCACCGCCGCCGCCTGGATGGCGGGATGCTTGTAGAGGCAGTCCTCCACCTCGATGGAGGAGATATTCTCGCCCCCGGAAATGATGATGTCCTTCGAACGGTCCTTGAGCTGAATGTATTGGTCCGCATGCATCACGCCCAGGTCGCCGGAATGGAACCAGCCGCCCTTGAAGGCTTCCGCCGTGGCCTTGGGATTTTTGAGATAGCCCTTCATCACGATATTGCCGCGGAACATCACCTCGCCCAATGTCTCGCCATCGGCGGCAACCCGCTCCATGGTTTCGGGATCCATCACCGTGAGGTCCTCAAGCGAATGATAGCGCACCCCCTGCCGGGCCTTTTTCGTGGCCCGCGCCGGGCTGTCCAGTTCATCCCAAACCGCTTTCCAGTCATTCACCGTGGCGGGGCCATAGGTTTCCGTGAGCCCATAGAGATGCGTGACATTGAAGCCCTGCTCGGCCATGGCCGAGAGCACCGCTTCCGGCGGCGGCGCGGCAGCCGTCATGAACTGCACCGTTCGGCCCAGCCGGCGTTTCTCATTCTCGGGCGCATTGAGGATGGTCGACATCACGATCGGCGCGCCGCAGAGATGCGTGACATTGTTCTCCGCCAGGGAATTCCAGATCAGGTTCGAGCGCACCCAGCGCAGCGTCACATGGGTGCCCGCCACCACCGATATCGACCACGGGAAACACCAGCCATTGCAATGGAACATCGGCAGCGTCCAGAGATAGACCGGATGCTTGGGCAGGTTACCCGCCAGCACATTGCCCTGCCCCATGAGATAGGCGCCGCGGTGGTGATAGACCACGCCCTTGGGATTCCCAGTCGTGCCCGAGGTGTAATTCAGGGAGATTGCTTCCCACTCGTCGGCGGGCCAAAGCCATTCAAAATCCTCTTCGCCGCCCGCCAGGAACTGCTCGTATTCGATCGAGCTCAGGCGCTCGCCCTCCACCGGAAATTCCGGGTCGACATAATCAACGACGATGGGCTTCGGGCCTTTCATCAGTTGAATCGCGGCCTTAGCAAGACCTCCGAACTCCTTGTCAACAACCAGCAATTTCGTTTCGGCATGGTCCAGGGAAAAGCCGATGGTCGCTGCATCAAGACGGGTGTTGAGGGTGTTGAGAACCCCACCCATCATCGGCACGCCGTAATGGCATTCCAGCATCGCCGGCGTATTTGCGAGGATCGCCGAAACCGTTTCGCCCTTCTTGATGCCGGCCTTCGCCAGGGCCGAGGCCAGCTTGCGCGCCCGCGCGTAAAAGCCGGCATAGCTGGTGCGCTGCTTGCCATGAATGATTGCCGTGTGATCGGGATAAACCGAGGCCGACCGGGCGAGGAATGAGAGGGGCGTTAACGGCTGGTAATTGGCAGGCGTTTTGTCGAGGTCGACGTCGTAGATGGACATGAAAGCGCAATCCCTAGGGTAAGAAGGGCCTCATACTGTAAAACTTCGCTGCTAAAGTGAAGCTAAACTTTAGGCATCCGCCGCCAGGGCGCGGTCGAAGTCGCGCTGTGCCGTCGTGCTGTGCCACCAGCGTGAAACCGGTGCCACGCCGAACCATATCACCAGGGTAAGCGCCCAGGCTAGGTAGCTGTCCACCGCGTAATGCCAGCCCAGGTGGATCGAGCCGATAAATATCAGGATGGCGTGAGCGCTCAGCAGATGCCCCGCAAAGCGGCTGACCTTGTAGCCTGCCAAGGCAAACAGCAGCGCCGAACCATTGTGCATGGAGGGCATGGCCGAAATGCCGTCGATGGCCGATTCTCCGACATGGCCTTGCCACAGCACGTCCTGCACGGGAATGGCCCAGATCGGCAATATCTCATTCACTCCGCGCAGATAGGTCATAAGCTCCGCATAGGGGTCAGGGCTCAGCCCCAACCTTCCGTAATAGCACGGTCCCGCCGACGAAAGCGCAATGGCCAGAACGCCGCCTATCAGGATCCACATCAGGAAGAAGCTCAGGAAGAAGCGAGTGCGCAGCGGGCTGGGCTTGTCGGCAAAGGCGAAATAGACCCATGTCATCCACATCACCAGAAACCAGCCGCTGTAATTGATGTTGATCACGAAGCTGATGAACGGATGGCCCAGAAGCGGCTGCAGCCATTGCCAGGGCAGCCGGCCAAAATGCAGCGTCCGGTCCAGTTCGGAAAAATACAAATCCCATGCGTAGGGATTTAGATCCGGAATGCTCGCCTTAACGCCAACAAACACATACATGAAGATAACCATGATGATGACCATGGGAATTCCGTTGGCCATCCGTGCGCCGTTGCCCAGGAATTGCCGGAGGTCCCCGAGCAGCGCTGGAATCGGCCGCTCCGGCTTCACATGCCGCGCGATGTGATAGAACCGCATGAGCAACAGGCTCACCAGCATGATGGGAACCGACGCCACAAGAAAGCCTGCGGCGACCATGAGGAAATTCAGCGGCGCCAGATCCGGGCGCAGACGCAACAGGATAAGAAAGCCCGCGTAGTAGCTGATAACGATCAACCAGAAAATGGCGTGCGCCGAAATGCTTTTCCGCAAAAGGCCCGGAAATCCGCTGCGAGGCAAAGCATCAATGCCCAGTTTCACAGCCGAAGCTGGCACGTCCATCATTCACCACCCGGTTGTTTGATCGGCGGCCAATATGGCCAGAACGCGCTTAGAATTGGTTAAGCCGCCTGCTGTCCGTGGTAAATGGCGCCTTAATTCCATTCGGCCCACGCACCCTGACCATGCGCCGGCGGTCATTGGTATTTCCCGGTCCGCACGCTATTCAGGCCCGAATCGCAACGGGAACCCTCATGAGAACCAACACACCGGCCCAGGCCAGTTGGGCCACCTTCACGCTTTTCCTGCTGCAGGGAATCATGGTGGGGTCCTGGGTGCCGCACATTCCCCTGGCCAAGGAGCGCCTTGACGTGGGCCCCGGCGTGTTTGGCCTGGCGCTTCTGGCCATCGCCGCCGGTGCCGTAACCGCCATGCCGCTGACCGGCGCCATGATCAACCGTTATGGCAGTTCCCGCGTCTCTTTTGTCACCGGCGCTCTTTTCTGTCTCGCCTTTGCCGGCCCGGTCACGGCACCCACGCTCGTGCCCTTTGTCATCATGGGCTTCCTCCTCGGCGCCTTGATCGGCAGCATGGATGTTGCCATGAACGCCCATGGCATCGCGGTTGAACGCGCGCTGAAACGCCCGATCATGTCCATGCTCCACGGCGGCTTCAGCGTCGGCGGCATGGTGGGGGCGTTTCTCGGGGCATGGGGCCTGAAGCATGTCGACGAATTCACCCACATCGCGCTTGCTGGCGGGGCGTGCCTCATTTTGCTTCTCATCGCGGTCCGGTTTCTCTTGCCGCGCTCCATCGACAAGGGATTGTCCGACACCCATTTCGGCTGGCCCACCAAGGCAACCATCGGTCTTGGCCTGTTGTGTTTCCTGGCTCTGATGGCGGAAGGCTCCGTGCTGGATTGGAGCGCCATCTATTTTACCGCGGAATTCAAGGTCGACGCCGGAACCGCGGGGCTGGCCTACGCCTTTTTCTCCGGCGGCATGGCCGCATCACGTTTCATCGGCGATTGGCTTCGGCAGAAATTCGGCGCCGTGCCCATGGTGGTCGCCAGCGCCCTTCTCACCGCCGTGAGCATTGCCCTTGCCGTCAGCGTTTCGTCATTCCTGACCGCCGTGGTGGCCTTCACCTTTGCCGGAATCGGCATCGGCAACATCGCCCCCGTCCTGTTTGCCGGCGGCGGCAGGCTGGAGCCCGATGCGCCGGGCCGCGGCATCGCCGCCGTCACCACGCTGGGTTACGCCGGCTTCCTGGCCGGCCCGCCGCTGATCGGCTTTGCCGCCGAAGTCACCAGCCTCGGCCATGCCTTCTGGCTGATTGTTTTGTCCGCCCTTGTCATCGCC
>Ga0307505_10002352_pt1 | contig 13318 bp, 14 predicted proteins | sample 23_S_MG_FD_202183 | JGI IMG/M metagenome (GOLD analysis project Ga0307505, IMG submission 202183) | Soil microbial communities from Populus trichocarpa stands in riparian zone in the Pacific Northwest, United States - 23_S | ecosystem: Environmental > Terrestrial > Soil > Riparian zone > Trees...
GCCATATGGTCATTAGCTCCACGAATCGGGGGAGTACTACCGTCAGAGATCGAGGCGCTTGTTCTGGTCATTTGTCTCCCTTGCCGGATGACGGAAATTCTTTTAATGAAAACGGAACAGCCTCCGGCATCGTCAGTATTCCATGCTCTTGCATTATCGCTCTCGCCGCTTCTTCATCTTCTCTCTCCCAAGTTTCTCGTTCGATCAAAACGAAATCGTATGTATGCCCGATATCGGCTCCAATCTCGGTGCCAATCCCGATAACCTTCTCCCAATTTGGGAATCTGAGGGTAGCGACCATCGCGAGTGCCTTTGTGTCCAAAACGCGGTCGCTTCTGGGGCAGTCTCTGTTCGCGAATAAGAAGGCGTACACGCGTCCATTCGGAGTTTGAAATACTCGCCGAAACAGCCTCTTTGGGGCATCCAACTTGAGCGCTTTTGCATGGCCGTCCAAGAGCGACTTAGAAAGTGCTCTTCTGGCGAATCGATTCGTGCTCGCAAGTTCGCGGGCAATGATTCTGTAGTCATCGCCAACAGCTGTGTGCGTGACTTCGATCAGATGATCCCACAGATAACTGATTCGATCTTCGTTGCGTCTCGCAATAAACTCGGGTCGCGATTGGACGGACTCCCAGACACCGGTATGAGTGTATGACATGTCGAAGGATTCTAGATGGTCAAATGTCCTGCCGTTGAACAAGAATTCGGCGAGTACGTCTTGTTCGCGAGTCGCCTGAATCGCACCCTTCCCTTTTCTCTCGTAAAAGAACTCCTTCTTGCGAAGATAGTCTGTGAAGTCGAGCATGGTATCCAACTCCGAAATTACATCCCCAAATGATCTGTCAAAAGCATGCACGAACTTGCCGCCATGTTTGTCTAGGTCGTCATACGGCACATCGTCCGATCCTAGGCTTACCGCGATCCTAAAGATCTCATGAACCTCAGTTGGGTCAAAGCCATGACTAAAGCCCTTGGGCGTCCGCAGATTGACCGCCGACTTGCTAGCCATCAATCGACGTTCAGCGCCTATCAATTGTCGGATTGAGTCCACAAACGCCTTCCGATGGTATCTCTCGTAGTTCCCTGAGAATGCAATATCCTTGACGGAAAATATGATCAGAGTGCCGTCATAGACGACCAATAGATCGCAGATTTCCTTCCCCTTGTGATCTCTTGGGTTTGGGTAACACCATTCTCTGAGGAATGACTGGAAGGCCAACTCGTGTACTACAGACTCCGCCGTCTTACCTTTCAAATCAAATCGGTGCCGATCGTAGTCGCCTAATGAATTCATTGTTCTAGCCGGGAGTCGATTTCGCTTCCAACTCCGCAATCCGCTTCTCCAATTCGCGTATGTGCTTCAATGTGTCGGGCAGGGAATTCATCGCGACTATCACGCGCAATTGATGGCTCATTTCGTACGCGGGCGATCCGAACCACATTGTGCCTGATGGAAGATCTTGACCGATTCCGGATTGTGCGCCCACTGTGACGTTGTCACCTATCACGAGATGCCCGGCCACTCCGACTTGCCCGGCAAGGGTGACATGATGGCCGAACTTAGTTGAACCGGAAATGCCCACTTGTGCCACGATAATGCAGTCTTCGCCAGTCTGGACGTTGTGCGCGATCTGCACCAGATTGTCGATTTTTGTGCCGCGTCCGATGACAGTCTGCCCCATGGTCGCACGGTCGATTGCGCAGCAGGCGCCAATTTCGACATCGTCGCCAATGGTCACACCGCCGACCTGCGGGATCTTCTCGTGCTTGCCCTTTACGGGCGCGTATCCAAAACCATCTGAACCAATGACAGTTCCAGGGTGAATGCGCACGCGTTTTCCCACGGTGCAACCCTGCACCACTGTGACATTCGGACCGATGACTGAGTCGTCACCGATGACCGACTTCGCTCCGACGAAAGTCCCGGCTAAGATCACAGCGCCCTCGTGCAATTCTGCCTCATCGTCGATTACGCAGTAGGGCCCAACATGTACACGGTCACCCAACTTCACCTTGTGGCCAATGCGCGCCGATTGATCGACGCCAGACTGGGGAGAGGGTGGCTTCGGATGAAACAGCGAGAGTGCCTGCAGAAACGTGTAATACGGATTGGCGTGGATCAGAAGCGAAGCGCCATGCGCGACCTGAGCACGCGGGACACCAAAAAAATCCGGCGCCACGATGACTGCCGAGGCGCCGGTGGTCTTTAGATGGTCGGAGTACTTCTTGTTCGCCAGAAACGACAACTGGCCGGAACCGGCGCTTTCGATCGCCGCCACGCCGGTAATCGTGACCGAGCCGTCGCCATCAACAGTGGCGCCGAGACGCTCGGCCAACTGGGCCAGCGTAAAGGTCATTTGATCTTAGCCAGTTCCTCGAATACGCGATCTGTGACGTCGAGCTTTTTCTTCGCGTACATAATCGGCGCAAACTGAATCCCCGCCGGTGTCATGTATATCTGCGAGGCGTTGAAAATGAAGTCGTAGTCTTCGTTGGTTGCGATGCTCTGCACGACTTCCTGAATCTTCTGCAGAATCGGGTTTGTCAGCTCCGCGCGGCGTTTCTCGGCCTGCGCCTCGAGGCGATTCTTGGCCTCCATGACAGACTGCTCCATGGTACGGAGCTCGTCTTCACGCTGCTTGCGGCGCTCCTCATTGAGGATGAGCTGCTGCTTCTTGTAGTCTTCCAGTTTGGAGAAGTAGACATCCTGCATGCTGTCGAACTCCGCTTCCCAAACGGTAGCGTCCTTACGGAAGAGGTCTTCAGCTTCCTTGAACTCGGCGTACTCGGCGAGGATACGGTCCAGATCGACCCAGCCCACTTTTCCCTGCGCCTGAGCGGTCTCGGTCGACCCGGCCAGTGCGAAACCGATCGCCACCGCGATCAACGATCCATGCAACAACATGCGTGCAAAGCGTCCCATGTGTTCTCCCATCCTTACGGGGGTCGTGTCTTAGAATGACCCACCGAACTGAAAATGCGGTTTCAGCTTCCCTTTGTCCTCGCCGCGCAGCGGAATACCGAAGTCAAATCCCAAGAGTCCCATTCCTGGTACCGCCAAACGGAATCCAAAGCCATACGACGTCCACAAGTCAAATGGATCAATACTCGTTGCGCTCAACCAAACATTACCGGCATCAAAAAACAGCAACCCATGAATCTGCTGCGAGACAACCGGGAAGACCACCTGCGCATTGAGCACCAACAAAGCTTGGCCACGGGCAGTGTCGACCGGGCTGTAGTTCAGATCACCGATAAAATCACCGGGTGCGGTCCCAGGGCGTGGCGCGGTGCTGTTCGTATCCTCGAAAGCGACGATCGAACGGTCGCGGTAGCCGCGGATCATACCATCAGAGCGAATGCCACCGGCATAGAACAGTTCAGAGTACGGGACAGAACCGCGTCCCGCGCCGGACTGAATCACGCCAATGTTCCAAGTTGGCGAGAACGTGAATCCCTTCCACAACTTCTTGTACACCGAATAATTGAAATTGTGCTTCGTATAGCTCCAATCGCCGCCGATAAGTCCGCCGGCAAACTCGGCGCGGTAGCTGGAACGGCTGCCGCTGGTCGCGAATTCGGGCAAATTGCGAGAATCGCGTGATATCGAAAATGAAGTCGCCGAGATCAAACCATCGCTGGTGCTGTATGTTGCTGCCAGGGAAGAATCGGAAAAGTCCGTGTACTCGAAATTCTCCAACCTGTAGTTCCAATAGACGCTAAAGTAGTCATCCGGCCACTTCAGACGGCGCCCCAGTCGCGTCGAAAGTCCGGTTGAGTTCTGCGTGAAGTCCTCAGTTCCGGAAATGAATGGGTCATCGTATGTGCGCTCCAGGCGCGACACATCGAAGCCGACCGATGTTGGCGTATCGAACAGCCACGGCTCGGTGAAGCCCACACGGTATGACTGACGTCGTTTACCAAACTCGACCAGGAAGTTCGCATTCTGGCCGTTGCCCATGAGATTCGGAATTCCCAAGTCGACTGTCCCGACGAATTTGTCCTGCTCCGAATACCCACCGCCGACCTGTATCTGGCCAGTCGGTTTCTCCTCAACTCGAACCGTGAGATCCACGCGTCCATCGGGCAATTGGTTGAACTCTGGTGATGCGTTGCTGAAATAATTTAGGAGCATCACATTGCGCAGTGACCGTTCCAACAACGAACGCCGGAATATCTGTCCGGGGTAGAGCGCCAATTCACGACGGATGACCTTGTCCTTGGTCTTGCTGTTCCCAACTACATCTATGCGGTTGATATGCGCGGGCACGCCCTCAGAGATCTCGTACGTAATGTTGACTGTCGAATCCTGCGTCTTTGTGTCCTCGACCAAACGAACGTAGAGGTATCCTTCTTCGAGGTAGGCGTTGTAGATGTTCTGCTCGGACTCTTCAAACTTTTCCTGGTTGTAGATATCGCCAGGGGCGTACTGGAGCGATTTGCGCAGCCGCTCCTCGGGAATAATGGCCATGCCCTCAAAGGCGCTTGTGCCGAAGTAGTACCGTTGCCCCTCGTTGACCGTGATCTGAATCTTGACGTGCGTCTTTTCTTCATTGAGGATGATCGTGTCGTTCACGATTACGGCATCGAGATATCCCTTTTTCCGATACTGCTCTGTAATCGCCTGCAAGTCTTCGGAGTACTTCTCGCGATTGAAGTTCCCGCCGCCGAAGATGGACTTGAGAAATCCGCGCGGCTTGTTCGACATTTTCTTCTGGAGCTCGTCGCTGTAGAGCTTCTCGTTGCCGATGAACTCGACTTCGGACACCTTGACCGGGCTTTGCTCATCGATGTCGAAAACGGCATTGACCTCGCCCTGCGCAACACCGGGTTCGAGTGACGACTTAATCGCGACGAGGAAGTAACCCTTCTCCTGGTACGCCTTCTTTATGACCGTCTCTGCGTCCTTGAGGAGCGAGGGGCTAACCTTTTGTGCGGGTTTAATCGGGAGCGTCAGATCTTTCTCTTTGATTTTGTCATTGCCGCGGAAGATGATCTTTCCAAGCGTCGGCAGTTCCTTCACTCTGATGATCGCCTTCAACTTCCCGGCGACATCCTCGCCTTCGATGCGGACATCCTCGAACAGCATGAGCGTGTAGATTTGGTGAACGGCGCGCTGCAGTTCCTCGCGTGTCACCACCTTGCCGGGCGTCAGCCCGGACACACTGAGAATGAGCTTGGGGTCGGCCGTGACGGCACCTTCGACGACGACATCCGCGAGGGTGACGTTCTGGGCGTGCGCGATTGCAGGAGACAGCGAGAGCAACATCGCCAAAAAGAAACCGCCCAGCCAGAGAGACTGGCGCAGGCGGTTTGAGACTCGGTCAATGGGGCAGGACTTTTGTCCGCCGGAGTATGAGCGGCCGTACATTGGCACTGCGGCGGATGAAACCGTCTTAGGCATGGACCGCGGTGATGCGGACCCGAGTGTACTCTTGACGGTGGCCGTTGCGCTTCCGGGAATTGTGACGACGGCGCAGTTTGAACACGATAACTGTGTCGGCCTTCTCTTGGGCGAGAATCTCTGCTGCGACCGAGGCACCGGCGACATGTGGCTTGCCGGCGTCGGTTCTGTCGCCCTTGCGAATGAGCAGGACTTTCTCAAAGTTGATCGTGTCGCCAGCGATTCCGCCGAGATGAGGGACGCGCAGAATATCGCCTTTGCCAACCGCGAACTGTCTGCCGCCTGTTTCGATAATTGCTTCGTACGCCATTCCAAACCTTTCGATGACTTCCTAAAGACTGAAATACCTTCCACTGAGCCCCCCATGATAACAATCCCGGCCCGCAAGTCAAGTCTATTTAACCCCTTAACCCGCAATTCGTTCCACGCAGTTCGCCGCATCACGAGGAGAATTCACGACTTAGGGATGACGAAGCCGGGGGCGCTCATACGGCCCCCAAGCCGGGGCAGGACTCGACTTTACGATCGACGGCTTTGGTGGGCACTGCGAACGGATGACGTGGCAGACTTTTCCGGGGTTGAACTCTTTGATGAATCAGTCGCGCAGCCGCCGGATCGCATAAGCCTCCGGAGCGTTGCGCGATCACTACGGTACGGCTCTAACTTGGCGAAATTGTTCTCTAGGTACGCCCTCAGTTCGTTTACGGCGGGCGTTTCCGCCAAGCGGTAATGAACCCACTTCCCATCCCGGCGATCGACGACCACATCGGCGGACTTCATGCGGCTCATGTGGCGAGAAATCGTGGATTGAGGCAATTGAAGGACTGCAATGAGATCGCACACGCAGAGTTCGGCGCCGAGCAAGAGCATGGCTACCCTGAAGCGTGTCGGATCCGCCAACCCCTTGAAGAGATTTTCCGGCTTCATGAGGACCTCTTCGGAGCCGCCGACGACGATGACCGTACTGCTAGGTCCGGCGTTACCTCGCGGCTGAAAAACCGCCGACGAAGCCAAAGCGAGACGCTGACAAGGCCTATCAGAACCGGCACTTCGACCAACGGCCCGATCACCGCGGCGAATGCCGCGCCGTGATTGATACCAAAGGTCGCGATTGCGACCGCGATGGCCAGTTCGAAGTTATTCGATGCCGCCGTGAACGACAGTGTGGCCGACTGCGGATATGGCGCGCCCGCCTTCCGGCTCATGAAAAAAGAGACGACAAACATCACGAAAAAATAGATGACCAATGGGATGGCGATTCTCACGACATCAAATGGCAGTTCTACGATGTATTCGCCCTTGAGCGAGAACATTACGACGATGGTGAAGAGGAGAGCGACTAAGGTGATTGGGCTAATCTTCGGGATGAACTTCTCATGATACCAGTGCTTGTCCTTCAACTTGATCAACGTAAAGCGTGTAATCATCCCTGCGAGGAAGGGAATCCCGAGGTAGATGAAGACACTCTTGGCGATTTCACCGATTGTAATGTTCACTGCCATGCCCTTCAATCCAAACCACGTCGGTAACACAGTGATGAAGACGTAGGCATAGACAGAGTAGAACAAAACCTGAAAGATGGAATTGACGGCGACCAGTCCGGCGCAATACTCGGTGTCGCCTTTGGCCAGATCATTCCAGACGATGACCATCGCGATGCAACGGGCAATCCCGATCATTATCAGGCCGACCATATACTCCGGCTTATCCGGCAGGAAGAGAACGGCCAGCGCAAACATCAATATCGGGCCGACAACCCAATTCTGAACCAGTGAGAGCATGAGCACTCTGACATTCCGGAAAACCTTGCCCATTTCCTCGTAGCGAACCTTTGCCAACGGCGGATACATCATCAGAATCAGCCCGACCGCGATAGGGACAGAGGTCGTGCCCGCGTTGAACTTGTTCAGCAGTGGAACGACTCCAGGGAAGAAGTATCCTGCGGCGACTCCAAAGGCCATCGCCGCGAAAATCCAGAGAGTCAGGTAACGGTCGAGGTAGGAAAGTCTCTTGGTTATTGGTTCGGACATATGTGTCTCCAAAAATGCAATGAACTGAATCCTACGAACTCTCCGCCTGCCTCATCGGGTAAAATCCGAATATCCGGATATACGGATATGAACGCGTGTCGTCAATGCGCAATGATGCCGCGTCCCAGCACGCCTTCGCGCGAGCAACCGAACCCGTGAAATTTCGGCCTCGGAGTATCAACCCATGGGGCTACAACGAGTTGTGCGTTCGATGTCACAAGTTGGCCAATTTGCCAAATGGCCACGAGCGGCCAGCGTACAATTGAGTACGGGAGGATGAAGATGATACCGAGCGACCGCCAACGACTATCCGCACGCGCCAACATCATTAAGTCTCTGTCGCACCCCAGCCGCCTGCTCATGGTGGAGGCACTTTCCGAGAAGGAGAAGTGCGTCTGCGACCTTGCTGCGCTAGTAGGCGCGGACATGTCGACAGTGTCAAAGCATCTCTCGGTTTTGAAAAATGCTGGAATAGTCGAGGACGAGAAAAGGGGTTCAATGGTCTTCTACCGTCTCCGCACCCGTTGCGTATTCCGATTTCTGGATTGTGTCGAGTCCATCTCCCGCGAGTCGGAGTCGTCGAAAGCATAATGGAGATTTTTTTATCCGGAATTTGTGAGTTTGACAAATTGCCATGAGGGTTGATGTCCGATAATGTGAGAGTCATTCAAGAAACGGTTACAGACGCCGGCACAGATCGACTTCGTGATCCGCGACCGGGGCACGGGCCGATTGTCGCCAAAGTGCTCGGGGGCGTGACCGGGCTGCTCGCCTGGGGTCTGCTCTACTGGAACTTAGAACCGCTTTCGCGATGGTTCACTTATGATCTGATTGGTTTGTCCGCCGAAAGCCATTTGGCGGCGGCGATCCAGTTCTTCATTTACGAGGCTCCAAAGGTACTCATGCTTCTCCTCGTGGTCGTGTTCGGAGTCGGGATTGTGCGCACGTTCTTCACTCCCGAGCGTACACGTCGAATCCTATCGGGCAGACGAGAGTTCGTTGGAAATGCACTCGGCTCACTACTTGGAGTTGTCACCCCCTTCTGCTCATGCTCCGCGGTTCCGCTCTTCATCGGATTCGTAACCACGGGTGTTCCGCTCGGCGTGACTTTCTCATTCTTGATCGCTGCCCCAATGATCAATGAGGTCGCGTTGGTCTTGTTGTTCGGTCTATTCGGTTGGAAAGTTGCGATCCTGTACGCGGGTCTCGGACTAATCATCGCAATGGCTGCAGGATGGGTGATCGGGAGACTTCATCTCGAACGCTGGGTTGAGTCATGGGTTTACGCGTCGGCGGCCGGAAGCTCCCCGGGAGGCACTGAGTTCGCCGTCACATGGGCCGACCGGGTGCGCCAGGCAAGGGATGCCGTGAATGAGATCGTCGGCAAGGTCTGGCCCTATGTGTTGGGAGGAATTGCAGTAGGCGCGGCGATCCACGGCTATGTGCCGCAGGACTTCATGGCGGCAATCATGGGTAAAGATGCGTGGTGGTCGGTGCCACTCGCAGTTCTGATCGGAATCCCGATGTACTCAAACGCGGCCGGGATAGTACCGGTGGTACAGGCTCTGGTGACCAAAGGAGCAGCGCTCGGGACAGTTCTGGCATTCATGATGTCGGTCATTGGGCTTTCGCTGCCGGAGATGATCATCCTGCGCAAAGTCCTGCGCGTCCCGCTGATCGCAACATTTGCGAGTGTCGTGGGCATTGGAATTCTCATCGTTGGGTATGTGTTCAATTTGGTTTTGTGAGCTGTAGGAAGTGAGGAGGAGTTGATGAAGAGAGTAGAAATTCTCGGACCCGGCTGCGCAAAGTGCGGCAAGCTTTTGGAACTCGCGACCAAGGCCGCCGACGATCTGGGTCTCGAATGTGACATCGTGAAAGTTACAGACCTTAATCAAATACTGAGCCACCGGATCATGCAGACACCGGCATTGGTCGTCGACGGTGTCGTGAAGTGCTCCGGGCGTCTTCCAAGTATTGAAGAGATGAAGACGTTGATAGGTTAAGTCCGTCGCATCACAAGCGAATGGGGAATGACAGATGAAACGCATCATTCAGATCGCGCTGTTGGCGGTAGTAGTCATGAGCATTGTCTGGCTGGTTGTGCCGCACAAATCGAAAACCGATGCGTCGGTAGTCAACACCGCAGCTCCCGCCGAGTACGTCGCCTATTATTTTCACCGCACTGCCCGCTGTGTGACATGCCTCAAGATCGAGCACAATGCTCACGATGTGATCTTCCGTGACTTCGCAAGTCAACTACGGGACGGCAAACTCCTATTCCTCCCGACGAATATTGAAGCCGCAGAGAATGAACACTTCATCAAGGACTACGCGCTGGTGTCGCAAGCGCTCGTGCTTGTGAAGTATGCCGATGGAAAGCCCGCGCAAGCGCGCAATCTCGACCGCGTCTGGGATCTGATCGGCGACACCGCCCAGTTCGACAGGTATGTTCACGATGAGGTCGCCATGTTCCTCGGAATGACTCCATGAACGAGTTATGGTTCGGCCTATCTACAGCAATCTGGCTCGGCTTGGTCACCGCGGTCAGTCCCTGCCCGTTGGCGACGAATCTCGCTGCGGTGACATACATTGGCCGTCAAGTTGGTGAACCGCGCAAAGTCTGGTGGAGTAGTATTGCGTATGGCGCGGGCCGTGTCCTCGCCTATGTGGCGCTCGGAGGGCTGATTGCCGCTGCCGTCATGTCCGCGAGCACAATTTCGTCGGCGCTGCAAAGTGTGATGGCAAAGATCATGGGCCCATTGCTGATACTTGTTGGTATGGTGCTCCTCAGGCTCTTGCCCATGCCATCGTCCATGGGTGTACCGTTTGCAGGCAAGGCAGAGCGCCTTCATGGGTCTATCGGTGCCGGTGTATTGGGGTTTTTGTGTGCCTTGGCGTTCTGCCCAGTATCCGCAGCGCTCTTCTTTGGTAGTCTGGTGCCGCTCTCGGTGGAGCACGGACGGTTCATACTCTATCCGACCGTGTTTGGCTTGGCGACCGCTTTCCCGGTTGTGGCTCTGGGTGCGGGACTGGCACTCGGTGCCCACTGGGCAGGATCGGTACTAAAGCAACTGCCGCGCATCGAACAGATCTCCCGGCTGATTACAGGAATTGTCTTCATCATGGCCGGCCTCTATCTCACCGCGAAGTATGTATTCGCCATACTCTGACCCTGCGGTTGACTCGGGATTCGAGTTTCAGCTACACGGGTTGCAGAACTCGAGAGCCGGGTCACCTGAGCGAAACGCCACGCTGACCAGTCGCGTAACGTCCAGAATGTCGACGGTACCGGAGCAATCCACGTCGCTACGTCCCACCGGGCAGCTGGGATCAGTGGTTCCTGTGCCTCCACGGAAGGCGATGTCGATTGTGGCGATGACGTCAAGGATGTCGGGGTCCTCATTTTCACATTCCGGATTTGCCGGGCACGGGCATTGGCACCATCCGCACGATACGTGGGGAGGCGGTGTGTTGTAGTTCGCGTCACTCGGATGGAGATGCACCGACGTTTGTCGCTCCGGCAGCCGGATGACACCGTTCGCGTCATAGGCCCAATCGAGCAAGGCGCGTTCATCGGCTGTCGGAAAGCGACGCTGCCCACATGCGCTTGTGCTTTGGTACATGACGGGAGTATATCCGAGCGCCGCGACATCGTTCTCATGACCTGAAGAAATCCAGTGCCCGAATTCATGCAACGCGACACTGACAACATCGAAGCAACTGCCTGAGCACGGACCGGAATTCGTATACCAGTTCCTGTTCGTGTTGAAACAGATGTCGAGCTCTGTAACGCATCCGGCATCAGGACCACTCACGAAGTACCAACGTGTTGCGAACGCCAGAATATTGTTGTCCACCCACGTGCAAGCAGTCCCCAACGACACCGTGTTTTGATCGTCTTTGATCGCCACGCAACTCCCTGTGCCTCCGCTCGCTCCGCAGGAGATCAAGGTCGAGCCGATGTCGACCAATTGAAACGCCGAGCCCTCGGCATTCCAATTGGCAGCCGCCTGACCGATGAGTCCTCTGAACCAACCCGCGGGAAGCGGATTGCCACACGTTAGGAGTGGATCGGGAGCGACGACTCTCTGCTCAACGTGAAAGTAAATTGTGTCGCAACAACGTGCCGCGCCAAGATAGGTAAAGGCCGCCGCATCAGACGAAAATCCTGCGAGAGACACCAGCAGCGTGAGCCGCACAATTGCGCGCAGCTGTCTCATTGTTTGCCCGCCGCCTTGACCGCAACTTCGACCTGTTGGATCAACTGTGCGCTGGGGATTCCGTTTTCGACGATGAGATCATTCTCAAGCGTGAACTTGCCAGCCTCCCAACCACTGACACGCAGAGCTTTGTCGTTGATATCGGTCAGAAAAACTATAACCTCTTCGTCGACGATAAACACTGGTGCATGCTCGACCTCCATGACGAGCCCGTCGACCATGCCGCCGGGAAGCATGACTGTGACCTGCGTCGACTTATCGAGCCGACCGGCATATGTTTCTTTGATGTGGAGGGTTACCGTGGTAATGATGCTGGTCTTGTCATCGTTCCAGGTCGACTCGGTGCTCAGTACTGTGGCTTGAACAATGTGATCCGACATCTGCACCAGCTCTGCAATCGTGACCTCCGCGAGGATGGCGAATGCGGGTGATGAAAGGCAGAGCACGGCGGTGACCAAAACTATCAATAGCTTGGCAAATCGACTTCTCCGCTGATCCATAAGTCCCCCCGGACTCGACAGTGGTGATAAGGCAGACGGCGACCAGACGGTTATACCGTCGAGTCCGCGCAATGGCCGAACCGGGGCATGGTGATCAGGCGAGGTCTGATGCTCATCAGAAACTCCAGAAGATGATCCCTTGGGGCGTACCGGGGTATTATCTTGCTGACTTGAACGAGAGAGAACACATGCCAATCAACGACCTGCGCCCCGATGTCTTTCAGCTCGCCAGCCCATATCAGCCGACCGGTGACCAACCCCAGGCCATCGACAAGCTTATCAAAGGGCTGACACACGACCAACACCACCAGACATTGCTGGGAGTCACCGGCTCAGGCAAGACCTTCACGATGGCGAATGTCATCGCGCAGTGGGGACGGCCCACGCTTGTTCTTTCGCACAACAAGACACTGGCAGCACAACTTTACGGCGAATTGAAGTCATACTTCCCGAATAACGCCGTCGAGTTCTTCATTTCGTATTACGACTACTACCAACCTGAAGCGTATGTCCCGCAGTCGGACACCTACATCGAGAAAGATACATCGATCAACGATGACATTGACCGGCTGCGCTTGCGTGCGACTGCGTCTCTACTCGAACGCCCCGACGTCATCATCGTCGCCTCCGTGTCGAGCATCTACGGCTTGGGATCGCCCGAGGACTACAAGAACATGATGGTATTCGCGCAGGTGGGTGATACGATCCCGCGCGACAAGCTCCTCCAGCAATTGATCGACATCCATTACACGCGCAACGATTTCGATTCGGGCCGCGGGACATTTCGGGTGCGTGGCGATACCGTCGAAGTGATTCCCGCGTATGAGGAGATCGCGATCCGTCTCGAGTTCTTCGGCGATGAAGTCGAGCGAATCACCGTGGTCGATTCATTGACCGGCGAGGTAATTCGACGCACCGATCGCAAGGCGATCTACCCAGCCAAACATTTCGTCACCAGTCTGCCGAAGCTGACCAGGGCGATCTCGACAATCGAGATCGAATTGGAACTGCGTCTGAAGGAAATGCGCGACGCCGACAAATTGCTCGAAGCGCAACGGCTCGAATCACGCACCCGTTTCGACATCGAGATGATGCGCGAGATCGGCTACTGCTCCGGTATCGAGAACTACTCACGCCATCTGGCCGACCGTCAGCCGGGGG
>Ga0307505_10002353_pt1 | contig 13314 bp, 16 predicted proteins | sample 23_S_MG_FD_202183 | JGI IMG/M metagenome (GOLD analysis project Ga0307505, IMG submission 202183) | Soil microbial communities from Populus trichocarpa stands in riparian zone in the Pacific Northwest, United States - 23_S | ecosystem: Environmental > Terrestrial > Soil > Riparian zone > Trees...
GTCATCCACCAACACGTCGCGCGCGAACTCATTCGCAGCGCTTGTCACGTCCACGAAGGTCCGGCCGTCATGGCCAAAAGACGGATCCATGCTCCCATCCGGCATGAGTCGGACCGCGCCGAATGTGCTCCACTGGTTGGTTCCGGCATAGGCGTGGCCAGCGGCCACGATCCGGCCATCTCCCGTTAGCGCAACGGCTCGCGCCGTCTCCCGGCGCGAAACCCCAGCATTTGCCACGATTCGGCCATCGCTACCGAACGACGGGTCTAGGGACCCCGCCTCCTGTGCGATCGGCGAGCTCGCGATTGTCAGGACGACTCCAATCAGAGCAACGGCGCGGTGCATAACAGGGACATGGCACAGGGTATGAGCGTCGAAAGTAATCGCCCGGTACCGGCCGAATCCCCGCACCCTCGCTTCGCTTCGGGGGCAAGCAACAGGCCTGTAGTGCCGGTACCCGGCCGGTAGCGACATCTACAGTCCGGAGGGAGGTACTGGCCCGGCGGCGACTGAACGCGAGTCCTCGCAGAGCCTGCGGGCAGGAGGTCCCTACGAGCGGCAGAAGCGTAGGGCCATCTGCCGTTAGTACGGCCGCCGATGAATCGCAGCCGCTGCACTAGGCGCAGCCGGTCCCGCTCAACGTGCTGACGCCGCCGCTCGTACGCCAGGGAGCGTTCTTTGGCGAGCCAGTCGCGGGGCTGAGCGATCTGGACGGGGACGGACCTGGCGACCTGCTCGTCGGGGCGGGCTTTGGATACGGTGGGTGCCCCACATGCGAGTACCGCGCCTACGTCTTCTCTGGCGCAACGGCTGCGCGACGGACGGTAATTCATTCCGTGACCATCGCGAGGTAAGGGGCTCGGAACCGCTACCCCGCGCCACCTCGTGCCCCCGGCAGGGGTCCAACCGAACGAGCTAAGTAGCGGAGATGTCGACGACCATTGGTTGGCTACGAGCTATACGACCTTACCATCCGATAGAGCCCTTGCCCCGATGTGGCAAAATTAGGATGAACGCACTACCGAGACATCGACTGCCCTAGTTGCACCGGGGCTCTTATCTGAGGGTCGAGGACCGCAGCCTAGTCGGCATATGAGTCCATCGACGACTTCCTACGGGCGAGCCGCGACCCGCGGTTTGCCACCTCGCACCTGGTACAGGATCGTCGTCTGATGCCTCCGCCGAGGCGGGCAGCGGTGGCGAAATAATGGAAGGGTCCAGAGCTCTCGAGTCGCTCGCGGAGATCTATAGTCGCACTGAGCACGGATAGCGTGACGCTCGCTAAGGGGGTGTCTGTTTCTTTCGCGGACGAGCCTATGCTGCGTTTCGAGGATCACGGGCTCAGGCTGGAGGTGAACGACGACCGCCTAATTGCATGCTGTATCGAACGGGCCAACGGTGGTTCGGGCGTCAGAGTTGTAGTGTTCACTGACGACACAGGACCAAGGATCAAAGCACTCAAGCATTCTATCGAGGCTATCGCACCTGACGATAGCCTCCGGCTTCCTAGTTCGACAGAGGGCATTGAGAAGCAAAACAGGGAACTTCAGCGCAAGGTTCAGCAACTAGAGAGCAGCCTCCCAAACCTGCAGCTGGGCTTCGGTGACCGGTCTCCGAACCTGATGGTGACGGTCGACGCGCCATACTCCGTGGACTCAAGCAAGATTGAGGCGAGGATGGGAGCGTTGGAGGAGCGCTATCCAGAGCTGCATCCCGAGCCCGATCCAGCCCCGGCTCGTCCGAGTTCGCCGCTCCAAGAGCAGATGGAGCAGCTTCGCAGCATGACGGCAGGATTTGCGGCGTTAAACAAGCCGACACCGGAGGAGTACTCCCGGTACAATGCTGACCTACGGAAGTTTCTTAAAGAGTACCGATCATTCTTAAGTGGCCTGGAAACAGAGCGCAATCGCGAAATTCGCACGGTCGAGATTCAGGTCGTTTTATTCAACCTAGGCACTGCTCCGGCCGAAGACGTTGACGTTTTTATGCATTTCCCAGATGGCTTTGTCCTTCTGGGGGAGGATGATCTACCTAAAGCGGCCAAGCCCCCCACTCCTCCGAGAGAGCCGCGCAAGCCTGGGGACATACTGCGAATAGCGTCACTGGTGCCCGACACATCCTTCGTCCTACCTAGCCTGCATTACCCCGTGGCCTCCGACTTTAACGTTTCGTCCCCTTCGATCAAGAAAACAAATAGCTACGATGTGAGCTTTAGTGTCAAGAAGCTCAAGCAACATCTGCAGGCTCCGTGCGACAGACTGTTCGTCTACTTTGACACTTTTGACTCGGTTAGACCGTTCAGCATTGACTATCGGATCAACGCCGCGAACGTGCCTCATGAGATAGAGGGGGAGTTGAACGTAGTCGTCACAGTGCAGGACAACGAGTGAGCAATAGCCTATACACTGCCGCGCTAGCCGAGGAACGCGGCCGGCTCACCCACCTGTCGCGCCTAGCCGGCAACACCGCTCGCCAGCCCTTCCACCGTTGGAGCCCAAACTATTTTCAGTCTCGACCGCCTTGATGGCGGCTGACGGATTCCGACAAACGGGGCTGCTCGTCTCCCCGCGGTCTGCGTGGGCACGGGCCGGGTCCGCGCTCGGTGACGCACCGCTTGAGGCGCTGGCGGTGGGCGCTGTGAACCTGAGCTTCGCGCTTGAGCTCTATCTCAAGGCTCTGCTCGTTTACTCCGGCATTGCACCCTTGCGCAGCCACCGCCTGCGAGAGCTGTTCGACGGCCTGCCGCCGCACTTGCAGCAACGCCTGCACGAGCTCTACGGCGACGCATCAAGGGGCGACCGGAAGGCGAGGATGCCTACTCGATCAGCGGCTTCTTCGTATCTCCGGATCCCGAAGCAATGGAGAAGATGCCGTATTGGTCGGACGAGTCCAACCCTTTGCTCGGCGCACTGCTTGACGCCCATCAGGATGCTTTCGTTCAGTGGCGCTACGCGGCGTTTGAGATGAAGGCGCTAGAGATCGGGTTCCAGTTCAACTTCCGAGCATTCAGCGCGTGCATGACGCGGCACGTGAGTTGGCCTGGGCGATATGCGACTCGAAGGGGGAGCGCGTCGGCCGTGTCGATTCGTCCGACCCCATCGCACTGGCCACCACCGCCACGTCCCGCGCGGACTCGCTAAGCCGCACTAGCCTACGAAACGCGGCCGGCTTGCCCCTCGCCAGCGTCCGCGCCTACGTTGTCACGCGGCGGCCGCATCCCCCGTTTCGCGGCTATAGCTGGCACGCTGTAAACCGTGCGGCGATGAAGTGTAACCGTTATGCTGCGGAGCCCCACGTATAGATGCCCAAGACCTGACACACCCGAGCTACTTACTTGGCCCACCCTGGTAGCCGTGGTGCACTGCTAGCCGGTGGACACAGAGCGGGCTACGGGCTGCCACCATATAGACTACTCCCGATGAAGCTTTACGCGTGGTTGGCGATGCTCAGTGCAAGCATCTTGCATGCTGGCCTAATTGGGTGCGAACAGCTTGACGCCAAGCCGCCGCAGGCAAGCGCTAGCGCTATCCGCGTCCCGAGCGATAGTGTGCGGCTCGTTCGCGTGAGTCTGTCGAGCGTTCCACCGTCGTCCCGCGTCACGGTGCCACTCGAATTCACCATGCCATCGTCTACTGACGAGCATGAGGCGAGCGGTCGCATATTGCACCTACTCCGATCCAATCCTGGAATCGCAGGTCGCTTCTCCGACGTGCTCTGGAGAAGGTGGGGTGAACTGCCGGGAGCATACATCGTGATAGGGGAGCTAGGTTCTATGGCTCGGCAGCAAGGAAGTATTACGGCCGAGGAATGGCAAGGTGTCTTGGCGCTAGCGCACCGCAGTACGCCGCCGGAGACGCAGCGACGCATCGAGGAAATTCGTCGGCAAGTACAGGTGGGCAGTCCTGTTCAGGTCGAAAACTTGCGGATTGGGGAGCCGGTAATTTATACCGAGGACGAAGCCTATGTAGTTGTTGCGGCGGTACAGGCCACGGTAGATGGTTTGAACGTGAGCTACCTTACTGCGCGCAAACTAATGTACTCGAATGGCTATTCCGTGATTGCCGATATTAACGTCAACGCTAATCAGCTTGGAGCCGCGGATTCACTACGGCGATACATTCGCACTGTGCGATTCTCTGCGGAATGAATTCCCCCTCCGGGGCGCGTGACACCTTTGCCTCCAGCTTCGACAGAATCGGCTCCGTCCGTTCTCGTTTCGCCGTCCTTTCTGCGCACACGGTCGTGATTTAGACGGTGAACGCACCAGCCTCCGTGCGTCGGCCCTGCCCCAGCTCTACGATCACCTCCAGCAGGTCGGCGACCTCAGCCGGCCGCGCGCCGGCGAACCGTGCGGCGACGGCGCCGGCGTCGGCGGGCCCGCCTGCCTCGCGTAGCACCCGCCGGATGGCGCGCACGCGCGCCGGCACGCCGACGGGCCACGGCTCGGGCTCCGCGGCCGATGGGGCCGCCGTTGGCACCAGGGGCACCGCAAGCGACGTCTGCGCGCCGGCGCGGTCGCGCGCCTGGAACTCTGGCCGCAGCCAGCGCACCAGGCCAGACTCCTCCTCCGCCCGACGCTCGAGATTCAGCGCTACCAGCCGCTCCAGCACCGCAGGCGCGAACGCGGGCGACTCGGCGTCGAGGTCGTCCCAGCCGTACGCCCCGAGCACCGCGGGTTCCGGCTCCGGCGCGCCGAAGACTGCGCAGAGCTCCTTCAGGAACGACTGGTAATTGGAGCGCTCCGACGCCTGCGCGGGCGCCCAGCGCGCAATAAACGCGCGGAGAGAATCGGAGGCGGCCGGTGGTTCCTTGGGCACGACACTAGTGCGGATGCCCCGAACCTACACGGGCCAGCGGCGGGAGTCGCCCGGCCGCCTACTCGTGCGCGATGATTTCGCGTCCGCAGTTGTGACGCGAAGCGGCGCGGGGACGCGGCCGGAACCGCGCGATCCCATGTGTCATTGCTGGCCGGACGGCGGGTGTTCCACTTGACCGATTTCGTCCTCCGGGCCTTCTGCGAAATCGGTACCTCTCGCGGCTGGATACACGTGTTTCGATAACGCCGCCAGCGCAAAGCGGTTAATCGAGCTAGGTCAACCACAGAGCGTGAGCCCATTTGCCGCCTCCCGCCGCCTGCACCCCCCCGGAGCATGTGTATACCCCCGACGGGCGATCGAACTACACCAAGTGCATCCAATTGAACCATCCAGCAGCTCGGCAACTACGGCTACGCCTAGCCCCAACGGCGTGTAGCCCTTACGGCTGCACGCCTTACCCTCATTGTAGCGTGAGTTTCGAATGGGTGGAGGCCGTTGGAACGCGTCTCAATTACCGCATCACGGTAAACGGCAGGCTGACCTCAGCGGGGCCGGTGGTCCGCAGCGTGTACACGCCGGCCGGCAACGCGCTGGCCTCGAGACGCAGCGCGGTGCGGCCCGCCGGCAACGGGCCCTCGTGCACCAGGAGCACCTGTCGGCCGAGTACGTCGAACACCGCCACGAATGCATGCACTGCGGCGATAGGGAGCGTCAAAGCAACCCAGCCGTAGGTCCGGACGGGGTTCGGCGCCACGGCCAGCACGGCCCCGGCCGGTGCCGGGCCCGGCTCGTTCGGCGTGTCCGGCGTCACGACCAGCGTCAGCGGTACCGACGCTAGGACCGCGCCAGACGTGTCCTCCACCAACAGCGTGCTCCGGTACTCTCCCGGGACGCGCTGGCCGGCGCGGAATGTGAGCGTTAGTGCTGAGCTTCCGCCGGCCGGGACCTCGCCCATCCACGGCGATAGCGTCAGCCATGAGGGCGAGAGCGGGACGGGCCGGAACGCCATCATGCCATCTACCCATTCTCCGGGCCCAAGCCGGCAGGTGAACACCGCATACATAACGCCATTCGGGTCAAGCCGGCTCCGGATAGTGAAGCCAGAGTTGAAGGTCTCCGCGCACGGGAGGCTTGGTATCGGGGTTTCCAGTCCGAGATCCCCTCCGGCGGGGTCAGCAACGATCACGCGCCGCCAAGAGAGCTCCCCGGCCAGTACAACAGGCATCTCGATTCGGACTCCCTCCGGGCCACCGTCGCTTTCGCCGTGGACATCCGGCCCATTCCCCACGCCGTGTGGAACTCCCGCATAGCGCTGGAGCGTGACTGGATAGCCTGTAACCGCATTTCCAGTTGTGTCGATCGCCCAGAGCGTTTCATTCCGAACGTCGCTGTAGTAATACCGCTTCAGCCGGGGGTCGTAAGCCGCCCCGCGCGGGAACGGCGCCGGCGGCGGCCCCGAAACTCCCGGAAGGATGATCCGTCGCCCCGTTGGCACTCCTTCCAGCGTCCCCTCCAAGAGCATCACGCGGAGGATATCGTCGCCGACCGATTCGTTGTTAGTCCACCACAGCGTGCCCGTGTCTTCGTTGTACGTTATTCCGTCCGTGCGTGGGAAGGGGGCAACCTCCGCGACCGTCGGATGATCGAACATTCGAACGAACGTTAGGTCGGGCTCCAGTTCGTAAGTCCTGCGTAAGCCGCTCCTGTCTGCAACGAAGAGACGGCCATCCGGGGTCATCGTGATCGCCTCAGGATTCGACAAGGGGTACGAGGCCGAGGCGTCACGACGTGCGAGGAGTTCGCCGGGAGGTCCGCAGCCGGCTCCGAACGCGGGTTGATTCGTCCGCTGCAACGGGCGGTCCAAGTCGACGCAGAAGGCTATGGATTGTCCGCCCGGCACCGCGAGCGTGAGCGCCTGAGTCTCCTCAGCCCCCTGGGAAACAACCACGCGTAAACTCTCTGGTACCGCGACGATCTGCGCGCTCACGGCGGGAGGGCCCACTAAGAGGCTCGCCATCAAGCCGACACCAAGCCGCGTCGTGTGGAACGCCATGACTAGCGCACTACAGTGAAGGGCCGCGTGATCAACACGGGAGTCGTTTGGCGGGTCCCCATTCTGACGCGGACATTGTAGATGCCCGCCGGCAGAGAGTGCCCTGAAACCTCGAACACATGACGCGCGCTCGGGAGGAAGCCGTCCGCCAGCTGCATGACTTCGCGGCCGAGGATGTCGTGGATCGTGACGCGCGCGGTGGCCGCGACCTCGAGGTCGAGGTGGACCACCGCCCGGCCATAAACCGGGTTCGGAACAACAACGAGTGCATCGGTTCGAACCGCTGCGATGGTCGCGACCGGCAAAGCTTCCGGCCCGCGAGCGCCACTCTCTTCCGCCGCGCGCCGCGCGTATCGGTCCGCCAGCGCATTCAGCTCAGAGGCTTCGAACTCGTCCAGACTGCCCCCGGCGGCACTTCGGAATCGTGCAACCGCATCCTCGAACGCGCCCCGCTGAGCATCGAGGAACGCTTGCGCGACCGTCAACCGCCGTCGGCGCTGATCGTCGCCGACGCGCGCACCGTAGGCTGCGAGAAGGTCGCGGGACTCTTCGTACTGTTCTAGTGTCAGGGCGAGGAAAAACTTCCTCCTCTAGTGCGGCCTCTGCAGCCGGTCGCAGTGCTTCCGGCACCGGTCCCGTCGCCAGGCGCGTACGAAGCACGGCGAACTGATCCAGCGTCGCTGCACGTTCGCCGGCGAGATCGTCCGGATCCAGTCGGTGAAGCGCCGCCAGCCGGCCGACAAGCATCACTGCCTCAAGCGCCTCTGGATTCGCCACCAGCGCAGCCCGTAGGGCCCGGATTAGCGCACCATCTCCTTCGCCGCGCCCGTCGGCGGCGGGCCCGGCCGAGAAGCCGCCGCACGGGTCGCCGAACGCACTGCACGCCAGGAACGGCTGGTAGTCGACTGCGCCGGTGACCGTCCCCGATGGTGGACCATTGAAGTGCGACCAGTAAATGTTCTCTGCCTGCAGCGTACCCGTTCCGCTGTGGAATAGCAGTCCACCGCCGTTGACCACGTCGCGGATATCGCTAAAGCCAGACGGCGGAAACGTGGAGTTGCTCCCCCCGAATCCTACACCGTTGGATCCGACGCTGATCTCCGTTCCGGCATTCTCGGCGATGAGATTCAGTGCCTGTTCCTCAACGGGACTAAAGCGAAAATCCCCACCGGCAAGAACGCTAATGCCCGGCGCCACTCTACCCAATCCCGAAGGGTAGCCGTTCCATGTCACTTGGCTCCGCACGAGCTCCGTGACCGTCGCGTTCGCCACACGCAAGCCCAGTCCGTTGTTGCTCCAGGCGTTGAGACCGAGAATGTCCACATCGGCATTGTAGATATCGAGACCCACGCCGGTGTTCTCCGTAACGTAAGTCCAACTCTCACCGGTCGCGATGATCGAGAAGGCGCTCCTGCCGCTCGTGAAACCGTAGCAGGTGGGAATGGGTTCGCCGTATGTGCAAGTGAAGTCGGACGTTATACCAGTGACGTTCTGGTCGATCTGGCCATTCGTGATGGCGACGCCGCTACTAGACAAAACCCTAACGCCCGTCGTATTAAGCTTGAACTGGGTGCCTGTAATGTCGACCACAGATCCTTGGTAAGTCGTAAGGCCCGTCGTCGCGTGAGTCACTTCCCCTTCGTTGAAGTCCATCTGCCCATTGGCCGCGTGTATGCCGCTCCAGGGGCTATTCGACGCATGGCGGGTGAGGTTCACGCCTTGCGTTGTGAGCGATCCATGGACGACTAGCGACCTACCAGGTTGGAATTGGAGCTCATCCACGTCCATATGCCCACCATTCCAACCCGTCCACGTCCATGCTACTCCCGCCGGGACGGGCGTGTTTCGATCGCCGAAGACATATGCGGTGCCCGTTCCCGGTGCCATGAACGGGAGCTGACTTAATAACGTGGGCGAAGGATTCGCGTTGTATGGATACACCCAGTTCTCACCATTAAGCGTCCTAGCCGACTGAGTCCAATTGGCGTCCCACTGATGAGAACTCAACACGTCAATGACCCCAGGGGCTTCGTATACCATGAAGTAGTCTGGCCCGCCCGCATTGTCACCTGCTGGGCAGTGAAACGAAACCGGTTCGTTGAAGCAGATGTAGTAAGTAAACGTTACGGGCTCGATAGGGTCTCCGGCCAGCGTCTTTCCTGCGAACTCGAAATGCAGGAGCACTTCAGGCGGTGTGACACTCACGCCTTGACCTGTGTAGGGGCCGCTACCTACCGTCAAACCGAGCCAATTGCATCCCGTCTGCTTGCCACCGCCGCCAGCGGTCGCATCAACCCCGTACACCGCGAGCGCTTCGTCAATGATTACACCATCGCTTGCGCGCCGTACAGTAACATACAATCGCTCAATCCCGGGATCCGTAATGCGGAGTCCGAGCTCATAGTTGTCGGCATCCCCGTCTGTTGCACCACAATCCCCGCCGGGTTGTGCGCCAGCAAGGGGTATCAACGGGAACAACACGAACAGCAAATTGAGTCGCACCACGAGTGCGACATATCGAATGGGGGAGTTCTTGTGCAGTAGCGAGGGTACCATGGCGGTTGATGAGCACCGCGAGCCGGCTCACGGGCAATGCTGAGGGACCTGTAGTATATGTTGAAATCCGACAATCCGACCGGTACCTCCGGTGTTGGGTGGACCCATTACCCAGGAGCGGTGGATCTCCAGTCTGCCACTACCTCCCGCTAGCGAAGCAGGCACGTCGGCCCTCCGGGGAACTGGCGAACGGGCCTCGGGTCCCGTCGCCTCTGGTGACTGTTATCGTGCGGGACGTGGAGCGCTCGGCGGGCTAATTACGCGGCTGCACCCGCGTTGGACGCAACGACGCCAGCACAGCTAGCCGCCGGGTTAATTCGACGCTCAATCCGAGGCAACCGGGGTTTCGCATGGTCAACTCAGATCTGAAGGGTCCGACAAAATCCGCCACTGCGATATAGCGCTGAGAGAAGAGATCATCCCAGGTCGCAGCGATAGTGCCCGGGTTCCCCTCCATGGTGCTACTGCGCGCCGAGCTGACGGCGCCGAATTCGCCCTCCGGGCCTTCTGCGAATTGTCAACCTCCACTCCCGACGGGGCCCGTTGAGGCTGCTTAGGCGCTGGCGGACGCTTCGGCACCTCGTCGATTACGCGACGGGTACGTTTCCGTCACCTCCCCTGCTGCCACCGTGCCGTCCCGGGATTCCGGTAATAGCCGGGTCGAGATCCTGGACATCGCCCTCTCACCGGAGACGATGGACGGGATGCGCCGGCAAGCGCTTAAGATGCTGGCTGTCGTCACGGCCGACCTCGGCGGCATGCAGGCTGTTGCGGATGACGCAGACGCCATCCGGCGCGCGCCACCGCGCGGGCGTCTTAGCTAGACTCCCTCGTTTGTGTGGCAGCCGTCAACATGCACCTAGCCACATCGGCACGCACCTAGCCACTGAAAACCGTGCGGACCATCGTAGTCGCTGCTCTAGTCGTCGTTGCCGCGACTTGTGTCTACCCCCCCTGGACGGCGCAGCGTGTGACACTCGACGGGCGGGCATTGCGCGAGGGTAGTGAGGTGCGGGCAAGGGGAGAGACGGTGCTCCTCAATCGCCCAGTCTGGGCAGCTCGTTCATGGAGGCACGGCTCCTACGCGTACACGGGAGGGATCGACGGCCGGCAGTTCAGTGACCAGCTGATACGGTTACTCACCGCCGCAGGCGCCTGTCTCGCGGGGGCGGTCGCCTATCGACGATGGGCTACTGACAGGCCCTCCGATGACGACGATGGATGGCCGCTGACAAATGAGTGGCCACTCGCGTACGTGTTAGCCGATACACACGACGAACAGCGTGCGATGGTCGTTCGCGACAACACCGGAACGCTGCAGGCCATCATAGCGGCGTAGGTGCCACCATCAGCGCGAGTTCCGGCTCACCGATTCGCGCTGCCGGATGCGGGGAACGTCCATCACGCGGCGGGGAGGCTGGGGTGGTCGTCCCATAGGTCGGAGGCGATTCCATCTCCCGTTTCCTGTTCTCTTGTTCTGGCTACATGATGAGAACGGGAGAACAAGCTTTGGGGCTCGGATTCGAAGCATTCGTCTGCGGGCGCGCTCACGTTGTCAGAACAAGAAACGGGGGCCGTATGGTCCGATTCTTTATCCGCTGTGGCGAGGGTGTACCGGTTCGGATCGCTGCGCTTGCCACCGCCCTCCACCCGCAGGGCGTCGGCTTCACGGAGGTGTTTGAGCGCGTCCGCCTTGAGCTTCCCCGCGGCCTCGACGCGCCCGAAGAGCTCGTCGCGGGTAAGTGGCTCGTCGGAGGCTTCCAGGACCGCGCGCATGGCGGCTATCGTCTGGTCGAGTCGGATCTCCGAATAGACGCCTCCGGCCGCGACGGCGCCCGTGTCCGCGTCCATCGCGAGGACGGTCTCGGGCATATCCTCGCCGTTGCGCTGGACGGTGGCGAGCAGGCGCGTATTGTCCTCCCGACGGCGGAGGTGTAGTAACGTGTCTACCGCGCCTCCGAGTGCCGTGGACCCGAGCGGGCTGTCGACTCCGGAGCGTTCGATCTTCGATGAGTGGTGGAGTAGCATTACATGAGCGCCGCTTGCCCGTGCCATTTCGATCACGGGCTCAAGGGCTGTGTAAACCTCGGCGTATGCGCTCATGTCCTTCACGCGGGTGAGCAGTACGATCGGGTCGACGATCACGAGTACGGCCCCCACCTTCTCCACGGCCTTGCCCAGGGCGGCTACAGCGTCTCGAGGCGTGGGTCCCGTGGTTAGGTAGACGAGGTCATCATCCCGCGCGCCCATCTTGCGGAAGTGCCGTTGCACGGTTGCTTGCGGTTCCTCGAGCGCAGCGTACAGTACGGGCCCCGGTGCACATGCCCGGCCGAGGAACTCGTCGCCACGGGCCACCAGGAGCGCTAGGCAGCGGGCTAGCGTGGACTTGCCGGCCTTCGGCTTGGCGACGAGTAGAGAGAGTCCGCCCGCCGGCAGCATGCCCGCGACGACGTACTCGGCCTCATCTAACTCCAAGCTCAATAACTCGCCCATCGTCATCGTCCGGAAGCCTCCGACGTGAATGACGGAGGGCTCCTTCGCTGCGGTCGAAGCGAGCCGCTCGAGCTCTTCGGCGTTGCCGCCAGCATTGAGCCAATCGCTCACGTCCCCCTTCTCTGGCAATCCGGCGAGCTCTACGACGCGAACCTCGGTCTTGACACCCCGCAGGCGAAGAGCGAGCTCGTGCGCGTGCCGTCGGCCGGACTTATCGTTATCGGGAAGGATCGTTACCCGAGCGGCGTCGAGGTAGCCATCGAAGCACTCGAGGTTCTTGCCAGCGCCGCCGGGATTACATGATGCAGTAAGTCCTAGCGCGCGGAGGGCCTCGGCGTCCTTCTCACCCTCGACCAGATAGATCCGGCGCCCGGCTTTGACGTCAGCGATGAGCTCCGGCAAGCGATAGGGCACGCGGGGGACGCCATGCAGATTCCACGTCCATCCGCCGCGACCATCGGGCCGGCGCTGCCGGAAATCTTTGGGTTCGTACCGCACCACCTGGCACAGGAGGGCTCCGTCAGCGTCGACGTAGTCGTAGGTGGACACGATGCGCGGGACTGGGCCGGTGCTCGAGGCGGCTCGCTTGGCGGCAAACATGTCGGCCACGGTCAGCCCTTCAGCGGCCATGATTGCCTCGTGGGAGCATCCATCGCCGGCGTGGCATTTCACAAGGAGGTTTCCGTCGTCACTCTCGCTCACGCTCAGGCTCTCGTGTTGGTCGTCGTGCGCGCCGCATCGGAGGGCGTAGTTGTGCTTGCCCGGCGTGCGTTCGAGCCCGCGGCCCGCGAGGAAACGGTCGAGTGGGCGGCTCACGAGTGTGCGCGACGGGGACGCGGGCCTTCAGCCATTAGAGCCTGCGGGCGTCGCCCCCACTCGGAGCCCGGCCCTTACTACGCGATGGACCCAGCCCGCCTCCGGGTCCGTGGAGAAGAAGCCGGACGCGAGCTTGGCGGCCATTCCCGCGTCAAGCGAGAGGGCTGCGGGGTATACCACGGTGAGCACAGGACGCACCCAACTCGCAATTATCGTCCCGTCCGGGTCAGCGCCCATCAACGGGATGACAAGGGCGCTAGCGATCGAGGACCAACCCGATTTCCCCGGATTGCGCCGCAGAGCCTCAGCCGCGTCGAGCACGCCGTTGAGATTTCCGCGGCGAACGTTATCCAGAAGGCCGTCGACCATCCGCTGTACGTCTGGTTCCAGTACCGGATCGTCGGGATGAGCAAGTACCTCTTGACCGGACGGTTCAACGGGTTCCGTTATCAAAGGCGAAAGGCCGACCTCGTGTTGGAGTTCGGGCGCCAGTGGTAACTCAACCTGCCCGTTGACCCCCTCACCAGCTACGCGACCCAGGGACGCGACGAGCGATTGAGCTAAGCCCATGAGCTCACC
>Ga0307505_10002354_pt1 | contig 13313 bp, 1 predicted proteins | sample 23_S_MG_FD_202183 | JGI IMG/M metagenome (GOLD analysis project Ga0307505, IMG submission 202183) | Soil microbial communities from Populus trichocarpa stands in riparian zone in the Pacific Northwest, United States - 23_S | ecosystem: Environmental > Terrestrial > Soil > Riparian zone > Trees...
TCGTCGTGCGTCAGGCGCCCGTCGAGATCGGCAACCGCGTGTGGCTCGACGCCGACCTGAACGGCCGTCAGGACGCCGACGAACCCGCGATCGACGGCGCACCCGTGCGGCTCTTCGCCGCCGATGAGCAGGGTCTGCCGACCGGGGACCCGCTCGCCGAGACCGTGACCGCGACGCTCAACGGGGAACCCGGCACCTACTACTTCCGCAGCGCCGACGCGGCGGGAGGCGTCCCGGGCTTCGTGAAGGACGCCGACTACGTGGTCGTCTTCCCGCCGGGATCGGGCGACGTGCAGCTGGCGGGTCCGAACGCCGCGCACCCCGGCTTCGCGGGACTCACGTGGGATCTGCTGCAGCGCACGGCGCAGACGAGCGCCAAGGCGACCCCCGACAACGACTCGAATCCGGATGTCGCGACGGGTTACGCGCCCGTGAGCGTGGGCGGCCCGGGCGAGAACGACCACACGATCGACGCCGGCTGGTACGGCGTCGCGCCGTACATCCTCGAGAAGATCCTCGAGGGGCCCGCCACCGATCCGGCGACCTACACGGTCGAAGTCGTCGCGGCGACGAACTTCCGCGGCGCCGACCGGCTCACGGCATCCGGCGACGTCCCGCCGCCCGGTGACCCGCAGGTCACCGAGACGTCGTTCACCCTCACCCCCGGCGTGCCCGTGACGGCGGCAGCGCTGCCCTTCGGCTACACGCTGACGTTCGTCGAGACCGGCGCGAACGCGGGCAACGTCGCCTTCGATCCCGCGGGCGAGCCGATCGACGGGGCTCCGACGGGGGTCGTCACGGTGCGACCCGGAACCGGCGATTCTGTCGCGCAGCTGCGGGTGACCAACAGCGTGGGCGGCTTCGACGTCATCAAGTCCGTCGAGGGGACGGGCGCGGGGCTCGTGGGCGAGGACGTCGAGTTCCCGATCGAGTACACGATCGACGACGGCCCGGTCGAGACGGGCACGGTGACCACCGTCACGGCGCTCGTCCGCGACGGGCTGGCGCTCGGCACGTCGGTGCGCGTGCGCGAGGGCACGCCCCTGCCCGCCGTGATCGGCGTGCGGTGGGGCGAGCCCTCCTGGACGATCGACGGCACGGATGCCGCGCCCGACGTCGACGGATGGATCGAGTTCACGATCACCTCGGCGACGAGTTCGGTAGATCTCGTGCTCACGAACCACGCCATCCTCCTCACGGGCGGGTTCCGCATCACGAAGGAGCTCACCGGATCCGGGGCTGACCGCGTCGACGACCCTGAGTTCTTCTTCGAATACCTGCTCGACGACGCCACCGAACCGGTCCGTCTCGGACCGATCACGGCGGGCGAGTTCACCGAGACCGTCGACGACATCCCGTTCGGCACGATCGTGTCGGTGCGCGAAGCGCAGCCGCTGCCCGACGTCCCCGGCATCGAATGGGGCGCGCCGACCTACTCGATCGAAGGCGTGCCGGCAGCCCCCGACGCCGACGGGTGGATCGTCTTCGCGATCGGATCGCAGGCATTCGAGTTCCCCGTCGACACCGTGACCATCACGGTGACCAACACCGCGACATACCACCCGCCGCTCCCGCCGACCGGTGGCGAGATCGCCTGGCACGCGGCTCTGCTCGCCATCCTTGCCGTCGGTGCCGGTGGGGCGTTCGTGTGGTTCGATCGGCGCCGTCGCCTCGCCTGAGACGCCGGACTGCGGCATCCGTCGTCGATTCCGTGCCCGCGTTCGTGCGCGTCCGTGCCCGCGTTCATGGGCGCCGCGTCACGCGCGCGGGCACGCTCCCACGCTGTGCTAGCGTGACAGAGTCCGGGGGGAGGGATCCTCGGACAGGAGAGTGTGCGCCACCCGAAGGCGTCCGGTTGCTGCGACTCGCAGGTGTGCTCTAGGGGTGCCACCGCTGGGTCCGCACGGGTCTGCCCCGGGATATCGCACGCCCTCCTCATGGGGATCGCGCGCTCGTCGCGCGGAGGGGAATCAATCGTGCCCGAGCGCTCTGCTCTGTCCATTCGGCGTGTGCGCGGACGGAAGTCCGCCGCCCTCACTTCGTTCTCGATCGTGTCTGCTCTCGTTCTCGGATCGGTCGTCGCCGCAGCGGCACCCGCCGCGCACGCTGCGGGCGATGTCGACGGCTCGGTGAGCGGCATCGTGTTCCAGGACTTCACGAGCGGAGGCTGGTACACCACCGGTTCGGCCGCGGCGGGCGTGCCCCGCAACCGTCCCGTGGAAGGCGTCGCCGTTACGGCGTTCGACGCCGAGGGCGACCTCGTCGGCACGGCGGTCAGCGCCGCGAACGGCACGTACACGCTGCCCGTAACGGACGCGTTCTCGGATCACCTGCGCGTCGAGTTCTCGGGCTGGGACGACGCGTACGAGCCCGCCTTCGCGGCGCAGGGCACCCCGCCCCCGACGACGCAGGGCGACAACAACACGAGCGTCCACCTCGTGACGCTGGATGACGCGGGCTCGGCCACCGGAATCGACTTCGGTCTCGTCATCCCCGACCAGGTCATTCAGCAGGACGCGCCGATCGCGACCGTCATCCAGTACGCGGGCGACCCGAACTACACCGGGCCCGGCTCGACCGCCGACCGCCCGACGCTCGTCGCGCAGCCGTGGTCGAAGACCGGCAGCGCCGAGACGCCCGGCCACTTCGAGCAGCGGACCGAGCTCGCCGACTACGGTCAGGTCGGCTCCACGTGGGGGATCTCCTTCAACCGCGTCACCAACTCGATGATCCTCGCGGCATCCCTCAAGCGCATGTCGGGCCTGGGCGACCTCGGGCTCGGCGGAATCTATCGCGTGCCCGAGGTGCTGCAGGCGGACGGCAGCATCCGCACGGGCGCCGCGGCCGAGAACTGGTTCTCGGCTCAGGGCCTCGCTCTCAACGGGGGCGGCACGCTCGACCTCGGGCAGTCGGTGCTGGATTCGTTCCCCGGCCGCGGTCTCGGCGCGCCCAACGCCCCGTCGCCCGACCGGGCCGGCTTCGCGCTCGCCGCCCGCATCGGCATCGGCGGCGTGGCGACGACGCTCGACGGCGAGACGCTCTTCATCACGAACCTCCACGACGGCGAGGTCTACGGCATCGACGTCTCCGACCCCGACGACACCACGCCGCCCGTGTGGCGCGTGAGCACGCCGGTCGGCGCGAACCAGCAGCTGTGGGCGCTCACGCTCCACGCCGGCAGGCTCTACCTGGGCTACGTCGACACGGGCTCGGCGCCCGGTGCGTCGGCGGCCGTCGCCGACATGAACGCCTACGTCGTGTCGGTTCCCGTCGCAAGCGCCGCGAACCCCGCCGGCACCGTCGCGGCGGGCGACTGGCGCTCCGAGCTCATCGCCGACCTCGGCTACGTCAAGGGCAGCAACATGAACGGCTGGCCGAACACCTCGGGCCTGCCGCAGCTGCGCCAGTGGAACTCGTGGACCGACACCTGGGTCTGGTCCGGACCGCCCGCCGGCTCCGTCGGATTCAACAGCGACTGGGGATGGACGCACGCCTACCCGCAGCCCGTGCTCTCGAGCCTCGCCTTCGACATCGACGGGTACCTCAATCTCGGCTTCACCGACCGGACGTCGATCCAGAGCGGCAACCTCAACGTCGCCTCCGACACCGAGCTTCCCCTGAATCGGTTCTACGAGACGGTCGCCAACGGCGACATCCTGGTCGCCGCTCCGGTGGGCCTCGGCCTGCCGACAGGTGCGGGCTGCCCGACGACCGAGACCGCCCGGTTCGCACTCGAGTGCAACGGCAAAGTCGGGTCCCGCGCCGTGCGCACGGGCTCCGTCTCGGGCCAGGCGCCCACCTACAACAACAACCAGGGCCCTGCGACCGGCGAGTTCTTCAATGACTCGCAGAACATCGGCGAGGCGGGAGTGATCCACAACGACAACACCCTCGGCGCGGTCGCGACCTACCCCGGTGTCGACGAGGTCATGTCGACCGCGATCGACCCCCTCACCGGCATCTACCGCTCGGGCCTCATGTGGTTCGACCAGCGCAACGGCACCGCGACGCGCGGATTCGACCAGGTCGAGGGACTCAAGAACGTCGGATCGGCCGCCTTCCAGAAGGGCGGCGGCCTCGGCGGCGTCGCGCTCCTCGGCGTGGCGGCTCCCGTCGAGATCGGCAACCGCGTGTGGCTCGACGCCGACCTCAACGGCCGGCAGGACCCCGACGAGCCGGCGATCGACGGCGCCGTCGTCGAGCTGTGGACGGCGGATGCCGCGGGCAGCCCGGTCACGAAGATCGGCGAGCGCACGACCGCGACGATCAACGGCCAGCCCGGCACCTACTACTTCCGCACCGACGACACCGACATCATGGTGGGGGCGAACGCGAACCCCTTCGTTCCGAACGGGTCGTACACGCTCGTCTTCCGTGCGGGGGAGAGCCTCGCGCTCGGCGGCCCGAACGCCGGTCATGAGGGCTTCGCCGGCCTCACGTGGGACGACCTGCGCCTGACCGAGGCGCAGGTGCGCGTCGCGCCGACCGCGACCAACGGCGGCACGACCGAGGTCGACGACTCGAACCCCGACGTGCAGACCGGCCAGTACGCGCTCGAGGTCGGCGGTCCGGGCGAGAACAACCACACCTACGATGCGGGCTGGTACGGCGTCGCACCCTACGAGGTGCTCAAGACGATCGTCGGCCCCGGGCCGGAGGACGAGACGTTCACGGTCGTGGTGGAGTCCGCCGTGAACTTCCGTGGGCAGGACCGTCTCGCGGCGTCCGGCTCGGATCCGGCCGTCACGACGACGCAGTTCGAGCTGACACCGGGCGAACCGGTGTCGTCCGAGCAGGAGCTCCCGTACGGCTACACCCTCACCTTCGCCGAGACCGAGAACCTGCCCGACACGGCGATCGCGTTCACGCCCGCACTGTCGGGGTCGTCCACCCCCAAGGGTCGGCTCGTGATCAACGCGGCCGGTCCGCTCGGCGCCGACGGCACGCTGACGCTCGGCGTCACGAACAGCTACGGCGCGCTCCAGGTCGAGAAGACCCTGGTGGGCGACGCGGGCGCGGTCGCGGCATCCGGCGCAGTCGAGTTCACCGTGAACTGGACCTCGAGCGAGCCCGACGTCGTCGACGCCGAGACCTCCGGGTCGTTCGTCGTGACGGGCGACGGGACTCAGATGCCCGACCCCGCCCTGCGGTTCCCCGCGGGCACGACGGTGCAGCTCACCGAGACGGCCCCCACGGTGCTGCCACCGGGCGTCGAGTGGACCGGCGCGTCGTGGACGGCGGCCCCGAACATCGCGGTCAGCGAGGACGGGCAGACCGCGACGGTCACGATCACGAGCAGCGGTCAGGCGCTCACGACGGTGGGGCTGACCAACACGCTCGAAGACCTCCTCGGGTCGTTCACGGTCGCGAAGCAGCTCGACGGCGACTTCGATCTGGCGGACCCGGAGCTCGACGGCGTGTCGATCCCGGTCGAGTACTCGTACACCGACCTCGTCACCGGTGAGGACGTCAGCGCGACGCTCACCCTGAACCGCGCCAACGGCTTCTCGGCGACCGGTCCCACGCTGCCCACGGGCACCGCGGTGACCCTCGTCGAGGGAACGCCGGTCGGCGGGCCCCCGAACCTCTCGTGGGGCGACGTCTCCTGGACGATCGACGGCGGGGCCGCGACGGCTCCGATCGAGTTCGAGATCGGCGACGGCACCACGGTGGCCGCGATCGTCACGAACCAGGTGACCGAGCTGTTCGGCACGTTCGAGGTCGTCAAGGAGTTCGACGGCGCCTTCGCCGCGGACGATCCGCGTCTCGCCGACGTCGTCATCACGGTCACGTGGGAGGCTCCGGACGGCAGCAGCGGAGACATTCTGCTCACGCAGGCCGGCGGCTGGCGGGGAACGCCGACGGACGCGGCGGGCGCGACGCTCACCTTCCCGCTCGGCACGACGCTCGTTCTGGCCGAGAGCAACCGCGTCGGCGGCCACCCGAGCCTGGAGTGGGGCGATGTCGGCTGGGGTGCGTCCGCGAACCCCGACGACCCGGAGCAGGGACTCGTGACGGTCTCCGCCGAAGAGACCGCAGCGGTGGTCACGCTGACGAACGGCACGAACGAGCTCGTCGGCACGCTGCGCCTCGCAAAGGACGTGACGGGCGACTTCGACCTCGACTCGCCGGAGCTCGCGAGCGCCTTCTTCCGCGTCCAGGCGACGTGGGAGGGCGGCTCGGCCGAGTTGCTTCTCAACCAGGCGAACGGCTGGGCGAGCGGACTTGGCGTCGCGCTGCCGGCGAGCACGACCGTGACCCTGACCGAGATCGAGGCGGGCGGCACCGGGCCGAGCGTCGAGTGGGGGCTGGACCCCGCGTGGGCCGGCGGGGGCATCACCACCAACGCCGACGGCACGGCGACCCTCGTGATCGGCGCCGCCACCGATCCTCTCGTGACGCTCACCAACACCGCGACGGAGCTGCGGAGCACCTTCTCGGTCGCGAAGACCGTCTCGGGCGACCTGACCCTGGAGCACCCGGGTCTCGCCGACGCGGTGTTCACCGTCGAGTGGACGGCGACCGACGGCCAGAGCGGCACGTTCGAGCTCGTCGCCCCCGACTGGACCGGCACGCCGGTCGACGGTGAGGGCGCCGAGCTGACCTTCCCGCTCGGAACGGTCGTGACGCTCACCGAGCCCGCGATCTCCGGAACGGGACCGAGCATCGAGTGGGGCTCCGTCACGTGGAGCGACGGACAGCAGCCCGACGGCTCGGCGCAGGTCGCGATCGTCGACGACGAGACCGTGCTCGAGATCGGCCTGACGAACCAGGCGACCGCGCTGACCGGCACGTTCGGCGTGCAGAAGCTCGTCGCGGGCGACTTCGACCTCGAAAGTCCCGAGATCCAGCCGGCCGTCTTCACGGTGGTGGCGTCGTGGGATGCCGCGCCCGGCCTCGAGGCGGGACAGGTCGAGCTCGTGCTCGACCGGAGCAACGACTGGACCGCTCCCGGCATCGAGCTGCCGACGGGCACGGTCGTGACGCTGGCGGAGGTCGAGGCATCCGGAACCGGTCCGAGCGTCGCGTGGGACGCGCACGCGTGGTCGGGCGAGGGGCTGACCGTGAACGACGACGGCACCGCCTCGTTCGTCATCGGCGACAACACGGCTCCGACCTTCACCGTGACCAACGAGTCCGTGCTGCTGACGGGTGTGTTCTCGGTGCTCAAGCAGGTGACCGGCCCTGTCGCCGATGACCTGGCCGACGGCCACACGTTCGTCGTGACCTACACGTACGAGGGTCTGGCGGCGCCGGGCACCCTGTCGGTCGGCAACGGCCAGACCGTCACCTCGCCGGCGATCCCGGCGGGAACCGAGGTCACCATCACGGAGGTGCGGCCCACGGGCGGCCTCCCGGGTGGGGCGGGCTGGGGCAACCCGGTGTGGGAGCTGGCCGACGGCTCGACCACGACCGGATCGGTCACGCTCGTGATCGGCGCGGACGACCACGTCGAGCTCGTCCTCGAGAACCCCACGATCCCGCCGCTGCCCCCCACGGGCATCGTCCTCCCCTGGGTGATCGGCATCCTCGCCGCGCTTCTGCTCGCCGTCGGCGCTGCGATGTTCGTGGTCGGACGCCGCCGGATCGCGTAGTCAGGTCGCACACCACAGGCCCGGGCAGCAGCCCGGGCCTGTGGTGTTCCTGAGCGTTGCCCTATTGGCTCTTGACCAGGGGTTGATCGTGACCTAGTGTCTGCTCTCGGGGAGTTGTGTCGATGTGCGCCCTACCCGAAACAGGCGCACGGACACCTTCTCTGGGGAAGGCCCGTTCGGGGCCGCCCTTGGGGATTCTGGGGAGAATCATGGCGAGCAACGCTGCTTTTTCGCGCCCTTCTGCGGGCGCGCGTCGGAGGATGCGCGAAGAGCGCACGCGTGACAGGAGGCTCGCCCTCCGTCACCGCTGGTACGCCGGCGGGCTCGCGGCGCTGCTGTCGGGCGCATTGATCTTCGGCGGCGTGACCCCTGCGCTCGCGAGCGTCGTGCCGCCTGTCGAGACCACTCCGGCCGAGCAGACGACGGATGCCGTGACCCCGCCCGCCGAGGAGACCAAGCCTCCGGCGAAGGAGACCACGCCCGCCGTCGAGGAGACACCCGACGCGACGCAGGTCGATGAGTCGATCGATCCCGAGCCGACGCTCGATGGGATCGAGGAGCCGCAGGAGCTGCGACTCATGACGCTGGACGCGCCGGAGATCACTCCGCTGAGTGCGGCCACGGGCGGGGCGACGATCAACGTCGCCGTGCGCGTCGTGCGCAGCGGCGCCGACAACGTGGCCGGCACCCTCGCGCCTCCGAGCGACGGAGCGCTGACGCTCCGCCTCGCCGCGTCGTCGGGCAGCACGCCGGACTCCCCCGGAGCGCTGCTCGCCCTCGGGGCCAACCCGTGGGCGGTCTGCGTGAGCGATGCGGCGGGCAACTGTCAGTTCAACGTTCCCGCCGCCAACATGGGGACCCGCTATTGGATCGTCCAGGATGCCGTGGCGGCCGGGTACTACACGAACCCGACGCTGGTGACGGGCAACAACACCACGGCCGGCAACGACCGGTTCGCCCAGACGCGCTACGCCTTCCGCACCCCCCAGCTCGTCGCCGGATCCACCTACGCCTATCCGTCTGTGACAGGCATGCCGGCGCAATCCAACGTCGGCAATCCGAATGCTCCGTACACCCTGCAGACGACCATGGCCAGCCGCGCGCTCACCAGCGGGAACCTCGCGCTGTCGCTCGCGAACAACCGCTACACGCAGACGTGTCTTCCCGGCCTCAAGGTCGCGCTTCTCATCGACCTGTCGACGTCGATGACGACCAACAACAATGAGGGCCTCAACGGCGGTCGCACCGCAGCCAAGAACTTCGTGCGCGCGCTCCACCAGTCGGACGCCGGCGCGCAGGTCGCGATCTACACCTTCGGCACGAACGCGCCCGCCCCCGGCACCGCGAACCAGAACCGTCCCCTCACGACGATCACGAATGCGAACGTCGGCACGCAGGCGCAGTTCGACAACCTGAACCAGACGTCGACGAACACGTTCTTCGGCCAGATCAACGCCCTCAATGTCAGTGGCACCCAGTACACCAACTGGGACCGCGCGTTCATGCAGATGGCGAATGCGGCTGAGCAGTACGACTTCGCCGTCGTGCTCACCGACGGCAACCCGACGGTCTGGGGCCCGAACCCGAGCACCCAGACGTGGACCACGTTCCAGCACGTCGAGAACTCGATCTTCTCGGCCAACGCGCTCAAGGCCAAGGGCGCTCAGGTCCTCACGTTCGGCGTGGGGTCGTCGCTGGCCAACGTTGCGGGCGACAACCTGCGCGCGGTCTCCGGGACTCAGCAGTGGACCGGCACCGGCAGCATCGGCTCGTACGACTACGCGGTGACCACGAACTGGAGTCTTGTCGCGAACCAGCTCGCCGCACTCGCCGCGAGCGCGACCTGCAATGTTCCGATCAAGGTCGAGAAGATCGAGAAGCCGTACGGTGCGAACCCGCGGCCCGGCGTGAACTGGAGCTTCCAGGCAGCCAACACCGGCCAGAACGGCACGCTGCAGCCGACGACCGCGCAGGCCACCGATGCCAACGGCATCGCCGGATGGAACGTCAGCTTCACGTCGAAGAGCCACACGACCACGGCGAGCATCACCGAGACGCCGAAGGACGGCTGGCAGCTCACGGGCGCGGAGTGCCGCAACAACGGCACGCTCATCGCGGGCGCCGCGCTGTCGGGCAACACGATCTCCCTCCCGGCTTTCGGTGTCGGTGACAACATCGTCTGCACCGTGACCAACACGCAGCTGCCCCCGACGCAGCTGACGCTCGTCAAGGAGTTCACCGGAACGCACTGGGGGGCCCAGCGCAACCCCGCGGACTGGGCCCTGCAGGCGACGCGCAGCGGCACGACGACGACGTTCGTCAGCGGTGTCGCACAGGCGATCGACCCCGGCACCTACGCGCTGAGTGAGGTGGTCAAGGCCGGCTTCGATCCGAACTACGCCGTCTCGTGCGACAAGGGCACGCTGAGTGGCAAGAACATCACGGTCCCGGTCAACCAGCACGTCACGTGCACGTTCACCAACAAGGATCTGCCCGCGAAGTTCACGTTCAAGAAGTTCGGCCCCAACCAGCAGGCGCTGGCAGGCGGCTCGTTCCAGCTCTACTCGGGCACCCACCCGAACGGCACGGCCGTCGGCTCGCCCTTCGCGGCGGTCGCGGGCGGCTACACGAGCGGCAACCTCGCGTGGGGCTCGTACTACATCCAGGAGGTCACCCCTCCGACCGGCTACCTCGGCGTCGGCGACGGCATCGTGTCGTTCGTGCTGGGCGCGGGCGAGACGGCCACGCCCAAGACGGTGTCGCTGGAGAACATCCCCGCGTACAAGAACCTGGGCGTGACCAAGACGGCCATCCCGTCGTTCGATCGCGACTACGACTGGACCCTCACCAAGCAGGTCGACCGCGAGTCGGCGACCGTGCGGCCCGGGCAGAACGCCGGGTTCGACTACACGGTGACGGCGACGCCGTCGGCGGCGCAGGACTCGAACTTCCGGGTGACCGGCACGATCACGGTCACGAACCCCAACCCGGTGCCGGTGACGCTCACGTCGATCTCCGACACCCTGCCGGGGGCCAACTGCGCCGTGACCAACCCGGCCTCGATGGTGGTCCCGGCCGCGAGCGGCCAGCAGCACGGAACGCTCACGACGCCGTACACGTGCACGCTCACGAACGGCACGCCGACGACGACCGGCACCAACACCGCGAACATCGCGTGGAACGCCCAGCAGCTCCCGGGCAGCACGGGCAGCGCCTCGGGTGGTGCGGCCTTCGACTTCGCGAACGCGACGAAGACGATCACGGACGACACCGTCCTGGTCTCCGACACCGCGCCCGAGTTCCTCGCGAAGTACCCGACGATCGGCGACCGCACCGCATCGGTGCCGGGCGGCAAGGTCTTCACCTACACCCGCAGCCTCGGAGCCGACGTGCTCGCCGGACAGTGCGTCGAGTACCCGAATGAGGCGAGCATCCCGGCGACGTCCGACCAGGCGCGCAAGACCGCGAAGGCCGACGTGACGGTCTGCGCCGGCGCCGACCTCACGGTGTCGAAGACGGTCGAGGCATCCTTCACCCGCACCTACGAGTGGAGCATCGACAAGAGCGTCGACGCCACCAAGCGTGCGGTCGGGCCGAACGGCACCGCGACGTTCGCGTACACCGTGACGGCCACCCCCGGGTCGTTCACCGACAGCGCGTGGGCGATGTCGGGTGAGATCACCGTGACGAACCCGAACGCGTGGCCCGTCGAGGTCGACGTCGTCGACACTCCGTCGCTCGGGGCAGGCGCGTCCTGCGTCGTCGAAGGCGGGCAGGATGCCGTCATCCCCGCGGGGACGACCGGGCAGCCCGGCACGCGCAGCTTCGACTACGAGTGCTCCTTCACGGGCCAGCCGGCGTACGACGGCAGCAACACCGCGACCGCGACGTGGAACCCCGAGACGGCCCACACGCCGACCGGCACCGCCTCCGACGTCGAGCCCGTCGTCGCGGCGGACTGGGACGTCACCGAGGTCGAGAAGACCGTCCAGGTATGGGACGACAAGACGAACCCCGCCACCCCGGTGGAGCTCGGACCCGCGACGTGGAACGCGAGCGGCACGCCGACCGTCTTCACGTACTCGCTGGCGCTCGACGGTCCTGACGACGCCGGTCGCTGCGTCAGCTACACGAACAACGCGTGGATCGAAGGCACCCAGCTGCGCGACCGCGAGACCGTCTCGGTCTGCGACTACGCGGGGCTCGGCGTCGATGTGACGGCCGTGCCGACGTTCGACCGCGCCTACACGTGGACGATCGACAAGTCGGTCGACCGTCCGTCGGCGAACGTTCGTCCCGGTGACTCCGCAGACTTCGAGTACGACGTCGTGGTGACGCCGTCCTCGCCGTCCGACTCCGCGTTCCGCGTGTCGGGCACGATCACGGTCAGCAACCCCAACGACGTGGCGGTGCCCCTGGTGTCCGCCCTCGGCGCGATCGCGCAGGCGAACTGCGAGCTCGACCCGGCGTCCGGCTGGAGCATCCCGGCGGCGACCCAGAGCGGCGACGGAACGCTTCAGATCCAGTACTCGTGCGTGCTGACCGGCGCCGTGCCGACGACAACCGGCGTCACCACCTCGACGGTGACGTGGGATGCCGCGGCCCTGCTCGGAACGACGGGAACGGCATCCGCCGACCGGAGCTTCACCTTCGCCGACGCGCAGCCGTCGGTGACGAACGGCTCGGCCGTCGTCTCCGACACGGCCGCGGAGTTCGTGGCCACGTACCCCGCCCCGGCGGACCGCACCGTTCTCGCCGTCGACGGCCCGCGAACGTTCACCTACACGCGGAGCCTGGGATCCAGCGTCCCCGCGGGCGAGTGCGCGCAGTACCCGAACACCGCCACGGTGACGCCCAGCCAGACGGGCACGACGAGCTCGTCGGCGACCGTCACGGTGTGCGCTCCGACGGGCACGGTCGAGAAGTCGGCCGTGAGCGTCGGGCAGAACGCCGACGGCACGTGGAGGGTCGTGTACGAGCTGGTCGTCACGAACCCCTCGACCTCGGGCGTCGCGTTCGCGTACGACCTGGCCGACGAGTTCGACTTCGACGCGGGCGTGAGCGTCGTGGGTCAGCCCGCGGTCACTCAGTCACCGGCCGGTGTCGACCCGCGCGGTGACTGGAACGGTGCGAGCCAGCCCATCATCGTCAGCGGCGTGACTCTCCCGGCGAACGGGCCGGGCGACGCTCAGCACCTCTACCGCGTCGAGGTGACGGTGACCGCCGACCCGAACGCCGAGGGCGCGCAGCTCACCTGCCAGGAGGGCGAGCCCGGCGCATTCCGCAACGTGACGTTCCTCTACCCGGCCGGCGACAGCACGCCGATCGACGAGGCCGCCGCCTGCGCGGAGCCGCTCTTCCCGCTCATCGAGAAGACGGGCGGCACGACGGTCGACAACGGCGACGGCACGTTCGTCATCGAGTACGACGTGGTCGTCAGCTACCCCCAGTCGCAGCTCAACCCGCTGCCGGCGCCGATCACGTACGTGCTCACCGACGCGCCCGACCTCCCCACGGGCGTCGAGCTCGTGGGCGACTGGAACGCCGAGGCGATCGGCGGCGCATGGCCCGTGCAGAACCCCACGTGGAACGGCGAGGGCCAGTGGACGATCGTGACCGCAGGGACCCTCACGCCCGAGATCGCGGTGCACACGTTCCGCGTCTTCGCGACCGTGGCCGTGACGCAGCCCAGCGTCGGTCAGCCGGTCGCGTGCCCTG
>Ga0307505_10002355_pt1 | contig 13312 bp, 13 predicted proteins | sample 23_S_MG_FD_202183 | JGI IMG/M metagenome (GOLD analysis project Ga0307505, IMG submission 202183) | Soil microbial communities from Populus trichocarpa stands in riparian zone in the Pacific Northwest, United States - 23_S | ecosystem: Environmental > Terrestrial > Soil > Riparian zone > Trees...
TCGTAGCCGACGACGCACCATTCGACGCCCCAGCCGACGCCTGCGAAGCCGCCCTTTTCGATGATCGAGTAATAGACGACGGTGTCGCGGCGATCGGAGACGCGCACCTTTACTTCGCAGTAACGGCGCGGAACGAATTCACCACCCCACGGGCGGTACGCAATCTCGCGCACCTGGCCGAACTGGCTCAGCGATTCCGTCGAGCCCCAGAAGCGGCGCTCCTTGTAGCCAAAGCGCCACGCAATGGTTTGCAACGCCCAAGGGCTGTCGCAGGCCGGGATATAGCCATGATGGCCGGTGAGGAGGCGATCGAACCACGCGGCGGCGGGCTGTGCGGCGAGCAATGACAAGGCGGCCGTAGCCGCAAACACGATCGCGAGTCGCCTGAATGTCATGCCGACCTCCCTTGCCGCCGCCACGATGAAACTCCGCCGGGCGCGGGTCAAGCGCACGGGCCGCGGAAGCTGCGGGAATCCATAGCGAAAAAAACAGGCGTGGCTCACTCGCAACGGCACGAGCCCTTGCGCGCAGGTGGCGACTTTCATAGCTTCCCGGCAGATTCACCGGAGCGGCCCATGTTCGTGCTGGAAACCAAGACCGAGCGTCTCGTTGCCGCCCTGCTGGCCGTGCTGATGGCCGCAACGCGCGTGCATCACTTCGGCATCGGATCGATCGCGCCGGATGCCTCGACGGCGGTCTTTTTCCTCGCAGGGCTTCTGCTGGCGAGCCCGCTTTGGTTCGTATTGTTTTCGGTACTGGCTGTCGGGCTCGATGCGTTTGCGCTCGGCATTGCCGGGGTTGCTGATGCCTGCATGACACCGGGCTACTGGCTCCTGTTCGCCGGGTATCTCGCGCTCTGGTTTGCGGGCCGGCTGGGGCGGCGTATCGAGCGTCTCGACGTGATGCAGGGTTTCCGGTTGCTCCTGCTGGCGGTGGGGGGAACCGCGGTGTTCTTCGTGCTCTCGAATGTCGGCTACTATTTCGGCGGTGGCTTCGACGAGAGCATGGGCGCGGCGGAGTATATCCGGCGGGTGCAAGTCTATTTCCCGCACTATCTCACGGTCACGCTCGCCTATGCGGCGGCCGGCGTCGCGGTGTTCGCTGTCGCGACGCGGTTCCTTGCCGGCGGCCGTATGGCGGCACGCTGAAACCCCTGCGATTCTTTTTCTCATTTGCGCTTGTTGCGCTGACCGTGCAGACCGCGGCGGCGCAAGATGCCCGTCATCGCGGTTTCGTCGATGCCGTTGAGGTCGCCGCCGGCCTGCAGGTCGAGGCGCGTTATTTCGGGACGCATAATTTCGTCGGGCGCCGGATCGACGGCTACGAGGCGGGCAAGTGCCTGCTCACGCGCGAGGCGGCGGCGGCGCTGGCAGCGGTGCAGCGCGATCTGGCGCTACTCGGACTTGGCCTGAAAGTGTTCGACTGCTACCGGCCCGCGCGAGCGGTCGCGCATTTCGTGCGTTGGGCGCGCGACCTGCGGGATCAGGCGCGCAAGGAAGAGTTCTATCCCGAAGTCGACAAGCGTACGCTCTTCCGCGACGGATACATCTCCGCGCGCTCCGGCCATTCGCGCGGCTCGACCGTGGATCTGACGCTGGTGCGGCTCGTCGACGGAAGAGAGCTCGACATGGGCACGCCGTTCGATTTCTTCGGGACGCAGTCGTGGCCTGCGGACCGTTCCGTAGCGGCGGCGGCGCAGGCCAACCGTCAGGTCCTCGCGGCGGCGATGCGGCTGCGCGGTTTTCGTGCCTATGACAAGGAGTGGTGGCACTTCACGCTCAACAACGAGCCCTATCCGTACAGCTATTTCGATTTTCCGGTGCGCTAGCCTTCAGCCCGAAGTGAGCGAGCGAGCTTACTTGCGGCTCGCCTTTTCGACGATCGCGGTTACGGCGGCGGGCAGGGTGTCGAGATACGGCCCCATGAAGAATTGCTGGCCGCTGCCGGCGCCATAGTAACGGTCGTGCGCGTCGATCATGGCGCGGACGGGCGCGATGCAGTTCTTGAAGGAATCGACAATTAAATCCGTTACCTGGCGCTGGCCATAGCGCGGATCGGCGGATACGGCGCGAGCAACACACTCGTTGGCCGTGTCGATCAGCGGATGCAGGATGGCGGTCTTCTCGCGCGCGGAAAGACTGATCGGCGTGCGCTCGTCATCCGGCGAGAGCATGCCCGGATGAATTGACACCGTTACAAGTAAAGACAGTCCCGTCAGCGCGTTGACGAACATCCCATCCAGACCCCGGTTCCCCAGAGTCAGGGTAATGGCGACGGTCGATTCGGACTATCGCCGGGAGATCGCTGAAACGCATTTCTGCGTGCTTGTGACCTTGAAGTCACAAATGGTTCCCACGCGGAACCACTGAAAAACCCGGGCGCTGGGCGCCCGGGTTCTTCTCTTGCCGATGACTAGCGGCAAACCTCGATGTAGCGATGGCCGCCAAACAGAGCCGGCTGCGCCTGCAGGTAGCAGCCACGCGTCGGCGCGACATGCACCGAACCCCGCGGCGCGTAAGGCGGTGCGGCGTGATAGGCTTGCGCATGTGCATGCGAATTCGCGATCACGGTGCCGCCCACGACGGCCGCGCCAAGCACGATCGACGGGATTACCCACCAAGCGTGGGCTTCGGCTTTTTGCGGAACCGACATGGTTCCCATCGCCAGCGCGGACGCGGCTGCGAGCGCAATCATCGTTTTCTTCATCATGTACCTCCGTGTACGGCTGTTGTCGTTACGGAGGGGCAATGCCTCCGCCACTGCTTAGTTCCTGATTGAATTGTGATTTTCTGCCGCGCATGACGCAGTTTCGCCGCATGATGGAACTCCGAGCATGTGCGGCGCGTTGCGAAGCAGGAGTTTCAGGAGGCTTTCATGCGCAACTTGCTTTGCACCACGGCGCTTGCCGCCGTTCTTATCGCGGGCGGCGCTGCTGCCCAGCAGTCGCCTGACAATCAGCAACAGCAGGGCGCGCCGAACGAGGCGGCGCAGCAGCGCATGCAGAACACGTCGGGGTCGGCGGGCGGCAATACACAGGACGCCAGAGGCGGGTCGGGAAATCCTGCGCCGGCGCAGGCGGGCGGCCCGCCGGAGGCCGGCAACGTACCGTTACGCGGTGACGGCATGGACGTGCCGGGTGCAACGTCGCAGACCGCGCCGGCGAAATTCTCCCGGAAGAATGCCTCGCTCGCCGAATACTCCATCATGGGCTACCCCGTTCAGCTCAGTGACGAGCAGAAGCACGCGATCTGGGACATGCTTGGTGCCGACAGCAGCAAGAACACCGCTTCGGCTGAGGGAAAGACCATTTTCGCGGAGCCGGGCGTCTTTCTTCCGGATGGCGTCGATGCGCAGCCGCTTCCCGAGCAACTCAGTTCGCAGATTCCGGAATTGCGTGGCCTGAAATATGTGAAGGCCGACGACAAGGTGCTGCTGGTAGCGCCGTCGAACGGAATCGTACGCGGCGTGATTGAGGAATAAATAAAGGTGAGGTGAGTGAAGAAAAACGGCCCCGGAAATCCGGGGCCGTTCTTTTATTGCTCTTGAGAAGCCGCAGTGGGCGGCGCTTCGAAACCCGTGCGCCACTCCGACAGCCGGTCCGCCAACATTTCGACATGCTGACGCGCGGCCTGGCTTGCCTTCGCGTAATTCGAGATCTCGTGTTGCACGCGATCGGCCTCCTCGTGCAGGAAGTCACGCATGTCTTGCAACTGCATGATGAGATTGTCGATCTCGCCGGTCGAGCCGCCGGCGACGCGCTGAATGAGCGAGTTCAGGTTGTTCATGTCGCCGCCGGATTTTCCGGGCGTACGCAGGAACGTGACGTCGCGCGACCGAATCAATTCGCGGATTTCCCCTTCGAACTCATTCGTTGCATCGATCGCCTCGGCGAGCTTCTCCGAACGTTCTGCATTCATCGGATGCGTCTCCTTCTCACAGGAATCAGTACGGCTCTTGTGCAAGCGCAATACCGGCATGCGAATGAGACCGCTTGACGGTTTTTTCGAGTGAAAATGAGAGCGATTCACGGACTCGCCGCGGCAGAAACGCGCGCGAACCACGCCCGTTTTCTGCCTTATTCCGGCGAACAACTTTGGGGAAGACGGACGGCGCGTCGTTGCGCGCCGCCGCTTTCAGGCCGCCGCAGTTAAGTCGATCTCGCGGCCGAGCGCCTGCTCGGCGAAATCGAATGAGTCGAACAGGGCGCGCATACGCACGACCTTGCCGCCGCGGAATTGCGCGAAATGCGCAAGCCGCATGGTCAGCGTGCGTCCGGTCTGTTTGTGAACGGCCGTCAGACGGATCATCGACGCGGCCTGGTCGCCATCGATCAGCGTGCTGTCGCGCTCGCAACTCTTGATCTCGAGGCTGGCCTCGATATCCGCGTACATTTTGAGCACGGCCTGCTTACCCGAGCGCTGGCCGAAGAAGGAAAACAGGTCCATAGGTCCAAACACGATCCAGTCGACGTCGTCGTCGAGACAGACCGCAATGCGTTCCACGTCACGCGTCAAAAACGCGTCGCAGAACGCGCGGACGAATCCGCGCATTGTCATCTCGGTCATTGTATTTTGGGCTCCGCTAGCTCTCTGCGCGCGGCCCTTCTGGCCCCTACTTGCCCCCGGGACGTGCCGCCGCCATTAATTGCTTTATGTCTAAACTATTTTGCAGTGCGGCGGAACCCGCTTTTCCGCATATCCACTATGCAACTTCCGCAACGCAGGGTTGCCAATTTCTTACACAGCGCTCGCAGGACGCCCTTGGAGGCGCGTAATCAGCGGCTTTTGCTTTTGACCGTGCGGGTGCCGGGTTTGCCGCCACGGGACGAGGGCGGCCGGGGGCCGATGCCGGGGGTCGTATTGAGATCGACAGCCGACCCGGCGCCGAGACGCGCGGGCGAGCGGGCCACAGGCGCCTTGGCGGTGGGGTCGTCGAGCACCGCCATCTCGATGCCGCGAAGGCGCTTGATCTCGTCGCGCAGGCGGGCGGCTTCCTCGAATTCGAGATTGCCGGCGGCGTCCTTCATGCGCGTCTCCATGTCGGAGATCACCGCCTCGAAATTATGGCCGATGGCGATGGCGTCCTCAAAGCCGGTGTCGACGGTGACGCGGTCGCGCTCATAAACGCTGTCGACAATGTCGGCGATGGAGCGCTTGACGCTTTCGGGCGTAATGCCATTCGCCGTATTCCACGCCGTCTGCTTCTCGCGGCGGCGGTCGGTCTCGGCCATCGCGCGCTGCATGGAGCCGGTAATGTTGTCGGCATAGAGGATCACGCGGCCGTCCACGTTGCGCGCGGCGCGACCGATGGTCTGGATGAGCGACGTTTCGCTGCGCAGGAAACCTTCCTTATCCGCGTCCAGAATCGCGACGAGGCCGCATTCGGGAATGTCGAGCCCCTCGCGCAACAGATTGATGCCGATCAGCACATCGAAAGCGCCGAGCCGCAGGTCGCGGATGATTTCGATCCGCTCGATCGTGTCGATGTCGGAGTGCATGTAACGCACGCGCACGCCCTGCTCGTGCAGATATTCGGTCAGGTCCTCGGCCATGCGCTTGGTCAGCACCGTGACGAGGCTGCGATAGCCAGCATTCGCGGTCTGGCGCACTTCGCCGAGCAGATCGTCCACTTGCGTACGGGCAGGCCGCACCGTGACCTGCGGATCGACGAGGCCGGTCGGGCGGATGACCTGTTCCGCGAACACGCCTTCGGTCTGCGTCATTTCCCAGCCGCCAGGCGTTGCCGACACCGCGATGGTCTGCGGGCGCATCAGGTCCCACTCCTCGAAACGCAGCGGACGGTTGTCGAGGCAGGAGGGCAGGCGGAAGCCGTACTCGGCGAGCGTCGCCTTGCGGCGGAAGTCGCCGCGATACATGCCGCCGATCTGCGGCACGGTGACATGGCTTTCGTCCACGAACACCAGCGCGTTGTCGGGCAAATACTCGAACAGGGTCGGCGGCGGCTCGCCCGCGTTGCGGCCCGTGAGATAGCGCGAATAATTCTCGATGCCCGCGCAGACGCCGGTGGCTGCCAGCATTTCGAGGTCGAACATCGTGCGCTGCTCGAGGCGCTGGGCTTCGAGCAGGCGATTGGCGCGGTTCAACTGGTCGAGGCGCTGCTTCAGCTCGGCCTTGATGCCGTTGATGGCCTGAACGAGCGTCGGCTTCGGCGTCACATAGTGCGAGTTGGAATAGACCTTGATGAATTCGAGGTCGGCCGACTTTTCGCCGGTCAGGGGGTCGAATTCCTGGATGCTGTCGATCTCGTCGCCAAACAACTGGATGCGCCAGGCGCGGTCCTCGTAATGCGCCGGGAACAGGTCGATCACGTCGCCGCGCACGCGGAACGTGCCGCGCACGAAATCCATGTCGGTGCGCTTGTACTGAAGCGCCACGAGGTCGGCGATCAGGGCGCGCTGCGCGATGCGCTGGCCTTTCTGGAGCATGAAGCTCATGCCGGAATAGGTTTCGACCGAGCCGATGCCGTAGATGCAGGAGACGGAGGCGACGATGATGACGTCGTCGCGTTCGAGCAGGGATCGCGTCGCGGCATGGCGCATCCGGTCGATCTGTTCGTTGATCGCCGAATCCTTCTCGATATAGGTGTCGGTGCGCGGGACGTAGGCTTCCGGCTGGTAGTAGTCGTAGTAGCTGACAAAATACTCGACCGCGTTGTTCGGGAAGAAGCTCTTGAATTCGCCGTAGAGCTGTGCCGCGAGCGTCTTGTTTGGCGCAAGGATCAGCGCCGGGCGCTGCGTGCGCGCGATCACCTGTGCGGCGGTGTAGGTCTTGCCCGAGCCCGTGACGCCAAGGAGCACCTGCGTGCGTTCGTTGGCTTCCGCGCCACGCACGAGCTCCTCGATCGCCGCGGGCTGGTCGCCCTTGGGATCGAAGGGCGAGACCAGCTCGAACTTCCTGCCGCCTTCGGATTTCTCCGGCCGTTCGGGCCGATGCGGCACCCAGACCTGATCCTTGAATTCCGGGCGGCCCGACTCGATCAGCGCCTTCAGCGCGTCCGCCGAAGCGGTGGCGCCGAGCGACGGGACGTAATCAGCTTCGTCGGCTTCGTTCGCAAGGCCGAGTTCCGCCGCGAGCTTGGGATCGAGGCCGGTGACCGGGGCAGACTTGAAATGCCGTTGCGGCCGCTCAGCCATGCCGTGGCTAACGCCGCGGCTGGTGCGGTAGGGCTTTTCGGTCTTCGGCTTCGGGGATTTTGGGGCGGCCATCGCCGCCAATATGGGGCCCGGAACAGGGCGATGGAAGGGCGATCAGGTGCGCGGCCGCCTGAATACGTCCGGCGCCATGCCCGCGACCATCAGGAAAGCCGGGATCAGAAAGAGCGGACCCAGCACAACGCCGGTCATCTTGCCGACCGGCGCCGCGAAGATCGGCGCAAGCAGGATCAACGCCGAGACAATCATAGCCGGGGTCTGCGGGAAGCGCCCCGGCGTCGCGAACAGCCAGGCAACGACGAATGCGCCCACAACCAGATCGTAGTCCTGCAAATAGGGCGTCACGAGGAATGTGCCGAGCACCGCGAGCGAGTAGCGGATCGGCGCGGGTGCGTCGCGATACCAGGCGACGGCGACGAGCGCCGCCGCGGCCAGACCGATGGCGGCTTGAACCATATAGGCCGACGTCACGTCGAGGCCCATACGGCGCGCGGCGACGAACACCGACAGCATGCGGTGAAACGTGTCCTTGCCGTCTTCCAGAATCCATTGGCGCAACTTGGATGCGCTCGCAGCGTACTCTACCCAAATCTCGGGCCCCAAAGCGAGCACGCTTGTTCCAACCAATGCGACAACGGTGGCCGTGGCGGCGAAGAAGGCGCGCCACTGCCGGCCGGCAATCAGGAAAACGGGAATCAACAAGCCGAGATGCGGCTTGTAACAAAGCAATCCGAACAACACGCCTGCAACGACGGGACAGCGTTCCAGCATGACGAGTCCGCCGCCAAGCAAAGCCGCCGTCCAGTAGCCGTTCTGTCCGCCGGCCGTGTTGATGTAACCGGCGGGCACAGCGAGCGCGAGCAACAGCACGCCACTGCGCGGCATGGCCGAGCGCAATGCCGCGAAGAACGCAAACCAGCTCGCGATGAGCCACGCAAAAAGTGCCGGGACATAGGGCAGCAACGCGAGCGGCAGCGTCAGGACGATCAGGACTGGCGGGTAGCTGTAGTGAAACGGCCCGATCGGCGCGCCGACGACCACTTCCTGCACGGCATGAAACGCGCGCCAGTCGTAAATCTCATGCACGCGCCCCGCGAAACCGAGATAGGCGGCGGTCCAGTAGTTGATGAAATCGGCGCCGAACGGTTGCAGCTTTCCGTCGGTCAAACCTTTGGCGGTCTGGCCATAAAACTCGATCAGGATGGCGATCGCGGAGATCGCGACCCAGCAGCGCGCGGCTGCGCCGATCAGGTTGGACGCGGGCGAGAGCACGAAGCGTCTCTGCGGGGCCGGGTGCTGCTGCGCAGATGTCATGGCGAACGTTAAACCTTAGCGGTTCATCGCGGCAGCGACTGCCGTCGCAGTGGCGGCAGCACGAAAAGGTCTGGCATCAGCCGCGCGGTGAAGATGAAGACCGGGATCAGAACCAGCGGTCCCGGGGATATGCCCGTGATCGTGCCGAAGGGTGTAGCCGCGACGGGGAGAATAAGAAGCAGGAATGCTGCAATGCAGGCAGTTTTGTCCGGCAATCGCTGCGTCGTGCAATAGCCGACCAGCCACGCGGCTACGAACGTGCCGACGACCAGGTCGTAGTCCTGAAGATACGGTGTGGCGAGAAAATTGCCGAGCACGAGAAGGGAATAACGAAGCGGGGCAGGCGCGTCGCGCCACCAGGCCAGTGCAACGACGGCGCCGGCCATGAGAGCTGCGCAGATCTGTATCAAATATGCGACGTGCGGGTCCGCGCCTAACGTTCTGGCGGCGACGAAGATCGAGATCATCCAGTGCGCGGTGCCGTAACCATTTTCGAGCACCAGCACGCGAAGCGCGGCGACGCGATCGAAATAGGCGGCCCATAATTCTGGACCGAAGGCCAGCACACTGGCGGCGAGCAAGAAGACCACTGTGGCGGCTGCCGCTGCAAAAGCACGCCATTGCCGTCCCGCGATCAGTGCCACCGGGATCAGGACGGCGAGGTGCGGCTTATAGAGGAGAAGCCCGAACAATATTCCTGCAAACACAGGCGCGCGCTGGAGAAGGCAAAGTCCGCCACCCATGAAGGCGGCGGTCCAAAAACCGTTCTGCCCGCCGAGTGTATTGAGGAAAACGGCAGGCGCGGCCAATGCGAGAAGAACACCCGCATCGCCGGGCAGCGCAAGCCGCAGCGCGCGATAGAATGCATACCAGCTTGAAGCCAGCCAGACCGCAAGAGCCGGAAGGTAGGGCAGGGCAGCGAAGGGCAAGGTCAGAATCAGAACGGCAGGCGAGTAGCTGTAATGAAACAGCTTAAGCGGCGCACCGGCGATTGACTCGACAAACTTGTGGTAGCGATCCCAGTCGTAGATTTCGGCGGCCAGTCCCTGCCATGCGAGCGCTGAAGAGCTCCAGTAGTTGATGAAGTCGAAGCCGAGCGGGACGCGCTGGCCGTTCGTCAGCCCGACTCGCGTATGCGTATATAGATGGAAGGCATAGGCGACCGCCGTGGCGGCAATCGCGAAATAAGCGGCGAACCGGATTCGATCTTCGTGAATCGATAGCCAGGAATTCTCACCCGCGCGTAAAGGTGACAATTCTGCATTTTGTGTCGAAATACTCTTGCTCATGGCGTCAGCGGTTTGCGGCGGCGGCTTGACGGTGCGGAAGCCAGGCTTCGCGGCCCTTCAGGACAAACAGGAGATAGACGGCCAAAGCCGGCGCGATCAGTGCGGGGCCGGGAATCTTGTAGCTGCCGAACGCGAGTTGCAGCGCGGGCAGCCAGAACACGAGGAGCGCCAGCCGGATGCCGGTCGCATCGAGCTTGCCGGAGGCGAGCAGCAGGAGGGCTGCGAAGGTCAGCGGCAGCGTGTCGTAGATCAGCAGATAGGGCGAGCCGAACACGGCGCAGGCGAAAAACAACGCCATCAGGAAGAGCGGGTCGGCGTTGCGGCGGAATCGGAAGGCCCAGAAGACAATCACGACGGCGGCGGCCGTGAAGAAAAGTTGCACGGCCATGGCGAGGTCGTAGCCCGTGCCGATCGAACGCATGTTCATGAAGATCGTCGGCATGAAAGGCGCGGCGATCACGCGCGGATCGAGCAGCACGATATTCTGGGTTGCGATGCCCTTCGTCGCGTAATCGATCCAGACCTGTGGGCCGAAGAGCATTGCCGTCAGTGCCGCGATGCCGAGCACCGTCAGGGCGGCGAAAATAAAAACACGCCAGCGGCCGGAGGCGACGAGCAGTACGGGGAAGAGCAAGCCGAGTTGCGGCTTCAGCGATAGCAAGCCAATCAGCAATCCGGTGGCGACCGGGCGGCGGTCGAGCCACGCGAAAATGCCGATCATCATCGCGGTGGTGATCAGCGAGCTTTGACCCGAGACAAGACAGAAGACGGCGGCGGGCGACAGCAACAGCGCGAGCAACAACTGACGGTCCGAAAGCATGCGCTGCGCGACCACGAAGAAAATCGCAAAACTGAGAGCGGTCCAGATCAGCAGGGCACTGATATAAGAGAGTTGGCCGAAGGGCGCCGCGAGCAGCATGATGCTCGGCGGATAGGACCAGTTCTGGCCGAGATACGGGCCGCCAAGGATCGTACGCAACTCTGCGTTATAGAGTTGCGCGTCATAGAATCGGCTTGGGTCGTCGGTGATGGCTGCGCGGCCATACATCCAGAAATTCAGGAAGTCGCGGCCGACGACGAGCGAGGTGCCGTCGCGCGGGATTGCCTGCGACCAGTCGGCCGTCACGAGATAGGCGACAAGGACGCCGCCGGAGAACAGCGCGCTCATCCAGGCAAGGAAACGCGCCGCGTCACGGCTTTCCTTGGACAGTTCGCCGGGAAGCTCGAATTGCATGACTAGCGCGTCCGGTGCGACCGCCGCACCGGCCCGAACCATGCCGGAGGCCGGTTTCGATTGTCTTACCCGTGGGCGCGCTACTTAGGCCCGTTTTTCAGGGCTTCCGCGGCTTTTGCGACGGCTGCTTCGCGGATCTTTCTGCGCGCCGCGCCGGCCTCGCGCTGCGCGGCGATGGTGCCGGGTGAGGCGGTGAAGGGCGTACCGGAACGGTAGGGCGGCTCGGGGTCGTACTCGATCTGCAACTGGATGCGTTTCGCCGCTTCCTCGCCCGCGATCTCGGCAACCACGCGGAATGCCATGTCGATGCCGGCTGTGACGCCGCCCGACGTAAAGATATTGCCGTCCACCACCATGCGGTCGTCGACGACGGCGGCGCCGAATTGCGTGAGGAGGTCGCGCGCGAGCCAGTGGCCGCCCGAGCGGCGGCCTTTCAGCAGTCCCGCCGCACCGAGCAGCAGCGAGCCGGTGCAGATGCCGAAGATCCAGCGTGCCTTCGTCGCCTGATCGCGAACGAATTTCACCCATTGCTCGTCGAGGATTGTGTCGTCGGTGCCGGGACCGCCGGGCACTACGAGCAGATCGCAGGCGGGCGCGGCTTCGATCGTCGTGGTCGGGATGATCGCGAGTCCCCGGTCGCTCGTGACAGGGTCGATGGTCGCGCCGACGAGTTCGATCTTTGCGCCGGGCATCCGCACCAGCACTTCATAAGGGCCGGTGAGGTCGAGCTGAGTGACGGCGGGGAAAAGAAGAAGATTGATCTTCGTTTCCTTAAGCTCTGTCATCGCTTCACCTCATGCGCCTGAAGGATCGGGAGCACTTCCCGTCCGAAGCGGCGGATCTGCTCAAGGAATTGCGAATGCGGCATGGCGCCCAGGTTCATCTGGAGCATGATTGAATTCGCGCCGGTTTCTTCCGCTATCTGAATGAGGCGCTCGGCGACTTCCCTGGCCGGACCAAAAGCGAGCTTGCCGGAAGCGACGCGCTCCTCGACATCGCTCATCGTCATATTGCGGAGCTTGTTCCGGTCGAGCTGCGCGTGCGGCAGGTTCTCGGGCCGCACATAGTCGAAGGCGGTGGAGCTCACGAAGCCCGCTTCCTTTGGCGTCGGTGCGTTCTTGTCCGGCAGGCTGCCGTGGTGCCAGAGCGTCTGGTTGAAGTAGAGGAAGGACGGCGCGTACTCCTCAACTGCTTTCTGGCGGCTCTCGGCCACATAGGCATCGGTGACCACGCAGAGCTTGTCCGTGGTCAGCCGATGGCCGTGCGCGGCGAGCGACTTGGCGAAGTGATTGACGATGTCCTCGGTCAGGCCGGGATGCTGCGGGTGAATGACGGCGCTCAGATTGTGGCGGCCCGCCCATTCGATCGTTTCCTTGCTGCCGGTGAACGGCACCCAGACCGGCGGATGCGGCTGCTGCCAGGGGCGCGGCCAGATCGAGACGTCCTTGTAGGTCCAGAATTTTCCTTCGTGGGAGAAGGTCTCCTGCGTCCACGCCTTCATGATGACGTCGAAGGCTTCCTCGAAGCGTGCGCGGGATTCGGACATCGGCACGCGATAGACCTTGTATTCGCGCGGCACACCGCGGGCGAAGCCTGACATCACGCGGCCATGCGAGAGCACGTCAGCCATCGCGAGCTCTTCGGCGATGCGCAGCGGATTGTGCAGCGGAAGGAGATTGCCGAGGATCAGAAACTTGAGCTTCTTGGTGTGCTGGGCCGCGACTGACGCCATCATGTTCGGTGAATTCATCAGGCCGTGCGGCGTGGTGTGGTGCTCGTTCAGGCCCACGCCGTCGTAGCCGAGCGCGTCCATTTCGCGCCAGACTTCGAGATGCTCGTAATAGGTCTTCGCCGCCAGTTCGCGGTCGAAATATTTGTCCGAAAGCGGGTAGGGAATCAGGCGGTCGTTCTTGAACTCTTCGAACTGCCTGCCATACGCGAGCAGGTCGAACACATAGACTTTCATTGTCGGATTTCCCCCGGCCGCTACTTGATCGGCGGCTTTGGCAGTTTCGCTTCGCCCGGCTCCATGTGGAACGTGTAGTCGAGCGAGTACCACGACCCTTCGACATCGGGCGCCGGTGCGGGCTCGTTGTCGTGGCGTACATAATTGCCGACGAGGGCGCGCGTGACGCCGAACTGCACGTCGGTTTCGAGATAGGGATCGCCCTTCACATAGACCTGCGAGATGAGCGTCTTGAATGCTTGCTTGAAAATCAAAAAGTGCAGGTGCGCCGGGCGATAGTTGTGCCGGCCTTGCGCGCGGATGAGATCGCCGACGGGGCCGTTGACCGGAATCGGATA
>Ga0307505_10002356_pt1 | contig 13305 bp, 11 predicted proteins | sample 23_S_MG_FD_202183 | JGI IMG/M metagenome (GOLD analysis project Ga0307505, IMG submission 202183) | Soil microbial communities from Populus trichocarpa stands in riparian zone in the Pacific Northwest, United States - 23_S | ecosystem: Environmental > Terrestrial > Soil > Riparian zone > Trees...
ATCGAGCGCGACGTGCGCTGGCTTGGCTTCGACTGGAACAAGCATCTCTATTTTGCGTCCGATTATTTCGAGCGGCTTTACGAATGGGCGGAGCACCTGATCGAAAAGGGGCTCGCTTATGTAGATGATCAGTCGCAGGACGCGATGCGCGCCAGCCGCGGCACACTGACGGAGCCCGGCAAGAACAGCCCGTTTCGCGACCGGAGCGTCGCGGAGAATCTCGACCTGTTCCGGCGGATGCGCGCGGGCGAATTTCCGAACGGGGCGCGCGTCCTGCGGGCGAAGATCGATATGACGTCGGGCAACATCAATCTGCGCGATCCGGTGCTCTACCGGATTCTCAACGCGAGCCATCCTCGCACGGGTACCTCCTGGCACATCTATCCGAGCTACGACTTCGCGCATGGCCAAAGCGACGCGATCGAAGGGATCACGCATTCGCTCTGCACGCTGGAGTTTGAGGATCACCGGCCGCTGTATGACTGGTTTCTCGATCACCTGCCGGTGCCGTCGCGGCCGCGGCAGTACGAGTTCGCGCGGCTGAACCTCACGCACACGATCCTGTCGAAGCGCGTGCTCACCGAGCTGGTGCGCGGCGGGCATGTGAACGGTTGGGACGACCCACGCATGCCAACGATCGCGGGCCTCAAACGTCGCGGCGTACCTGCGGCCGCGATCCGCGACTTCGTGAAGCGCATCGGCGTCGCCAAGGCGAACAGCGTCGTCGATTACGGAATGTTCGAATTCACGATCCGCGAGGCGCTGAATGCGGGTGCGCTCCGGCGCATGGCGGTTTTGCGGCCGCTCAAGGTGGTCATTGAGAACTGGCCGGAGGGAAAGATCGACGAGCTGCCGGCGGTCAATCACCCGGACAATCCTGACGCCGGTTCGCGGACGCTGCGTTTCGGACGCGAGCTTTATGTCGAACGTGACGATTTCATGGAAGATCCGCCGAAGAAATTCTTCCGCCTGTCGCCGGGCGCGGAAGTGCGATTGCGTTACGGCTATTTCGTCAAGTGCCGCGAGGCGGTGAAGAATGCGGCGGGCGAGGTGGTTGAGCTTCGTTGCACCTACGATCCGGCGACGCGCGGGGGCGACAATCCGCCGGACGGCCGCAAGGTGAAGGGGACGATCCACTGGGTGGGCGCCGATGCGGTCGATGCCGAAGTGCGGCTCTACAACCAGCTCTTCACGAGTCCTGATCCGGATGCGGCCAATTTCGCAACGGAGCTTAATCCGCAATCCGTCGAAATCGTGAGCGGTGCGAAGCTCGAGCCGGCGCTCGTGGCGGACAATGCGGACGCACCGGTGCAGTTCGAGCGGCAGGGTTACTTCTGCCGGGATCCTGACTCCAAGCCCGGTAAGCCCGTGTTCAACCGGACCGTCGGCCTGCGCGACACCTGGGCCAAGGTTTCGGCCGCCAAGAGCTGACGCGGCCCCCGCTAGGTTGTGGCGGCCCGCTGACTGTCGCTAGGATCGCCTCGCAGGGCGGGGCACTGCGATGAGCGAGATCGAGGGGCGCAGGCCGCGCGCGGGCCGGCAGGCGGCTGTTCTTGGCGGCAAGACAAGCGCGGAATGGGGTGGCTGGGCAGGCGAGTTCGCCGAGGACCTTGCCGCGCGTCTTGCGGGTGCTCTGTGGGCGGAGGCCGATGCGGGCCGGCTCGTGCCGTGGCTTGCGGTCGTCTTCGGGATCGGGGTTCTTCTTTATTTCGCCGCGCCCGCTGAGCCGTCGCTCGCGGCATCGATTTTTCTCACGGTTGTCTTGGGTGCCGTCGCCTGGGCGTGCCGCGAGCGCACCGTTCTCTTTGCGGCCGCGATTGCGATGGCGACCGCCGCCGGCGGTTTCACAACCGGTTGCGTGCGGGCGGCCCTTGTCGAACACAAGCCGATGACCGGAATATCGCGCACCGTTACCGTGCAAGGTTACGTCGAGGCGCGCGATGCCACGGAACGGTCCGATCGTGTCGTGCTGCTCGTGACCGGATCCAAAGGACGCGGGGCAGGCAACATCCCTGAGCGCGTGCGCGTCGCGTTTCGCAGCGGTATGGCGCCAGCGGTCGGCGAGCATGTCGAGGTGCTGGCGCGCCTGTCGCCGCCGCTTGGTCCCGTGCGGCCGGGCGGTTACGACTACGCGCGGGGCATGTACTTCCAGGGCATCGGTGCCACGGGCTTTTCCTACGGCAAGTGGCGGCAGGCAGCGGCTGAACCTGCGCCCTGGAGCATTCGTGTCGCCGCGACGGTCGAAACGATGCGACGGTCGCTCGCAAGCCGCGTGCGATCGCTGTTGCCCGGCGAAGCCGGAGCGATTGCGGCTGCGTTGGTAACGGGCGTGCGCGACGCGATCCCCGCGGAAACCAACGAGGCAATGCGGGTTTCGGGGCTCTATCACCTGTTGTCGATCTCGGGCCTGCACATGGCGCTGATCGCGGGTGCGTTGTTTGCGCTCATTCGCGGCGGGCTGGCGCTCGTGCCGCGGCTCGCGTTGCGGCGGCCGATCAAGAAATGGGCGGCCGTGGCTGCGTTCGCCGGGTGCGCCTTCTATCTCGTGCTGTCCGGGGCGGAGGTGGCGACGCAGCGCTCCTTCATCATGATCGCGATCGTGCTGGGCGGCGTTCTCGTCGATCGACCGGCACTCACGGTGCGGACGCTGGCAGCGGCGGCATTCGCCGTGCTGCTGCTGCAACCAGAGTCGCTTTTAAGCCCGAGCTTTCAGATGTCCTTTGCGGCGACGTTGGCGTTGGTGGCGTTTTATGAGCGCTACGTGCCGCTCCTGGCGATGCCGCCTTCGGCGGGAAGCGGGGCTTTCGCGCATTTCTCCGAGCGGACGTGGCGGTGGCTGCTGCTCGGCGCGGCGACGTCGCTGTTCGCGGGCCTCGCAACCGCAGCCTATGTGGCGTTCCATTTCCAGCGCGTTGCTCCGTACAGCGTGCTCGCGAATTTGCTGGCGATGCCGTTGATCTCCTTTGTCATCATGCCTGCAGGGCTGCTCGCGGTGCTGTTGCTGCCGTTCGGGTACGACGCCTATGCGTGGAAGATCATGGGCGCGGGCATCGAGGGGATGCTCAAGATCGCGCAATGGGTGGCCGCGCTTCCCGGTGCGGATGGACGGTTCGCGGCGTTTGGCGCGGGTGCGCTCCTGCTGGCCACCGCAGGTATTCTGCTGCTTGCGTTGCCCGCGACAAGGCTGCGGCTTTCGGGAGTGCCGTTGCTTGTGCTCGCATTTTTGCTTGCTGCGATGGCGCCGCGGCCGGATGTGCTGATCGATGGCGGCGGTGAAGTGGTGGCGGTTCGCGGAGCCGATGGCCGGCTGCAGATCTTCAATGCGGGCGGCAGCCGTTTCATCGCCGACAACTGGCTCGCAGCGGATGCCGACCGGCGCAAGGTGGGGAAAGATACGGCCAAAGGTTTCGATTGCGATGCGCTTGCTTGTGTCGCCTCGCTGGGCGATGGGACGAGGATTGCGGTGGCGCGCAAGCGCGATGCGTTCAAGGACGATTGCCGAGGCGCAGGCCTCGTGATCTCGATGTCCGGAACCGGCAAGGAATGCGCCGCACCAGTGGTCGACCGCGCAATGCTCCGGAGCGCTGGCGCGCTGGCACTGTGGCGTAAGGACGGAGCGTGGGTCGCTGAGCCCGCCCGTGCGCTCGACGCAAACAGACCGTGGTACGGACGGACGAGGCCGGTGGACGCCGACGCGTTGGCCGGGCTGACCGAAAGCCGAAACGCACAGCGCGCGATCAGCGCGCCTGCGGATGCCGATATGCAGGACGACGCGCCGCCAGAGGCAATCGCGCCCGGCGACGAGTGATCAGTAGCGGCGGTAGATGCCGATCAGCTTGCCCTGCACGCGCACGCGGTCGGGGCCGAAGATGCGCGTCTCGTAAGCGGGATTGGCTGCTTCAAGGGCGATCGACATGCCCTTCTTGCGCAGGCGCTTGAGGGTGGCTTCCTCGTCGTCGACAAGGGCGACGATGATGTCGCCGGTGTCGGCAGTGTCGGTCTTTCTGATGAGAGCCAGATCGCCCTCGAAGATTCCGGCCTCGATCATGGAGTCGCCGCGCACTTCGAGCGCGTAATGCTCTCCGGTCGTGAGCATTTCGGGCGGAATATGAATGGTGTGGCTGCGGCTCTGGATAGCCGAGATAGGCGTGCCGGCGGCGATGCGGCCCATGACGGGCACGGCAACGGGACGCATGTTGTCTTCGTCATTGGAGGTCGCGGGCGCGCGGCGGCCGAGGCTGCCTTCGATGACGTTGGGCGAGAAGCCGCGGCGGCCGTTGCCGAGGCCCGGGGCCGCCGAATCCGGCAGGCGGATCACTTCCAGCGCACGGGCGCGGTTCGGGAGGCGGCGGATGAAGCCGCGCTCCTCGAGCGCAGTGATGAGGCGGTGGATACCCGATTTCGAGCGCAGGTCGAGCGCTTCCTTCATTTCCTCGAAGGATGGCGGGACGCCCGACTCCTTCAGCCGCTCGTGAATGAAGCGGAGAAGCTCATATTGTTTGCGCGTCAGCATCGGCGGGACCTGCCTTGGGTACGATTCGAAACGGAACGTGAACACTTATAACTGTTCTGGTTGTGTTCCGCAAGCGTAAGCATCTGACCCAATGCGCGATTCGCGCTACCGGGAGGTTAAAACCGCGACGGAAGGCGTATTTAGTCCGCGAACAGGATCACTTCGCAGGGCTCGCCGGCCTTGGCCGCCGGTGCATTGGGTTTGCGGATCAGGAGGCCGTCGGACTCGACCATCAGCGCCTGCATGGAACTGTCCTGGCGCTCGTGCGGCGTGGCGACGAGGCGGCCGTCTGCTCCGCGTCCGATCTTCGCACGCAGATAGTCCTGCCGGTGGTCGTTCGGTTTCATGTCCGCGCCGAGGATGGCGGGGATGGGCGCGGGCGCGAAGTCGTTCCGTCCCTGCAGTTTGCGGAGCAGAGGCACGATGAAGAGGCATCCGCAAACAAAGGTCGAGACCGGATTGCCCGGCAAGCCGAGCACGCGCAGCGGCCCTGCGGTGCCGAAGAGCAGCGGGCGGCCGGGCCGGAGCGCCACGCGGTGGAATCCGACCTCGATACCTTCCGCCTTGAGCGCGGGCACGATCAGGTCGTGGTCGCCGACGGACGCGCCGCCGAGCGTGACGAGAACGTCGGCGTCCGCGCGCGCGCGGCGGATCGAACTCGCGATCACGTCCACCTTGTCCGGCGCGATGCCGAGATCGATGACGATCGCATTCTCCTGCCGCAGGAGCGCGGCGAGCGCGACCGGGTTTGAGGCGACGATGCGGTTCGGATCGCCGCCTGCGCCAGGCTGCGCCAGCTCGTCGCCGGTGGCGATGACGGCCACGCGCGGGCGGCGCACGACCGGCACGCGCGCGTGATCCATGGCGGCGGCAAGGCCGATGTCGCGCGCGGAAAGGCGGCGGCCGGCTTCGAAGGCGACCTTGCCTTCGACGAAATCGAGACCGCGTTTGCGCACGAACTGTCCGGCCTTTGCGGCCGGGAGGGAAATCGCGGCACCTTCAGCTTTCACATCTTCCTGCGCCACGACCGTGTCGGTGCCGGGCGGCAGGATCGCGCCGGTGAAGATGCGGACCGTCTCGCCCTGTTTCACCTCGCCCGCATAGGCGCGGCCCGCGGCGGATTCGCCGGCGAGTTTCAGGGTGGCGGGCGACGCGAGATCGGCGCTGCGCGCGGCGTAGCCGTCCATCGACGAGACGTCGGCGGGCGGTTGTGTCCGCAGCGCGGCGAGGGGCGCGGCCAGCACGCGGCCATGTGCGTCGCCCACCGGAACGTTTTCCGCAGGAAGTGTCTGCGCGCCGTCGAGCACGCGGGCGAGGGCGGCTTCGACGGACAGGAGCGGTTCAGTCTTTCGGTTCATGGCGCGACGCTACGCACCGGCTCGCCAACTGCCGGACTTGCCGCCGGACTTTTCCACGAGACGAATGCCTTCAATGCGCATACCGCGCTCCGCCGCTTTCACCATGTCGTAGATCGTCAGACAGGCGACGGACACAGCCGTCAGCGCCTCCATCTCGACCCCGGTCTGGCCGTTGACCTTCACCGTCGCGCGGACATGCAGGCCGGGCAGGGACGAGTCCACGCCGATCTCCACCTCTGCCTTGGTGATCGGCAGCGGATGGCACAGCGGGATCAGTTCGGACGTTTTCTTCGCGGCCATGATGCCGGCGATGCGCGCCGCACCCAGCACGTCGCCCTTCTTGGCGTCACCCGACAGCACGAGGTCGAGCGTCTCGCGCGTCATTACGACTTTGCCTTCGGCGACGGCAACACGCTCGGTTGTAGATTTTTCGGAAACGTCCACCATGCGCGCCTCGCCGGTCTTGCCGAGATGGGTGAGGGATTTTTCCGCCATGAAGATTCTCAGGCCGACTTCGCTTGTGCCGGCTCGCGGATGAGCAACGCGCGGGTCGCGGCCGTCACGTCCTGCTGACGCATCAGGCTTTCCCCGACAAGGAACGTGTTGACGCCGACCTTCGCGAGACGCGCGAGATCGGCCGGCGTGAAGATCCCGCTTTCGCCAACGATGATGCGATCCTTCGGCACGCGCGGTGCGAGACGTTCGGTGGTGGCGAGCGTCGTCTCGAAGGTCCGCAGGTCCCGGTTGTTAATGCCGATGAGCTTCGCTTCGAGCTTCAGCGCGCGCTCAAGCTCCGTGTCGTCATGAACCTCGACCAGCGCGTCCATGTTCCAGTTCTTCGCCGCCGCCAATAATTCGCGCGCGGTGGCGTCGTCGACCGCCGCCATGATGATCAGAATGCAGTCGGCGCCCCAGGCGCGCGCTTCCGCGACCTGATAGGGCTCGTAGAGAAAATCCTTGCGGATCGCGGGCAGCTTCGTTGCTGCGCGCGCGGCCTTGAGATGCTCCGGCGCGCCCTGAAACGAGGGCGTGTCGGTGAGCACCGACAGGCACGCCGCGCCGCCGGCCTCATAGGCGCGGGCCAGTGCCGGCGGGTCGAAGTCCGCACGGATCAAGCCTTTGGAAGGGCTCGCCTTTTTAACTTCCGCGATGAGCGCATAGTCGCCCCGAACGAGTTTCGCCTCGATCGCGCGGACAAAGCCGCGCGGCGCGGGCTGTGCCTTGGCGTCATTCTCGACTGCGGAGAGCGGGCGGGCGCGTTTCGCTAGGGCGATCTCCTCGCGCTTATAGGCGCCGATGCGTTCGAGCACATCCATGGTCAGGCATTCGAAACCGCGACCAGCCGGTCCAGCCGCTTTTTGGCCTCGCCGGAGTCGACCGATTGGGCCGCGAGCTTCGCTCCTTCTTTGATGTCCTTTGCCTTGCCGGCGACGACGAGCGCGGCGGCGGCATTGAGGATCGCCACGTCGCGAAACGGTCCGGGCTTGCCCGCGAGCACGCCGCGCAGCGCTTCTGCGTTATGCGCGGCGTCCGCGCCCTTCAGGTCGGCGGTGGTCGCGCGTTTCAACCCGGCATCCTCGGGCGTGATCTCGAAGCTCGTGACCTTGCCGCCTTCAAGCGAAGCGACATAGGTCGGCCCGGACGTCGTGATCTCGTCCAGGCCATCGGAGCCGTGCACGACCCAGGCGCGCTCGGTGCCGAGCGCGGCGAGCACATGCGCCAGCGGCTCGATCCACGGACGCGCGAACACGCCGACCATCTGCCGCTTTACGCCGGCCGGATTGGAAAGCGGCCCGAGCAGGTTGAAGATCGTGCGCGTGCCAAGTTCCACGCGTGTCGGGCCGACGTGTTTCATGGCCGGATGATGCGCCGGCGCGAACATGAAGCCGATGCCGGCTTCGCGCACGCAACGCGCGATTTCTTCAGGAGAGAGTTCAAGCTTGACGCCCAAGGCGCCGAGCACGTCGGCGGCGCCGGATTTCGATGAGAGCGCACGGTTGCCGTGCTTTGCGACAGGCACGCCCGCACCCGCCACGATGAAGGCGGCGCAGGTAGAGATGTTATAGGAACCCGCCGCATCGCCGCCCGTGCCGACGACGTCGATTGCGTTCGCGGGCGCTTCGACGCGCAGCATCTTCGAGCGCATGGTGGTGACGGCGCCGGTGATTTCGTCCACCGTCTCGCCACGGATGCGCAGCGCCATCAGCAGGCCGCCCATTTGCGCCGGTGTCGCTTCGCCCGACATCATCTTGTCGAAGGCGTGCGCGGCTTCCTCGCGCGACAGCGCTTCGCCGGTCGCGACCTTGCCGATCATTGCCCTGAAACGTTCCATGCCCCGAACCCCGTTACGCTCGCCGCGCCGCGTTCCACTGCGCGGCGAGGTCGAGGAAATTCTTCAGGATCGACTGGCCGTGCTCCGACGCGATGCTCTCGGGATGGAATTGCACCCCGTGAACCGGATGCTTCTTGTGCGAGAGACCCATCACAAGATCGCCGTTGGTTTCGGCGGTGATCGCCAATTCGTCCGGCACGGATTTTTTGTCGACGACCAGCGAGTGATAACGCGTCGCTTCAAAAGCGCCGTTGATGCCGCGGAAGACCGTCTTGCCTTCATGATGGATCGGCGAAAGTTTGCCGTGGATCGGTTCGGGGCCGCGTACGACCTTGCCGCCATAGACTTCGCCGATGGTCTGGTTGCCGAGGCAGACGCCGAAGATCGGCGTCGTGGCGCCCAGGCGGCGAACGACCTCGAGTGAAATACCGGATTCCTCCGGCGTGCCGGGGCCGGGCGAGATCACGATGGCGTCGGGCTTCTTCTTCGCGATCTCATCGACAGTGATGGCGTCGTTCCGATGCACTTCGACCTCGGCCCCGAGCGCACCGAGTGCGTGCACGAGATTCCAGGTGAAGCTGTCGTAGTTATCGACAAGGACGACTTTTGGCATGTTTCCCAAGCCCTTCGCCCCCCATGCGTGCCACTCCGGCTCGCTGGCCGTCAAGCACGGGACATATAGGCGAAGCGCACGGCCTCATCGGCAGCCCTGAAGAGGGCCTTTGCCTTGTTCTCGCACTCACGCAGCTCGGCCGCGGGGTTGGAATCGGCGACGATGCCCGCACCCGCCTGCACGTACATACGGCCGTCCTTGACCACCGCCGTGCGGAGCACGATGCAGGAGTCCATCGACCCGTCGGCGCCGAAATAGCCGACCGCACCGGCGTAAAGGCCGCGCCGGTCGTTCTCGAGATCGTCGATGATCTGCATCGCGCGCACCTTAGGCGCGCCGGAGACGGTGCCGGCGGGGAAACCCGCGATCATCGCATCAAGGGCGTCATGCTTCGGATCAAGCTCGCCTTCGACATTCGAGACGATGTGGATTACCTGACTATAGTATTCGAGTTCGAATTTTTCCGTGACCTTCACCGAGCCGATCTTGGACACGCGCCCCACGTCATTGCGGCCGAGATCGAGCAGCATGAGATGCTCGGCACGTTCCTTCGGATCGGTGAGCAGTTCTTCGGCAAGCGCGCGGTCCTCAGCGGGTGTCGCGCCGCGCGGGCGCGTGCCGGCGATCGGCCGGATGGTGACCCTGTTGTCGCGCAGCCGCACCAGAATTTCCGGACTTGAGCCGACGACGGCGAAGTCGCCGAATTCGAGAAAGAACAGAAACGGGGCCGGGTTGACGCGGCGGAGTGCGCGATAGAGCGAGAACGGCGGAAGGTTGAACGGGATCTCGAAGCGCTGCGAGAGCACGACCTGAAAGATGTCGCCCGCGAAAATATGCTCTTTGCCGCGGCGGACCATTTCTTCGTAGCGCTCGGCAGAGGTGTTGGAAACGGGCTTCACGGGGCCAGGTTCCGACCAGACATCGGACGAGGACTTCACGATCGGCGCGTCGAGGTCCCGCACAACGCGCACAATGCGATCGCGCGCCGTCTCGTAGGCCTGCGCCGCCGGAACGCCTTCAGCCGGGCGCACCGGTGTGATGACGGTGATCGAGTCTCGCACGGAATCGAAGACAACCAGGATCGTCGGTCGGACGAGGATCGCGTCCGGAAGCGCGAGCTTGTTCGGCTTGGGCTCGGCCAGGCGCTCCATCAGCCGCACCGTTTCGTAACTGAGATAGCCGAAGACGCCCGCAGCCATCGGTGGAAGTTCGGGTGGAATATCGAGCTTCGACTCGTTCAGAAAAGCACGCAGCGCTTCAAGCGCGGACTCCGGGCAGGGAACGAATGCGTCCGGCTTCTCGCTTGCGGTGCGGTTGATCTCGGCTTTGCCGTCGGTGCAGCGCCAGACCGCGTCGGGTGCAAGGCCAAGGATCGAGTAACGCCCGCGGACCGCGCCGCCCTCAACCGACTCCAGCAAGAATGAGTTCGGGCGGTTCGAGCAGAGTTTCAGAAACGCAGATACCGGCGTCTCGAGGTCTCCGACCAGCGACGTCCAGGCAAGTTGCGGCACGCCCTTGTCATAGCGGGCCGCGAAGGCCGCCGCCGCCGGGAGGATATCCATGGTCAGTTTCCGCCGCCGGTGACGCTGCGCAGCGCTTCCTGGTTGACGCGCACGCCCATCTTGCCCTGCAGGTCGAGGACATACTGCACGAGCGTATCGTCCTGGAGACCGAGATTGAGCTCGGCCAGCCGTTCGCCTTCGGGACCGGAGCCTTGCGGCGTGTCGACGCCCGTCACGCGGTAGATGATGCGGCCGACATTGTCGGGACGATTGGTGATCCCTGCTTTTCCGTTGGCAGTCTGAAAAATCGCTGCGACGGCATTACGGTCAAGTCCGTCCACGGTGCCGCTGCGTCTGACCTTTTCGTGCGTCTGCACGAAGGGCACGTCGGGTGCCGCGGCGGCGAAGCTCTCACCCGCGTCGAGCTTGGCGCGGATCGCTTCGGCACGCTCAGAGAGGCGCTTGCCGACCTGTTCATCCCGCCAGCGCGCCTCGACACGATCGCGGACTTCCTCGAGCTTGCGGTCGCGCGAGGGCGTGATCTCGGCGACTTCAAACCAGACATAGCCGCTGCCGCGGTCTATCTCGACCGGATCGGCTTCGATGCCGATGTCGGTGACAAACGCCTCATCAAGCAGCTCGCGCAGACCGGGGATATTTTCCACCGGCTTGCCGTCCGGCGTGCGGCCGCTGCGATCGACGGCGTCGATGGTGATCGCTTTGACGCCAACCTTTTCCGCGATTTCGTTGAGGTGCGAGCCGGCCGCGCGTTCGTCCTCGATCTTGTCGTGGCGGTCGAGGATCACGTTGCGCGCGCGCTGAAGCGCCATGTCCTGACGGAGCGTGTCGGCGATTTCCTCGAAGGCCGGCTGTTTGCCGGGCTCGATCTTGTTGACGCGCGCGAAAACGGTGCCGAATCGTCCCTTGAGTGGTTTGCTGACCTCGCCTTCATTCAGGCTGAAGGCGGCGTCGGCCACGGCGGGGTCGACGATCTCGCGTTTGGCGACGAGACCGAGCGAGGTGTCGGCGGCGTTCAGTTTCCGTTCGGTGACGATTTCGTCGAACTTAGCGCCGGCCGCGAAGCGCTCTGCGATCTTTTCGGCTTCGGCCGGGTCGGTGATGACGATCTGATCGACCTGCCGCCGCTCCGGGTCGCCGAGACGGTCGCGCACGCGCTCGTAGGCGGTCTTCAACTCGTCATCGGAAATCTTGACCTGACTGGCGAGCGTCTCCGGCGTGAGCGCGAGCACGGTGAGCTTGCGATACTCCGGCGCGCGAAACGCCGCCGCGTTGTCCTTGAAGTAGGTCTCGATATCGGCTGCCGATGGCTGCGGCACGTCCTTGGCCTGCTCAGCGGTCAGCTCGACGAATTGGACAGAACGTTCTTCGGCTTCGTATCGGCGCAGCGCTTCGCGCAGAACCTGCGGCGCGGTCAACTCGGCGCTGAGCGCGCGCCCCATTTGCTGGCGCAGCATCAGGCGGCGTTCGGAGTCGACGTAGCGGGCCTCGGTGAAATTGGCGTTGCGCAGCGTTTCATAAAAGCGGTTCGGGTCGAATTGGCCCGCGGCGTTCAGGAACGCCGGGTTGGTGTGGATGCGATTGAGAAGTGCCTCGTTGCTGACATTGAGGCCGAGCTCTTTTGCCTTTGCGTCGAGCGTCGCCTCGGAGATCATCTCGCCCAGAACCTGACGGTCGAGTCCGAAAGCGCGTGCCTGTTCGGGTGTAATGCCGCGGCCGATCTGTCGGCCAAGCTGCTGCAAGCGCTCCTGGTACTCCTGACGGAAGGTTTCGGTGGGGATGCGCGTCTCGCCGACCTGCGCCACATCGTTCACGCCCACGCCCCGGAAAATGTCGCCGATCCCCCAGATCGCAAATGAAATGGCGAGGAGGCCGATCAGCAACTTGGCGACAAGGCCGGCAGAATTCTTGCGCAGGGCATCAAGCATATTGTTGATCCGATTGAAAAAGTGGCCGGATCATAGGGATGGGGGGCCATCGCTGCAACGGCGGGCAACTGCGGTTTGCGCGCGCAATGGGCGTCTGCTACCCGCCTGAGAACGGCTTCGGGGAGCGAGATGGCGGCAGCGCGGCGGCCCTTGGTGGCGGGTAACTGGAAAATGAACGGGCTTCGCGCGTCGATCGCGGAGCTCGACAAGATGATCGAAGGCCATGACGTCGCGCTTCGTTCGCGCGTGGATCTGCTCGTTTGCCCGCCAGCGACCTTGATTGCGGCCTTCGCCGAACGAGCCAAGGGTTCAACAGTCTCGATCGGCGCCCAGGATTGTCACCCCAAGGCATCGGGCGCCCATACGGGCGACCTTTCAGCGGAGATACTGCGCGACGCCGGTGCCAGCGCGATCATCGTTGGGCATTCGGAGCGCCGTACGGATCACGGCGAAACGGACGCGGCCGTGCGCGCCAAGGCCGAGGCGGTCCTGAGGGCGGGACTTGTTGCCATTGTCTGCGTCGGCGAGACGCGAGCGGAGCGTGAAGCGAAGCAGACGCTTGCGGTCGTGTCGCGGCAACTCGCCGGTTCGGTCCCTGAAGGTGCGAAGCCGGAAACCGTCGTGATCGCCTACGAGCCGGTCTGGGCCATCGGAACGGGCCTCACGCCGACGCCGCAGGATGTCGCGGAGGTGCACGGCACAATCAGGGGTGAACTGGAGAAGCGCTTCGGCCCGGCTGCCGATGCGTTCCGCATTCTTTATGGCGGATCGGTCAAACCGGATAACGCCCGGGAACTTCTGAAAACGGCGGATGTCGATGGTGCGCTCGTGGGTGGCGCAAGCCTGAAGGCGGCGGATTTTCTCGGGATTGCGGCCGCCTACCGCTAGAACGCCGCAGGGCAGGGGCTTGCAAGGACGGCGTTTACGCCGATCTAAGAGGCTGTATTCAGCCAGCCGCCAGAGGTGGAAAGCCCGTCTCTGATCGTGTATGGGTCCGCCCGGATTTCATGGGTTTCAGATGCAAACGGTACTGATCGTCAT
>Ga0307505_10002357_pt1 | contig 13304 bp, 12 predicted proteins | sample 23_S_MG_FD_202183 | JGI IMG/M metagenome (GOLD analysis project Ga0307505, IMG submission 202183) | Soil microbial communities from Populus trichocarpa stands in riparian zone in the Pacific Northwest, United States - 23_S | ecosystem: Environmental > Terrestrial > Soil > Riparian zone > Trees...
CGATCACCAGGGTGTGGCCCGCGTTGTGCCCGCCCTGGAAGCGCACCACGCCCTGCGCGCGGTCGGTGAGCCAGTCGACGATCTTGCCCTTGCCCTCGTCGCCCCATTGCGTGCCGATGACGACGACGTTGCGCGCCGCCTTGCTCACTTGCGCTTTCCCTGCGCGCCCGCCGCCGAGGCGAGGCTCCTCAAGTCGATGGAAAACCCGGTCGCCGGCCGCGCGCGGCCGAAGGCCTTGCCGACCTCGTCGTAGCGACCGCCGCGGCCGACCGCGCCGGCGACGCCCTCGCAATACGCGTCGAACACCACGCCCGAATGGTAGTGGTAGCCGCGCAGCTCCGCGAGGTCGAAGCTCGCCGGGATCGGGCAGGCTTTCGCCAGCGCGCGCAGCGTGGCGAGCGCGCGCCGCAATTCCGGAATCGCGGGCAGCCGGCGCCGCGCCAGGGCGAGCACTTCGGCGCCGCCGTAGAGCTCGGGCAGCAGCAGCAGCGCGGCGCGCGTCTTCGCGGGGAGGCCGCGCGTGAGGCCCTGCAGGGCCGGCAGGTCCTTCTTCTGCAGCGCCTCGAACAGCTCCGCCTCGGGCCCGGCGGCGATCCCGGCGGCGCGCACCAGCGCGCGGAACACCGCCACGTGGCCGATGTCCATGCGGGGCTTCTTCACGCGCGCCAGGGCCAGCGCGCGGCACAGCAGCCGCTGCACTTCCAGGTCGCTCGCCACGCCGGCGTGGCCGTAGATCTCGGCGCCGATCTGGATCGGCTCGCGCGTCGCCGCCGGCCCCGCGGGACGCGTGTGCAGCACGCTGCCGCAGTAGCACAGGCGCGTCACCCCCTTGCGGTTCAGGAGGTGCGCGTCGATCCTCGCCACCTGGGGCGTGATGTCGGCCCGCAGGCCCATCATGCGCCCGGAGAGCTGGTCCACCACCTTGAAGGTGCGCACGTCGAGGTCGTGCCCGGTCCCGGTGAGCAGCGAGTCCATGTACTCGAGCAGCGGCGGCATCACCAGTTCGTAGCCGGCGCCGGCGAACAGGTCGAGGATCGCGCGGCGCAGCCGCTCGATGCGCGCCGCCTCGGCGGGCAGGATGTCCTCGATGTATTCGGGCAGGAGCCAGCGCATCAGCGTGCCAGCAGCAGCAGCAGCAGGCCGATCAGCATCGAGGTCAGGCCGAAGAAGCGGATCTGGCCGTCGGTCAGCTGGGTGATGCGGCGAAAGGTGTCGCGCCAGAAGCTAGGCGCAAGGAAGGGGAGCAGCCCTTCGATGATCAGCATCAGGGCGATGGCCATGAGGAAGGTGCTCGCCATGGCGCATCATTTCTTGCCGCCGGATTTTCCGGAAGCGTCCTTCAGGTAGCGGAAGAAGTCCGAGCTCGGCTCGAGCACCATCAGGTCGCCGCGGCCGCGGAACGTCGAGCGGTAGGCTTCCATGCTGCGGTAGAAGGAATAGAACTCCGCGTCCTGGCGGAAAGCCTGCGCGTAAGTGGCGGCGGCCTTGGCGTCGCCCTCGCCCTTGATCTTCTGCGCGTCGCGGTAGGCGTTGGCGAGGATCACCTCGCGCTGGCGGTCGGCGTCGGCACGGATGCGCTCGGCCTCCGCCGCGCCCGTCGAGCGCAGTTCGTTGGCGATGCGCTTCCTCTCCGCCTCCATGCGCCGGTACACCGATTCGCTCACTTCCTGCGGCAGGTCGACGCGCTTCAGGCGCACGTCGACGATCGCGACGCCGATGCGGCGCAGGTCCTGGTCGGCCTTCTCGCGCACGCGCTCCATCACCGCGTCGCGCTCGCCGGAGACCACGTCGTGCACGGTACGCAGGCCGAATTCGTCGCGCAGGGCGCCGGAGATGGTCTGCCGCAGGCGCCGCGTGGCCTCCACTTCGGTACCCTGCACCGAGATGAAGTACTGCTTCACGTCGACGATGCGCCAGCGGATGAACGAATCCACCAGCACCGGCCGGTTGCCCTGGGTGAGGAAGCGCAGCGGCTCGACGTCGTCGTAGGCGAGGATGCGCATGTCGAACAGGCGCACGTTCTGGATCAGCGGCCACTTGAAGTTCAGCCCGGGCCTGGTGATCACTTCCTTCACTTCGCCGAACTGGAAAACGATGGCGTGCTGGCGCTGGTCGACGACGAACATCGCGCTGGAGGCGACCAGCGCCAGCGCGACGAGAATCGCGGCGAGCGGGCCGAGCGCCCTCATCGTTCGCCCCTTTCGCGGCCGCGCAGGCTATCGCGCGAGCGGGCGCCGGCTTCCGCCGGCACCACCGGCTCGGGCGAGGCGCGCTGCGAAGCCTGCGACTCCGACAGGCCGGCCACGCCGCTTTGCTGCATCAGCTTGTCCAGCGGCAGGTACAGCAGGTTGCCGCTCGCCTTGGTGTCGACGATGATCTTCGAGGCCGAGGACAGTACCTGCTGCAGGGTCTCGAGGTAGATGCGCTCGCGCGTGATGGCCGGCGCCTTGGCGTATTCGGCCAGCACCTGGCGGAAGCGCGACGCCTCGCCCTCGGCATTGGCGATGACGCGCGCCCGGTAGCCCTCGGATTCCTCCTTCAGCCGCGACGCCGCACCGCTCGCCTTGGGGATCACGTCGTTGGCGTAGGCCTCGCCCTCGTTCTTCTGCCGCTCGCGGTCCTGGCCCGCCTTCACCGCGTCGTCGAACGCCGCCTGCACCTGCTCGGGCGGCTGCGCGTTCTGGATGGTCACGCGGCTCAGGGAGATGCCCGTTTTGTAGTTGTCCAGGATCTTCTGCATCAGCACCTGCGCCTGGTTGGCGATGTTGTCCTGGCCCCCGTAGAGGATGGCGTCCATCTTGCTCTTGCCGATGATCTCGCGCATCGACGCCTCGGCGGTCTGCATGGCCACTTCCTCCGGGCGCCGGTTGTTGAACAGCCAGGCCTGGGCGTCGGTGACCACGTACTGCACCGCGAACTGCAGGTCGACGATGTTCTCGTCGTCGGTGAGCATCAGCGACTCTTTGAGCACCTTGGCCTTGACGACGTTGCGGTAGCCGACCTCGAGCGTGCGCACCTGCGACAGGTTGACGATCTCGTGCGACTGCATCGGGTAGGGCAGGCGCCAGCGCAGGCCCGGATCGGTCTGGTCGGAGTACTTGCCGAAGGTCAGCACCACGCCTTTCGAGGCGGCGTCGACGATGTAAAAGCCGCTCGCCAGCCAGATGCCCAGCACCAGCGCCACCAGCACGCCGGCGCCGCCGCCCAGCGCGCGGCCCGAGGGCGACATGCGCGGCGGCTCGCCGCCGCCGCCGCGGCGGCCGAACAGCTCGTTCAGCTTGCGGTTGAAGTTGCGCCACAGCTCGTCGAGGTCGGGCGGGCCCTGGTTGCCGCCGGGGCCACGGTTTCCGCCCTGGCGCCCCCAATTCGGGTCGTTCAGCGACATGGATGCTCGACTACAGAGAGATCAGTTCGGGAGATTGGGTGTGATCCGGCCGCGTCCGCGCCGCCCCGGCGATCGCGCCCCGCAGTTCGGCGAGGCCGGCGCCGGTGCGCGCGCTGACGAATACGCGACGAATCCTACCATACTCGTCGCGCTCGACGCCCGGGGCCAGGCCGGAAACATCGACCTTGTTCCAGACCAGGATCTGCGGGAGGGCGCCGGCGTCGATCTCGGCGAGCACCTTGTCCACCTCCACCGCCTGCTGGTCGCGCGCCGGCGAGGCGCTGTCCACCACGTGCAGCAGCAGGTCGGCGTGCACGGTCTCCTCCAGCGTGGCGCGGAACGCCGCCACCAGCCCGTGCGGCAGGTCGCGGATGAAGCCGACCGTGTCGGAGAGGACCACGCTGCCCGCCTCCGGCAGCCAGACGCGGCGCGTGGTGGTGTCGAGCGTGGCGAACAGCTGGTCGGCCTCGTAGGCCCCGGCGCGCGTCAGCGCGTTGAACAGCGTCGACTTGCCGGCGTTGGTGTAGCCCGCCAGCGAGACCGACAGCACGTCGCCGCGCGCGCGCGCGCGGCGACGCACGCGGCGCTGCTTGCGCAGAACGTCGAGCCTGTCGCGCAACACGCGTACCCGGCGCGCGATATACCGGCGGTCCAGTTCGATCTGCTTCTCGCCCGGGCCGCCCACCTTGCCCAGGCCGCCGCGCTGGCGCTCCAGGTGGGTCCAGCCGCGCACCAGGCGCGTCGACAGGTGCTCCAGCTGCGCCAGCTCCACCTGCAGCTTGCCCTCGCTGGTCTGCGCGCGCTGCGAGAAGATCTCGAGGATCAGCTCGGTGCGGTCGAGCACGCGGCATTTCAGCTCAGCCTCGAGGTTGCGCTCCTGCGCCGGCGACAGGTTGTGGTTGAAGATCACCCAGCCGGCGTTCAGCGCGGCGGCCGCGGCGCCGATCTCGGCCACCTTGCCGCTGCCGGCGTAGAACTTCGCGTCCGGCCGCTGGCGGCGGCCGCGCACCCCGGCATGGCGCCGGATGCCGGCGCTGCGGGCAAGCTGCAGCAGCTCCTCGGCGGCGTCCTCGGGGGCCGGGTCGCCGAAATCCAGGCTCACCAGCACCGCCGCCCGGTTGTCGGGTGCCGCCGCGGGGATCAAGCGTCCTTTTCGGGTTCCACGCCCAGGCTGACGGCGCGCGAGGGCACCACCGTGGAGATGGCGTGCTTGTAGACCATCTGCGTCACCGAGTTGCGCAGCAGCACCACGTACTGGTCGAAGGATTCGATCTGCCCCTGCAGCTTGATGCCGTTCACCAGGTAGATGGAGACGGGAACGTGTTCCTTGCGCAGGGCGTTCAGGAACGGGTCTTGTAGCAGCTGCCCCTTGTTGCTCATGTCATTGCCTCACTTGCGTGGGGTGGACGGTTACTGTAATGGATTCCACCGCGCTTTTCTAGACCGGCCCCGCCAACGGCGTCGGCGGCGTCACGTCGCCGCACTGCGCGCGATGGCGCAGCGCGTGGTCCATCAGCACGCAGGCGAGCATCGCCTCGGCGATCGGCGTGGCGCGGATGCCGACGCAGGGGTCGTGCCGCCCGGTGGTGGCCACGCTCGCCGCCCGGCCTTCGAGGTCGATCGTGCGGCGCGCCAGCCGGATGCTGGAGGTGGGCTTGAGCGCGATCGACACGGTGACGTCCTGGCCGCTGGAGATGCCGCCGAGGATGCCGCCGTTGTTGTTGGTGAGGAATCCCTGCGGCGTCATCTCGTCGCCGTGCTCGCTGCCCTTTTGCGCGATGGCGGCGAAGCCGGCGCCGATCTCCACGCCCTTCACGGCGTTGATCGACATCATCGCCGCGGCGATGTCGGCGTCCAGCCGCCCGTACACCGGCTCGCCCCAGCCCACCGGCACCTTGTGCGCGACGACGTTGACGCGCGCGCCGCAGGAGTCCCCGCTCTCGCGCAGCTGGTCCATGAACGCTTCCAGCTCGGCGACCATGCCGGCGTTGGGCGCGAAGAACGGGTTGGCGGCGACCGCGCCCCAGTCCTGGAACGGGATCGCCTTCGGCCCGAGCTGCGCGAGGTAGCCCCGCACCTCGACGCCGTAGCGCGCCGCGAGCCACTTCTTCGCGATGGCGCCGGCCGCCACGCGCACCACGGTCTCGCGCGCCGAGGCGCGCCCGCCGCCGCGCGGATCGCGCACGCCGTACTTCTGCCAGTAGGTGTAGTCGGCGTGCCCCGGGCGGAACTTCTGCGCGATGGCGGAGTAGTCCTTGGGGCGCTGGTCCTCGTTGCGGATCAGGAACCCGATCGGCGTGCCGGTGGTTTTCCCCTCGTAGAGGCCCGAGAGGATCTCCACCGCGTCGGTCTCGCGCCGCTGCGTGACGTGGCGCGAGCTGCCGGGCTTGCGCCGGTCCAGTTCGTGCTGCAGGTCCGCCGCCGAAAGTTCCATTCCCGGCGGGCAGCCGTCCACCACGCCGCCGTAGGCGGGCCCGTGCGACTCGCCGAAGGAGGTGACGCAATACAGCGTGCCGAAAGTGTTGCCGGACATGCCGAAGATTCTACACGCCGCCCTCGAAGAAGCGCCGCGTCTCGAACACGCCCGTCGCCAGCGCCCGGCCCCGCCGCCGCAGGCTGCGCTTGAGCACGAAATCGAACAGCAGCGGGTTGTGCGCGCGGATCTCGGTGAGCACCGGCGCGGCGGCGGCCTCGAGCAGGCCGAGCGAGACGATGTAGTCCACCGAGAAGACCGGCATCAGCCCGGGCAGCGGATAGTCCGAGCCGTTCAGCAGCCGCGCGTGCCAGTCCTCGCGCTCGATGAGGCGCTCGAGCGTGCCGCCGGCGCGGTTCACCTGCGTCACCGCGGAAATGTCGCCGTAGAGGAGCTTGGCATGGCGCGGCTCGTCCATCAGGCGCGCGAACAGCGCGAAGCTGTCCACCGCCGGCCCGGCCCCGCCCCGGTCCAGATCCCGGTCCCGGCCCATCGACGCGCAGTGCGCCACCACCACGCGCACGCCGGCGTCCAGCGCGCGGCGCAGCCTGAGCGGATTGCCGTAGTCCTGGATGTCGGTGCCCATCACCGCGCGCTCCAGCCCGGCGTGCGAGATCAGCGGCAGCCCGAGACGCGCCATCGCCGTATAAAAGCGGTCGCACAGCGGCGAGCCGGGATCCATGCCCATCGCCGCCGGCAGCCATTTCACGGCGCGCGCGCCCTCGCGCCGGGCGCGCTCCAGCGCGTCGACGCAGTCGGCGCGGTACGGATGGACCGAGGCGGCCCACTCGAACGCGTCCGGGTGCGCGCGCGCCGTGTCGCGCGCGTAGGCGTCGGGCACGTGGAAGCCGGAGCGTTCCGGCAGGCTCCCGCCGCGCTCGTCGTGCGCGCGCTCGAACGCGAACAGGACCATCTTGGCGCCCGGGCGCAGGCCATCGACGAGGTTGCGCATGCGCTCGACGTAGGCGCGATCGACGCCGCCCGGCGCATCGTGCGCGCAGCCGGCATTGAGGAAGAACAGCCGCCGCGCGTACTCGCCCGGGTTGAGCAGGCTGTTCATCGCCGGGTTGACCACCACGCCGCTGCCGGAATCGCCCGTGCCGACGAGGTGGGCGTGGGCGTCCCAGACCCGGGCGGCATCGACGCCTTCCCAGGCCGCGCGGACCAGTTCGTGATCGGCCAGGCGCCGCGGCAGGCGCGCGAGGCAGGGGTTCCAGAACCCCTGCTCGGGCCAAAGGCGCCAGGCGGCGATGCCGGCGGCGGCGGCGAGCGCCGCGCCGCCTAGGAGGAACTTCCTACGCGGGCCAATTCTTGATGTATCCCTTGAGCATCTTGTTCTCGAAATCCTGCTCTTCGAGCACCGCCTTGGCGACGTCGCGGAACGAGATCACGCCGACCAGTTTGCCGTCCTGCAGCACCGGGAGGTAGCGCGCGCCCGAATCGAGCATGGTGCGGCGCAAGTCGTTCACTTCCATCTCCGGGGTGGCGGTCACCGGGTCGCGCACCATCACGTCGCTGACGCGCAGGTCGCCGAGCGTGCCGGCGCGCTGCGCCAGCGCCAGCAGGAGCTCGCGGAAGGTGAGCACGCCCACCATGCGCTCCTGATCGAGAACGATGAGCGAACCGAGGTTCTGCTCGGACATGGTGCGCACCGCGTCGACCGCGCGGCCCGAGGGCTCGATGCTCAGCAGCCGGTTGCCCTTGACCCGCAGGATCTCCTTGACTTGCATGTCCACCTCCCATAGCCGGACCGCGCGTTACATGGTAGTCCATTGACGCGGGCCTCGCCTAGACCAGAAACAGGGTGGCCAGCACGAGCATGAAGCCCATGCCGATGATGTCGGTGAAGGTCAGCAGGAAGATGCTGGACGCGGTGGCGGGGTCGGCGCCGAGGCGGCGCATCGCCAGCGGCACCACGGTGCCGAGCAGGCAGCTCAGCACGCAGGTGACGATCATCGCGACCAGCATGATGAGCGCCAGCAGCACCGGGCTGTCCTCGCCGCTCGAGCGGGCGAACAGGTACATGGCGATCCCGCCCACGATCCCGGTGAACAGGCCGTTCAGCGCGCCGACCCTGAGTTCCTTGCGGATCAGCTCGCGCACCGGGTGCTTCTCCATGTCGCCCATCGTCAGGCCGCGCAACGTGATGGCGAGCGCCTGGCAGCCGTTGTTGCCGGCGAGGCAGGACAGCACGGGCAGGAAGGCGGCGAGCACCACGACCTTTTCGATCGTGGCGCCGAACGTGCTCACCACCGCGGCGGTGCCGAAGGCGGTGAACAGGTTGATCTGCAGCCAGGGATGGCGCATGCGGAAGGACTGCCAGTGCGGCGTCGCCACGCGCTCCTCCTTGTCGACGCCCACCATGCTGCCGGGCTGCGCCGCGATGTCGAAGGCGCGCGCCTCGAACATGCTCTGGCCGCGCACCAGGCCGCGCAGGCGGTTCTCCGCGTCCACCACCGGGTACACCGGGTAGTGGCGCGCGAGCACGTGCTTCATCGCGTCGTCGAGCAGCATCGGCGCGTGCAGGGCGAATACTTCCGTCAGCATGACGTCGCGCAACGCCGTCGCGTGCTCGTTGAACAGCAGGTCGCGCATGGTGACGATGCCGAGCAGGCGCTCGTCCTCGTCCACCACGTAGATGTAGGTGATGAAGGCCTGCTTCACCAGCTCGTGCAGCGCCTCGATCGCGTGCCCGACCGTGGCCTGCGGCGGGAAGGCGGCGTACACCGGCTCCATCATGCGGCCGATGGTGTCCTCCGCGTACAGCGCGTTGCGCTGCCACTGGTGCGCGAACTCCACCGGCGCGGCGGCGAGCGCGCGCTCGCGCGTGTCGGCCGGCAGCGCGCCGAGCACGTCCTGGGCATAGCCGGGGTTGAGCTTCACCAGCACCGCCGCGACCTCGGCGCCGCCGTAGTGCGCCAGCTTCTCCGCCGCGTCCTGCGGCGACTGCAGCTTCACCTCGTCGACGAGCCCGGTGGCCGAGCGCTGGATGGTGGGTCGGTCGATCGCGTCCAAGATAACCTCCCTTCGCGCTAGATGCCGGCAGCGTCCGCCACCAGGCGGCGCATGTCCTGCCGCAATGATGCCCGAACGCGCGCGTGGCCGGCGCTGCGCGCCAGGTTCTTCAGCTCGAAGGGGTCGCGCTCGAGGTCGTAGAGTTCGTCCAGTTCGCCGCCGGCCCCGCGGTTCACCCAGCGGATCAGCTTGTGGCGCTCGGTGCGCACCGCCTTGTAGGTCATGCCGACCAGCCACGGCATCGCCTGCTCGGCCCAGTATTCCACGAGGAAGGACTTGCGCCAGCCCCGGCGCCGGCCGGCGAGCAGCGGCAGCAGCGAGCGCCCCTGGACCTGCGCGCCCGGCCGGCCGCCGGCGAGCTCGATCAGGGTGGGCGCGATGTCCTGGCAGAGCACCAGGTCGCGCAGGCGCGTCCCGGCGCGCGCCCGCCGCGGATAGCGCAGCAGGAAGGGCGCGCGGATGCCCTCCTCGTAGGCGAAGCGCCGCTCCGGGCCCAGGCCGTGCTCGCCGAAGAAGTAGCCGTTGTCGCCGAGGAACAGGATCAGCGTGTCCTCGAGCCTGCCGCGCCGCGCGAGCGACGCGAGCAGCATGCCCACGCCCTCGTCCACCGAGGCCATCATGCGCGCGCGCTGGCGGATCTCCTCCTGCGTGCCGGCCTGGATCGACGCCAGCAGCCGGCGCGAGCGCGGCGAGCCGCGCATCTCGAAGGCCTCGGCCCAGGCGGGCGCCTGCTTCACCAGTTCGCGCGGCGGGAGCATGTTGGGCTTCTTCGGGAACCGCGCGCCGCGGTACAGCCCGCGGTGGCGTTCGGCGGCGAGGTAGCCGCCGAAGCGGTTCATGTCGAGCGTGCCGTCGGCCGACTGGTGCGCGTCCGGATGCACCGCCTTGTGCGCGAAGAACAGCGCATAGGGCCTGCGGCGCGCTCGTTCGACGAAGGCCAGCGCCTCCCGGTTGAGGATGTCGGTCATGTACCCGGCGCGCCGGCGGTAGGCGCCGTTCACGTTCAGCCGCGGGTCGCGCAAGCTGCCGTGCCCGTCGAAACTCACCCAGTGGTGGTACCCCGGGCGCGGCTTGCCGTCGTTGCCCATGTGCCACTTGCCGACGTGGCCGGTTTCGTAGCCGAGGTGCTGCAGCGCAAGGTGGTAGTTCGGCAGGCGGTGGCTCATGGCGTCGCGCGCCACGTTGTCGATGATGCCGTGGCGGCTCGCGTACTGCCCGGTGAGGATCGAGGCGCGGTTGGGCGAGCAGATCGGCGTGGTGTGGAAGGCGCGCTCGAAGAGGGCACCCTCGGCCGCCAGGCGGTCCACGTGGGGGGTTTTCATGTACGGATGGCCGCCGGCGCCGAATTCGTCGTGGCGCAGGTCGTCGATCAGGATGACAATCAAGTCGGGTTTCATGGGCCGCCAGTCTAAGCGAGCCCCCGGAACTGCGGAAAAATTCCCGGATTTTCCGGCCGCGGTTTCGTATGCTGAGCCTGCATTCCCCGACCAGGAGCCGGCGCCATGGCGAGCACGCAACCGCAATCCCCCCAGCAGCGGCTCGGCCAGCTGCTTCTCGGCCCGCTGGACGACGCCGTCGGGCTGGCGCGACGCTATCGCGAGCTGGATTCGTTCCGCGACTATGTGTCCGCCCGCTGGCGGCTGGTGGTCCCGGCGGGCCTGCTGCTCGCGGTCGCGGCGATCGCCTGCGGCCTGACGCCGATCATGCTGCTCATGAGCACGCAGCCGGCCGCCGCCCTGGCGGGCCTGCTGCTCGCGCCCGTGGTCCTGGCCGGCAGCCTGTTCGTCCTCGCCCTGGTGTTCTTCTCCTGGCTCGAGGAGCGCTCGCTGGCGCACTCGCTGGGGCACCGCACCGGCCCCGCGCCGGGGCCGGCGGCGCGCTGGCTGAAGCACAAGCTCGGCGCCGACCTCGGCAAGGCGCCGCGCGTGCCCTGGCTGCTCGCCGCGCTGTTCGTCATCGTGCCGCTCCTGCTGCTGGCGAGGATGGCGCCGGGGGCCGCGCTGCCGCTGGTGGCCCTGCTGCTGGCGATGCCCATCCTGTTTGCACGCCTGGACCGCTGACTATACTGCGCGGCATGCCCGCCGGCGCCGCGCTCCTCCTCCTCCTCATCGCGGCGTGCCTCGCGCCGGCGCAGGCGCAGGCCCCGCCGCGCCTGGAGCCCGGCATCTCCCAGGAACTCGCGCGCTGGCGCGCCAGGCACTATCGCGACCCGCGCTACGCGCTCGCGCTGCGCCTGGACGAAAAGCACGACGCCGTGGCCGGCCGGCTCGTGCTGCAAGTCGATCTTGCGCGCCGCGTCGACCTGGTGCTCGACTGGCGCGGCGCGCCGGTGCGCGCGCTGCGCGTGAACGGCGAGCCGGCGAAAGCGCGCCAGGCGCAGCAGCACCTGGTGGTGCCGCGCGCCGCGCTGCGCCGGGGCGAGAACCGGATCGAACTGGAGTTCAGCACCCGCGCGGCGCCCGCCGGCAGCGCGCTGACGCGCTACCGCGACCAGGAGGACGGCGCGAACTACCTGTATTCGCTGTTCGTGCCGGCCGATGCCAGCAGCGCCTTTCCCTGCTTCGACCAGCCCGACCTCAAGGCGCGCTTCTCGCTCGAGCTCGCGCTGCCGCCGGGCTGGCGCGCGGTGTCCAATGCGCCGGCCCTGGAGGAAGCGCCGGGGCGCGCCCGCTTCGCCGAGACCGAGCCGATCCCGACCTATCTCCTCGCCTTCGCCGCCGGGCCCTTCGAGGCCCTCGAGCAGGCGGGCGAGCCGGTGCGCCTGTTCGTGCGCCGCTCGCAGCTGGCGCGCGCGCGCGAACACGCGCCGGAACTGCTGCGCCTGAACCGCGCCGCGCTGCGCTACTTCGAGAAGGAGTTCGCGCGGCCCTACCCGTTCGCCAAGTACGACCTGGTGCTGATCCCCGAGCTCGCCTACGGCGGCATGGAGCATGCCGGCGCCACCTTCCTCAACGAGCAGGCGGTGCTGTTCCCCTTCGCGCCGAGCAACCCGGACCTGCTGCGCCGCGCGCAGCTCGTGTTCCACGAGGCCGCGCACCAGTGGTTCGGCAACCTGGTCACCCTGCGCTGGTTCGACGACCTGTGGCTGAAGGAAGGCTTCGCCAACTTCATGGCGGCCAAGGCCGCCGGCGCGATCCTGCCCGAGCTGCAGCCCTGGAGCGCGTTCCACGCCCTGAAGACGGGCGCCACCCGCACCGACGCCACGGCCGGCACCACGCCGCTGCGGCAGCCCCTGGCCAACCTGTCGGCGGCGAAATCCGCCTACGGCGCGATCGCCTACGCCAAGGGCCCGGCGCTGCTGCGCCAGGCGGAGTTCTACCTCGGCGAGCGCGCGTTCCGGCGCGCGGTGCGCGATTTCCTCGCGCGCCACGCCTGGGGCGCCGCCGACTGGAGCGACCTGGTGCGCGCCTTCGAGCGCGCCTCGCGCCGCGATCTGCGGGGCTGGGCCGCGGCGTGGGTGCAGCGGCGCGGCCTGCCCGAGATCACGTTGCGCCGCAGCGAGGGCAGGCTGCTCCTCGCGCAGCGCGACGCGCTCGGCGAAGGCGGGCTGTGGCCGCAGAAGCTGGTGGTGGCGGCGGCGGGCATCGACGGGCAGATCCGCACTTCGGAAACACGGCTCGAGTCGCGCAGCGTGCGCGTGGTCGGGCCGGCGGCGCACCCGCGGGCGCGCTGGCTGTACGCCAACGCCGGGGATTTCGGCTACGGCCGGTTCCTGCTCGACGCGCAGAGCCGCGCCGCGCTGCTCGCCGAGCCGCGCGCCCTGCCCGACGGGCTGCTGCGCGCGCAACTCATCGAGGGGCTGTGGGAAAGCGTGCGCGACGCCGCGCTCGCGCCCGAGGCCTTCCTCGAATTCGCGCTGGCGATCGCGCCGGACGAGGCCGACGACGTGATCCTCGCCGGGCTGCTGGCGCGCGTGGAAAGCGCCTTCCGGCGCTACCTGTCGGAGGCGCAGCGCGAGCGCCTGGCGCCGCGGCTGGAGCGCGTGCTGCTCGATGCGCTGCTGGAAGAGGCGCCGGCCAGCCGGCGCATCCTGCTGTTGCGCGCCTACGCCGCGCTCGCCTGGTCGAGCGCGGCGCTCGCCAGCCTGAAGCAGCTGCTCGAAGGCTCGCTCGGCATTCCCGGCGTCGAGCTGGGCGTGCGCGACCGCTTCCGCCTGGCCGAGCGGCTGGTGCTGCGCGGCGACCCGGACGGCGCGCGGCTGCTCGCGCAGCTGGCCGCCGCCGAGCGCGGCGACGATGCGCGCCGCTATGCCTTCGCCGCCTCCGCCGCCCTGCCCGATGCCCAGGCCAAGCGCCGCATGTTCGAGCGCTTCGCCGGCGACGCGGCGCTGCCCGAAGGCTGGATCGTGGAGGCGCTCGCGCCGTTCAACGCTCCCGAGCATGCCGCCTACACGCGGCCGCTCCTCGGGCCGGCGCTCGCGCGCCTGCCCGA
>Ga0307505_10002358_pt1 | contig 13301 bp, 7 predicted proteins | sample 23_S_MG_FD_202183 | JGI IMG/M metagenome (GOLD analysis project Ga0307505, IMG submission 202183) | Soil microbial communities from Populus trichocarpa stands in riparian zone in the Pacific Northwest, United States - 23_S | ecosystem: Environmental > Terrestrial > Soil > Riparian zone > Trees...
TCATGGACATCGTGCAGGAGGTTCGGCAGTTCAACCGCTTTTATACCCGCCTCATCGGATTGCTTGACGAGCACTTGCCCGAATCCGGCCTCTCGCTGTCGGAAGGCCGCGTGATGTACGAACTCGCGACGGGCGGGGAGCAAACCGCCGCCGACCTCACCCGCACGCTGGATATCGACAAGGCCCAACTCAGCCGCGTGATACGCGCGCTGTCGGATCGCAAGCTCTTGAAGAGCGTTGTCGATGCCGCGCACGCGAAGAAAAGGAATCTGTCGCTGACGGCGGCCGGGCGCGGCGCGTTCGCCAAACTCGATCAGGGAACCCGGCGTCGAATGGAGTCGATGCTGAAGCCGCTTGCGGGTGCGAAGCAGAAGCAGCTGGCTTCTTCCATGCGCGATATCCAGACGGCATTCGAGGCGCACGACAGCGCACCCGCCCCGCTCACGTTGCGCCCACTGGTCCCTGGTGACCTCGGTTGGGTGATTCATCGTCAAGCCGTGCTGTATGCGCAGGAGTACGGTTGGGACTGGACCTATGAAGCGCTCATCGCAAGGATCCTCGGGGAATACGCCGCGGATTTCGACACTTCGAAAGAAGATGGCTGGATTGCGGAGCGCGCGGGACAGATCGTGGGCTCGATCTTCCTGATGCGAGGCGAGGATCCCCTTGTTGCAAAACTGCGACTACTCTACGTTGAGCCCAGCGCGCGGGGATTGGGGGTTGGACGACGGCTGGTCGATACCTGCGTGGAGCGCGCCCGGCAGTTGGGCTATCAACGCATGACCTTGTGGACGAACGATGTGCTCACTGCGGCACGCCGCATCTACGAAGCCTGCGGTTTTCGCTTGAGCAAGCAGGAAGCGCACCGGTCGTTCGGTCGCGACCTGGTCGGCCAAACCTGGGATCTGGATCTGTAGATTTCACGGTGTCCGCGGTGTCCGGCAACTTCCAGCGGCCAGGAGGCGATCGTGATCCGTCGCGAGTGGCGCGCACGCACCAGCGACAAACGCCGGCACGGGATTCCCCCAATTCCCTTGTTCCGGCGAAGCGGGGAACATCGCCGTCGTCGTTCCATGTCTCCGCCCAAGACTGGAGGGTGTCGGCAGAACCTCGTCGCGCAGGAACCGCATGGAACTTCGGATGTCCTCGACCTGCCGGCCTGCTGTCGATACCTGAAAATCAACGGAGGTTGTCATGCATCACTCACGTCTTTGTGCGCTGCTGATCGACTGCAACGTGGCGGATGTCGATCAAGCCGCAACGTTCTGGTCCGATGCGCTGGGTCGCGCAGTGGATTCCGATCATCCCGGGACTCGCGGCAATTACCGGATGCTGGCGACACCTCCCGACGAGCCCATCGTCCAGATCCAGCGCGTCGAACATGAGAGCCGGTTTCACATCGACATCGAGACGGACGACATCCCCGCTGAAGTGGCGCGGCTGGAAGCGCTTGGAGCCCAAGTGGTGGAGCGCCTGGAACGCTGGGTCGTGATGCAGGCTCCCACAGGGCAGAGATTCTGCGTCGTGCGGGTGCAGCGTCCTGGATTTCCCAAGAACGCCACGCGCTGGGAATGAGGCAAAGTGCCGAAGTTCCTTGATGGGATGGACTGATGCGAGCAGGATCGGAGGAGTTCTCGTTCCACTTCATCAGGCGGCATACCCACTATTGAGGCGACCCATGGGAGCTCTTCTTCAAGGAGTTCATCCGGTTCTGGCGGCGAGCGATGTGTCGGTCTCCGTTTACGGATGGTGAAGAGATGTGCCGATCCCTCACTCCCCCACGTCGCGCACAAGCCATTTCTGCTGATAGAGGTCGTGCCGGCGGTCCTTGAGGTTCTGCACGGTGCCTTCGTTTCTTGCGCGGGCGAGGTCTTCCAGGCGCAGGTCGGCCCACAGCACCATTTCGGTGTTGGGCGTGGAGTCGGCGGCGATGCCGTCGCGGGCGAACGGGAAATCGCAGGGCGTGAGGATGCAGCTCTGCGCATACTGGATGTCGAAGTTGTTGACGCCGGGGAGGTTGCCGACGTTGCCCGACATCACGACGTAGCACTGGTTCTCGACCGCGCGCGCCTGGCTGCAGTAGCGCACGCGCAGGTAGCTCGCGCGCTCGTCGGTGCAGAACGGCACGAACAGGATCAGCGCGCCCTGATCGGTCAGGTGGCGCGCGAGTTCGGGGAACTCGGAGTCGTAGCAGATCAGCACGCCGATCGGACCGCAGTCGGTCTGGATCGCGGCGGCGCGACTGCCGCCCTTGATGCCCCACCACGTGCGTTCGTTCGGGGTCGGGTGGATCTTCTGCTGCAGGTGCACCGAGCCGTCGCGCAGGCATACGTAGCAGACGTTGCGCATGATGCCGTCGACGAGGGTCGGGTGTGATCCGCCGATGATGTTGACGTTGTAGCGCACCGCGAGCGTGCTGAACATCGCGCGCACGCGATCGGTGTATTCGGTGATGCGCCGGATCGACTCGACCGACGGCAGGCGTTCGTTCTCGATCGACAGCAGTTGCAGCGTGACCATTTCCGGAAACACGACGAAGTCCGACTCGTAGTTCGCGGCGATGTCGACGAAGTATTCGATCTGGGTGGCGAATTCCTCGAACGAGTTGATTCGGCGCTGCTGGTACTGGATCGTCGCCACGCGTACGCGATCGGGCAGGCCGGCGGCGTGTTTCGGGGTCGGCGTCATCGGCTGGTCGTGGCGCGCGGGGTTGCGCCAGACGAGGTGCGCGGCATAGCCGAGTGATTCGCGGTCGCTCGGCACGTAGCGCGGCAACAAGCCGATCAGTTCGAATCCGTTGCGCAACTGGAAACTCAACGTGCCGTCACGCTGGCGGCCTTCGCGCACCGCATCGATGTAGGCCTCGACCGTGCCGTAGTTCTTGATGCGCTTCTTGAGGCCGGGCATGCGCCCGCCAAAGACGATGCCGCGCAAGCCGAATTTCTGGCAGACCTTCTTGCGCGCCGCGTACAGGCGCCGGCCGATGCGCAGGCCGCGGAACTCGGGATCCACGCAGATTTCCATTCCGTACAGCCAGTCGCCATTCGGGTCATGGCGCGAGCCAAAGCCGCCGCCCGTGATCTCGCTCCAGCTGTGCTCGGCCATGGCGGCCTCTTCGCTGATGCGGAACGTCGCGCAGAAACCGACCACCTGGCCTTCGACCTCGGCAACGAACTGGCCTTCCGGAAAGTGCGCCTGCTGGCCACGCAGCATGTCGGCCGAATGCCCCCACTCCTCGCCGTAGATGCGCGCGGTCAGCGCGAACAGTGCGTCGATGTCGGTGGCGCGCGCGTTGCGTACCACGAGCGTGGCTTTGCTGTCTCGGGTCATGCAGGGGAACTCGTGTTGCGGCGGGAATGACGCGCGCCAGTATCCCAAAAGTCGCATGAACCCGGATCAGGAGGCGGTTTTCGGCGATGGACCAGGCAGGCACGGGCCGCAGTTCCACGACACCGTGTTGACGGGAAACAACGGAACCCGGAGTCGCTGGGTGAGGCCAAAGCGCACGCCGACATCCTTCCGGATTTCCGCGGCGCGCCGATCGGCGATGGGCCAAACGCTCTTGTAAACACGAATTGTTCTCATTACGATGAGCACCCCTTCCGACGACAAGCACCCTCTCCAATGCCGCTTCCGACCCGCCTGACCCTCGCGATTGCCAGCGCACTGGCACTGACCGCGCTCACGACGGACACCGCTCGCGGCGAGGCGGCGATCGATGTGCCGGATGCGGAGAATCCGACCCAGCTCGATCGCACGGTGGTGCTCGGCAGCGCAGAGAAAGCGCAGGAGACCGCGGGATCGGCGCAGTTCCTCGATGCGCAGGCGCTGGCCGAATTCGACTACACGGATGCCCAGCGCGCACTGCGTCAGGTGACCGGCGTCTACGTGATCGACGAGGAAGGTTACGGCCTGCGTCCGAACATCGGCATCCGCGGCTCGGGCACGGATCGCAACAGCCGCATCACGGTGATGGAGGATGGCGTGCTGATTGCGCCGGCGGCCTATGCCGCGCCGGCCGCATACTATTTTCCGACCATGCAGCGGATCAACGCGATCGAGGTGCGCAAGGGCTCGGCGTCGATCCGTTCGGGTCCCCGCACGACCGGCGGGGTGATCAATTTCGTCAGTACGCCGGTGCCCGGCGTGCCGCTTGCGGGTCAGGCCGAGTTGCTCGTGGGCCAGGACAGCACCGTGCTCGGTCATGCCTGGATCGGTGGCAGCGGCGCCTCGGGATTCGGATACCTCGTCGAGACCGTGCAGCAGGCCACCGACGGCTTCAAGAATCTCGATGGCGGCGGCGATACCGGCTACGACCTGCAGGACACCCGGATCAAGCTCGCCTGGGAACAGCGCGACCCGAGTGCGCGGTACCAGCGCGTCGAGCTGAAGATCGGACGCACCGACCAGGACTCCGACGAAACCTATCTCGGACTGAGCGATGCCGATTTCCGCGCCGATCCGCAGCGCCGCTATGCCGCCAGCCAGCTCGACAACATCACCACCCAGCACGAACAGCTCGAACTGCGCCACGTCATCGCATTCAATGACGCGATCGACCTGAGCACGACCGCGTACCGGCACGAGTTCACGCGCGCCTGGTACAAGCTCGATTCGCTGACCGGTGGCTCGCTGGCCAATGTGCTCGCCAGTCCGGAGCAGTTCGCGAACCAGTTCGCATGGCTGACCGGTGCGACCTCGCCGGACAACGCGCTGATCGTGCGCAACAACAATCGCGCCTACGAGCAGCGCGGCGTGCAGAGCGTGCTCGGCTGGTCGATCGCGGGCGAGCGCGTGCAGCACCAGCTCGAGTTCGGCCTGCGCCGGCACACCGACGAGGAGGACCGCTTCCAGCAGGACGACCGATTCCGCATGCAGGACGGCCTCATGATCCGGACCACGGCCGGGGCACCGGGCAGCCAGGAAAATCGCGTCGTTTCGGCCGAAGCGACCGCGTTCTATGTGCAGGACGAGATTCGCTTCGGCGACTTCATCCTGACCCCCGGTGTGCGTCACGAGCGCATCGATCTGGAACGCGTGGACTATGCGCTGACCGATCCGACCCGCGGCAACGGCCCGATCCGCGTGATCAACGATCGCGTGAGCGAAACGATCCCGGGCGTCGGCCTGACCTGGCAGCTGGCCAGCGACTGGGCGCTGTTCGCCAGCGTGCACAAGGGCTTCAACCCGCCGGCGCCCGGCACGACCGCGAAGTCGGAAGAGAGCGTCAATACCGAGATCGGTGCGCGCTTCGCACGCGGCGCACTGTCGGCCGAAGTGGTCGGATTCCATAACGCGTATGACAACCTGGTCGGCACCTGCACCGCATCGACCGGCGGCGGCTGCACGATCGGCGACCAGTTCGACGGCGGCGAGGCGCGCGTGCAAGGTGTCGAGGCACGCGTCGAGTACACGCTCAATGCCGGTGCTGCGGTCGAGTTCCCGCTTCAGGCCAACTACACGCTGACCGATGCGGAGTTCCGCAGTTCGTTCGCGTCGGGTTTCGGCGAGTGGGGGAACGTGGTCACCGGCGATGCGCTCCCCTACCTGCCCGAGCACCTGTTCCATGCCGGGATCGGCGCGCGCAGCGAACGCTGGCGCGTGAATCTGGCGACCGCCTACATCGACGAAATGCGCACGCGCGCCGGCCAGGGTGCCGTCGCGGCCGCGCAGCGCACCGACAGCGCCTGGGTATGGGATCTGTCGGCCGGCTGGAACCTGAGCAGCGGTTTCGAGCTGTTCGGCCGCGTCGAGAACCTCGGCGACAAGGAGTACATCGTCTCGCGTCGCCCCTCCGGTGCGCGCCCGGGTCTGCCGCGCACGGCACTGGTCGGGTTCCGCTACACGTTCTAGTCGACGCGACTCGCATCCGCCGCTTTCCGCACGTCCGAACTCACGCGGTCAACAGCGCAGGATTCGTGACCACGGCGCGAGCCTGCGCCGTGGTCACGCGTGGTCCACGCTGCTCGGCAGCGTTGCGCGCGCTACCCTTAGACGATGCGCGACGACACCCCTCGATCCACCTCGCACCGCCTGATCTGGATCAAGGCCGTGCATACGCTGGTCTGGGCGCTGTTCGCGGCATGCATCTTCGCGATTCCGGTGTTTTCGTGGCGCGGCGCGCACGCTGCCGCCGCGTGGTTGTCGGCGATCGTGTTCGTCGAGGTTTGCGTGCTCGCGCTCAATGCGTGGAGCTGCCCGCTGACCGCCATCGCGGCGCGCTACACGCAGGATCGGCGGCCGAATTTCGACATCTACCTTCCGCAATGGTTGGCCCGTTACAACAAGCACATCTTCGGCCCGCTGTACGTGGCCGGTGTGCTGTTCGCGCTTGCGCGCTGGGTCCAGGCATCGAACTGAGCCCACGTCGCGCGAATCGGCGTCCGGCCGCGGATCAGACGACGCGGTAGTTGTCGGTCTCCTGATAGCGCTTGGCGTACCAGGCGAACGCGAGCGCGGCGAGGAACGCGAACCCGGCGAAGAAGAACATCAGGAACGCGGGCTCGCTGAGGCCGCTGTCGGCGATGCCGGCGATCACGGTGTCGTTGCGGATCGCCGCGTTGGTCAGCAGCACCCAGAGGTTGCCGAACGTCACCGAGAGCAGCCAGAAACTCATGATCGTGCCCTTCATCGGCGCGGGCGCCTGGCTGTAGGCGAACTCGAGCCCGGTCGCGGAAACCAGCACTTCGCCGAACGTGAGCAAGGCGTACGGCAGGATCTGCCAGGCGATCGAGGTCGCGCTGCCGCCATCGATGCTGAGCTGGATCACGCCCGCGGCAATCCAGGCCAGGCCCGAGAAGGCGATGCCATAGCCCATGCGCTTGAGTGCGGTCGGCTCGAAGCCGAGCCGGCGCAGGAACGGATACAACACGAGGTTGTTGAACGGGATCAGCAGCATCACGAGCAGCGGATTGAGCGCCTGCATCTGCGCCGGTTCGCGCACGAGCCAGCTCGGCCACCACCACGAATCGTGCGGGATCAGCATCGCATTGCCCTGCAGGATCCAGGTCGAGGCCTTCTGGTCGAACAGCGACCAGAACGGCGTGATCAATGCGAACACGATGAGGATGCGCAACACCGCACGAACGCCTTCGATCGCGACATCCGGATGGCGTCCGCGCGCACGTTCCAGTTGCAGCGACGTGCCGATGCCGCCGAACAACAGGATGAAACCCAGGGCCACACAGGCCGTGATCACGAAGCCCAGATGCTCTGGCCACCACGACGGCGCCATTGCCCAGAGCACGAGCATCGCGATCGCGACGACGAATCCGGCCACGGCGACCAGGGTCCCCGCGCCCGTGCCGGCGCCGAACAGCGCGGTGCGCGCGACGTTGACGAACGAATGCGGGTTGTGCGGCGCAGGCGCCACGTTCACGTACTTCTTGCGTCCAGCCCAGAAGATCAGCGTCGCAATCGCCATGAGGATGCCGGGAATGCCGAAGGCCCAGGCCGGACCCCAGGCGGCGAGGATGCGCGGCATCAGCAGCGAGGCGAAGAACGAGCCGAAATTGATCGTCCAGTAGAACGCGTCGTAGACGACCTTGGCCTTGGCCTTGTTGGTCTGGTCGAACTGGTCGCCGACAAAGGCCGAAACCAGCGGCTTGATTCCGCCCGAGCCGAGCGCGATCAGGAACAGGCCGGTATAGAACCCCGTGCGATTGTCCTCGAAGAACGCGAGGCACGCGTGACCGATGCAGTAGACGATCGAAAGCCACAGCACCGTGTGGTACTTGCCGAAGAAGCGGTCCGACAGCCAGCCGCCGAGCAGCGGAAAGAAGTAGACGCCGATGACGAAGGTGTGGAACACGTCCTTGGCGATGCCGGCGCGCTCGGCGATCGGCGCATAAAGCAGCAGGGTCGTGATCAGGAACGGCGTGAGGATGTTGCGCATGCCGTAGAAGCTGAAGCGCTCGCAGGCCTCGTTGCCGATGATGTAGGGGATCTGGCGCGGCATGCGCGCGTCGTCGATCCGGGCCTGGGGGGGCGTGCTCTGGGCCGTCATGGGGGTTTGCGGTCGCGTGGGGGTTGCGCGCTACTATGCACGCCGCGGCGCACGGCGGGAATCCTGCTGCAGCGGCCCGCATCACATCGCCGACGGACCGGCATCGTCTGGGGAGTCGTTCATGAGCAGCAGCGCAATACCGCAACTCACCGTACGCGCGGTCATCCTCGCCATCGTGCTGGTGGTGATCCTGGCGGCGGCCAACACCTATCTGGGCCTGTTCGCGGGCATGACGATCGCCTCGGCGATCCCGGCAGCGGTGGTCTCGATGGGCGTCCTGCGCCTGTTCGGCGGCGGCACGATCCTCGAAAACAACATCGTGCAGACCGGCGCCTCGGCGGGCTCGTCGATCGCCGCGGGCGTGATCTTCACGATCCCGGCCTTGGTCATCCTCGGCTACTGGGATACGTTCCAGTACTGGTGGGTATTCGCGATCGCCGGCCTCGGCGGCCTGCTCGGCGTGATCTTCTCGGTGCCGCTGCGGCGCTCGCTGATCGTCGACCAGGGACTCGCGTTCCCCGAGGGCAAGGCTGCGGCCGAAGTGCTCAAGACTGGCGAAAATCCCGGCCAGGGACTGAAGACCCTCGGCGTCGCCGCACTGTTCGGCGGATTCGCCAAGCTCGGTGCAGAAAGCGGTTTGCGCCTGTTTCCCGATGCGGCGGCGAGCGCGGCATACGTCGGCAAGGGCATCGCCTATTTCGGCACCAATCTCTCACCGGCGCTGCTCGGAGTCGGCTACATCGTAGGACTCAACATCGGCATCGTCGTGCTGCTCGGCAGCATCATCGGCTGGAACATCGCGATCCCGATCTACAGCACGTTCTTTCTCGAGAACGACCCGGTACTTTCCGCACGCGTTGCCGGCGCGAGCGCCGAAGCCGCGGCAGGGATGATCTGGTCGGCGCAGATCCGCTATCTGGGCGTCGGTGCGATGCTGATCGGCGGCATCTGGACCCTGATCTCGCTGCGCAATTCGCTTTTCTCCGGGATCAAGAGCGGTTTCGCGGCGACCCGCGCGGGTTCGACCACGGTCATCGCCCACACCGAGCGCGACATCCCGATGAAATTCATCGCGATCGGTCTTGTCGTGTTCACCCTGCCGCTGCTCGCGCTGTACCAGAGCATCGTCGGCCTGTGGTACGCCAGCATCCCGATGACGATCATCATGGTCGTCGCCGGCTTCCTGTTCGTTTCGGTGTCGGCCTACATGGCCGGCCTGGTCGGCTCGTCGAACAATCCGGTCTCGGGCATCACGATCTCGACGATCCTGTTCGCCGCGCTCGTGCTCGTCGCGCTGCTCGGCCGTGACGCCGAGATCGGCCCGGTCGCAGCGATCATGATCGGCGCGGTCGTGTGTTGCGCGGCCTGCATCGGCGGCGACAACCTGCAGGATCTCAAGGCCGGCTACATCGTCGGCGCGACCCCGTGGAAGCAGCAGCTCATGCTCGCGATCGGCGCGGTGTCCTCGGCATTCGTCATGGCCCCCGTGCTCAACCTGCTGATGACCGCCTACGGCATCGGCGAACGCACCGCGGAACATCCGAATGCACTGCTCGCGCCGCAGGCCAACCTCATGGCGTCGGTCGCCAAGGGCATCTTCGGTGGACAGCTGCCGTGGACGACAATCGGCATCGGCGCGGCGATCGGCGCGGTCATCATCCTCGTCGATTCGTGGCTCAAGGCCAGCGGCAAGAAGTTCCGCATCCCCGTGCTCGCCTGCGCGATCGGCATCTACCTGCCGATCGAACTCATGGTGCCGATCTTCCTCGGCGGCCTGCTCTCCTACATCGTCGAGCGCCGGATGGGCGGTGCCAGGAACGAAGAAGAGCACAACCGCATCCACCGCAAAGGCATGCTGTTCGCTGCCGGCCTGATCACGGGTGAGGCGCTCATGGGCATCTTCATTGCCATCCCGATCGTCACCACCGGCAGCGGCGACGTGCTTGCGCTTCCCGCCGGCCTGCATTTCGGTGGCTGGCTCGGTCTGCTCCTGCTCGCGTTCATCGCCTGGCTGCTGTACCGGTATGCGATCCGGCGCGACGAGCCAACCGCGACGTAACGGGACCAGGAAACTTGAGCGCGCCTGTGCTTTGTCCCTTCGCAAGAGGAGCAGCCGAGCAAGCTCGGCTCTACGAAGACAACGGCGCAGGTGCGCGGCGGCGTTGTCTATCGCAACACCCCCGTAGAGCGGAGCTTGCTCCGCTGCCTTTCGCTTCTTGCAGGAGAGCAGCCGAGCAAGCTCGGCTCTACGAAGACAACAGCGCAGGTGCGCGGCGTTGTCTATCGCGACACCCCCGTAGAGCGGAGCTTGCTCCGCTGCCTTTCGCTTCTTGCAGGAGAGCAGCCGAGCAAGCTCGGCTCTACGTGGGTCATCCTGCGGCTAGCCGGTGTTCTGGATTCCGGCAGAAATTCCGTTGATCGTCGCGATGAGGCCGTGCAGGAGGTCGTCGTCCTCGCGGCCGGCGGCGCGCCAGCGGGTCAGCAGGTCGACCTGTAGCAGGCTGATCGGATCGACGTAGGGATTGCGCAGGCGGATCGACTGGCGCAGGCGCAGGTCGCCGGCGAGCAGTTCGTCCTCGCCCTTGAGATCGAGGATCGCCGCGCGCGTGCGCTCGAACTCGGCGGCGATGTCGTCGCGGAACGGTTCGTGCAGCGGACCGGCCAGCTGCGAATAGCGCTCGAAAATCGCGAGATCGGACTTCGCCAGGACCATGCCGACGTCGTCGACGAGCTGGGCGAAGAACGGCCAGTCGCGCGTCATCTCCGCGAGCGGTTCGCGCCCCCAGGTCGCGATCGCTTGGGCGAGGCCGCTGCCAACGCCGTACCAGCCGGTCAACCCGGCACGGTTCTGCGACCAGGCGAACACCCATGGAATCGCGCGCAGGCGGTCGATGCCGCCGCTGCCACCGCGCTGCGAGGGGCGCGAGCCGATGCGCATGCGCTCGATCACGTCGATCGGCGTGGCGGCGCGGAAATAGTCCGCGAAATCCACATTCTCGTGGACGAGGGCACGGTAGGCGCGGCGCGATTCGCTGGCCACCAGCGTGGCGATTTCGCGCCATGTCGCCTCGCGCGGCTCGGCAGGACGCGGACGCAGGGTCGCGCGCAGCACCGCTCCGGTCATCTGTTCCAGATTGCGCAGCGCGAGTGCACGGATGCCGTACTTGCGATGGATGACCTCGCCCTGTTCAGTAAGTCGCAAGGTGCCATCGACCGATCCGCGCGGCGATGCGATCACCGCGCGCTCGGTCTTGCCGCCGCCGCGACTGGCCGAGCCACCGCGTCCATGGAAGAACACGATGCGGATCGATGATTCGCGCGCGAGTCGGGTCAACGCAATCTGGGTCTGCTGCAGGGCCCAGCGCGAGGCGACGATGCCGCCATCCTTGGCGCTGTCGGAATAGCCGAGCATGACGATCTGGCGATCGCCGCGCGCATCCAGATGGCGCCGGTACAGCGGATCGGCAAACAGCGCGCGCACGACGTCTTCGGCAGCATCCAGATCGGCCACCGTTTCGAACAGCGGCGCGACATCCAGCGGCACGTCACCTTCGGCGTCGACACATCCGGCGATGCGCGCGAGTGCGAGCACCGCCAGCGCATCGGCGGCACTGCGACTCATGCTGACGATGTAGGGACCGAATGCCCGCGCGCCGTAGCGCGGTCGCAGCTCGGCCACGGTGCGGAACACGGCCAGCGTTTTCCGCGCGGTTTCGTCGCTGCTCGCGGCGATGCCCCGCGGATTGCCGATCAGGGCGACGAGTCGGGCGATCCGATCGGGCACCTCGCGGGCGGTCCAGTCCGGATCGTTGAGCAGCGCGGCAAGTGCAGCATCGTGGATCGCCGAATCCTGGCGCAGGTCAAGCGTGGCTAGATGGAATCCGAACGTCTCGATCCGTCGCAGCAGACGACGCACGGCGAACCAGCCGGCATGCAGGCCACGGTTCGCACGCAGGCTTTCGGCGATCACGCGGATATCGGCGTGGAACGTCGCGGCATCGGCATAGCCGCCTTCGCGTCCGCGTTCGGTTTCGGCGAGGCGCTCGGCGATCATCTGCAGCAGTTGCCGGTACGGCATGTCCTGCTGACGCGCGCGCAGTTTCGCTGCGGCCTTGGGCAACAGTGCGCGATACACGTCGATGCGCGCGAGCACGTCGGCCGAACAGCTCACGCGCGAGACGGTCTGGCTGAGCAGGCTGGCCAGGGTCACCACCTCGCGCCGATACAGGGCGACGACCTGGGCGCGCTGGGTGGCGAGCGTGGCCGCGATCGTTTCCGCGCCGACGTTCGGGTTGCCATCCATGTCGCCGCCGACCCAGGTGCCGAATCCAAGCACGCCGGGCAGATCGAGGTCGGCGCCGACCTCGGCCAGGGCGTCGGCGAATACCTCGTAGAACACCGGCACGACGCGATACAGCACGTCGGTCAGATAGAAGCCGACATGTTCCAGCTCATCGGAGACCGTGGGTTTTTCGAGCGCCAGTTCGGCGGTCTGCCAGGCCGCCGTGAGCGCCAGGCGCATGCGTTCCAGATCGATGCGCCGCTCCAGCGGCGTGCGGCTGCGATCGATGTCGGCGACCAGGGCGCGGACGAGTTCGTGTTCCTTTTCGAGCAGCGCTCGGCGCACGGCCTCGGTCGGATGCGCGGTGAACACGGGCTCGATCCGCAGGCGCGCGAGCGTCGCACCGAGTTCGTCCGCGCTCACGCCCTTGTCGCGCAACGCATGCAGGACCGCATGCAGGCTGCCGGGCTGCGCATCCGCGCCGGCCATCTCGTAGGCACGTCGACGGCGGATGCGATGCACGCGCTCGGCGACATTGACCGCCTGGAAGTAGGTCGAGAACGCGCGCACGAGCGCACTGGCATGGGCGACATCGGCACCCGCCAGTTCGCTTTCGAGTTCGTCGGTGGATGCACCCGATTCGCGGCGGCGGATGGCGGCGACGCGAACACGCTCGACCTCATCGAAGAACGCGTCGCCCTCCTGCTCGGCGATGATCTCGCCGACCAGCGAACCGACCCGGTTGACGTCATCGCGCAGGAGCTGGTCGGTCTCGGGGAGATCGATCAGGCGCAGGCTGTCGGCAGCGGGACGGGCGGGGTCGGTCATCGCCCAAGCCTAGCGTGTTGCGCTGCGCCATCAAAGCGCGTGTTGGTTGCGACCGAAATCATCGGCCCTGAAGGCTGAGGTTTCCCCACAAAGAGTGCTTGAATAACAGACAGTTGCTGATTACTGTCGACCAAAACGACGCGCATGACGCAGTTTTTTCCTCGCGAACGCCAATCCGTGAGGAGA
>Ga0307505_10002359_pt1 | contig 13299 bp, 17 predicted proteins | sample 23_S_MG_FD_202183 | JGI IMG/M metagenome (GOLD analysis project Ga0307505, IMG submission 202183) | Soil microbial communities from Populus trichocarpa stands in riparian zone in the Pacific Northwest, United States - 23_S | ecosystem: Environmental > Terrestrial > Soil > Riparian zone > Trees...
TGCACGCTTGCGCCGGCTGCAAAACAGGCCGCGTGGGACGCGCTTTAAGCGCACAACCCAAACCAAAACTTTTCCGCGCGAAGCTTAAAGCGCGTCCCGCTCTCCCACCCGCATCCGCAGGCGCCGCGCGCTGGGCGGCCGTCAGCGCGCCACCGCGTAGCGCCGGCTTCCAGCCGGCAATCCCTTTCCACGCACGCGGAGGTCAACGGAAAGGTCGCATGCCGGCTGGAAGCCGGCGCTACGAGGTGGCGTTACGCGGGTGGCGCTCCGTTACAGCCGCACGCTGATCGCCAGCGCGCCGAAATCCTGGCGCGTGGGCTGCGTCGAGAATTCCTCGGTGCGCCACACATAGGTGTAGGCGAGGCGCCAATCGCCGGCGCTGACGGAAAAGCCGGTCTGGAAATCGCCCACCCAGGTGTTGCGATCGACAGAGGCGCTGTCCTCCCAAGTATTGCCGTCGAGGAAAAGATTGCGCGCGACGGCGCGTCCTTGCACGCCCGCGAAGATCGACCACGAAAGCCGCCCGCCGCTGAAATGCTCCACCCCCGACAGCGAAGGGCGCACGCGCGGCGGGCCGTAATCATTGTCGATGCGCCAGCCCAGGCGCGCGATGGCGCCGAGCCGCGCCTCGGTGCGCATCGTGCCCAATGTCGCGCCCACGCTTGGCGTCAGATCGAATTCAAGCCCGCCCGGCACGTCGATGAACGCGCGCACCGCGCGCCAGCGCCGATCCATGGAGACCGCGAACGCGAATTCATTCTCCAGCTGGCTGTCCCAGCCTTGAGGGTCTGGCGCGCCCAGCCATTCGTGGATGCCGCGCTGCGATTCCTCGCCCTGCGCCCAGGGGCCGGTCACGCCAAACTCGAACTCGTATGTATCCATGTAGCGGGGGCTGCGCCCGTCGCTGCGATCCTCTTCCACGCCGAGCATGATCTGCATGTAAAGCCAGCCCGCATACGGGTGCTGATCGGCCGGGGCGGGATTGGCGCTGATGTCTTCTGGCGTGAAGATCGATTGGCCGATCGCCATGCCCCAGAAATTGGGCGAAGAGCCCGAGATCGCGCGCGTGAATTCGCCCGCGCCGCGCAGCCAATCGGGCACGCCCTCCGCAGGGGAGACGTAAGCCAGCTTGATGCCGGAGGTGTAATTGCGGTCCGCGCCGGAAGAGAGGCTGTCGTTTTCGACAGCCAGCGAAAATACGCCCTTGGCTTCGGGCGCGCGCTCGTTGGTGTGCTCCTGCGCCCAGGCGGCGCCGGGCAGTGCGGCAAGCAGCGCCGCACTTGTCCACAGGCCGAGGCGCGGTTGAATCAGGCGATGATGTCGGGCGTCAGCCGATCTTCGATCCATTGGATCTGGTCCCTCAGAACAAGCTTGCGTTTCTTGAGCCGCGCAAGTTGCAGCGCGTCCCCGCCGCTTTGTTCCTGGAGCGCGAATATGGCGGAGTCGAGGGCCCTGTGCTCTTCGCGCAGTTCCATCAGCCGCGACTTGAGCGCGCGCTTTTCAGGCGTGTCGGCGATATCGAACTCCGCCTCGTCGTCCGAATCCATAACGCTAAAAATCCGAGCCCCGAATGTGGTGCGAGCTAAGCCATGCTGGGCGGCGCCTGTAAAGCCGCCGCTTTTGGCGGCGCGGCGCCTGTGAAACCTTTGCTTCACCATAAGATTAAAAATTTTAAGAGATGTAAGGAGACAACAGCGCGCTTCGGCGCCATTCTATCCGGGCCCAACCCAAAGGAGGCGCCCATATGGCTATCGAGCAGCGTATTCGCGAACTCGACGCCCGGCATCGGGATTTGGATGTCATCATTGAAAACGAGGCCAAAAGGCCCGCCGCTGACATGATGCGGCTTTCGGCCATGAAGCGCCAGAAACTCAAAATCAAAGAAGAAATCGCTGAGCTGCGACAGAAACTGCCGCATCATTAGCTAAGCGCGCGCCCGCGCCGCTTTGCGCGCGATCAGCGCCACAAAACTGGCCGCCGCGATCGGCCGGGCCGTCATTGAGGGCGTGGCCTAGGTTACGCGCCATCTTCCTTTTTTTTGGCGCGCTTGCGCGGCGCCGGCGCGCCAAGAAAGCGCGCCGCGGCGGCCTCGGTGATCGCGATGAAGCGTGGGTGGGCGCGGATCGCGTCGAAATCCGTGTCGGTCGCGGCCCAGCGCACCAATTCGTGGGAGGCGCGCCGCATCGCTTGCTCCAGGCAATCGAGCGCGATGTCGGTCTCGCCCAGATCGACGAAATTGCATGCGAGATTGTAGAGCATGGTGGTGTTTTCGGGGTCGAGCAGCATGGCGCGTTCGGCCCAGTCGCGCGCGCGTTCCACCTCGCCCAGCGTGATCAGCATGGTGGCGCCATTGGCCAGCACCATGCCGTCATCGTTGAAACCGGCGACGATTTTTTCGATGCCTTCCATCGCGCGTAGCGCGACGGCGCGCGCTTCCGCCTTTTCACCCAGGTTCAGCAGACATTGCACCTGCAGCGCCGAAGCGAAGTCGTTGCCAAGCTGCGAGGCCTTGGCGTAATGGTGCACGGCTTCACGATAGCGGTGCATCATCTGGTAGGTGCGCCCGGCGACGCGGTGGGCCTGCGTCGAATCCGGATCGAGCTGAAGCGCGCGATTATGCGCGGCGATGGCGTTCTCGAAATCCCCCGAAAGCGCGTGGCGCACAGCGAGCGCGGCGTGGCCGTCCGCCAGTTTAGGATCGAGTTCAACCGCGCGCTCGGCGGCCAGGCGCGCCTCGTCATCGTCGGCGCTTTCCTGCAAGCGCAGCAGCGACAGCGCCAGCAGCGCCCAGGCGGCGGCGTAATTTTCCTCGATCTCAACCGCGCGCCGGCAGATGCGCGCCACCAATTCCAGATGCCGGCGCGAGGGGCTCCACATATAATGGCGCGCCATCAGGTAGAGTTTGTAGGCGGCGGGATCGATGCTGGAGCGATGTTCAAGCGCCTCGCGTTCATTGGGCAGCAATTTCAGCTTCAGCGCCGCCACGATGGCTTCGGAGATTTCCGTCTGCAGCGCGAAGATGTCGTTGAGGTCGCGGTCGTAGCGCTCGGCCCAGATGTGGTTGTCGGCCTTGCCGTCGATCAGCTGGGCGGAAATGCGCACCCGGTTGCCCGCCCGCCGCACGCTGCCTTCGAGCACGTAATTCACGCCCAATTGGCGCGCCGCCTTGCCCACCTCAACCGCCTTGCCCTTGAAGGTGAACGCGGTGCTGCGCGACACCACCGCCAGCGCCGAGATGCGCGAGAGGTCGGTGATGATGTCTTCGGTGACGCCGTCGGAGAAATATTCCTGTTCCGGGTCGCCGCTCATGTTGGAGAACGGCAGCACGCAGATCGAGACGCGGTCGCTCGGCGCGGATGCGGCCTCCACGTCCGCGCCGCCAAAGCGCGCGGCGAACACATGCACCGGGCGTTCGGAGTTTTTCATCGCGTGCTCGCCCATATCGTCGAACGCCACGGCCACCTTGCCGGCGATCTGCTCACGCACCGTGCGCGAAAGCGCCAAGCCCCCAGGCGGCGCCAGCGCCTGCAGGCGCGCCGCAACATTGACGCCTTCGCCGAAGATGTCGTCATCCTGAATGATGACATCGCCGAGATTGACGCCGATGCGGTAGCGCAGGCGGTGTGCATCGGGCAGGTCGGCATCCACCTTGGCCATGGCCGTCTGGATGTCGATGGCGCATTGCACGGCGGCGACGACGCTGGCGAATTCCACCAGCGCCCCATCGCCCATCAGCTTGACGATGCGCCCGCTATACGCGCTCACACTTGGTTCGACGATGCTGGTCAATACGCTGCGCACGCGCGCCAGCGCGCCAGCCTCGTCGCGCTCCATCAGCTGGCCGTAGCCAACGATGTCCGCCGACAAGATGGCCGCGAGTTTCCGCTGCAAAGACTTCCCCCAAGGACAGCGCCTTCCGGCACCGTAATGAAACGAAAGCGGCGCGGCTAGTTATCGTCTGGATCAGCCCTCGTCGCGCTCGGCGTATGTCTCGGCCGGCACGGTCTCTTGCGCGCTCTTCAGGGTCTTGGCTTCGGCCTTCGCCGCACGCGCATCGGCGCGGGCCTTGGCGACGGCCGCATCCTGCACCACGGCGTCCAGCTCGATCTGCGTGCACAGGCCCAGCGACACCGGATCCACCGGCTTGATGTTGTTCGAGTTCCAGTGGGCGCGATTGCGCACTTGCTCGATCGTCGCCTTGGTGGTGCCGATCAGCTTCACGACCTTGGAATCCGGCACCTCGGCGTGATTCTTCAAAAACCAAGCGATCGCGTCCGGGCGATCCTGGCGGCGGGCGATCGGCGTGTAGCGGGCGCCGCGCTTCTTCACCACCGGCAGATCGATGCGCTTCTGCTCCAGCGGCTTCAGCTTATAGGTCTCGCTTGCCTCGCCGCGGGCGATCTCCTCGCGCGAGAGAAAGCCGCCGGCGATGGGGTCCACGCCGCGAATGCCCTTGGCCACATCCTCGTTGGCGATGCCTTGCACCTCAAGCGGGTGCAGCCCGCAGAACTCGGCGATCTGATTGAACGCGAGCGAGGTGTTCTCGATCAGCCACACGGCGGTGGCCTTCGGCATGAGGACATTGGCGGTCATGTGCTGGGCTCCAGATACGCAAACGCGCCCGGCGTCGTCGCCAGGCGCGGGGCCAGATGGAGCAACGGGCTGACGCATCCGGGCGCGGACGAGGTCAGTTGCGGGGGATATAGCCTTCGCGCCGCCGAAAGAAAAGCGCCAAAGACCGCCCAAAGCGCGGATTCGTGGCGCTCTTGGAACTGGCGAAGCCCGCAACGGGTTCTCGCCTGGAGGAGCGCGCATGTCTGAGTCAAAAACAAAGCCCGCGAAAGCCGCCAAAGCCGGCTTGAAGCCAGGTGATGGCGCGCCGCCGCCGCAACAGGGCGGCAAGCGTCCGGTCAAGGAGGAGGACGCATTCGGCGGCGCAGAGCGCACGCACAACGAAGATGTAAAATCACCCCACGCAAAACCATAGCGCCACCCGGTGGCCGGCTCACGCCACCAGCACCACCTTGCCCGCGTGCGCCCCGCCCTGCAGGCGCGCGTGCGCGGCCTCAGCGTCGGAAAGCGGAAACGTGCTGTCGATCACCGGCTTCACCTTGCCCGCTTCGATCCACGGCCAGACGTTTTCCTCAACCGCGCGCGCGATGCGCGCCTTCTCCGCATTGGAGCGTGAGCGCAGCGTCGAGCCTGTCAGCGTGAGGCGTTTCAGCATCATCCGCATCAAATTAAGTTCGGCGCGCGGCCCTTGCAGGAAGGCGATCATGACGCAGCGCCCGCCTTCGTTGAGCAGATTCAGATTCTTCTGCACGTAGGGCCCGCCCACCATGTCGAGCACCACGTCCGCGCCGCCGGACTCGCGCACGATCGCTTCGAAATCCTCGTTCCGATAATTGATCGCGCGATCCGCGCCGAGGCGTTCACACAGCGCCGTCTTCGCGCCATCGCCGGCGGTGGCGAGCACGCGCGCGCCGTGCGCCTTGGCCATCTGGATCGCGGTGGTGCCGATGCCGGAGGCGCCGCCATGCACCAGCAGCGTCTCGCCCGGCTTCAAGCCGGCGGCTTCGAACACATTGGCCCACACAGTGAACACGGTCTCCGGCAGCGCCGCCGCTTCGCTCAGCGTGAGCCCCTTCGGCGCGGGCAGAACCGATCCCTCATGCGCCAGCGCGTAAGTCGCGTAGCCGCCGCCGGGCAATAGCGCGCAAACCGCATCGCCCTCATGCCAACGCGCAACGCCGGCGCCAACCGCCTCGACCACCCCCGCCACCTCAAGCCCCAGCGTTTCCGGTGCGCCGGGCGGGGGCGGGTAGAGGCCCGCGCGCTGCATCAAGTCGGGCCGATTCACGCCCGCGGCGGCCACGCGGATCAGGATTTCGCCGGCGCTCGGCTCCGGCCGGGCCACCACGGCGAGGCTAAGCGGCTGGTCGGCGCCATGTATGATCTTGCGCATGAATGCTCCCACCCCGTCAGATCGCTTAAACCTGGGTGCGTATTAGGGTAGAATAAAGGGCCAAGGAGGTGACGCCATGCTCGAAGACGATCCGTTCGCCCCGCCGGCCAAGAAGCCGGTCTCGCTTGAGGCGCAATTGGAAACAGCCTCGGTCGATGAATTGGAGGCGCGGATCGTGACGCTGAAGCGCGAGATCGCGCTCTGCGAAGCCGCCATCGTCGCCAAACGCGCCCAGCGCGCGGCGGCGGATTCGGTGTTTGGCGGCGCGCGCCCGTGAGTAACCAAACGCCAAACCGCGGCCCCAGACTTGCGACCTACGGCGCAAGATGACCGATAAGACCCAAGCTTCCCCAATCAAGAGCAGTTTCGACGCCCAAAGCGCGATGGATTTCGCCCGTTCGGAATTGTTTGAGCGCACCTTCAAGGACGGCATGGGCCTCGTTGAAGAAACCGCCGCCTATCTCGACGGCCCCGGCCGCGCCGCCTCCAAGCGCCTCTCGCGCGCCGCGGCGCTGGCCTATGCCGGCGAAAGCATGCGCCTGACGACACGGCTGATGCAGGTGGCCTCGTGGCTGCTGGTGCAGCGCGCGATGCGCGATGGCGAAATCCAGATCGGCGAAGCCTCCAGCGAAAAATACCGCCTGATCTCACGCGATCCGCAGGCCGCGCCTGGCTTCGCGGCGGCGGACGATCTGCCGGAGGCGCTGAAAACCCTCATCATCCGCGGCGGCGCGATCTACGAACGCGTGAAGCGCTTGGATGAAACCATGTACGAAGGCGGCGCCGCGGAAACCACCAACGCGGTATCCGATCAGCTCGCGCTGCTGCAGGCGGCGTTTCAGCGCTAAGCGTCGCACCCCGGCTCAGCGCCAAGGCCGCGCCGGGACGCAGAAATCAAAAAGGCGCCGGATTGCTCCGGCGCCTTTAAACTTGTGCGGGAAGTGAAGGCTCAGCCTTCCTTCTTCTTCATGAAGCCGCCGAACTTGTCGTTGAAGCGCGAAACGCGGCCGCCGCGATCCATCATCTGCTGGTTGCCGCCGGTCCAGACCGGGTGCGATTTGGGATCGATATCGAGCGCCAAAGTCGCGCCTTCCGCGCCATAGGTCGAGCGGGTCTGGAACTTGGTTCCATCCGTCATGGTGACGGTGATCAAGTGATACTTGGGATGACCTTCGGCTTTCATGGCCTCAAATTCCTGAGCGCGCGGGGCGGAAAATTGGAAGCGGGGCTGATAGACGAAAGGGCGCGTCCGCGCAAGGAGGGATCATGCCGGCAGGGTATTCAGGCGCGCCCCTGGCCAAAAAGCTGGGGTTCAAGCCAGACGCGCCGCTCTGGGCCAAAGGCATGCCCGCCTCGGTGCGGGCTGAAATCGACGCGGAAACCGCGCCCCGCTATCTGGCCCGCCCGGCGAAGGCCCTGGCCGCCGCCCACATCTTCCACACCCGGGCCGCGAAGCTCGCCGCCGATCTTGAAGCCCTGCGCCCCAAGCTCGCGCCAGACGGCATGATCTGGGTCTCCTGGCCGAAGCGGGCCGCCAAGGTCGAAACCGACATCACCGAGGACGTCATCCGCAAGCTCGCCCTGCCCATGGGCTATGTGGATGTGAAGGTCTGCGCGGTGGATGAGGTCTGGTCCGGGCTGAAGCTCGTGATCCGCAAGGCGCTGCGCTAGCCAAGTTTTCGCCCCAATCTCGGGAACTGCCCGTCGCCTGCGCTGTTCACTCGGCAAGGGGAAGAGGGCTTGATCATGGCGTTCGGCGTTTCCGTTGCTCCCACAGCCGCAATACTTGGGCATGCGCCCGAACGGGTGGATTTCCGCCGCGGCGAACGCCTGATCGTGTTGATGGGGGCAAGCGCGTTCGGCGCGATGCTTGGGTTCGCGGCGGCGCTCGCCGGCGGGCGGGTGGAGCCTTGGGTGCTCGCGCTGATGGCGCTGCCGGTGCTGGGGTTCTCGGCGCATCTCACCATTCGCACATTGAGTGAAGCCTTCGCCGCGCGCGCCCATGGCTGCGCCAGCGCCTCCGTGCTGCATGTCGCCGCACTGATGGTGTGGCCGATGACGGCGCTGTTCGCGGCCGCCAATCCGGCGCTGTTTTGGATCGCCCCCGGCATCGCGTTATCGGCGCTTGTGCTGTTTGCTTCGTGCTGGGGCGGCGGCGCGCGCGCCGTGTACCGCGCCAGCGCTCAAGGCGCGCTCGTCGCCGCGATCGCCGCGCAACAAGGCGTCACGGTGCTGCTCGGCGCCTAAAGCCCAGCGCGCGCAAGCGCGCCGGCTTGGCGCGCGGCCAGCGCCTGCGGCGTAAAGCCATCGACGCTCTGCGCGAACATGGCGCCAAAGTTGAGTTCCGCGCGTAGATGCAGAAACGCCGCGCCAAGGCCGATGGCCGCGCGGTCCATGAACACGAATTCGCGCGGGATCAGCACGGGGCCCAGCGTCTTGAGCCGCTTGCGCACCTCCATGGCCTCACGCCGTCCATATTCCGCGGCCGGCACGTTATCGGCGATGGTGCGCACGCGCTCGTCGACCAGCGGGCCATAGATGAAGCGCGCCCACAGCGTCAGCGCTTCAATCAGCGGCGGGTTCAAATTTTTGAATCCCCACACCTCATAGGCATGCGCGATCTGATCCTGGTCATCGGCCTTCAAGCCGCGATAAAGCCCGACCACGCCTTCCAGAAAGCGCGCCGGGAAAACGCGCACACAGCCAAAATCCAAAAGCTGCAAGCCTTCGGCGCCTTCTGTGAGCGCGTAATTGCCCAGATGCGGATCGCCGTGGATCACGCCGTACTGCGTCATCGGCCCCCACCAGGCCTTGAACATCAGCTCGGCGATGCGGTTGCGCGTCTCCTGCGGCGCATCGAGCCAATGCATCAGGCCGCGCCCCTCAAGCCATGTCATGCTCAACAGGCGCCTGGTGGAGAGCGCCTCGATCGGTTCTGGAGTGTTGATGCGCGGGTCGTCGAGGATGTGCGCGAACAAGCGCATGTGCTTGAGCTCACGCGTGTAATCCAATTCCTCGCGCAGCCGTTCGCCCACTTCCTCGATTGCTTCGGTGGAATCGATCGACCCGTCCATCGTCTTGAACAGGCCCAGCAATGTCTTGAGCTGGCCGAGATCGGCTTCCACCGCGCTCGTCATGTCCGGATATTGCAGTTTGCAGGCGAGTTGGCGCCCATCCGGCGACACCGCGCGATGCACTTGGCCAAGCGACGCGGCGGCGGCGGCTTCGCGCTCGAACGATTGATATTTCGTCTCCCAGCCTTCGCCGAGCTCAGCCCGCATGCGCCGCTGCACGAAAGGCCAGCCCATCGCCGGAGCGTTCGCTTGCAGCTTGCGAAACTCCTCCGCGTAAGGCTGGGGCAGGAGGTCGGGAATGGTGGCCAGCAATTGCGCCACCTTCATCAGCGGGCCCTTGGAGCGGCCAAGCGCCTGGCGCAACGCGCGCGCAAGCGCGGCTTGATCGGCGCCCGTCGCGCGCGCGACCACGGCGCCGGAAATGTTCGCGCCCACGCTGGCCACACGGCCGATGCGCGCGGTGATGCGGTTGCGCTCTGGATCTTTGGGGTCGCTCATGCCTCCACCCTTTCCCGGATGAATGCGCAGCATTCAGTCCGGGACCCATAGGCGTCGCGGCTTGCATGTAGAGTGAAACGCGCGGTGCTCATTCTGAATGCTTTGAGTTTGTGGGTCCCGGGCTCGCCGCTGCGCGGCGCCCCGGGAATGGGTGTGGATGGTAAATCGCGCGTTCATCTAGCGCCTTAAAAAGCTTACGAATATCGCATTCGGCTGTGCCATTTTAACGCGACTTGAACCTCCCTTGGTTATGGTCCCGCCAACGAACAGCGTTTCCAACAGAGAAACGCGTCGAACTTGGTGGTGGTACATATGGGCAAGACGATCCTGATCGTCGATGACGATCCGGCGCAGCGCCGCCTGTTGCAGGCGGCGGTAGAGCGCAACGGCTTTCTGACACGCGCGGCTGAAAATGGCGTCCAGGCTGTCGAGGCCGTGGATAAGCACGCCGACATCGACGCGGTGATGCTCGATCTGGTCATGCCGGGCATGAGCGGCCAAGAAGCGCTGAAGGAAATCCGCCAGCGCCGCGCCGATCTGCCCTGCATTGTGCTGACCGCATCCGGCGGCATCGATACCGTGGTGCAGGCGATGCAATCGGGCGCGTCCGATTTCTTCGTGAAGCCGGCGAGCCCCGAGCGCATTCTCGTTTCAATCCGCAATGCGCTCGAAATGTCGAATTTGAAAACCGAAGTCGGCCGCATGAAGAAGCGCGCTTCGGGCCAGATGGGCTTTGACGATATGGTCGCCCACGCGCCGGTGATGGCGCCCGTGGTGCGCATGGGCAAGCGCGCGGCGGCCTCCAACATTCCGGTGCTGATCACCGGCGAAAGCGGCGTGGGCAAGGAATTGCTCGCACGCGCGATCCAAGGCGCGAGTGAGCGCGCGGGGCGCCCGTTCGTCACCGTCAATTGCGGCGCGATTCCGGAAAACCTGGTGGAGTCGATCCTGTTCGGCCACGCCAAGGGCAGCTTCACCGGCGCCACCGATAATCACGCCGGCAAATTCGTGGAGGCGAACGGCGGCACGCTGTTCCTCGACGAAGTGGGCGAATTGCCGCTTGATACGCAAGTGAAGCTGTTGCGCGTGCTGCAAGAGGGGGAGGTCGATCCCGTCGGCGGCAAGCGCCCGGTGAAGGTCGACGTGCGCATCGTTTCGGCCACCAACAAGGATTTGGCCAAGCTCGTCGCCGACAACAAATTCCGCGAAGATCTCTATTATCGTCTCAACGTCTTCCCCATCGAAGCGCCGCCGCTGCGCGACCGCAAGGAAGACATTCCCGCCCTGGTGCAACGCTTCATCGCCCGCTTCAACGCGGAAGAGGGCCGCAACGTGCGCGGCGCTTCGGAAGCGACGATGCAGATGCTGTATGATTTCGATTGGCCGGGCAACGTGCGCCAGCTTGAAAACAGCATCTTCCGCGCCGTGATCCTGTGCGAAGGCGATCTGTTGCAGCCGGAGGATTTCCCGCAAATCTCTGGGCTGAAGCCGCTGATCGCGGCGAACGACGCGCTGCCGGCGGGTTCGCCGGTCGCGGCCAACGATCATCACGCTACCGCGAGCGACGCCGCCGCCTTCAGCGCCGTCGTGCAAAGCGCGGTGTCTGACGCGCCCACGCCTGTGAGCGTGTTCGACAGCGAAGGCCATCTGCGCGCGCTTGAGCAGGTGGAGCGCGATCTGATCGAACTCGCGATCGATCATTATTCCGGGCATATGTCGGAAGTCGCCCGCCGCCTTGGCATCGGGCGCAGCACGCTCTATCGCAAGCTGCGTGAGTACGGCCTGGAAGAGAAAGCGGTGGCGGAGGGGTAAGCCCGATTCAGGATGAGGCCTGGACCGCCGGCGCCTCGCCGGCAGCGCCGTTAAAGCTTGCGCGGCCGCGCAGATTGAACCGGTGTGCCGGCGAGGGCGCCGGCGGTCCGTGGTTCAGCGTTCTATCCTGCGCCGTTGGCGGACGAGAAAGGCCAGTCCGCGGGCCGTTCGCACAGATGCGCCGCAACGGGATTATTTTCAATGTAAGCGACGGTCGCTTCGAATTGCGCCCCGGTTCGCATGAAGCGGTCGAAATATTCCCGCCGCCAGAGCGAGCCACGCCTCTGCGCACGCTTGTTGATCGCGTGCGCGCTGGTGGATTTCCATGTCTGCACAATTGCGGCGAGTGCTGTATCGTCCAGGTGTTCGATCAATACATGCACGTGCGTCGGCATCACACACCAAGCAGCGAGCGCGTAGCGTTCGCCGTCATCGTGCAATAGGCAATGCTCCACGATTGCAGCGTTCTCCGCGTGCATAAGCAAACGGCAGCCATACCCGCGATCCAGCATCGCATCCGCCCATTCGGCGCGATCGGAAGGGCGGCTTAGCGACGGTGGCGCAGCGCCCGGCAGCGAGTCGAACAATCCAAAGACGATGTGTTGAACCAGTCCGCGTTCATCGCAATGAGGCAGATAGCCGCGCGATCTCCAGCCTGCGTGCGCCATGGCGGCAAGCCTGGACCGCCGGCGCCCTCGCCGGCAAGCGACATTTCCTTTTGCGTTGCGCTTGAATGAGCGGGCGCGGCCGGCGGTCCAGGCTAATCCTTTTCGCGCTTCTTCCACCCGAGCGGCTTTTTCGTTTGCATGCCCTTGCGCTTCTTCCCGCGCGCCTTGGCGGCGATTTCCTTCAGCTTCACGGTTTGCAGCGTGGAAAGCGCCTCGTCCTTGCGGCCTTTGGAGAGGTCATGGAAGGCTGAGCCGAATTTCTCCAGCCGCTGATCCACCTCGGTAAGAAACTCGCTCTCCCAGGCCGAATAATCGACCAGCCCTTCGCCGGGCTTCACTTCGCCCGTTTCAGGATCGATGGCTTCCGGCGACGCGCCCTTGGCGGCGAGCTTGCGGATGATCCGCAGCGCCTTGCGCGTCTGCTTGGGATCAACGTCGCGGGGCATGGGCTGCGCAGCTTAAGCGCGCGCGCCCGCCAACGCAAAGGCGCGTTAAATCTCGCCCAGCGCGTGCAGGTAGAGGTCGCGCACTTGTTCTTGCTCTTCGCGCTCTTGCTTATCCTGTTTGCGCCAGCGCACCACCTGGCGCAGCACTTTGGTGTCGAAGCCCAGCGCCTTGGCTTCGGCGTAGGTTTCCTTCACGTCGTCGGCGATCGATTTCTTCTCTTCTTCCAGCTTCTCGATGCGCGAGACGAGCTGGCGCAGTTTTTCCTGCGTGGTTTGCGTCAGCGATTGCGCCGCGGTTACGTTTTCAGTCCCACCAAAATCGGCCATTGGCCTTGCCCCTCTCGTTCGGGAATCGAATCGTTGGGCGAGGTTAGCTCTGCGCCGAAACGCCCGCCATGGCGTTGACGCGCCGAATCGCGGCGAGCGCGAGATCGGGGCGCAATTGATGGGGCATGTGGCCGCAATCGGGTGCGATCACCAATTCCGCCGCGGGCAAAGCGGCGGCCAGCGCGCGGGCGTGGCGCTTGGGGCTCAGCACGCGATCTTTCTCGGCGGTGATGATGATCGCGGGCGCCAAAATCTCGGGATAATTTGGCGCTTGGGCGGCCAGTTCGGCGCTCAACGCGCACACGTCCTGCGCGCTGGCGCGAAACGCGCCGGGACGGAAGGCGAGGCCAACGGCGCTTTGCTCGTAGTAATGATCCGGCGCAGCGCCCGGCAGGAAATTCTGATCGATGTTGGCGCGCGAAATCAGCGGTCCGAGATTGGGGATAATGAGCGCGCAGAAAATGTGGCCCAGCAGCGGCGTCGCGGCCAGGCGCGCCCACCAGATCGGC
>Ga0307505_10002360_pt1 | contig 13298 bp, 11 predicted proteins | sample 23_S_MG_FD_202183 | JGI IMG/M metagenome (GOLD analysis project Ga0307505, IMG submission 202183) | Soil microbial communities from Populus trichocarpa stands in riparian zone in the Pacific Northwest, United States - 23_S | ecosystem: Environmental > Terrestrial > Soil > Riparian zone > Trees...
CGGCGCGCTCGGCCTCGGAGACCATGTTGCCCGTGCCTTCGACGTTGACACCGTCGAATGTCACCTCCGGGGGCGATTCCGAGACGATGCCTGCGACGTGGATGACAAGCTCGCAACCCTCGGCGCTGCCGGAAATGCGCGAGCGGTCACTGACGCTTGCCGGCCACGGCTCGACGCTGTCCCCCCAAAGTGCAACGTCCTCGAGCGCATTCCTGCTCAACATGCGTACCGAGTGGCCGCGCCGGACAAGCTCGCTCACCGTTGCCGCTCCAACCACGCCTGTCCCTCCAGTCACGAGAATCTTCACGCCCCGGTCTCCCTCCAACAGGTTTCGGACTCTCAGGGCAGTTTAGGTGCCAGTCAAATGGTGACCCCGGGGCGACAATCTCGTCAAATGGACGGGCAGGCATGCCAGTCTGTCCCCCTGGAGAACAACTTGAGATCGATCGTACTCGTTTTCTGTCTGTCCGCGCTGGCCGGATGCAGCCGCGGGCCGGATACTTTTCTCGTCGGCGCAGCCGGTCCCTTCAAGGAGGGATACGGTGTAATGACGCGTCGTGGAATCGACCTCGCAGTCGATGACATAAACAGTAACGGCGGGATAAACGGCAGGAAGCTCGAGATACTCGCCCGGGACGACGGGGCGGACGGCACTCGCGCGGCCGCTATCGCTAACGAGTTCGTCTCGAATCAGCGGGTAATGGCAGTCATAGGTCACGTGAACTCGGGCGCGATGATGGCCGCCGCCCGCATCTACGATGGGCATCTCACGGCCGTTGCAACGACAGCCTCGTCCCCCGACCTGACCGGCATCTCGAAATGGACGTTCAGGGTCATCTCGAGCGACTCGCTGAACGGAGTGATTCTCGCCCGGTTCGCGTCGATGATCGGGGGCAACGCACCGCAGTTCAAGCACGCCGCGGTACTCTACGAGAACGACTCCTACGGGCGGGGGCTTGCCGACGCGTTCCGCAAGTCGTTCAAGGGCAACATCGTGAGCTTCGACCCGATATCGGAGAAGCTCAACCCCGAGCCATTTGTGTCGTACCTGCGAATGCGCCAGCCGGGAATCGTGTTCGTCGCGGGCCGGGAAGAGTCTGCGCTCCGCATTCTGCGCGAAGCGCGGCGACAGGGAATACAGGCAATCTTCCTTGGCGGTGACGGCTGGCAGGGGATCGTAACCGACGTCGCCGCTTCATCGGGGGCCTACGTCGGCACGTCCTTCAATGCCGCGTCGCGGTCGCCCGCCGTTCAGCAATTCGTCACTGCATTCGAGGAGAAATACGGGACCAAGCCCGATGCGTTCGCCGCGCTCGCCTACGACGCGACGCGACTCATCGCCCAGGCCCTGATCGAAAAGGGCGGAAACCGTGTTGCCGTGCGCGACTACCTTGCCGCACTGACCGCCGGCGATGCATTCGACGGCGTCACCGGCCCGGTCTATTTCGATGCCCACGGAGATCCCATCGGGATGGGGTTCCACGTAGCTCAGGCAATTTCGGGCACACTCGTTTCAGGTGGCGGCACGGTTGCCGCGGTCCCCACTGTCATTGCCGGCGCGGGTGAGCACAGATGATCGGCACCTCAGGCCCCCAGACGATCCGCCGACTCCTCGGACTCGGCTTTTCCGTCCTGATTTTCCTTCTTGTGGTTGCTGGCTTTGTCGGCTGGGTCTCGATCGTGACGATCTCGGACCAGGTTGAAAACACTCTCACCCACGCGAACGCCGTTACGCAGCAGTCAGCAAGATTCTCGCACGTCATCACGCAGGAGGTTCAGGCCGCGACGAGCTACCTGAACGATGGCGATCCGGTTGCCGAGGCGGAGTTCCGGCGACTGGGCCTCGAAGCTCACGGCCTTCACAGGACCTTCACGTCGAGACGGAGCGACCTGGCGGGAGAAGTCGCCAACACAGTGATCGTCGACAACCGCCTCGCTGAAGTGGAGAACGCTTTCGCTGTTGCGCACCGGCTGCGCGATCTCGGGCGTGCCGAAGAGGCGAGGGAGCAAGCCAGAGTCGCGGGAAAGCTGGTCGAGCAACTGCTCGGCGATCTTCAAAGAGTGGATCAGGCCAACAATTCCGCATTCCTGCGTGCAGCGGAGTCGCTGAACGACTACGCACTGCGGAGATCCGCTCTTCTTGTAATCGTGATCGGCTTCGCCCTGGCGCTTGCGATTCTGATCGTAATACGGACCTCGCGGGAGATCGGCCGTCCCCTCCGCACCCTCGTGCGGCACGCGATGCAGCTGAGCCGCGGCAATCTTCAGAACCGCACGGTGACGCCGGGAATGCCGGGCGAGTTCAGGACTCTCGCCGAGGCGATGAACCACGCGAGCGAATCTCTGTCACGCGTAGTGGCGGGTGCGGCGCACACCGCTGACGACGTCGCAAAATCGGCGGGCGACCTCGCTTCGGCCTCGAAGCAGATCTCCGACTCCGCGGGCCAGATGGCCGAGGCCGTCGGCGAAGTCTCACACGGCGCGGAGACGCAGGTGCAGCAGCTGAAAAAAGTTCACGAGGCGCTTGACGGGATCCGGGTTCGCGCTGACAGAATGGTCGGCGGCGCAGCCGAGGTTCACGCTCTCGCGGGGGCGATAGAGTCTGAGGCAGAGGCAAAGCGCGCGGACATGGACCGCGCCCTCGCTATCCTGCTCGAAGTTCGCACCATCGTTCATTCGGCGGCGGAGGAAGTCAGCGGACTCACCGCAACAGCGGCGGAGATCAACAATTTCGTCAGCTCTGTGAGCAGAATCGCCGAACAGACCAACCTTCTCGCGCTGAATGCGTCGATCGAGGCGGCACGAGCGGGACCGGCAGGCCGCGGGTTCGCAGTGGTCGCGGCCGAAGTCGCAAAGCTCGCTGAGCAGACCCAGACAGCGGCAGACGATGTGGTCCGGCTGACTGAGGCGGTAACTTCGCGAGTCGCGACAACGACGCGGGCAATGGAAGGAAGCTCGGCCCACGTAGGGGAGATCGAGCGCGTGGGGCGCGACCTCAACGGCGCGCTTGCGACAATCGTCGGAGCCGCTGAACGCACCCGCCAGAGCGCCGCGGCGGTAACGTCCGCCGCGCAGGAGAACGTCCGTGCCGTCGAGGGCGCTGTGCAGAACCTCGGCCTGATTGCCAGGACAGCCGAGGGTCATGCCGCGGCGGCAATGCAGGTCAGCGCCTCGACTGAGGAGCAGAGCGCGGCCTGCGAACAGATGAAGAGTGCTTCGAGCGAGCTTCTGACTGGAAGCCGTCAGCTCAAGGGTCTTGTCGGGGAGCTCCGGACCGCGGCAGCCTGACCAGCGGCCGCGCTACTGAACGCAGCGCGCCGCTGGATCTCCCACCGGTTTGTCGACGACAGGGCGAGTCTCGAGGTTTGCCACTCTCACGGCGACGTCGCGAACAAAACCCGTCACGCGCGCAAGCTTGGGATAATCGACGTACTGGGGCTCGTCCGTAACCTGATGGTAATCGGGGTGTAATCCTGTCGTGAAGAACGTGACAGGTATCCCGTAGCGCGCGTACATGTAATGGTCGCTGCGACAGTAGATGCGCTCGGGGTGTCCGTCGGCGTCGAACTGGTAGTCGAACCTGAACGGACTCGAGCTGGCAGCGTTGACCTGCTCGACGAGGTCGCCAAGCTGCGTCGAGACGCGGCGTGACCCTACGAGTTGGAGATAGTCGGGGCCGCCTCCGGCGATATCCGTGGCGCCGCCGCGGCCAACCATGTCGAGGTTGAGCTGAGCGATTATCTGCTCGCGTGGCACGGTCGGATTCTCAGTGAAGTATTTCGCCCCGAGCAGGCCTTTCTCCTCGGCCGTGTGCCAGATGAAGATGATCGAGCGCTTCGGCTTCACCGGCATGCTCGAAAGAGCTTCTGCAATCTCGAGCACCGAAACGCTTCCCGAGCCGTCGTCGTCCGCTCCGTTGTTGATCGAATCCGGTCTGGCCGGGCGCAGTGCGCGAAGGCTGTCGACGTTGATACGGATCACCTGCCGCAGCGAATCGCGTCTTGCCGCGGCCGATCCGTCCCAGTGCGGCGCGCCGAGCCGGGACAGCTCCGTGTTGAAGGCCTTCAGCGAGTCGTGATCGAGAGGTCCTCCGCGTCGAAAGCCAACGTGATCCTTGTGTGCGCCAATCGCCACATACTCGTCCCGGAGGACCGGGTCGCTGCCGCGGAGAATCGCGATCACGTTGCTGGATGTTCCTGGAGGGCCGCCGGAAAAACGCGCGGACGTTTCCCTGATTTCCTGAAAATACGTCCCGCTGTCACCAGCCGGCTCGAGGCCGAGACGGGCCGCCTCGGCGGCGAGATAAGCTGCCGCCTTCGCACTGCCGGGGGTTCCCGCTTCGCGCCCCATCATCGAGTCATCGGCAAATATGAAAAGCCTGTGGCGCAGATCCTCCACCGTGATCGCTGCAGCGGTCCCGCCGGGTCTCGCCGCGGTGTCGAGAGCCCCGCTGGCGCAGGCGATCGAGGCGATCGATGCTGCCGCGAATGTTGTAAAGCGAATTGCCGGTAGTGCGTTCACGGGTGACTCCCTGGTCTTATCTTGTAATCATGGACAGCAAAAAAGCCGTGCTTCTCCTGAGCGGCGGCCTGGATTCGACCACTCTCCTCGCTCTTGCTGTAAGCGAAGGTCGTGCCGTTCACGCCCTGAGCTTCAGTTACGGCCAGCGACACTCGGCGGAAGTGGCGGCGGCGAGAAAGATCGCCGCGCGCTACGACGTAGTCCAGCATGTCGTCACCGATATCGACCTGCGCGTTTTCGGCGGATCAGCGCTCACCGCCGATATCGATGTGCCGAAGGATGAACGGATCGAAGGAAGACCCGGGATTCCCGTCACCTACGTTCCAGCTCGCAACACAATCTTTCTCTCCTTCGCGCTTGCGTGGGCCGAAGTGCTCGGCGCCAACGACATCTTCATTGGGATAAACGCGCTCGACTACAGTGGGTACCCTGACTGCAGGCCTGAGTTCATCGCTGCCTTCGAGAAGATGGCTGGCCTCGCCACGAGATCGGGTGTCGAAGCAGGTGGCTCGCCGGTGAGGATCCGCTCGCCCCTCATCGATCTGTCCAAGCGGGAGATAATCGAGCTTGGCCTACGACTCGGGGTGGACTACGGCCTGACGACGAGCTGCTACGACCCAGCCGCGACAGGCGAAGCCTGCGGACACTGCGATGCATGCCAGCTGAGGTTGAGAGGATTCGAGGAGGCAGGCGCGCGCGACCCGGCGCGCTATGTGACCGGGCCGTGACGTATACGGTCAAGGAGATCTTCTACACGCTTCAGGGTGAGGGTGCGAACACCGGCAAGGCAGCGGTGTTCTGCCGGTTCTCCGGATGCAACCTGTGGACGGGTCGCGAGGCTGACAGGCCGACTGCCGTCTGCCAGTTCTGCGACACCGACTTCGTCGGGATCGGACCTGATGGCGGGAGGTTTGCTTCACCAGGAGACCTCGCTGATGCGATAGAAGCGGCGTGGAGGGGAGGTGGCGGGCAGAAGCTCGTTGTCTGCACCGGCGGAGAGCCCTTGCTCCAGATTGACGACGCGCTGATTGCAGCCTTACACGACAGGGGTTTTACGATGGCCGTCGAGACCAACGGAACGATGCCGGCGCCGGACGGAATTGACTGGATCTGCGTCAGTCCGAAAGCCGGAGCGGCCCTCGTTCAGACCAGAGGGAGCGAGCTGAAGCTCGTTTTTCCGCAACCCGGGGCGATGCCTGAACGATTCGAATCGCTGGACTTTGACAATTTTTTCCTGCAGCCGATGGACGGTCCTGATGTGCTCGTGAATACGATGGCCGCGATCGAGTATTGCCTCGAGCACCCGCGCTGGCGGCTGAGTGTACAGACGCACAAGGTGCTCGGCCTGAGGTAGCGTATGAAGACGACGCCGGCATTCCGGGCGGCCGCAATCGCCTTTGTCGCCCTTTGCCTGCTTGGATTGGCGCTCTTTGCGGGTTGCGCGGAGGCGCAGCAGCAGGACACGGCGCGGCTCGAACCTGTCGTCGTCACCGTAACCCGCGGATCCGGCACATCGGTGCTGGGTTCCCCATTTGCGCTTACCGTCGTGCGACCAGACAGCTTGCGGCCCGGGCTCCGTCATGCGGGTCTCGATGAATCGCTTGCGCTGGTTCCCGGGCTTTCGACGACGAGCCGCAACAATCCATCGCAGGACCCGCGCTTGTCGCTTCGCGGGTTCGGGGCGCGGTCCGCGTTCGGGGTTCGCGGAATTCGCGTGCTGAGGGACGGGATGCCGCTGACCCTGCCGGATGGCCAGACACCTCTCGACTATCTGAGCCTTGAATCGATAGGGTGGATTGAAACAATGCGCGGATCGGCTTCGGCGCTCTATGGAAATTCGAGCGGTGGTGTAATCGATGTAAGAACCCGCGAGCCCGCTCCGACAGCGATCGATGGAGAGCTGCGTCACTGGACAGGTGGGGACACCTATTCGCGGAGTGCGCTTGCGTTGTCGGGATCCGCGGGGGGCGTGGGGTGGGTGGCGGACGCGGCGCATACGAGCGGTGACGGGAGCCGTGACCATTCCCGGCAGACATCGACTGTCGGATTCGCGCGCGCGGTGTATGGACTTCCCGGAGCGCGGTATGGACTGACGGTGATGGCGCTCGACAATCCGCTCTCGGAGAATCCCGGCGCTCTCACTCTCGAGGAGATGCTATTGAACCCGCGAGCCGCCGATCCGGCGTCGATGCGGCGGAACGCACGAAAGTCCGTCACGCAGCTTCAGGTCGGTGCGGCGGCGGAGCAAGCGGTCGCCGGTGGCGAGCTTGCCTTGTCGGCATTCGGAGGCGCGAGATCGCTCGACAACCCGCTGACGTTCGCGGTAGTCGAGATCGGGCGCAATACGTGGGGCGCGAGCGCCGCGTTTCGTGGGCGGGCTACCGGTGCGGGCCTGCTTCATCGCATGGCCATGGGACTCGACACGCAGCTTCAGAACGATCTTCGACGAAACTATGTCGCATGCGCGGACACGATTGCCCCGACCGCCCCGACCATGTCGTGCCCGGTTGCCGGCTCCGGTCGCGGCGTGGTCACGCTCGACCAGCGCGAGATCGTCTCGGGCGCAGGCGTATACGTAAGTGATGAGATCGAGATCAACGAGCGCCTGAGCGCAACAATTGGATTTCGCGCCGACGCAGTGAGGTTCGAGGTGCGCGACAGGCTCATATCAGCCGACAATCCCGACGATTCCGGACGGCGCACACTACGATCATTCAGCCCTGTCGCCGGATTTCTGGCGCGTGCTACATCGACGGTATCCCTCTATGCGAACGTTTCATCGGCATTCGAGACACCGACTGCCACAGAGATGGGCAATCAGCCTGACGGACGAGCGGGAATGAATTCCGACCTCGAGCCACAGAGGTCACTGACCATCGAAAGTGGAAGCAAGGGATTCATCGGGCAGTTCGTGCGATACGATGTCGCGCTGTTCCGCACCGCGGTGCGCGACGAGCTGATTCCGTTCGAGATACCGGAAAGCGATGGACGGCGCTACTTCCGCAATGCCGGCAGAACCAGCAGGGTCGGCGCCGAGGCAGGCTTGAATGTGGCGCGAGGTCCGTTGTCGATCATGGGGTCCTACAGCATGTCGAGATTCAGGTTCGAGAACTTCATGACGGGCGGCAGCGACTTCACGGGCAACGAGATTCCCGGGGTTCCCCGTCACCGCGGGCAGGCAGCGGCAACTGTGACGGCGGGGCCGTTGTTCGGAGTAATCGAGGGGGAATTGTCAGGCTCGAGTTTCGCGGATGATGCGAACTCCTTTCGCGCGCCGGGTTACAGTGTGTTTCACGCCCGTGGCGGCATTTCACCCCGCCGCGGCAGTGCCAGGCTGCGAGTGACACTCGGTGTGCAGAATCTATTCGACCGTACATACGCGTCGTCGATCGCGGTCAATGCCGCGCGGGGGCGTTACTTCGAGCCCGCGCCGGGGCGTGTGGTCTCCGTCGGTGTTTCAATCGGGGCGGCGAGCCGGAGCAGGCCGGATGCGGACCCGGCGGTGATAGTGCCCCGGTGAGAAATCAGGAACGGAGCGCATTTCTGGGTGCACTCCGTTCCTGATTGTTTTCCCGCCTTCAGCGACTACCGGAGCTTCCTGAACTTCCTGAGTTCCCTGAACTTCCTGAGTCTCCTGAATTTCCTGAGCTTCCAGACTGCCTGCCTTCAGGGTTGTCGGGATCCTGATTGAACTCCGTGTTGTCGAGATTCTCGTCGCCGTACCCGGTTCCACCGCTCGTCCCGCGTGAGCTTCCCGACCGTCCACGGTCGCCCGCGTTGCCCATTCCGCTCCCCGATTGCGAGCCTGACTGCGAGCCTGACTGCGAGCCTGAGCGAAGATTGTCATTCTCCTGACTGCCTGACCCGCTCATGCCGCCCGAGCCACTCTGCCCGGGTGTTCTGTTCTGATCGTTCCTGTTCCTTTCATTCGCCATCGTATCCTCCCGCCCTTCCGGGCGTACTGACATAACTCGAGCGTGCGGAGCAATGCCTCCGCTACCTGTATCATCGAGCAACATCAGGGCCAATCGCGCGCGGGCCGAACGAATCATCAGGCGCCCCAACCGCCGTGGTTTTCTTACCGCGGCGGGAGTCGTCGCCCTCTGTTCCGGCGTCTAATCAGAGCGCACGGGAATTATCGAAATTCCTCCAGTCGCCTCGACAACCGCATGCTTCACCTGATCGAGACGCTCGAGCCCGTGCCGGTCCCGCGCCGAATGCATGATGTCACCTTCGTCCACGCGTTCCTTTCGCATTCGGTCCTCGAGCGGCTTGCCGTCACGAACGATCAGGATCGGGACGCCATCGAGGATCTTCTCGGCGCGTGGCGATCGCTGCTTCCACAGCGAGAGCATTATGTCGAGGCCTACGAGCGTGACGATCAGGAGAAAAGCATTCGTCATCGAGTAATCTCTCGCGACGAGGGCCTGCTGGATCGATTCACTGATTATCAACAGCAGCACGAAGTCGAAAGCCGTCAACTGGGCGATGGAACGGTTGCCGGCGATCCGGAAAATGGCGAGAAGAACCAGGTACACGGTTGCCGCGCGGATGACGGATTCCATTTTGTTGCTCCTCCATTATGGATAAACGAGCTGCTTGAACGAGTAGGATGGCCCGCCAGGAACGCCCGCTCGGCCCTCTATACGTCCGAACTCCCGCGCCTCGAGTCTGAACCGGATCCTGAGCGGGACGCCCGATGCAGGCGCGCTGAAGGCGTAGAGGACGCGGTCAGGCTGAAGTGACATGGACTCGGGCTCGGGAAGGATGCTGCTCACTTCGTGTGCATCGAGCCAGTCACGGTCGAGCCATATCGAAGCCGTGCTGTCGGTCGTCCGGGCCTTCGGCCAGATCTCGATGTCGAGACTTTGCGGGGCGGTGAGTCGTGCAAAGCGCTCGAAGTCTACGGAGAAGCCCGCAGTCGCGCCTCCCGCGTGCCCGGCGGCCAGAGGGCCCTGGCCGAAGAGGCCAAGGATAGCGGCGACCACCGCCGCCAGCATCACGATCCAGCCAGCGCGCTGAACTCGCCAGCTCGTCCGCTGGAACTCCATGTCCTCCGCTACTTCAATGCTGTCGACCTGCGGAGTGTCCGGCATCGAGTGCCTCCAAGTACTTTATCCCGGACCCTGTGTTGAACAGCACGATCGAATCGTCCGGCGAAACGGTCTGCAATGCAAGAAGCTGGCGCAGGGCCGGCAGACATGCCCCTCCCTCGGGTGCAGCGAACACACCTTCGAGGCGCCCGATCTCACCCACCGCCTCGAGCAGATCCGCATCGCTCACCGCGAGGGCGGCTCCGCCCGACTGTCTTACGGCATCGAGTATCAGGAAATCGCCGATCGCTCTCGGGACACGCAGTCCGGAAGCGACAGTCCGGGCATCTTCGAACATTTCCGCAAAACGTTCGCCGGTCTCGAACGCGCGCACTATCGGCGCGCATCCCTCCGTCTGGACGCTGATCATCCGGGGACGCGCCGAGCCAATCCATCCCATCTGCTCCATCTCGTCGAACGCCTTCCACATCCCGATCAATCCAGTGCCTCCGCCCGTGGGATACACGATCACATCAGGCAGCTTCCAGCCGAAAAACTCGGCAAGCTCGTACCCGAGGGTCTTCTTTCCTTCCACGCGGTACGGCTCTTTGAGAGTCGATACATCGAACCACCCCATCTCGTCCTTTCGCCGCGCCACCTCGGCCGCGCAGTCGGTGATCAGGCCGTCGACAAGTGTCACGCTCGCGCCAAGCCGGATGCATTCGACGACGTTCGCGCGCGGCGTGTCGCCCGGCATGAATACGTGCGCCTCGAGCCCGGCGCGCGCAGCGTATGCGGCGAGCGCTCCGCCGGCGTTCCCCGCAGACGGGACCGCGACGCGCCTTGCTCCAAGTTCCTTCGCCATTGATACGGCGGTCGACATTCCGCGGGCCTTGAAGCTCTGGGTCGGATTCAGCGACTCATCCTTGATGTACAGCCGCGGCAGACCGAGCAACTCGCCGAGACGTGCAGCATGGAGTGTTGGCGTGAAGCCTTCGCCGAGGGTTACGATGTTCGCGCTATCGCGGACTGGAAGCATGTTCCGGTAGCGCCACATGCCAGCTCTTCCGGAGCCGAGCGAGCCGCGATCGGTCGCTGCTGCCGCAGCATCGAGGTCGTACCTGACCAGCAGTGGCTTGCTGCAACTCACGCAGGTGTTCCAGAGGCGCTCAGCTTCATGCGTTGCGGAACACGCGGCGCACTCGAGATGGGTGACGAAAGACAGGAGTTGCTCCGGTTATGATGTTCGGCGACGATGGCGCGGCGCAATGATGGCGCTAAGTTAAGCGCGCAGAATGCCAGACGCAGTTGTTGCGCGCTTCGCGCCCGCGGTGATTCGAGCGGCCTGATGGCTTCCATCAGGCTCGTTCTGGCGATGGTGGTGCTCGCGGTGTTGACGGTCTGGCTCGACATCCGCGCCAGAAAATGAGCCATCCGGCGCCGTTTCCCACCGCGGTGGCGTCTCCATGCTGACCGGCCACGTAGCGGTAGCTCTCGGCGCCCATGGACTGAGAAGCACTGTTCCGCTCGGGTTGCTCCTGATCGCGAGTCAGCTGCCCGACTGGGCTGATGCCGCGCTCTGCATTGGCGGCATCCGGTCGTCGACGCCCGGACTTTACTCGCATGCGGTCTTGCCGGTGGCTGTTCTCGCTGCCATCGCGGCAGGCGCCTATTTCGTGTGGCGGCGGGACGCGGCTGGCAGCGTCATTGTTGCCGCGGTGGTGGTCACTCATGTTCTTGGTGATTACGTCACCGGACTCAAGCCTGCGTGGGCCGGCGGGCCGGTAATAGGCCTCAACCTCTATGGAGCGCCTGCTCTCGATTTCGTCTTCGAGGCCGCAGTCCTGGCAGCGGGGTGGATACTGTACCAGCGGTCGTTCCCCGCCGCGAAGAGATATTCGCGCGGTGTCCTGATGGTGCTGCTTTCACTGCTGCTGATCCAGGCCGCGGCGGATATTGCAATATTCGTTTCGCCGGACATGAGCAAGTGCTGAACATTTTCTCAATGGGAACACGATGACAGATCCGATGCCGACTCGCGAAGACGCGCTTGCCACCATGCACGAGTACACAGCGAGTGACTCACTGAGAAAGCACATGCTCTCCGTAGAGGCCGCGATGAGGGCGTACGCCGAAAAGTTCGGTGAGGATGCCGAAAAGTGGGGCATCACCGGGCTCATTCACGATTTCGATTATGAGCGGTTTCCGAACCCGGAGCATTCGCCGACCGATGGCCATCCGGCGGAGGGGGTGCGGATTCTCCGCGCGCTCGGTTACCCCGAGGACGTGCTCGAGGCGATACTCGGCCACGCTAACTACAGCGGAGTTCCGCGCGAGTCTCTTCTGGCGAAAACCCTGTTTGGCGTTGATGAGCTGACAGGTCTGATCACAGCGACCGCCCTGGTGCGGCCGACGAAAAACGTGATGGAAGTCGAGGCGCGGTCGGTCAGGAAAAAAATGAAGGACAAGGCCTTCGCGCGTGGCGTGAGTCGCGAGGATGTCATCGGAGGCGCCGCTGACCTGGGAATCGACCTCGACGAGCATATTACGTTCGTCATCACGGCAATGCAGCGCATTGCTCCTTCACTGGGTCTTTCCGGCGCCTGACGCCCGCGCCGCCCTTACACGCAGTTCAGTGGTCGTGCAGTTGTGAAGTTGTGTAGTTCTGTAGTTCTGTAGTTCTGTAGTTCTGTAGTTCTGTAGTTCCGCACCTACCTGGCCCTTTCTGCGTCTCTGCGTGGGCGCAGCCCCTCTGCGTCTCTTTTAATCCATGACAAACTCTCTCCTGAACGCGACATCGAAGGAGAAAGTCTTTGTCTTCGTCTTCGCCTCGATCACTCCGGCGATTCTCTCCAGGCGGGCGGGGATGCCCATGATCTTCTCCTGCGCCTTCCTGCCCGCATCGTTGAGCCCCACCAGCTTGTCGATCGCCCAGAACCTGATCTGCTCCTCGACGATTTTCATGTAATCCCGCGGACCGTAGATCCCGGCGCGTCGCACAACGTCGGCAAGCTCACGGAAATGCGGCATGCTCACGCCAGGCATGTCTATCGCCGGCATTATCTTCGACGCCGACTCGAGTGCCTGATTTGGATCGCGCTTGAGAACTTCCTTGAAGACAGACCTGTAGAACGTGTAATGGCGGGCCTCCTCTTTCGCGACGTTGGCGAGGACCTCGCCGATCATCGGCTCGAACTCCGACGCGAGCTTGCCCGTGTTTGCGTGGGAGATCTGCGTCGCGCGCTCCTGCAGTGATGTGTAGACGAACACCCTGTACGGGTCGCGATCCCAGTCGGGGGCAAACCCGGCCCTGAGATAGTCGAACTGCATCTTCTCGACGACGAGCCGGTCGAATACCTGGGCGTCTCTCGTGTAGTCGTGGAGTATCAGCCCGTGCCTGTCCTCCTCCGCCGTCCAGAGATTCGTCCACCTGTGCCAGTGACTTTCATTCCCCAGATACACCGCCAGAATGCGATGAAAATGCGGCAACCCTTCCTCCGTCAGGAGGTTCAGGGCAAGGGCGACTCGCGCGGGAGCGGAGATTCCTTCCGCCCGTTTCCTGAGGTCCCGGATATGGTGATCCGGATCCGTGTCGGGCGGCGGGTCGAGAATCTCGCTCGGGAACCACAGCACGCGCTTCGCCTCGTGCGCCGTCATGAGCTCGGCGACAAAGTCCTCGAGATCCGCGAGGACCTCGACTTTCGAAAGCATCTCAGCGTTTGCGGGATCTACTGTCACGTCATC
>Ga0307505_10002361_pt1 | contig 13295 bp, 13 predicted proteins | sample 23_S_MG_FD_202183 | JGI IMG/M metagenome (GOLD analysis project Ga0307505, IMG submission 202183) | Soil microbial communities from Populus trichocarpa stands in riparian zone in the Pacific Northwest, United States - 23_S | ecosystem: Environmental > Terrestrial > Soil > Riparian zone > Trees...
GAAGACGCGAGCTCGATCAAGTCGGGCGGTGCCCCGAAGGCCGAAATCAAGTCCTCTCCGCAAGCGGCGCCCGCGCCCAAGTCCGCCGAACCGGCGAAGCAAGCAGCGAAACCCACGGTCACTCCAGCGCCCGCGGCGGGCCCTGCAACGGCAGGCGGGCGCGTGTTTGCGTCTCCGCTCGCGAAGCGGCTCGCGAAGGAAGCTGGTGTCGATCTTTCGCGCGTGCAGGGCTCCGGTCCGCACGGGCGCGTCGTGGCACGCGATATCGATCAGGCCAAGATGGGTGCGGGGCTGCGCGCACCATCTGCTGCCGCCGGTGCACCAATCGGCATCCAGGTGCCTTCCGACGAGCAGGTCCGAGCCTTGTTCGAACAAGGCTCCTACGACTTTGTCCCACACGACGGCATGCGCAAGACGATTGCGAAGCGTCTTGTCGAATCGAAGCTTACGATCCCTCACTACTATCTGACGGTTGACGTAGAGCTCGACGAACTTCTTGCCGCACGTCAGGAACTCAACGGGGCGGCACCGATGGGTGATGACGGAAAACCCCGCTTCCGCGTGTCGGTGAACGATCTTTTGATCAAGGCGCTGGCATTGGCGCTCATCAAAATTCCCGACGCTAACGTCACCTGGACCGAAGCAGGAATGCTCAAGCACAAGCACGCGGATGTAGGCGTCGCGGTTGCTATTCCAGGGGGGTTGATTACACCGATCGTGCGGCACGCAGATGAAAAGTCGCTGTCGGCCATCTCCAACGAAATGCGGGACCTCGCTGGCCGTGCGCGCAATCGGAAGCTCAAGCCGATGGAGTATCAGGGCGGCACGACCGCGCTCTCGAACCTCGGCATGTACGGAATCCGGGAATTTTCCGCGGTCATCAACCCGCCGCACTCGACCATCCTCGCGATCGGCGCGGGCGAGGAGCGGCCGGTTGCACACAAGGGGAAGCTCGAAGTGGCGACAGTCATGACCGCGACGTTGTCGGCCGACCATCGGGCGGTTGACGGCGCACTGGGGGCCGAGTTGCTGATCGCATTCAAGAGCTTCGTGGAGCGGCCGATCTCGATGCTTGCCTGAACAGGACGACGGCTGCGAAGGGGTGGGGGCCCATGGCGCGCACTACAAAACAGGATCTGAAGGACCATCATCTGCGTTCGACGGTGGTTCTCTTTTTTCCCATGTTCATCGCTACGCTGTCAGTGCTCTCATCGATCTATCAAGGCTATCTGTTCACGCGCAGCCTCGACATCGTCCAACGCAATGTCGCGCGCAGCGAATATCTGCGGACCTGCCGCGAGATCATCGACACGTATTTCCAGATCAAGCTCGCGGTTGCTCAGGGGCCGCGCAATGATGCGGCCAGTCTGGTCGGCAAGTTCGGTGCGCTCGGCACTTATCTCGCGAATTTCCAGGACGACGATATTCGCCTGCGCTACAGCGAACTGACCGCCGAACTCGACACGCTTGCCCAAACGCAGGCAACGACGAAGCCAGAAGGGCGCTTCGAAAAAGCCGACCGATTATTCACGCAAATGAACAATGACTGCGTGCGGCTCGCCCAAGTCGTACGCATGTAGCGGGAGGAGGCGGCGATGACCGCCGGGATATCGCTGCGAGCGGCTACGAGAGACGACGCTCGGGCGCTCGCCGAACTGATCGATTTCGCCGGTGAGGGGTTCGGCCGCTATTTGTGGTCGCAGGCTGCTGCCCCCGGTCAAGACCCTCTCGAAGTGGGTATGCAGCGCGCACAGCGAGAGGAAGGCGGGTTCTCCTATCGGCACGCCACCATCGCCGAAATCGACGGGTATCCGGCTGGGCTGCTGCTCGGCTACCGGCTCGCGTCACCATATTTAACCGGAAACCTCGCGGCGTTGCCGGAGACGGTGCGGCCGCTTGTGGAGCTCGAGGCGGAAGTGCCGGGAAGCTGGTACGTTAATGCACTTGCCGCCTACCCGGAGTTTCGGGGACGCGGGGTCGGCACGCGGCTCCTTGCGGAAGCGGAGCGGTTTGCGAGCAGCGCGAATGCTTCGACGCTGAGCCTGATCGTCGCGGAGCAGAACGAAAGGGCAAAGGGTCTCTATCTGCGCACGGGCTATCGCGAGGCTGCGCGGAGAATGCTCGTCCCGTTCCCCGGACTCGGGCATCGGGGCGACTGGCTTCTATTGACCAAAAAGATCGCGGCTATTGGGCCGGGGTGACGGCGGCCTGCTCGGCACGACGACTGAACCATTGCATCGCCCCGATCGCGAGCGCGATTGAAGCGCCCAGGGCAGAGGTGGCAAGGCCCGGATGGATCAGAAGCAATCCGGCAGCGGTCAGCAACACGGACTGCCAAAGCGCGGATTTCGTCAACAGATAGCCATGCAATCCTGCGGCGAAAATCAAGACGCCGATCGTCGCCGTTACAATGGCCCAAATCACTGTCGGCCAGTCACCGATCATAAGGAGGGCCGGCTCATAGACGAACATGAATGGAACGATGAATCCGGCGGCGCCGATGCGCACCGCCGCCCAGCCGCTAAGCCAGATGTCAGACTTGGCGAGGCCTGCGGCGGCGTAGACCGCGAGCGCGACGGGCGGCGTAATCGCCGAGAGGATTGCGAAGTAGAACGCGAACATGTGCGCGGCCGGCACAACGACGCCGAGCTTGATCAGGGCGGGGACGAGCAGCGCCGTCATGATGATGTAGGCGGGCGTCGTGGGCATGCCCATTCCAAGCACTATTCCGGCGAACATCGTCAGTATGAGCGCGAGTAGCAGCGTGTCCTTAGAGAGATGCACGACAAACTGCGTGAAGACGATCCCGAGACCGGACAGCGTTACGATTCCGATGACAATGCCGGCGCATGCGCAAGCGCAAGCGACCGTCAAAGAATTTCTGGCGCCGTCGTGCAGGGCGTCGATCACATTCAGAAACGTGACGTTATGGCGCGTCGATTTGCGGAGCGCGGCAACCGGGAAGCAGGAGAGCACGCCGGCAAGTGCGGCCATCGGCGCGCTGTAGCCCGCGTACATCACGGCGAGGATGATGACGAGCGGAAGAAAGAGGTGCCCGCGCTCGGCGAGGACGCGCGTCATTACTGGCAGCTCGGAGCGTTTCAAACCTACGAGACCGCGCCGCTTGGCTTCGAAATGCACGGCAGCGAAGCATGCGACATAAAAAAGAAAGGCAGGAATGATCGCCCAGATCACGATCTGTCCGTACGACACCGACAGGAACTCGGCCATAACGAAGGCGGCGGCACCCATGATCGGCGGCATGATTTGTCCGCCGGTTGATGCGGTCGCCTCGACGCCGGCCGCGAAGTGCGGCGGGAAGCCGGAGCGCTTCATCAACGGGATTGAGATGGGGCCGTCGACCATCACGTTGGCAACGGCGCTGCCGGAAACTGTTCCGAACAGACTGGAACTTACAACAGATACTTTGCCGGGGCCGCCCGCGGTGTGGCCGGTCAATGCCATGGCAAAGTCCATGATCAGGTGGCCAATGCCGGTGCGCTCAAGAAAGCTGCCGAAGAGGACGAAGATCACCACATACGTGGCCGACACGGCCAGCGGAATGCCGAAGATGCCTTCTGACGTCATGTAGAGCTGGTCGATGATCTGATCGGGGGCGAGCCGCGCGACAAACAAGCCGTAGCCAAGAAAGACAAGAGCCGTGAGCGGCAGAGCCCAGCCAATAACGCGTCGAGTCGCCTCGATGATGATCGCGATCAGAACGATGCCAAACGCCATGTCGGCAGTCGACAGATCGTCGATATAGAAGATGCGATTGATGATGTAGTCGTAGCTGACGAAAAGATACAGGATCGGGGAGGCGCCGATGACGATGAGCGCGTAGTCGAGCGCGCTTGGTGGGCTGCCATCGGCTGCAGTGACTCGGCGATAGAAAAGAAATACGAGGGTCAGCGCGAAGAGCAGGTGCGTCCCGCGGAGGATAATCGCTTCGGGTGCACCGAACGCGATCACCCACATATGATAAATCGCCATCGAAACACCGATGACGACGGTTGCAATACGAACATAGCCCGCATGGTTCCGGTCAAAACGGAACGAAGGAGGCGGGGGTTGCAGTGTTTGTGTGGAAATGTCGGACATCGGCGAACCTGTGTGGCGGCAGGTTTCGGTCAAACGACCGGAGCAGCCAAAGCCGCTCCGGTCGCGACGTTTCTCAGTTCGTCGGTACGGCGACGCCTGCTTCTTTGTAGTACTTCACGGCGCCGGCGTGGAACGGCACGCCGATATCTTCGGCCATCATCTTGGGCGTCAGCCCTTTCATCGACGAGACAACGTTCCCGAGGGCCGGCACGTTGGTCGCGATTGTCTTTGTCAGCGCATAAACCGTGTCGGCGGGCGCCTTGCACGAGACTACGAGGTGAGTCGCGTAACCGATCACCTGGATGTCCTTATCCTGCTTCGGATAGGTGCCTTTGGGGACCGTTACGAGCGTGTATCCAGGATTCAGCTTCCGCATCGGCTCGAGCAGGTCTTTCATATCGACAAGGGTGATGTCCTGCGAAGCTGCGACGTCCATGATCGCGCCGGCAGGAATGGTGGTGCCGAGACCGAAGGCTACGGCATGGCCATCCTTCATCTGGGACACGGAGTCCGTATACGAGACGAAGCTCGCCTTTACGTCGTTATAGGTCATACCGTTCACCTGCAGGATCTGTGCAGTGATCAGCTCGCCGGTATTGCCTTTTTGCTGCGTTGTTACGCCCTTACCTTTCAGATCCTTTACGGATTTGATGCCGGCGCTCGTCGGCACGACGAGCTGGTAGTATTGCGGGTAAAGCGTCGCAATATTGCAGACGTTCGCGTGCGGCTTGTTGAAGGGCGCGCGGCCCGCAACCGCATCCACGGTCGAAATCGAGTTGCCAAAACCGATATCGGTCTTGCCTTCTTCAACGCCACGGACATTGGCAATGCCGGCGCCGGGTGACTGAGCAACCGTAAGGCCGGGCACGGCCTTTTCCCACAAGTCCTTCAACTGTCCGCCAAGCGGAATCCATGAGCCGCCCTGCGGGCCGGTCATCATCTTCATTTCTGCTGCAGGAACGCTTGTGGCTACGGCCACGGCCAAACCACCGGCAAGCGCGAGTGTTTTCAGACAATGCTTCATCGACTTCCTCCCTTGAATTTTATGCCGGGCTTAGGCACCGGTTCTGCCCATAGGCTATCCGCCGGATTCCGTGGGCACAAGGGAATGAGAACGTTGAGATGGGCACCCTTATGCGCTGTGGACCACGCATGGGCGGCCCCGGTGTTCCGCATGCCGGTCCGTCCTATATTCTGCAATGGTGGGGAGCGAATGATGCTTATTGATCCCGAAACCGAGTCCAGGACGTCAAATGGCTGACAATTCCTTCGATATCGTCGTGATCGGCTCGGGCCCGGGCGGTTACGTGGCGGCGATCCGGGCAGCACAGCTCGGTTTGAAGACGGCGATTGTCGAGCGCGATCAGCTCGGCGGTATCTGCCTGAACTGGGGGTGCATTCCCACCAAGGCGCTGCTCCGTTCGGCCGAAATCTATCATTACATGACGCACGCCAAGGAATTCGGGTTGTCGGCCGAGAAGGTCGGGTTCGATGCGAGCGCTGTGGTTCAGCGTTCGCGCGGCGTCGCCAAGCGTATGAATGACGGCGTCAAGTTCCTGATGAAGAAAAACAAGATCACCGTCCTTGAAGGCGCGGGCAAGCTGTCCAAGCCCGGTGAGATCAAGGTCGAGGGCAAGGACGTCGGAACGTACCAAGCGAAGCACATCATCCTTGCGACCGGCGCACGACCGCGTGTGCTGCCCGGCATCGAACCCGACAAGAAATTGATCTGGACATATTTCGAGGCGATGGTGCCGGAGAAGATGCCGAAGTCGCTTCTCGTGATCGGGTCCGGAGCGATCGGCGTAGAGTTCGCATCTTTCTTCCGCACGATGGGCAGTGAAGTCACCATTGTCGAAGTGCTCCCCCAAATCCTGCCCGTTGAGGACGAGGAAATTGCCGCGCACGCGCGCAAACGGTTCGAGAAGCAGGGCATCAAGATCATCACCGGTGCGAAGGTGACGAAGGTCCAGAAGAAAGCGGACTCAGTTGTCGCTGAGATCGAGGATGGCAAAGGCGGCAAGCAGGCGATCGAGGCGGAACGCGTGATCTCCGCGGCCGGCGTTGTCGGCAACATCGAGAATTTAGGTCTGGAGTCTGCTGGTGTGAAAACCGAGCGGGGCATGATCATTGTCGACGGTTACGGCAAGACCAATGTCCCGGGAATTTATGCGATCGGCGATGTGGCCGGCGCCCCCATGCTTGCGCACAAGGCGTCTCATGAGGGCGTCATCTGCGTCGAGGCGATCAAGGGCTTGAAGCCGCACGCGATGGAGAAGAGCAAGATCCCCGGCTGTACTTACTGCAATCCGCAGATCGCGTCGGTCGGCATCACTGAAAAGAAGGCGAAGGAACAGGGCCGCGATGTGCGCGTCGGCCGCTTTCCGTTCGTCGGCAACGGCAAGGCGATCGCGCTTGGGGAGCCCGAGGGGCTCGTCAAAACCATCTTCGACAAGAAGACCGGCGAGTTGCTTGGTGCGCACATGGTCGGCGCGGAAGTGACCGAACTGATCCAGGGTTTCGTTGTCGCGATGAATTGCGAGACAACGGAAGCGGAACTGATGCAGAGCGTATTTCCGCATCCGACGATTTCGGAGACGATGCACGAAAGCGTGCTGGACGCCTACGGAAGAGTCATTCACGTCTGACAACGCGCTTGGAGAAGGCTTCCATGGAGAAATATGCCGTCCTCAACCAGCCCGGCGTCGGGCTGTTCACGATGCTGTTCATCGGTTTGCTTGCGGGCTGGATCGCCGAGAAGGTGACCTCCAGCGACCACGGCCTGTTCGTGAATCTGATCGTTGGCATCGCCGGCGCATTCGTCGGCGGCAAACTCGCCGAGGTGCTCGAGATTCCGGTGTTCGGCTTCTGGCGGACGCTTTTTGCCGCCGCAATCGGCGCTGTGCTGCTGCTATTCGTCTGGCGCGCGATAAGGCGCCGGTAAGGGGTAGTTCCTATATAGTGAGCGCATGGCCGTCGTCGTCGACATCCTGAAAGATCGCCCCCGTCCGCGCCATCCCGAAAAGGCGCATCGGGAGGACAAACCGATTTTGCCGAAACCTTCTTGGATTCGCGTGAAAGCGCCGGGTCCGGGAGCGTTCGAGGAGACGAAGAAGATCGTCGACGCGGGCGGCCTGCATACGGTCTGTCAGGAAGCGTCGTGCCCCAACATCGGCGAATGCTGGGCTGTGCGGCATGCGACGTTTCTAATCATGGGGGACACTTGCACGCGGGCTTGCGCGTTCTGCAATGTGAAGACCGGATTGCCGGGACCCCTCGACGCTGCGGAGCCGGAAAAAGTCGCCGACGCGACCGCCAAGCTGGAACTGAAGCACGTGGTTGTCACCTCGGTGGATCGCGACGATCTTCCGGACGGCGGTGCGGCGCACTTTGCGGAAACGATCAGCGCAATCCGACGTCGGAGTCCGGGCACCACGATCGAGGTTCTGACACCGGATTTTCTGCGGAAGGACGGCGCAGTTGAACTAGTCGTCAAAGCGAAGCCGGACGTGTTCAATCACAATCTCGAAACGGTGCCGTCGCTCTATCTCACGGTGCGGCCCGGCGCGCGCTACTTCCACAGCATCAGGCTCCTGCAGCAGGTCAAGGAGATCGACCCGACGATCTTCACCAAGTCCGGCATCATGGTCGGACTAGGTGAGGAGCGGAATGAGGTGCTGCAGGTCATGGATGATTTGCGCTCGGCCGAGGTCGATTTCCTGACGGTCGGGCAGTATCTGCAACCTTCGCGCAAACACCATGAAGTGGTGCGCTATGTTCCTCCGAACGAGTTTGACGGTCTGAAATCAGTGGCGTTCGCCAAGGGATTCCTGATGGTGTCGTCGTCGCCTCTTACTCGCTCGTCGCATCACGCTGGAGAGGATTTTGCGCTGCTGAAGGCGGCGCGCCAGGCGAAAGCCCGGGTCTGAAGGCAATGCGGTGCGAGGGCTGACAATGCGATCGGCCACGTTCTTTATCTTGATCGCCGCGGGTGTGGTGTCGTTTGCCCATGCGGCGACCGCGCAGGAAAAGGGGACCCGGGTCGCTGGCTGCGAGCCGGGCTTCGAGAAGCGTCCTTATCCGCACGGTTCGGAACACAATTTCCGCTGCCGGTCGCGGGTCATCGATTGCCCTGATCGTCAAGGTCACCACGTCACGGTCGTTCTCGAGCAGACGCTCGACCTCGCCGCAGGGGCGCAGTTCGGCTATCGCTGCGAGTATCGTAGCCAGGACCGCTGACGGAACATGCCGACATTTCGCACGAAGCGGCGCGTCAGGCACGCAGCAAGCGATATGTTCGACCTTGTCGCGGATGTGGAGCGATACCCGGAATTCGTTCCGCTCTGCGAGAATCTGGTCGTGCGGCGCCGGGGTCCCGAACTGGAGGGCAGCGTCGTTCTCGTCGCCGATATGACCGTGGCCTACAAGATATTTCGCGAGACGTTCACAAGCAAAGTGACCCTGGATCGCGCTAAGCTTGATATTCTGGTCGAGTATCTCGACGGCCCGTTCAGCTCACTCGTAAACCGTTGGCACTTCAGGCCGGAGGGTGATCGCGGCTGCGACGTTGAGTTTTTCATCGACTATGAGTTTCGCTCCCGCACCCTTGGAATGCTGATGGGCGGCGTGTTTGAGGCCGCCTTCCGTCGCTTCGCCGAGGCGTTTGAGCGGCGCGCCGACAAGATTTACGGCTCAAGGGTTGCCGGAGCCTAGTTTGCGTCGAGCAGCTCGTTCAACAACGAGAAGGCGGCGAGCACCGATTGGCGACGAATTTCAGTACGTCCGAGGTCGCCGAACCGCCGCTCTCGATGCAGGGTCGTGCCCTTCCGACTTGCGGCGGCGAAATGAACAAGCCCGATCGGTTTCTCTGAGCTGCCGCCATCGGGTCCCGCGATACCGGTTACGGCAATCGCCAGATGGGCGAGGGAGTGTTTGAGGGCTCCTTCGGCCATCGCGCGCGCGGTCTGCTCGCTCACCGCTCCGTACTCGCGCAAGATCGCCGGCAAGACGCCGAGATCGCTTTCCTTGGCAGCGTTTGAGTATGTAACGTAGCCGCGTTCCAGAGTGAGCGAAGCGCGGGGAATTTCGGTAATGGCGGCGGCGATCAGCCCGCCCGTGCAGGACTCCGCCGTAACCAGAGACAATTCACCCTTCAGCAGGCGCTCATGGAGTGCCGTGGCCAAGCGGGCAACTTCGTCTTTCTCCATCATCTGCTCCAGGGCAGCCGCACGGTCACCGTTGCCATCGCCGCAATCCCTTCGCCGCGGCCGAGGAAGCCAAGGCGCTCGGTGGTCGTAGCCTTGACGCTGACCCGACTCTCATCGATCCGGCAAATTCCGGCGATGTTCGCTCGCATTGCCTTCGCATGTGGTGAGATCTTTGGCGCTTCGCAGAGAATAGTAGCGTCAACGTGGGCGATGCGGCCACCACGCGCGGCAACCAGTTCGACAGCGTGATCGAGAAATTTGTGGGACGAAGCTCCCCGCCATTGCGGATCGGACGGCGGAAAATGGTGGCCGATATCACCCGCAGCGATTGCGCCGAGAATTGCGTCGGTGATCGCATGCAACAAGACGTCCGCATCGGAATGGCCGATGAGTGACTGATCGTGTTCGATGCTCACACCGCCGAGGATCACGTGGTCGCCGGGCCCGAGCGCGTGGACATCGAAGCCGTTGCCGGTCCGAATGTCGGAAAGCGCTGCAGCGTCGTTCATCTCTGCGAGCGTGAAATCGTCCTCCGTGGTGAGCTTGATATTGCCAGGCTCGCCGACAAACGTTGTGACTTGCAAGCCCGCCCATTCAGCGAGACCTGCATCATCGGAGAAATCGTTGCGGCGGGCATCGGCGGCGCGGCGATGAGCGGCGAGGAGCTTGTCGAAGGAGAACGCTTGCGGGGTTTGCGCGGCCCGAAGCGTGGCGCGATCCAAGGTTCCAGTCACAACACCCATTGCGTCTACGCGCTTGATCGTGTCGGTGACTGGTATGGCCGGTATCGCTGCGCCGGTCGCCATCACTGCACTGATGGCGCGGTCGAGCAGGGCGGACGACGCAAGCGGTCGCGCGGCATCATGCACCAGGACAAAATCCGGAGCAGAGCGCTCCAGTGCTTCAAGACCGGCGCGAACGGACTCCTGCCGGGTGCTGCCGCCGGGGATCGGCGCAAGCAGCTTCTCAATGTTCGCAGCGGATCGCCGAAATTCTGCGTCGTGCACCGGATTCACTACCGCCTGGACGGCATCGATGCTCGAATGCGCGGCAAACAGGCGCAGGGATCGACGAAGCACGGGCTCGCCGCCAAGGAGCCGAAACTGCTTTGGCAGGCCTTGGCCAGCCCGTTCGCCCCTTCCTGCGGCCAATATGATCGCGGCGACCCTCATTTTGTCTCCCGAATCGCGCTAAATGCCGAATTCTTCTTCAAATTGACGGCGGGCGGTGCATTTCATTTAGCCCAAAATCCTGTGCGAGTGGGGCGGGTGCAGCGCACAATTTGCTTGCCGACCTACTCAATTTGACTAAGATATGGGCAGTTTTATATTGGCCTAAAAACTGTGCAATGACGCCCCGTATCACTATTGGCTCACATCGTCTCGCGAACCGCGTGTTGCTCGCGCCGATGGCCGGTATCACAGACCTGCCGTTCCGGCGGATGGCAGAACGGTTCGGTGCGGGGCTGGTCGTTTCAGAAATGATCGCCAGCGAGCATTTGACTGGGGGGAGCGCGGAATCCACCCTTCGCGCCGAAGGGACGGGTGTCGGTGTGCACGTCGTGCAGCTTGCAGGCTGCGAAGCGCGCTGGATGGCCGAAGGTGCTCGCATTGCGGAAGCGGCAGGGGCGGACATCATCGATATCAACATGGGTTGCCCTGCGAAGCAGGTTACTTCGGGCCAGCACGCGGGCGCGGCACTGCTACGCGACATCGACCACGCGACACGGGTGATCGAGGCGACGGTTCAAGCGGTGAAAGTCCCCGTGACGCTTAAGATGCGCCTCGGCTGGGACGAGCACTCTATCGTTGCACCGGAGCTCGCGCGGCGCGCGGAAGCGCTCGGCGTCGCGATGGTCATGGTGCATGGGCGCACTCGTGCGCAGTTCTACAACGGACGCGCGGACTGGACTTCGATCGCGGCGGTGAAGGCGGCGGTCAACATTCCGGTGATCGCGAATGGAGACCTGACGACATTCGGGGAAGCAGACGCGATGCTCACGGCATCCGCCGCTGACGGCGTGATGATCGGCCGGGCGGCAAGGGGTCGTCCCTGGTTTCCCGGACAAGTCGGCGAATATCTGGAAACCGGTCGCGCGCCCGTCGATCCATCGCTGTCGGTTCAACGCAATACGCTGCTCGAGCTTTACGACGCCTGGCTCACGCACTCCGGTCGCGATCGGGGGGCGCGCGAAGCGCGGAAGCATATCGGCTGGGCCCTCGAAGCGGCGGCGGCTTCTTTCGGGCGTACGTCCGCATGGGCCAAGGGCTGGCGCTCAGGTTTGCTGGGCGAGTCGAATCCCACGGCAGTGTTGCGCGGCATCAATGACGCTTTCGACGACCTCGGCTGGAGTGCAGCCGCATGACGGCAGCACGAGCGGAACGTGCAGCTCTTCCTCCTGCCGGGATGGCACAGGCCGTCCTCGACGCCTTGCCGCATCCCGTCGTCACCGTTGCCTCAGACGGACGCGTAGTCGACGCGAACGTGGCTGCGGAGACATTTTTTCAGGTGGGTGCGCCCGTGATGCAGCGGCACGGCATCAAGGAGTTCGTGCCGTTCGGAAGCCCGCTGCTTACGCTCATCGAACAGGTGCGGACACGCGGGGCGCCGGTCAATGAATATCGGGTCGATCTCGGGACGCCGAAGAATGGCGGCGAACGGGTGGTGGATATTCTAGTTGCCCCGATGCCGGAGCGGCCGGGACATGTCGTCGTGGTGCTTCAGGAACGCTCGAGAGCTGACAAGATCGACCGCCAGCTTACGCATCGGGGAGCCGCGCGATCCGTAACGGCGCTTGCGGCCATGCTGGCGCACGAGATCAAGAACCCGTTGTCCGGTATTCGGGGCGCGGCCCAGTTGCTCGAGCAGTCGGCGGACGAAGACGACCGGACACTCACGCGGCTTATCTGCGACGAGGCCGATCGCATCGTGAAGCTCGTCGATCGGATGGAGATTTTTTCGGACGAGCGGCCGATCGAGCGCGAGGCCGTCAATATTCATGCCGTTCTGGAACACGTAAAGCGCATCGCGATATCCGGATTCGCTCGTTACATCCGCATAGTCGAAGAGTACGACCCGTCGCTGCCGCCGGTTTATGCGAACCGCGACCAGCTCGTTCAGGTCTTCCTCAATCTCGTGAAGAACGCAGCGGAGTCGGTCGGAGATACGTCCGAAGGCGAGATCGTGCTGACGACCGCATTTCGGCCGGGCGTCCGATTGACCGCGCCGGGTACCAATACGCGCGTCAGCCTGCCGCTCGAGTTTTGCGTACGCGACAACGGTCCGGGTGTGCCCGAGGACCTTGTTCCGTATCTCTTCGATCCGTTTGTGACGACGAAACCCACGGGAAGTGGCCTCGGTCTTGCAATGGTTGCGAAGATCGTCGGCGACCATGGGGGCATCGTCGAATGCGATAGCCAACCGCGGCGAACGACGTTTCGGGTGTTGATGCCCATGTTTAATGAAGCTGGCGAACCGCCGGCGAGCCAAGGCTGAGGTTCAAGCATGCCGACCGGCAGCATTCTGGTTGCTGACGACGACGCCGCGATCCGCACGGTGCTCAATCAGGCGCTGTCGCGGGCGGGCTACGAGGTGCGCTCCTGCGGAAACGCAGCCACGCTCTGGCGCTGGGTCAGTAACGGGGACGGCGATCTGGTGATTACGGACGTCGTGATGCCGGACGAGAATGCTTTCGATCTCCTGCCGCGGATCAAGAAGGCGCGACCGGAGCTTCCGGTTATCGTCATGAGCGCGCAGAACACGTTCATGACGGCGGTGCGTGCGTCGGAACGCGGCGCCTACGAATATCTGCCCAAGCCCTTCGATCTGAAAGAGCTGATTGCGATCGTCGGCCGGGCGCTGAGCGATCCCAAGCGTGGGACGTCAACGGCACCACGCCAAGACGAACCGGATTCCACCATTCCGCTCGTCGGCCGCTCGCCTGCGATGCAGGAAATCTATCGCGTGCTCGCTCGCCTGATGCAGACC
>Ga0307505_10002362_pt1 | contig 13264 bp, 15 predicted proteins | sample 23_S_MG_FD_202183 | JGI IMG/M metagenome (GOLD analysis project Ga0307505, IMG submission 202183) | Soil microbial communities from Populus trichocarpa stands in riparian zone in the Pacific Northwest, United States - 23_S | ecosystem: Environmental > Terrestrial > Soil > Riparian zone > Trees...
GCCATCGTCATTGAGTGGGTCTATCGGAGAGCGCGCATAGTGGGGCTATGTAAGCTCGACGAGAGGCACACGCGATGGCGAGGGCGCCGTTGCAGCCCGGACGGCTTCTGCCGCGCAGGCTCCTAGGCGTTTCATTCGGCGGCGACGGGCCGCACGAGCAGGTGCTTGGCCAGGTTCCCGTGCAGGTAACCGACGCCGCGGGCCAGATGCAGCATCACGAACAGGCCGAGCACGCCGGCCATCACGAACAGCGGCATCGTCCACATCGGCGCAGTCCAGACCAGGCCGTCGTGGTAGATGCCGATGCCGGTGAACTCGTGGGTGCCGAAGACGTGGATGAAGGGCGCGATGACGAACCCCAGCGACAGCGCAATACCGGTCGCGACGATCGTGAAGTAGGCGATGCCGAGCGGCAGCATCAGCAGCATGTAGAACAGCGTGCTCCAGCTCCGCGGATCGGTGAACATCGCGCCGACGCGCTGCCAGATCGAGTTGTCGCGATCCACGTACAGCGGCCTTCTCGGCATTCGCACGCCGAGCATCGCTTCGACGATCTTGCCCTCGACGAATGACAGCGCGCGCACGGTGCCGAAGAACAGCACGATGAACGGGATACCGATGATGAGGATCGCCAATCCTGCCGACAGGCTGAGCCCGGTCACGACCCAGGTGAAGTAGAAGATTCCGGTCGCCAGCGACAAGGCCATGTAGAACAGCGCCGCGTAGGCCCGTGGATCGAGGGCGACGCCGAAGAACCGCGCAAGCAGCGATCGTTCGGCGGGGCGCGGCCGCCGCGAAGGCGGACGCAATGCGGTTTCGACCTCGCCTTCCCTGACCCGGTAGATCTCCGCGACCTCGTCCGCTGCCCCATAACTCGTCACGATTCTTGCGAGCACGGCCGACTCGGCCAATTCCGGATGCTCGGCCAGCTCGGCGCGCAGGTGCTCCTCGGCGTCATAGAGTGCGTCCTGGACCATTGCCGAATCGGCGTCGCGCAGTTCGCTGCGCAGTTGGTCGAGGTATTCGCGGATCGTTGCGGGAATCGGATGGTTCATGTCGTTGCCCCTTGCGGTTGGGTTCCCTGCAGCACGCTGTCGACGAAATCACGCGTCGCCGTCCACGATGTCGTCCAGTGATCCAGGACCGAACGGCCGAGTTCGGTGATCCGGTAGTAGCGCCGTGGCGGCCCGGCAATGGACGGCTCGACTTCGCTGTCGAGCAGCCCCGCGGCGCTCAGATTGCGCAAGACCGGATACAGCGCACTCTGTTTGCCGGCAAGCACGCCGCCGCCATCATCAAGGCGCTTGGCGATCAGATAGCCGTACATCGGCTCGCGGCTGCGCGCCAGAACCGAGAGCAGCACGAGCGAAACCGTGCCGGCGGACAGTTCCTTCTGGAATTTCCTCAGGTGCAGGTCGAATTCGGTCATGTCATGCCGTCCATCTCGTTATATCGCTTAATCAACAATACTACTGACTTGATACTAGTGAATGCGCCGGAAGTCACGGCCGCATGGCTGGCGCACGACGCGATAGGCTTGGCGTTCCATTGAAAGGGGGGGGAATGCCTCGATGACCTTGCCGCCAAGTCCGCAGTTGCAAGTAACGCCACGAAATCCTCGTCGCGGGAATGATCGCTTGACGATAGCCGCGCTATCCGGCCTTGCCTGGCTGAGCGTTGCTGGCTCCGCAAACGCGAACAGCGACGCGGCAAAGCCGGCACGCGGCGCGACGATGCAGGAAGTGCTCGAAGCGTCGAAGGCCCGGGACTGGCGGCCGCTCGACCTGCGCAACACGCTCTACATGGACCTGCCGACGGGGCGCGTCGTGATCGAACTGGCCGAGACGTTTGCCCCGTTGCATGCCGCAAACATCCGCACGCTGGCGCGCCAGAAGTATTTCGACGGACTCGCCATCGTGCGCGTGCAGGACAATTTCGTGACCCAGTGGGGCGACCCGAATGCTGGCGAGAGCGAGCTGGCGAAACCGTTTGGCGATGCCAGGCGCACGCTGGCGCCCGAATTCACGCGGACCGCACGAGGTCTGCCGTTCACGCGCCTGGCCGATGGCGACGTGTTCGCGCCCGAAGTGGGGTTTTCCCAGGGCTTCCCCGCCGCTCGCGATCCGAAATCGAACCAGGCCTGGATCACCCACTGCTACGGCGTGGTCGGCGCGGGTCGCGACACCGATCCCGAATCGGGCAGCGGCGCCGAACTGTATGTCGTGATCGGCCATGCGCCGCGCCAGCTCGACCGCAACATCGCGGCAGTCGGTCGGGTCGTGAAGGGCATGGACCTGCTGTCAGCCCTGCCGCGCGGCCCCGCGCCGATGGGGTTCTACGCCAATGCCGGGGATCGCCACGCGATCACGTCGATTCGCGTGGCGGCCGACGTCCCCGCCGAGGAACGCACTCCGCTGGAGATCCTGCGCACCGATACCGCGACATTCGCTGCGCTCGTCGAAGCGCGGCGCAATCGTCGCGACGACTGGTATCACGTACCGGCCGGAAAGATCGATGTCTGCAACGTGCCGATTCCGGTGCGCGAGCCGGCGCAGTGAGCGTTGAGCGCCAACGACCTGCGCATTTCCTCTCGCTGACGCGAGAGGCTCCGGGCCAGGCGAATCGAAGGTCGGCTGGCGCGTGGCCTCGGAGCCGACGTTTCCCGGGATGTCGGCTCCGCGGCTGCGCCGCTGGAGCCGACCCACGGGATGAAAGCACAACGTCGCAGGACGGATGAACCGACCGGCAGACTCACGTCTTCCGCTCAACCCGCATCAATGGTGATGCCCGCCTGCCCCGTGCACGTGGCCGTGCACGACTTCCTCGACGCTGGCTTCGCGCACATCGGTGACTTCGACCGCGAAATGCAGTGTCTCGCCGGCCAGCGGATGGTTGCCGTCGACGGTCACGAGGTCGCCATCGATCTCGGTGATGACCACGGCGACCGTGCCGCTCCCGGTCTGCGCCTGGAACTGCATGCCGACATCGAGATCATCGATCCCCGCGAACTGTGCACGCGGGACGCGCTGCACGAGTTCGGCGATGTATGTTCCATAGCCGTCCTCGGGCGCCACATCCACGGTGAACCGGTCGCCGGCGACGTGGCCGGCCATTTCGCGCTCGAGTCCGGGAACGATGTTGCCGGCGCCGTGAAGGTAGGCGAGCGGCTCGCGTCCCTCGGAACTGTCGAGAACATCGCCCGCGTCATTGGTCAGGGTGTAGTGGAACGACGCGACGGTGCGGTCGGCAATCTGCATGGAAACCTCGGAAATCCACTGGCTGCAAAAACGAAAAGCCCCGGGCGCGAGCGCCCGGGGCCGGTATCGAAAATCGAAAGTCAGGTCACTCGGCGCGGACGGCCTCGGCCTGCGGACCCTTCGGCCCCTGGGTCACGGTGAAGCTGACCTTCTGACCTTCGGCGAGCGACTTGAAGCCGGCGCCTTCGATCGAGCGGAAGTGTACGAACACATCCGGGCCGGACTCGCGCGTGATGAAACCGAAGCCCTTGGCATCGTTGAACCACTTGACCGTGCCGTTTTCGCGATTGGACATGACTTGAATCCTTGGACAATCAATGTTGGGAACGCGCGGACCATTCGATCCGTCACGGGTACTGGGTGTGCAAGGATGAAGTGCGAGACGCGGCAACCAGGCAGATCAACGATCGCCATGTACCAATGTCACGATTCATTGTGACTCCGGCATACACAGTGGGAAAGAGTGTACGCGAGGATTCGGGCAAATGCGAACTTTCCGTTAAGGGCGACGGAGGCCTGCCAGCAGAGGGGTTTTCGGGCCGGTTGGCTGGCGACCAGGGTCCGCCGCGACCGCGGGATGTGTCCCGCCCCCGAGCCTGGCTTCCGGAAATCGGCACGAGTCGTTAAGGTTGCGGGTTTTCGGGGGGAACACACATGCTCGGATCCGTGCTGCTGGCAGGCGTCACCTTGATCAGCGGCGCCATCGCGGCCGCCGAAGATTCCTGGATCGTCGACGCCGACTATGGGGATCCGGCCGCCCTGGCCCGGATCGGCGGGTCGTTCCCGCACCTGATCGTCGATCAGGAGCGCCGCAGCCTGCGCGCCGAAACCGATTCAGCCGGCATCGAACTGATGCAAGCCGCCGGTCTGGACGTGCGCGTGGACATGGTCGCCACGGCCACCTGGCGTGCGTTGTACGCGCCGGGCCAAACCCTGCGCAGCATTCCGAGTTTCGCCTGCTATCGCACCGTGGAGGAAACCCGCGACAGCCTCGACGACATGCTGGTCGTGCATCCGCAGCTCGCGAGCGCGGAAGTGATCGGCCCGACCTGGGAGCGGTTGGGCAACCCCGACGCCGGATACGAGATGCGCGCACTGCGCATCACCAATCTGGAAACCGCGGATGCCGACCCCCAGCGTCCGCGCATGGTCATGCTCGGCTCGATCCATGCCCGCGAATACGCGCCCGCGGAACTGCTCACGCGCATGGCCGAATGGCTGGTCACCGGCTACGGCAACGACGCCCAGGCGACCTGGCTCGTGGACCATGTCGATTTCCGGTTCATCCTGCATGCCAATCCCGACGGCCGCAAGAAAGCCGAAAGCGGCGTGCTCTGGCGCAAGAACACGAATACGTCGAACGAGCCGGGTGGCATCTGCACCGCACAGCAGCCCAGCGCCAGCTATCACGCAGGCATCGATCTGAACCGCAATTTCCCGTACCACTGGAGCAGCGTGAGCGGTGGATCCAGTGGCAGTGTCTGCGACGCAACCTACCGCGGACCGGAGGCCGCCTCGGAACCGGAAACGCGCAACCTGATCCGCTACATCGCCGGCACGCCGGACGAAAAAGGCGTCTACCGCGATGGCGTGCTGAGCGACCGCAAGGACGACGATGCGCTGGTCGGCGCACCGGACGACTATGCCGGTCTGTTCTTCGACATCCACAGCTTTGGCGGCCTCGTGCTGTGGCCGTGGGGCGATGTGACCTCGCCGAGCCCGAACGCGGCCGCATTCCAGACCCTGGGACGCCGGATCGCGTGGTTCAACCAGTACAGGCCGCAACGCGCCGTGCAGCTCTATCCGACCGATGGCGGCACGATCGATACGTTCTACGGCCAGCTCGGAGCGCCTTCGTTCGTCATGGAAGTCGGCACGACCTTCTTCCAGGACTGCGCCACATTCCAGAACACGATCTTCCCCGCCAACCTCGCCGCACTGAAATACGCGGCGCGCGCAGCGCGCGCGCCGTACCAGTTGCCGGGCGGGCCGGATGTCCATGCGATCGGCCTGTCGCGTTCGCTCGTGGTCGCCGGCGAAGACGTCACCCTCACTGCCACGATCAATGACACGCGCTTTCGCGCGACCACGCCCGCGCAACCGACATTCCCGGTCATCGCCGCGAATGCCTGGGTCGACACGCTACCGTGGCAGGAAGGTGCCGCCGCGATTGCGCTGCAGGCGGCTGATGCGACATTCGACAACACCGTCGAGCAGGTCACCGGCACGATTTCGACCACGCAGCTCGAGCCGGGTCGTCATCTGATCCTCGTCCAGGGGTTCAACGCAGTGAATGGGGCGGGTACACCGGATGCCGTGTTTCTCGATGTGCTGGCGGTCGGCGACCGGATCTTCGCCGATGCGTTCGATCCATTGCCGGAGCGCTGACAACGGCTGCCAGTTGCGCAGGTCTCCGATACGGCGACGGATTCAGCCTGGCACGCGGTGACGCGCCTGGAGTACGCCCACGACGTCGTCCAGACCGAGCCCACGCGCGCGCAGCAGCACGAGCAGGTGGAACAACAGATCGGCCGCTTCGCCGAGCAGTTCGCCATCGTCCTGGTCCACCGCGGCCAAGGCCGTCTCCACGCCTTCCTCGCCGACCTTCTGCGCAATCCTGCGCACGCCGGCATCCAGCAGCCCGGTGACATAGCTCCCTTGCGGCCGATCGGCCGCCCGCTGCGCGATCAGCGAATCGAGGTCGCCGAGGAACGCCAGCGGTGGCTCCTCTGCATCGGCAAAGCACGTGCGGGTCCCGGTATGACAAGTCGCTCCGCTTGGCTCGACCCGCGCGAGGATCGTGTCGGCATCGCAATCCAGATGCAGCGACTTGAGCCACAGCACGTTCCCCGAAGTCTCGCCCTTGGTCCACAGCCGCTGCCGGCTGCGACTGAAGAACGTCAGCCTGCCGCTCGTGCGCGTCGCCGCCAGGGCCTCCCGATTCATGTAGCCGAGCATGAGCACTTCGCCGCTGCGCCAGTGCTGGGCGATCGCCGGCAACAACCCGTCGTCGCCCTTCCAGTCCGCCTGATCGATGCTCATGGTCGCACCGCCATGCCGTTGTCGGCGAGATACCGTTTGAGATCGGGAATCGCGATCGCGCCGGAATGGAATACGCTCGCTGCCAGTGCGGCATCGGCGTCGGCAATCGCGAAAGCGTCAAGAAAATGCGCCATCGTGCCGGCTCCGCCCGAGGCGACCAGCGGCACCGCGCAGATTCCTCGCACCGCACACAGCTGGGCAAGATCGTAGCCTGCCCGCACGCCGTCGGAGTCCATGCAGTTGAGCACGATCTCGCCCGCGCCACGCTGTTGTACTTCGGCCACCCAGTCCAGCGTGCGCCGCGGCAACGCCTGCATGCGCTCGGGATCCCCGCTGTACTGGCGCACACGCCACTCACCATCGACGTCGCGCTGGCTGTCGACGCCTACGACCACGCATTGCACGCCGAACGCGGCGGCGAGTTCATCGACGAGTTCGGGCCGCTCCAGCGCTGGCGAATTGACCGAGATCTTGTCCGCACCGGCATGCAGGATGGCGCGCGCCGAGGCGACATCGCGGATGCCCCCGGCCACGCAGAACGGAATGTCAATCTCGCGGGCGACGCGCTCGACCCAGTCGCGATCGACGCTGCGTCCCTGCGGACTCGCGGTGATGTCGTAGAACACGAGCTCGTCGGCACCTTCATCGCGATAGCGCAGGGCCAGATCGACGATATCGCCGACGATGACGTGATCGCGGAAGCGCACGCCCTTGACGACCTGGCCATCGCGCACATCCAGGCATGGAATCAGGCGGCGGGTCAGCATGCGAGCGCGTCCTCGATCGTGAGCGCGCCTTCCAGCAGGCTGCGCCCGAGGATCACGGCAGCGGCCGGACCCTCGCCCAGGGCGCGCACGTCGGCCACATCGCGCACGCCACCGGATGCCTGCAGCGCGAGTCCCGGCGCGATCGTCGCAAGATGCACGTAGAGCTCCGGATTCGGCCCCGACAGCATGCCGTCGCGCGCGATGTCGGTGCACAGGAGATGATGCGCGCCGGCCCTGGCGTAGCGCGGCGCGAGCTCATCCAGGGTGAAGGCGGCATCCTCGGTCCAGCCCGAAACCGGCAGCGTCCACTGGGCACCGACACGCCGCGTATCCAGGGCGACTACGATCCTGGGCGCACCGAACTCGGCGATCCATGCGATCACGCGCTCGGGTTCGCGCACCGCAATGCTGCCGACCACGACGCGTGCCACCCCGGCGTCGAACAGGCGACGGACATCGGCTTCTTCGCGCACACCACCACCTGCCTGTACATCCAGATCCAGCGCAGCCAGTGCTTCGATCGAGCGCAGGTTGTCCAGGCGCCCGGCACGGGCGCCGTCCAGATCGACGACGTGCAGGTGGCGAGCGCCGGCATCGCGGTAGCGCGCGGCCTGCTCGACAGGATCGACGTCATAGCCGGTCTCGCGCGCATAGTCGCCCTGACGCAGGCGGACGACGCGCCCGGCGCGCAGGTCCAGCGCGGGAATGATCGTCATGCTCATGCGCCGAGGAAGTTCCCGAGCAAGCGCGCGCCCACGGCCGCCGAACGCTCGGGGTGGAATTGCATGCCGACGAAATTGCGTTCGCGCACGATGGCCGGCAATGGCGCGCCAAAGTGGACGCTCGCGAGCGTCTGCAGACCGGCGGGCGCGGCATAGCTGTGCACGAAGTAGGCGTAGGCGTCCGGATCCAGTCCGTGCAGCAGGCGATCTTCGCGATCGACGACGAGACGGTTCCAGCCCATGTGCGGAATCCGTCGCTGGGCATCGCCGTCGATGTGTCGCACCGTACCCGCGATGATGCCAAGGCACGGCGTGTCGCCCTCCTCGGAGTGTTCGAACAGCAACTGCATGCCCAGGCAGACGCCGAGCACGGGCTGCACCAGTCCGCGCAGCACCTCGACCAGGCCGGCCTCGCGCAGACGTGCCATTCCCGGCCCGGCCGCACCGACACCGGGCAAGATCACATGCGACGCGGCACGAATGCGCTGCGCATCGGCGCTGAGCTCGGCGACGACACCGAGCCTGCGCAGTGCATGGCGCACCGAGCCGATGTTGGTCCCGCCGGCATCGACGAGGACGACGTCCGCTGCGCTCACAACACGCCCTTGGTGCTCGGCAGTTCGTCGCCAGTCACCCGGATGGCCTGGCCAAGCGTGCGCGCAAATACCTTGAAACAGGCCTCGACCATGTGGTGGGCGTTCTCGCCGCGCACGCGCAGGTGCAGGTTCGCACCGAGCGTCTCGCACAGTGAACGGAAGAAATGCGGCACCAGTTCGGTCGGCATTTCGCCGACGCGGTCGCGCGGAAACGTGCCTTCGAAGACCAGATACGGTCGTCCGGAAAGATCCAGTGCCGCATGCGCCAATGCCTCGTCCATCGGCAGCGTGAACCCGTAGCGGGCGATGCCGCGCTTGTCGCCCAGGGCTTCGCGAAGGGCCTGACCGAGCGCGAGCGCGCAGTCCTCGATCGTGTGGTGCTCATCGACTTCGATGTCGCCTGCGCACTCCAGCTCAAGAGCAAAGCCCGCATGCTTGGCGACCTGTTCGAGCATGTGATCGAAGAACGCCAGGCGCGTGCGGATCTCCGACCGCGCACCGGAATCCAGGTCCACGCGCGCGCGGATGCGCGTCTCGCGCGTCGTCCGCGCAACCTCGGCGATTCGCGGCAAAGCGCACAGCGCGTGCGCGATCGCGTTCCAATCCTGTCCGGCCGGGCCGACCCGGAATCCGCGTACACCGAGATTGGCGGCGAACTGCATGTCGGTTTCGCGGTCACCGACCATCGCCGATTTCGCCCTCGACCAGTCGTCGCGCGCCAGCCAGTGGCGCACGAGCCCGATTCCCGGTTTGCGCGTGTCGCGACCTTCATGGGCAAAGCTTCGATCGACCAGAACCTCGAGCACCGCGATGCCCTGCGAGGCCAGCACGCGCATGAGCAGCGCCTGCGGTCCGCTGTAATCGGCTTCGGGAAAGCTGTCGGTACCCAACCCATCCTGGTTGGTCACGATGACGATCTCGTAGCCGGCCGCGACGCAGCGGCGCAACGCGGGGATCACATCGACGACCAGGGCGAACTTGTCGAAGCGGTCGACCTGGAAATCCGCTGGCTCCTCGATCAGGCAGCCGTCGCGATCGACGAAAAGGATGCGACGTTGACTCATGCGGCAACCTGCTGGCGGATCAGCAGATCGAGCAGGCGCGTATTCTCCTCGCGCGTGCCGATCGTGATCCGCAGACACCCCTCCAGGCGGGGGTAACGGCCGACGTCGCGCACGATCACGCCAGCGCCGAGCAGGCAGCGATACAGCGCATGCGCGTCGGCGAAACGCACGCAGAGGAAATTCGCACGCGACGGCAGCACGTCCAGCACCCCTGGCAGGCGCTCGATCTCGCGGGACATGCGCTCGCGCTCGGCCACGATCACCGCGACCCGTTGCTGCATCAAGGCATGGCCGTCCGCGGTCAATTCGGCGAGCGCTGCCGAGACGCTTGGCGAGGGCAGCGGATATGGCGGCATGATCCTGCGTAACAGGGCAACGATTTCCGAGCGCGCGAGCAGGCAGCCGATGCGCGCGCCAGCCAGTGCCCATGCCTTGGACAAGGTGCGCAGGACACCGAGATTTTCATGCTTCTTGAGCAATGCCGACGCGCTCGGCATGGTGGAAAACTCGATGTAGGCCTCGTCGACGATGACCAGAGCGCGACCGCGCAAGGCCCGGGCGAGGCGCTCGATATCGGCCAGCGGCGTGCAGCCGCCGGTCGGATTGTTCGGCGAACACAGGAACACGAGCTTCACCGACTGCGGGAGCGTCTCGATCAGTGCATCGGCGTCCAGCGCGAACGCGGCGTTCGAAGGCAGCTCGACGAGTGCCGCGCCCTGCACTGCCGCGCAAACCGCATACATGCCGAAGGTCGGCGGCGCGATCGCCACTGCATCGACGCCGGGTCGACAGAACGCGCGCACGAGCAGGTCGATCGCTTCATCACTGCCGCGCCCGACCAGGACCTGATCGGTATCGACACCGTAGTTCTCCGCCAGCCGTTCGACCAGCGCGCGCGGCTGCGGATCAGGGTAGCGATTGAGCGGCCCGTAGCGCATGTCCTGGGCGGTAGCGGACGGCGGCCACGGCGACTCGTTCGCGTTGAGCATGATCGAGGCGTGCCCGGCTTCAGTGCGTGCGGACGAATACGCCTTGAGCGCGAGGATTTCCGCTCGCGCGAGGTCGAGTACGCTCATGGTGTTTCTCCCAGGGCCTCTAGCCGGATTCCGACCGCACGCCCGTGTGCATCCAGTCGTTCGGCACGTGCCAGCGTCATCGTACAGGGACCGATTCCGCGCAGCCCCTGGCTGGTCAGTTCCTGCACGGTAATCTGCTTTTGGAAGCTTGCCACCGACAGCCCGCTCCATGCACGCGCGTGGCCATAGGTCGGCAGCACATGATTGGTTCCGCTGCAATAGTCGCCGACCGACTCGGGGGTCCAGGCGCCAAGGAAGATCGAGCCCGCATTGTCGATCGCCTCCAGCAGCACACGCGGTTCGGACACGTTGAGGATCAGGTGCTCCGGTGCATACGCGTTGTTGACCACTGCCGCTTCGGCCAGCGATTCCACGAGGATCAGAACGCTGTTCAACAGCGCCTGGCCCGCCATCGACGCACGCGGCAGATGCGCGCACTGCGATTCCACCTCGATCGCAACACGATCCAGCAGCGCCGATGACGGCGACACCAGCACGACCTGCGAATCCCCCCCGTGTTCGGCCTGGGCGAGCAGGTCGGCGGCGACGAAGCGCGCATCGGCGCCCGCATCGGCGATAACGAGCACTTCGGACGGGCCGGCCGGCAGGTCGACTGCCGCACCTTCCGGATCCGACCCGACCTGCAGTTTCGCTTCGGTCACCCAGACATTGCCCGGCCCGAACAGCTTGTCGCAACGTGGAACCGACTCGGTGCCGTAGGCCATCGCCGCAATCGCCTGCGCACCACCGAGCTTGTAGACACGAGTGATGCCGCAAAGACGTGCCGCGAAAAGCACGGCTTCGTCGCAACGCCCATCGGCGCGCGGCGGCGTACACATCACGACCTCGCGACATCCGGCGATCTGTGCGGGCACCCCGAGCATGAGCGCCGTCGATGGCAACGGTGCACTGCCGGCCGGCACGTACATGCCGACCCGCACGATCGCGCGCAATACGCGTTCGCAGACCACCCCTGGCGCGGTTTCCATGCGCACCGGCTGCGGCGCGCAGGCACGGTGAAACGCCTCGATGCGCGCCTTCGCCTCGACGATCGCAGCCTTCAACTCCGCGGTCAGCGCACGCTCCGCCGTGGCGAACTCGCCCGCGTCGACCGCCAGCGCATCCAGTTCACAGCCATCGTAGCGACGGGTCAGTGCGCGCAGCGCATGATCGCGATCGGCACGTACGATATCGATGATGCGGCGGACACCGTTGCGCGTGTCCGCTGTCGAGGATTGCGGCGGCCGGGCCAGGATCGCCTGGCGTTGCGGCACATCGAGCTCACGCCAGACCACGCGCTTCATGCGAGCATCTGCTCCACCGGCAGCACCAGCAACTGGCGCGCGCCCGCGCGCTTCATGTCTTCCAGGTGCTGCCAGGTGATCGCGCCGTTGCAGACCGCCTGGAACGCGACTTCGCCATCCTGGCCTTCGATCGGCATGACGATCGGCTGCTGACCGCCCGGAAGGATGTTCGCGATCGCTCCGAGCGCGGACCGCGGCGCGTGCAGCATGATGAGCTTGGAGACGCGCACCTGGATCACGCCGTCGATGCGGCGTAACAGCATCTCCACGAGATCGCCACGTTCGTCGCCTGGCAGGTTCAAGCTGCCCGCGAGCACCGCCTCGGATTCCAGCACGGTCGCGACCTCCTTGAGCTGGTTGGCTGCCAGGGTCGCGCCACTGGAAACGAGATCGCAGATCACGTCGGCCGTGCCCAGGCGCGGCGCAATCTCGACCGACCCGGACAGCGTGACGACCTTCGCCGTGATGCCGCTGCGGCGCAGCCAGTCGGAGAGCAGGTGCGGATACGTCGTCGCGATGCGTTGCCCGGCGAGCTGCGCCGGCCCCGTGTAGTCGATTTCCTGCGGCATCGCGAGCGCCAGCCGGCACTGGCCGAAGCCGAGCGATCGCAGTTCGCGATAGCCAGCTTCGCCACCTGCGCCAAGCACCTGCTCGGCAAGCACATTTCGACCGACAATGCCGAGATCGCAGACACCGTCGGCGATCATGCCGGGCACATCGTCATCACGCACGAGCAGCAGGTCCACCGGCAGCGATTCGCCGAAACAGAACAGCTTGTCGCGACTGCGCCGGAATTTCAGTCCGCAGCGCGCGAGCAGATCCTGCGACGAATCACTCAGGCGTCCCGACTTCTGCACGGCGATGCGCAGGCGGTCGCGCGGGCTCACGCGCGATCTCCGTCAGGTGCGGACCGCCGACGCTTGCCGCTGATGCGCGCCGACGAGGAATCGTGTGCAAGCACGGCGAGGTAGCCTCCATTGCCCTGATTGAGAAAACGCGCGACCCGCCCGATCGTCGTGATGCTGACCGCGGTGCGTTCATGGATCTCGCGATACGGCACGCCATTGAGTATGTAGGGAACCACGCGCCAGCGATCCACCAGTGCCTCAAGTTCGGCGGGGGTGCACAGGTCGCGCAGGAATGCGCGCATTTCGGCGACGCTGTCGAGCGCGAGCAGTGCCTTGCACAGGCTCTGCTCGGCGCGCGAATCGGGTGTCTCCGCCTTGATTGAACGACGTTTCATAGCGTATTAACGCGTTAATACATTGGGCGGCGGACGATACAGGCTCGGGCGCTGGCACGCAATCCCTGTGGGAGGCCCTTCAGGCTGAGGTTTCCCCGCAAATTCATGGAGAGTCTCCGATGGGTGGTGCGAACGCGTCGGGTGGGGGGTGCAGGTGCAGGTGGCGCATGCGCAGTCCTGTCCAACCTCGCAG
>Ga0307505_10002363_pt1 | contig 13258 bp, 15 predicted proteins | sample 23_S_MG_FD_202183 | JGI IMG/M metagenome (GOLD analysis project Ga0307505, IMG submission 202183) | Soil microbial communities from Populus trichocarpa stands in riparian zone in the Pacific Northwest, United States - 23_S | ecosystem: Environmental > Terrestrial > Soil > Riparian zone > Trees...
GCCTTCTGACGCTCCATCAGTGCCGACTTGGCGAGATCCTCGCGATCCTTCGACAGCGCCAGCTCGGCTTTCTCTGTCCAGCTGGCCTGCAATTCGTCGAGCCGGGCGATGGCGCGCCGCATTTCCTTGCCGTCGGCGATCGACCTTGCCGCCGAGGCGCGAACCTCGACCAACGTCTCTTCCATTTCGAGGATGATCATGCGGATCATTCGCGCCGGATCTTCGGCGCGGTCGAGCAGCTCGGTAAAATTGGCCGCGAAAATATCCCGCGTGCGGGAAAAGATACCCATGTAGCACTCCGTGCAGTGGCGCTGTGTTGCACTATCCTATTCAAGCTTCGTGCCACAAGTTCGGAATTGCTTGAACTCCGGCAAAAACGCATTTTTTCGGCGCTTTTCCAAGCGAAAGACCTTGCCAAACCATGGCATAAGTCACCAATTATTCGCATATGGAGCGGGCAAATCAATTCGTCGGGTCGAGCCTGGCCTTTCTCGACGCGGTCGAGCGGGCCAGCCGTGCCGCGCCACTCAATCGCCCGGTGCTGGTAATTGGCGAGCGCGGTACCGGCAAGGAACTGATTGCAGAGCGTTTGCACCATCTATCCGGCCGGTGGTCGGGGCCGCTCGTGACGATGAACTGCGCCGCTCTGCCCGAGAACCTCATCGAGGCCGAATTGTTCGGCCATGAGGCGGGTAGTTTCACTGGTGCCGCCAAGACCCGCCACGGCCGCTTCGAGGAGGCCGACGGTGGCACCTTGTTTCTCGACGAGCTGGCCAGCCTGTCATCCCCCGCCCAGGACCGATTGCTGCGTGCCGTCGAATATGGCGAGATCACCCGGATTGGCGCGTCGCGGCCGATCGAGGTCGACGTGCGGATCGTCGCCGCAACCAACGAGCACTTACCCCGGCTGGTCGACGAAGGGCGGTTCCGCGCCGATCTGCTCGATCGTTTGAGCTTCGAGGTGGTCACCCTGCCACCTTTGCGCGCACGCCAGGGCGACATTCCCTTGCTCGCCGAGCATTTCGGGCGGCGCATGGCCGTCGAGCTCGAATGGAGCAATTGGCCGGGCTTCTCGCCGGCCGTCCGGCAGGCGCTTGAAACCTATCCGTGGCCGGGCAACGTCCGCGAGCTTCGCAACACGGTCGAGCGCGCGGTCTATCGCGCCGAGGACCCCGAGCGCGAGATCGACGCAATCCAGTTCGACCCGTTCCATTCGCCCTGGGCGCCGGCCGACTCGCCGTCGGGCCAGCCCGAGCGCCCGCTCGGCGCGCCCGCACCGGTCGCCGATCCGACGCCTTCTGCCGCCACCGCGCCACCACCAACCGAGGTCAGCGACCTGCGCGGCGCGGTCAACGCCTATGAGCGTTCGCTGCTCGAGGATGCATTGGCCAAGAGTCGCTTCAACCAGCGCGCCACCGCTACGGCGCTCGGCCTCAGCTACGACCAGCTGCGGCATGCATTGAAGCGCCACAAATTGCTCGACGCCGCCCAAGGATGATGCGTCCGGCGGCGTAACGTGTTACGTTCTTCCTCCCCAACGAAGGGAGGTTTCGATGAAAACTCTTTTCCTAAGCGCTGCCTTGGCCGTTGTCGCCACTGCCACCGCTGCATCGCCGGCTTCGGCCGGCTCGGTCTCGATCGGCAACAGCACCGCCCGCGACTGTTATGAAGCGGCGATTGCCCGAAGCGCCGATCGCAACAGCTTCTATCATTGCAACCTGGCGCTCGACCGGGAAGGGCTCAATGCTCAGGATCGCGCGGCGACTTTGGTCAATCGCGGCGTGCTCTATCTGCGCAACCATAATTACCGCTCGGCCGGGCGCGATTTCGATGCGGCGCTGAAAGCCGATGCCAACAATGCCGAGGCGTGGCTCAACATGGCCATCGCCAGCCTGCAGCAGGGCGGCGGGGGCGATACGCTTCCGCTGATCGAAAAGTCGCTGGCGCTCAAAACCGCGCGTCCGGCGCTGGCCTATTACAGCCGGTCGATCGCTCATGAACGCGTCGGTAACGTCCGCGCCGCGTACAATGATTTGCGCCGCGCGCAGGAGCTGGCGCCGAATTGGCAGGCCCCGCGAGAGGATCTGAAACGCTACCAGGTGAGCCGCCGCTAAACGTGGCGGCGCATCACCCGTTATATCATCCGCCGAGCGGCTGCTGGGCCGACATGGCGTAAAGCATCGGGATCGACAGCAGGGTGTTGATCCGGCTGGTCAGCATCGCAGTCCGCGCCGACTTCGCCTTGCTCGCATCGTCGGCCTCGACGATGCCCAGCGCGCGCTTCTGGTTGGGCCAGATGATGAACCACACGTTGAACGCCATGATCAGCGCCAGCCACATGCCGGTCCCGATCAGCCGGTAGCCCTCGCGGAACATCAGAGCATCGCGTTCATAGCCGTAGAGGTAAGCTACCAGCAGTCCGGTCAGCACCGTCAGCGCCGCTGCCCAGCGGAAATAGAACAAAGCCGCCGGCGCGATATGCTTGCCGATCGCCGGCTTCAATTCGGCCGGAATCGAGGGCATGGTCGGGATCTGGACGAAGTTGAAATAATAAAGCAGCCCGATCCACAATATTCCTACCCACACGTGGAGCCACGTCAAAAGGATCACCGGCGTTTGCAGGATACCGGGATGGAAACCCATCATCAGGCCGATCGCGAGGATCAGGCCGATAAACAGCGTGATATTCAGATTTTCGAGTAGTTTGCCCATCTTGTGCCCCCGGAATATCGCGGCCCCTGCCGCCGGTGTGGCATCAGGGATTACGCCCGCTGCGTCCAACCGGCAAGCACAAGCGCCGGACCGATGGAGCCGCAGCGCGGTTCATCGGTTGATAGGCTGCCTGTCCCACCTGCCAACGCGAGGCCCCCATGCCCTTCACGCTCCCCGATCTGCCGTTCGACCGCGCCGCGCTGGCGCCGCACATGTCCGCCGAAACGCTCGATTTCCACCACGGCAAGCATCACCAGGCCTATGTCGACAAGACCAACGGCATGCTTGGCCAGGCAGGCCTCACGGACGCCTCGCTGATCGAAGTGATCAAGAAGGCCAGGGAGAAGGGCGACAGGAAACTGTTCAACAACGCCGCCCAGATCTGGAACCACAGCTTCTTCTGGCAGTGCCTCGCCCCCGCCGGCTCGACCGAGATTGGCGGCGAACTCAAGGCCATGGTCGAGCGCGATTTCGGCTCGGTCGAGACTATGCTGGAGAGGCTCGCCACCGAGTCCACCGACCATTTCGCCAGCGGCTGGGGTTGGCTGGTGCTTGACGGCGGGACATTGAAGGTGACGTCGCTTCACGATGCGGACACCCCCGCGGTCCATGATTTGGTGCCCTTGCTGACTCTCGATGTGTGGGAACATGCCTATTACATCGATTATCGCAACGAACGGCCGAGGTTCGTGAAGTCGGTGCTCGACAATATCGTCAATTGGGACTTCGTCGCGACCAACCTCGACGGCAAGGGCCTGGGCCGCGCGGATCAGCAGCAGAAAGCGACGGCGGACGCGTGACCGTGAGCTAAATCTTCAGTGCCGACTGGCGGTCGGGAGAAAGAAGCTCAGCCATTGGCCGGAACCGGAGGTGGCAAACGACGTTTGACAAACGCCTGGAGTCCATCAGGCCAGTTCAAAGTGCGGGGGACGGTTTCGAAGCGGTTGCTCGCGCCCAAAAGCCTCATGGAGCGACCAGGTGGAGCCATCACTCATCTTATTGGCCGAGGACGAGGCGCTCATCGCGTTGGACGTTCAGGAGGCGCTGGAGGCGGCGGGCTTCGCCGTCCTCCACGTTTTTGGAGGAGATGCCGCGCTGGCAGCGCTCAACGAGCAGGGTCCAAAGCTTGCCGGGGTGATCACCGACGTGAGGTTCGGAGAGACGGTCGATGGATGGAAAGTCGGTCGAAAAGCCCGAGAACGCATGCCGCACGTTCCGGTGGTATATATCTCCGGGGACAGTGCCCACGAACATACATCACGCGGAGTCCCGGACAGCGTGATGATTCAAAAGCCGTTCGCGCCAGCCCAGCTGGTTACCGCTATTGCGGCGCTGCTCAATGCCGTGCCGCCACCCCAACCGAGCTGACCGCGCACCGGTCGAGGCCCCATTTCTACGCATCGGGGACATTGCGACCGGCAGCGGCTCATCTCGCGGTAACGGGCCCTACTGCTTCAACCGATACCCGGTCTTGAACACCCAAGCGATCCCACCGAGGCACGCCGCGATGATTGCCACCATCATCGCCACGCTCGACCACACCGGCACATCGGCCACGCCGAAAAACGTCCAGCGGAAGCCGCTCACCAGATAGACCACCGGGTTGAACAGGGTCACCGTTCGCCACGGTTCGGCCAGCGCGTTGATCGAGTAAAAGGCCCCGCCCAGGAACGTCAACGGGGTGACGATCATCATCGGGATGATCTGCAGTTGCTCGAAATTCTGCGCCCATATCCCGATCACGAAACCCAACAGGCTGAAGGCAATGGTGATCAGCACCAGGAACAGCATCATCATCGCTGGATGCTCGGCCCTTATGTCGACGAAGATCGTCGCGGTGGCGAGCGTCACCAGCGCCAGCACCATCGATTTGGTTACCGCCGCACCGACGTAGGCCAGGACCACTTCCAGGCTCGAGATCGGTGCCGACAGCAATTCGTAGATGGTGCCGGTAAACTTCGGAAAATAGATGCCAAAACTGGCGTTGAAGATCGACTGCATGAACACGCTCAGCAAGGTCAGCCCGGGGACGATGAAGGCGCCAAAGCTGATCCCGTCCATGTCGGCCATGCGCCCGCCGATCGCTGCGCCGAACACTACGAAATAGAGCGCGGTGGTGATCACCGGGGTGACCAGGCTCTGCCACAAAGTGCGCAGCGAACGCGCCATTTCGAAGCGGTAGATGGCAAGCACGCCGTGACCGTTGAACCCGCCATTGCGCATCACTTGCGATCCTCGTGAACCAGCCCGACGAAAATATCTTCGAGGCTCGATTGGTGGGTGGCGAGATCCTTGAAGCCGATGCCGAGGTCCGAAACCGTGCGCAGCAGCGACGGAACGCCGGTCTTCTCGGCATTGGCGTCGAACGAATAGCAAAGCACGTGGCCGTCATCCTCGATTTCGAGGGTCCATTCGGCAAGCTCGGCCGGGATCGCGGTCATCGGGTCGGACAGAGTCAGCTTCAATGTCTTGCGGCCGAGCTTCTTCATTAGCGCGCTTTTGTCCTCGACCATGATCAGCTCGCCGCGCGAAATCACTCCCACCCGGTCGGCCATTTCCTCGGCTTCCTCGATATAATGGGTGGTGAGGATGATCGTCGTGCCGTCAGAACGGAGCTTGCGCACCATCTCCCACATGTCGCGGCGAAGTTCGACGTCGACCCCGGCCGAGGGCTCGTCGAGGAACAATATGTCGGGCTCGTGGCTGAGCGCCTTGGCGATCATCACCCGGCGCTTCATCCCGCCCGACAATTCCATCATCTTCGACTTGCGCTTGTCCCACAGCGACAGGCGCTTGAGGAGATCCTCGATCCTGGCGGGGTCGCGGGCCTTTCCGAACAGCCCGCGGCTGAAGCTGACCGTGGAAAGTACGCTTTCGAACGCGTCGGTGGTCAGTTCCTGCGGCACCAGCCCGATGCGGGTGCGGGCGTGGCGGTACTCGGTGAGGTGATCCTTGCCATCGACCAGCACCGTCCCGCCCGACGGGGTGACGATTCCGCAGACGATATTGATCAGCGTCGTCTTGCCCGCGCCGTTGGGGCCGAGCAATGCGAAAATCTCGCCGCGGCGGATGTCGAGATCGACCGATTTCAGCGCCTCGGTGCCGCTGGCATAAGCTTTCCTGAGGCCACGGATGGACAGGATGGCTTCGCTCATTCGACCGGGGTCTTTTCGATGGCGTCGGCCTTGCTCTCCGGATCGAGCCCGTGGCGCAGCAGCATCGGCATGTTGGCGATGGCGAAGATCATGCAGGTGACGGTCACGCCCCACACCTTGACCGTTAGCCAGGTGTCGAAGCTGAGCGTGGCGCGCATCACCTCGTTCGCACCCGCGAGAAACAGGAAGAAGAGCGCCCAGTTGCGCGTCAGCTTCATCCAGCCAAGGTCAGTCAGTCCCGGAAATATCGGTCCGAACAGCCAGCGCAAGACGGCCTTTTTGCGCGCCAGGCCTGCCAGAAGCATGGCGGCGAAAAACAGGTAAATGATGGTGGGCTTCAACTGGATGAATTTCGGATCGTGAAAATAGACCGTCAGTCCGCCGAAACCGAGGATCAAAATCGCCGAAATCCAGGTCATTGGCGAGACCCGGCGAAGCACGATCAGCCCGACCGTGATCGAAATGAGTATCGCCACCATGAATGCCAGCGTCGCGGTAATCATCGATCCGATGCCGCCCGAGCCGACAAATTTGTAGGTCAGGAAGAAAATCAGCAGCGGACCGAAGTCCACCGCGAAGGTCAATCCGCCATGCGGACGGGGGGCAGTCTCGCTCGAAGGTTCTTGGCTCATGCCGCCAGCCCCGCGATCGCCCGGGCCACCGCGCGGGGATCGAACGGGCGCAGGTCGTCGACCCCTTCGCCGACACCGATGGCGTGGATGGGCAGGCCGAAGCGCTCGGCCGCCGCAACCAGGATTCCGCCGCGCGCGGTGCCGTCCAGCTTGGTCATGATCAATCCGGTCACCCCGGCGCTCTCCTTGAACACGTCAATCTGATTGAGGGCATTCTGCCCGGTGGTGGCGTCGAGTACCAACAGCACGTCGTGCGGCGCTTCGGGGTTCAATCGTCCGAGCACCCGGCGCACCTTGGTCAATTCGTCCATGAGATGGGTCTTGTTCTGCAATCTTCCAGCGGTATCGACGATCAAGGCGTCGATTCCGGTCGCGGTAGCCTGTTTGACCCCGTCGAATACGATCCCCGCCGCGTCGCCGCCTTCCTTGCCGGCGATCACTCCGGCGCCGACGCGCTGACCCCAGATCTGCAATTGCTCGATCGCCGCGGCGCGAAAGGTGTCGCCCGCCGCCAGCAGCACGCCATAATCCTGCTCCATCAGCAGATGCCCGAGCTTGCCGATGGTCGTCGTCTTGCCCGATCCGTTGACCCCGATCACCAGGATGACATGCGGGCGCGGAAAGCCCCACACGTCGAGGGGCTTGGCGACGGGGGCGAGGATGGCCTCGATCTCCTCGGCCAGGATGGTGCGCAGGCCGCGTTCGTCCAATTGCTCGAAGCGCCGCGCGGCGATCGCATTGCGGATCCGCTTCGACGCCTCGGGGCCGAGATCGGAGGCGATCAGCGCCTCCTCGATATCGTCGAGCGTCGCCGTGTCGAGCGCGACCTTGGTCGCCAAACCGGATAAATTCTCGCCCAGCCGGTCTGCGGTCTTCTTGAAACCGCCGGTCAGGCGGTCGAGCCAACTCATTGAAATGTCCCGATCAGATGATTGTCTTTGCGGCCCGTAATGGTCGCATGTGCGATGGAGCCCTTCCCCGCGCCATCGAGGAGGACTGGAGCGTTGCTTTCGCCATGCCCGTGACCTCGCTCATTCTCAACCAGCACGCGCTGCCGGCTGCAGATCAGGCCGTCGAGCCAGGTTGAGCGTCGCTGCTCGGCATGACCCCGAAGCCGCGCCGCACGAGCCTTGACCAGCTCCCGCTCCACTTGCGGCATTTTGGCAGCGGGGGTGCCGGGGCGGGGAGAGAAAGGGAAGATGTGCGCCGCGACGACGTCGCAATCGTCGAGCAGCGCCAGCGTATTCAGCGCCGCTTCCTCGCTCTCGGTCGGGAAGCCGGCGATGAGGTCGGCGCCGATCGTCGCGTCGGGCCGCGCCTTCTTGATCGCTTCGACCACCGCCACCGCGTCCCGACGTAGGTGACGGCGCTTCATCCGCTTCAGGATTAGATCGTCCCCGGCCTGCAGCGACAGGTGGAAGTGCGGCATCAGCCGCGGCTCACCGGCGATCAGTTTGAGCAGCGCGCCGTCAATCTCGACGCTGTCGAGCGACGAAAGGCGCAGGCGAAGGAGCGTCTGGATGTCCGCCAGCAAGCGTTGGCACAATATGCCGAGCCCGCCTGTGTAATCGGTAATGTCGACACCGGTCAGGACGATCTCCTTGGCGCCCCTTCCAATCTCGCGTTCGATCGCTCGGCGCACCTCTCCATAGGGCATCGACCGTGACGGGCCGCGCGCGGTCCAGATGGTGCAGAAGGTGCATCGATGGTCGCAGCCGGTCTGGACCGCGACGAAGCTCTTGACCTGGTGGATCAGCCCCGCGGCGGCGCGGGCGGGCAAAGCGTGATCGCGGGTCCGCACCTCGGTCACTTCGGGCATGGCGCCGAACGCCTGCGGATCGAGCTGCGCCGCGCACCCCGTCACGATGATCGGCCGCGCAGGATTATCGCGATGCGCGCGGCGGATCGACTGGCGCGTCTGGCGCACCGCTTCGCCCGTCACCGCGCAGCTGTTGACGATTAACAATCCGTCGGGGGCGTTCGCGGCCATTGCCTCGCTCTCGGCGAAGTTGAGGCGGCAGCCGAGCGTAATCGTCTGCGCGGTCATGCGGCGAAGGCAGCGAGATCAATCGCGCCGGTGAACACCAGCGTCGCCGCGCCGCGCATCACAATCGGCTTGTCCGGCGCCCAGGCAATCGTCAGCGACCCGCCCTTCATCATGACCTTGACCGGCGACGTCGCGCGCTTCGAGGCGATGGCCGCCACCGCGGTGGCGCTCGCACCGGTGCCACAGGCGCGGGTCACCCCGGCGCCGCGCTCCCAGGTCCGCAGGGTGATGCCGTCGGGACCGAGGCTGGCGACATTGACGTTGATCCGCTCGGGAAAGGCCGGGTCATGCTCGATCGCCGGGCCGTGGGCATCGAGTTCGACTGCCTTGGGATCGGCGACGAAGAACACTAGGTGCGGGTTGCCGACGCTGAGTGCCACGGGATGCTGAAGCGGACCCCACGCCAGCGGCAGCGTGGCGGTGTCCATCGGGTAAGCCAGCGGGATGGAATCCCAGGCGAAACTGGGCGGGGGCAGGGTCACTTCAATTTCGTCGCCATCCGCCTTGCCCTGGACGATCCCGCCGCCGGTCTCGATCGTTTTGGCCCTGGTCAGCGCGACCACGCAGCGCGACGCATTGCCGCAGCTTTGCACCTCGCCGCCATCGTGGTTCCAGATGCGCATCTTGACGTCGGCTTGGCTAGACGGCTCGAGCAGGATCAACTGGTCGCAACCGATCCCGGTGTGGCGGTCAGCCAACGCCTTGGCCAGCGCCGGGGTCATCGTCACCGCATCGACGCGCGCGTCGAGGATGACGAAATCATTGCCGAGGCCATGCATCTTGGAGAATTGCCGCATCACGCTGCGCGACTTAGGGAGCATCGGTGGATTCGTCCACCGCATCATGGGAGAGTGAAGTGGTCAAAGCGGCGTCCGATGTCATGCAATCCGTCCTCATCGCTGCGGTGGTCGAGGCGATCGAGGCGTTGAAGGCCGGATCGGGCGGCCTGCCGAACAACCTCCTGCGCGACCTGCAGGGCGTCCACCGCAACGCCGCCTTCGCTGATCTGCCCAAGGCGCTGCAGGATTCGATCAACCAAAGCGTCCGCACCGCCTTCAACCAATTGCTCAAGGAAGGCTATGCGGTCGGTCCCAAGGCCGAGATGCAGCAATCGCGCCCGTTGGACCGCGTCCCTCAGCAGGAACGCCGCGCCCCCACCGAACGCCGCTTTCCGCGCTCGGGCCCCGGCCGACGCGGTCCCGGCGACCGTCCCGGCGACCGTCCCGGCGGGCCGGGCAGGGGACCTCGCCCGGGCGGGAAGCCCAAACCTTGACGGCGGGTCAAAGAAAAAGCGCCGGCGTGAACCGGCGCTCTTCCTGGTGACAATCCGCTAGAATTTAGCGGCGACGAAGGATGTCGATGTCGCGGATCCGGCCGCGATAGTCGACGTCGCATTTGAACGTCAGGTCGGGCTGATAGGCATAGCCGACCGCGCCATAGGCGCCGTAGCCATAGTTGCCATAGCTGCCACTGTTGGCGAGACCGCGCACGCGGATCGTCCCGCGCCGATTCTCGACCCGGTTGACCGCCAACACGCGGCCGCCGGCTGACTGGTTGCCGAGCACGGCGCCGAGGATGCCGCTGAGGCCGACGCGGGTGCTGAGGCGATTCTGGACCGCTGCCGAGCAGCGCTGGGCGGCAATCTGGGTCATGTTGTTATTGCCGTAATAGCCGTAAGCGTTGCCGTAAGGAGCAGCGTATTGAGGGTAGCCGTATTGGGCGGCCGCAGGGGCAGCCGCAACCATCGCGACGAGGCCCATGCACGGGGCTATGGTCTTCATAAACATGGTCATTTTCATCTCCTGATAGATGAGAAGTTCACGACCTAAAACGAATGGCTGCCCTGGATTGGCGCGGCATCCGTCGTGCGCGAGCCTCGACTCATCGCCTCGGACTGAATGCCCAATTAACCCGGCGCTCTTCTCCTCCGAACCTTGACGTCGGGGGGTCCCGAGCGTAGGGGCGGCGCTGTCTTACGACACACATCATTGGGCGCGTCCACGGATGCACGCTGGCCGGCGAGGTTTCGCCCGCCGGCGTTGAATTCGTTTTCGTGCAAGAATTGGCGTTTTTGCGCCGAGCGACGGGAATTTGAATGTTCGACAGCCTTAGCGATCGCCTGAGCGGCGTGTTCGACAAGCTCCGCGGCCGCGGCGCTCTGTCCGAAGACGATGTGCGCTCGGCGTTGCGCGAGGTTCGGGTCGCCTTGCTTGAGGCCGATGTCGCGCTGCCCGTGGCACGCGACTTCGTCGACCAGGTCACCGAACGCGCGATCGGGCAGGAGGTGATCCGCTCGGTCACGCCCGGCCAGATGGTCGTCAAGATCGTCAATGATGCTTTGGTCGAGATGCTCGGCGGCGAAAATGCCGAGCTCAACCTGGATGTCAATCCGCCCGCCGTGATCATGATGGTCGGCCTCCAGGGCTCGGGCAAGACAACCACCACCGCCAAGCTCGCCAAGCGGCTGTCGGAACGCGACCGCAAGAAGGTGCTGATGGCGTCGCTCGACGTCGCCCGCCCGGCGGCTCAGGAGCAGCTCGCGGTGCTCGGCCGACAGGCAAAGGTCGAGACTTTGCCGATCGTCGCCGGCCAGTCGCCGGTCGACATCGCCAAGCGCGCACTGCAGTCGGCCAAATTACAGGGATTCGACGTCCTCCTGCTCGACACCGCCGGCCGCCTGCACGTCGACGATGCGCTGATGGCCGAGATGAAGGCGGTGGAGACCGCTTCGTCGCCGACCGAGACGTTGCTGGTGGTCGATAGTTTGACCGGGCAGGACGCGGTCAACGTCGCCAAGGGCTTTGCCGGGCAGGTTGAACTCAGTGGCGTGATCCTGACCCGGATGGACGGCGACGCTCGCGGTGGCGCGGCGCTGTCGATGCGCGCGGTAACCGGCAAGCCGATCAAGTTCGCCGGTACCGGCGAGGCGCTCGACAAGCTCGAGGCGTTCCACCCGAGCCGCGTTGCTGGCCGGATCCTCGGCATGGGCGACGTCGTCGGGCTGGTCGAACGCGCTGCCGAGACGATCCAGGTCGAGGATGCCGAGAAGCTCGCGGCCAAGATGGCCAAGGGCAAGTTCGATCTCGACGATCTGCGGATGCAGATCGGCCAGATGCAGCGGATGGGCGGACTGGGCGCCTTGGCCAACATGATGCCGGGCATGAAGGGGCTCGCCAAGCCCGGGATGGCCGACGACAAGGCGCTGGTCCGGCTGGAGGCGATGATGTCGTCGATGACCGCCAAGGAGCGCGCCCGGCCCGACATCATCAACGCCAAACGCAAGATCCGCATCGCCAAGGGCAGCGGGACCGCCGTCCAGGACGTCAACAAGCTGATGAAGATGCACAAGGACATGGAAGGCGCGATGAAGCGGCTCAAAAAGATGGGCGGTTTCGGCAAACTCGCGGCGATGTTCGGCGGCGCGGGCGGCATGGAAAAGGCCCTCGGACAGATGGCCCCCGGTGGCCAGATGCCCGGTGGCGCGCCCGGATTGCCAGGATTGGGGGGCGGTGGGTTCAACCTTCCGCCCGGTTTCGATAAATTCTCAAAGAAATAGATTAAATCACTGAAAGGAATATCAAATGGCAGTTGCAATTCGTCTGGCCCGTGGTGGCTCCAAGAAGCGTCCTTATTATCGCCTGGTGGTGGCGGACAGCCGCAATGCGCGCGATGGCCGCTTCATTGAGAAGGTCGGCACCTATAATCCGCTGCTGGCCAAGGACAGTCCCGATCGCGTCAAGCTCGACGCCGACCGCATTTCGCATTGGCTGAGCGTCGGTGCCCAGCCGTCGGACCGCGTTGCCCGCTTCCTCGACGCCGCCGGGATCCGCGAGCGCGCCGCGCGCAATAACCCCAACAAGGCGCTGCCGGGCGAGAAGGCCAAGGAACGCGTCGAGGAGCGCGCCGGTAAGGCCGCCGCCGCCGAGGAAGCCGCCGCAGCCGCAGCCGCTGCCCCGGCGCCGGAGCCTGAAGTCGTCGAGGAAGAAGCTCCGGCTGTTGAAGCCGAAGCTCCTGCTGTTGAAGCCGAAGCTCCCGCCGAAGCCGAGGCCGAAGCCCCGGCCGCCGAAGCCGCCCCCGAGAGCGCTGAAGCACAGGAGCAGGCCCCTTCGGATACCGCCGATCTGCCGGCCGATGAGCCGATCGCTGCTGAAGCAGCCGCCGAGGCCTCGGCTGGCGAGGAAGCTCCCGCCGAAGCGGTGGACCCGATTGCGGTCGAAGCCGCTGTCGAAGCCTCGGCCGGTAACGAAGCAACGCCGAACAGCGACGCCGGGGATGACGCCGCCGCGCCGACCGGCGAGAGTGCGCAGGAGCCTGCCGAAGGCGCGGCAGACGACGAAACCGCGAAGGCGTAAGCGAGCATGACGTCACCGGCGACCGTGAAGCGCATTGCGCTGGCCGCGGTCGCCGGGGCGCATGGCGTGCGAGGCGAGGTCAAGCTTAAGCTGTTTGGCGACGGCATCGACAGCCTTGCCCGCCAGCCTAGCCTGACCGTCGGCGGGCAGAAGCTCAAGCTCAAGGACGTCCGCCCCGGAAACAATACTGCCATCGCCCGGTTCGAGGGCGTCGCCAGCCGCGAAGCCGCCGAGGCGCTGCGGGGTTCCTTGGTCGAGATCGATCGCGATGCCCTGCCGCCGCTCAAGCCGGGGGAATATTATCATTTCGACCTGATCGGATTACCCTGTGTCGATGGTGGCGGCCAATTGGTCGGCACC
>Ga0307505_10002364_pt1 | contig 13255 bp, 7 predicted proteins | sample 23_S_MG_FD_202183 | JGI IMG/M metagenome (GOLD analysis project Ga0307505, IMG submission 202183) | Soil microbial communities from Populus trichocarpa stands in riparian zone in the Pacific Northwest, United States - 23_S | ecosystem: Environmental > Terrestrial > Soil > Riparian zone > Trees...
GCGTTGGGCGCGAAGCGGACTACCTCGGGCCCCGGGCCGTCGGTGTAGTCCTCCTCGAGCTCATGATTGTCGACCACCTGGTTCGCGAAGTACAGGTGGAAGCGCGCGCCTGCACCGTCGGGGCCTGTAAGGTGTGAATCGAAGTCGTCCGACACGTCGTCCCACTCCAGCTCGATACGGTAGATGGCTCGCGGGTCGAGGTCGGCACTGTCGGAGTCGCATCCCGAGAGTGACGAGGCGCCGGCGAGCACGACGCAGAGACCTAGCAAGCGCAGGGGGATACCCATCGGAGGAAAGGATTGGACAGGGGGTGACGGCCTGAGTGGCCGGCGAAACGATACGGCGCCGAAAGCCTACCTACAAGCCCGTGTCCACTATCTGTGACTCCTGGCCGAACATTTCGAGTTGAACTCAGGCTTCGGCCCGCGGCGCGTGGATCTCGCTCTCGGCGTCCGACGCGCGCGGTGCGTCCGGCACATTCTCGCCGGCGGGGATCGTCGTGAGCATGACCCCGTCGCCGCCCGGCGCTGCGTCGACGACCACCGTGTCGCCGTCGCGCACGAACCCCGACAGGATCTGCTCGGCCAGCCTGTTGGCTACCTGGCGCTGGAGCACGCGCTTCAGCGGCCGCGCACCGAAGGCCGGGTCGAATCCGTCGGCAGCCAGCGCGTCTTTGGCTGGCTCCGTGAGACGCAGTTCCAGGCCGTGCGTCTTGCGCGCCATGCGCCGGATCGCCTCGAACTGGAGCTCGACTATGCGACGGATCTGCTCCTGTCCGAGCGGACGGAAGATGACGATCTCGTCGACGCGGTTCAGGAACTCGGGCCGCAAACGCTGCTTGAGAAGGTCCATCAGTTCGCGTTGCAGCGCCTCGGACGCGCCGGCCGCCAGCCGCCCGCCGCTCTCCTCCATGCGCCGGCGGATGACGTCGCTGCCGAGGTTGGAGGTCATGATGATGATCGTGTTCGTGAAATCCACCGTCCGCCCCTTGCCGTCCGTCAGGCGGCCGTCGTCGAGCACCTGCAGGAGGACGTTGAATACCTCCGGATGCGCCTTCTCGAACTCGTCGAGGAGCACCACCGAGTACGGGCGCCGGCGGATGGCCTCGGTGAGCTGCCCGCCCTCCTCGTAGCCCACATACCCGGGAGGTGCCCCGACGAGCCGCGCGACCGTGTGGCGCTCCTGGTACTCGCTCATGTCGATGCGGACCATCGCGTGCTCGTCGTCGAATAACAGCTCGGCGAGGGCCTTGGCGGTCTCCGTCTTGCCCACACCCGTCGTGCCGAGGAAGATGAACGACCCTATGGGCCGGCTCGCCTCCTGCAGGCCGGCGCGGCTGCGGCGTACGGCGTGGGCGACGGCCTCGATGGCCTCCGGCTGCCCCACCACGCGCCGCGCGAGCGCATCCTCCAAACCCAGCAGCTTCTCCTTCTCGGCCTCGAGCATGCGCGCCACGGGGATGCCCGTCGCGCGGCTGACGACCTCCGCTATGTCCTCCGCGTCCACCTCCTCCTTGAGCATCGCGCCGGCGCGCTGGAGCTGCTGGAGCTCCTCGCTGGCCGACTCTATCTCCCGGTCGAGCTCGGGGATGCGGCCGTAGCGCACCTCCGCGACGCGGCCGAAGTCGCCCTGGCGCTCCAGCTCGTCTGCCTCCGTGCGCAGTACGTCGATCCCCGCCCGCGCGTCCTTGATCCGGGTGACGAGGCCCTTCTCCTGCTCCCACCGCGCGCGGAGGCGCGTGCGCTCCTCCTCGAGCTCGGCCAGGCGCCGGCCGATTTCCTCGACCTGCTTCTCGCTTCCCGTGCGGGCCGCGCTGCCGTCCGGCGCGCGGAGACCCTCGCGCTTGACTGCCTCACGGGCTATCTCCTGCTGGCGGATCTCGCGCTCGACGGCGTCGAGCTCCTCCGGCATCGAGTCCATCTGCAGCCTCAGCCGACTCGCGGCCTCGTCGATGAGGTCGATGGCCTTGTCGGGCAGGAAGCGGTTCGTGACGTAGCGGTCCGACAGCTCCGCCGCGGCGACGATGGCGCCGTCGGTGATGCGCACGCCGTGGTGGAGCTCGTAGCGGTCCTTGATCCCCCGCAGGATCGCGACTGTGTCGTCAACGCTCGGCTCGCCGACGAGGACCGTCTGGAAGCGTCGCTCCAGGGCCTTGTCCTTCTCGAAGTGCTTCTGATACTCGTCGAGCGTGGTGGCGCCGATCGCGCGGAGCTCGCCGCGGGCGAGCGCCGGCTTGAGGATGTTCGCCGCGTCCACCGCGCCCTCGGCCGCGCCGGCGCCGACCAGGGTGTGGATCTCGTCGATGAAGAGGATGATCTCGCCCTCAGCGTCGGTTACCTCCTTGACGACGGCCTTGAGCCGGTCCTCGAACTCGCCGCGGTACTTCGCGCCGGCGATAAGCGCGCCCATGTCGAGCGCCTGGATGCGCTTCGACTTCAGTCCCTCCGGCACGTCGCCCTGGACGATTCGGATGGCGAGGCCCTCCACGATGGCCGTCTTGCCGACGCCCGGGTCTCCTACCAGCACGGGGTTGTTCTTGGTGCGCCGCGAGAGGATCTGCAGCACGCGCCGGATCTCCTCGTCGCGTCCGATGACGGGGTCGATCTTGCCCTTGCGCGCCAGCTCGTTGAGGTCGCGCGCGTACCGGTTGAGGGCGTCGTACTTCGACTCGGCGTAGGGGTCGGTCACGCGCTGGCCGCCGCGCATGGAGCGCAGTACCTCCGTCAGGCGTGCCTTCGTGACGTTCTGCGCAGCGAGCGCCTCCGCCACTCGCCCCTTCTCCTCCGCCATCGCCATCAGGACGTGCTCGGTGGCGACGTACTCGTCGTCCATCGCCTCCGCCTCCTTCAGTGCGCGATCGAATACGCGGTTCATCTCGGAGCCCAGGAACTGCCCGGAGATGGACGCTCCGGAGACCTTCGGCAGCGCGGCCATCGCCCCGTCGGCCTTGGTCGAGATGTACTCGACGTTCGCGCCCAGGCGCTGGAGGATCGTCGGCACGAGCCCGCCCTCCTCCTGCAGGAACGCCTTGAGGAGGTGCGGCGGCTCGACGGCCTGGTTGCCATTCGACTGCGCGATCTCGAGCGCCGCCTGGACGGCCTCCTGGGCCTTCGCAGTGAGCTTCTGGAGGTTCATGGTTCAATGGGCTCGGGGCACTGGGTCACAGGGCACAGGTCACTAGTCACACGGCACTTGGCGGTGCTGCGGCCACCGCACACGTCCACGCGTCCACACGTCCACGTTCACCCCTCCCCACCCAGGCCCGCTCCCTTCGCCCACTCCTCAAGCCCCTTGCGGGCCTCGTCGGAAAGCTTCGGTACTTCAACACGTATCTCGACGAACAGGTCTCCCTTGCCGCTCGGTGTTCGGACTCCCTGGCCGCGGAGGCGCAGGCGCTCGGCGGGCTGAGTGCCGGGCGGTATGCGGAGCCGCACGCGCCCGCCGTATGGGGCGTCGATCTCGCGGCGCGTGCCCAGCATGGCCTCTACTGCCGTCACCGTCTCGGCGGTGACGAGATTGTCGCCCTCCCGGCGTAGCCGCGCGTGCGGGTTGACGGCCACCACGAGGTACAGGTCTCCGCGCTTGCCGTCGGAGCGCGCCGGCCCGCGGCCGGGGAGTCGCACGCGGAAGCCCGGCTTCACGCCCTGGGGTACCTCGATGCGCAGCGTCTCGTCGCCGATCCGGAAGGTCTGCGGGCCGCCCCTGAGTGCATCGTCGAAGGACAGCTGGAGCGTTGCCTCCGCATCCGTCGGCGCCGCCTGCGCCTGTCCACGCCGGCGCGGGCCGGCCCCGCCGGCGCCGAAGAGGTCGCCGAAGAGATCCCCGACCCCGCCGCCGCCGAAGATGTAGTCGCCCTCGGGGCCGGCGCCGGTCGTCTCGACGCGAACGTAGGTCCCGTCGGGCGCTCGGTAGACGCGGGCGCCGTCCCGGCCTGCATCGCCGAAGCCCGTGAAAGGACTGTCCGCCCCGAAGCGCCCGGCATAGGGGTCGCGCCGGAGACGGTCGTACTCCTTTCGTCGCTCGGCGTCGCCGACCACGTCGTAGGCCTCCTGCACCTCCTTGAAGCGCTCCTCGGACTTCTTCTCGCCCCGGTTGCGATCCGGGTGATGCTCCCGGGCCAGCTTCCTGTAGGCCTTCTTTATGTCCTCGGCACTGGCACTTTCGGACACGCCGAGGGCGGCGTAGAAGTCTTTCGACGCGGGCAATGGCGGTGCGGCAGTGAATCTGCTCACGATAGCGCGCCGCGCCCGTTCCCGCGGGCGGGTGGAGCAATGCGGAAATCTGGCGTGGCGGGAGCGCGGGTGTGGAGCGAGTGGAGGGTCTCGAGAGAGTGGAGGGTGTGGTTAGCGCCGGAGAGGGCCGAAGGAGGGAGTCGAGCAGCCCAGGCAGAACGCGCGTTCCCCATCAACCCATCACCGTTCACCCATGACCGAGCCCGAGCGCCCGCGCGAAGTCGGCCGCGGCGCGCCGGCCGGCGCCGGCGCGGTAGACGCCGAAGACGTACCGGTCCGGGCGCACGACGATCACCATCGGCATGCGCCCCGCGGCAGCGGCCCAACGCGCGAACTCGCCGTCGGCGTCGCGCACGGCCGGTCCGGTGGAGTGGAGCGCCTCGCCGGGGAGCAGCACGCGCAGGAACCGTGCGCCGGCCAGCGCCCACGCGGGGTGGTCGCCGGCCCACGTGCGCGGGTTGGTGCCGAGGCCGAGAACGGCCCACGCCGGCCCCAGCGCGTCGTCGAGCCGCAGGCGCTGGCCGGCCGGCGCCAGGACCCACGGCTGCTGCAGCGGGCGGAGCCATGCACCACCGGCCCCGGCCACCGCCGAGCGGATGCGCGGCGCGCCTTCGACGATCCCGTCCAATAGTCCCGCCAGTCGCGACGAGCGACGTGCCGCGGCAACGAGGGCGTCGCGGGCGGCTGCGGCGGCGGGGCGCATGCCAGTTAACCGGCCGGCGCGGACGGAAAGGCGAGTGGCGGCCACCACGTGCGGTAGCCGTTCGCGCTCGTAGGCATCGACGAGCGCTGCCGGCGCGTCGCCGCGCGCCACCATGGCGAGGGCCCAGCCCAGGAAGGCCGCGTCGCGCAGGCCCGCGCAGAGACCCTGCCCGATGAAAGGTGGCATTACGTGGGCGGAGTCGCCGGCGAGGAGCAGGCGGCCGCGCCGCCACCGGGTCGCGACCGCCCCGGCGAACCGGTACACCGCGGCGCGCTCGATATCCACAAGCGCCGGGTCGACGTAGGGCCGGAGCAGCTCTGCAACCGCGGCCGGTCGGGTGACGTGGTCATCGCTCTCGCCGGCGCGGAGGCGGAACTCCCAACGCCGGCGTTGGCCGGCGAATGGCACGTAGGTCGTCGGCCGGCGCGGGTCGGCCACGTGCTGCAGGCGGTCCGGCAGCTGCGTGGGCGAGTGGAGGCGCACGTCTACCACCAGCCAGCGCTCCTCGAAAGGGATGCCGGGTGCCCGCATGCGCGCGCCGATCGCTGCGCGAACGATGCTGTGCGCGCCGTCGCACCCGACGACCCAGCTCGCCCTCTCGGCGTAGGCCTCGCCGCGGCCCACCACGGAGAGAGTGGCGCCGGCGTCGTCGCCGGCCACCGCTACTACCTCGTGGCCGGCGCGGACCTCCACGTGTGGGTAGCGCCCGATGCCAGCGCGGAGCGCTGCCTCCACGTCGGGCTGGTGGACCAGGTTGGCTGTCGGCCAGCCCGCGCCGCCGGGACGCTTGCGCGCGCGGATGAGCCTCCGTCCGCGAGCGTTGACCACGTCCATTCCGTCGATGACGCGCGCGTCGGCCGCCACGGCGCCGGCCGCGCCGGCCGCCTGGAGGATGCGCATCGCCTCGTCGTCGAGGTGCGCCGCGCGGGGCAGCGCGTGCGGCGCCGGCGACTTCTCGTAGACGACCACCCGTGCGCCGGCGCCGCCGAGGAGGTTAGCGAGCGCCGCGCCGACGGGACCGAGCCCGACGATGGCTATGGGTTGGATTGCGTTGTTCGTTGTTGTTGCTCGTTGCTCGTTGATGGGTGGTCGTTACTGATGGCTGATAGCCCGTCAAGGAGATTGGGGATCAGGGATCAGGGATTGGCGGCGTCGCGAGCTTCCCGCCAGCCGCCAGCCGCCAGCCGCCAGCCGCCAGCCGCCAGCCGCCAGCCGCCAGCCGCCAGCCGCCAGCCCCCAAGCCGCCAGCCCCCAGCCTCCCGCACTATTCCACCCCGCCCATCGCGAACCCGATGCGCCTCTCCGGGGGGCCAATTTCCTTCAGCTCATCGACGAGCCGCTCGTACTCCTTCTCAGCCTCCGGGGTCACGCTCGGGCGCGAGGTGTCGAGGGAGCGCAGGAAGTAGGACATCGGCACCGTGACGGCGCCGGCGTTCTCGCGCAGGGCGAGGAGGCCGGCCTTGCGGATCAGGTTCTCGAGGTCGGCGCCGGAGAACCTCTCCGTGCGGTCGGCGAGCACCTCCAGGTTCATGTCCTCGCCGACGGGCATCTTCTCGGTCTGGATCTGGAGGATCTTCAGCCGGCCAGCGCGGTCGGGTACCGGCACGTAGACGATCTCGTCGAACCGACCCGGCCGGAGCAGCGCCGGGTCGAGCCGGGTTGGGCGGTTGGTGGCGCCGATCACCACGACACCCTTCGACTCCTCGAGCCCGTCCATCTCCGCCAGGAGGGTGTTGACGACGCGCTCGGTGACCGCCGGCTCGCCGATGCCGCCGCCGCGCGCCGGCGCGAGGGAGTCGATCTCATCGATGAGGATCACGGTTGGAGCCACCTGCCGCGCGCGCTGGAAGAGCTGGGCTACCTGCTTCTCGCTCTCGCCATACCACTTGCTGAGCAGGTCGCTGCTGCGCGTGGCGATGAAGTTGGCCTCCGACTCGCGCGCGACGGCCTTTGCCAGCAGCGTCTTGCCGTTCCCCGGAGGGCCGAACAGGAGGAAGCCCCGGGCCTGGCGGATGCCGAGGCGCTTGAAGGCCTCCGGGTTGCGTAGCGGCAGCTCGATCCCCTCCCGCAGCGTCTGCTTGACGTCGTCGAGCCCTCCGATGTCGTCCCAGTGCACGTTCGGCACCTGGATCTGGATCTCGCGCAGGGCGCTGGGCTGGACGCGCCGGAGCGCGTCCGCGAAGTCGGCGTCGGTGACGACGAGCCTGTCGAGGACCTCCTGCGGGACTTCCTGGTCGAGGTCCATTTCCGGGAGGTGCCGGCGCAGGGCGCTGATCGCCGCCTCTCGCGTGAGCGCGCCGAGGTCGGCGCCGACGAAGCCGTAGGTGATCCGCGCGAGCTCGTCCAGGTTGACGTCGGGCCCTACAGGCATGCCCCGTGTGTGGATGCCGATGATCTCCCTCCTGCCCACGATGTCGGGCACGCCGATGACGATCTCCCGGTCGAACCGTCCTGGCCGGCGCAGTGCCTCGTCGAGCGCATCGGGCCTGTTGGTGGCGCCGATTACGACGACGTGCCCGCGCGTCGACAGGCCGTCCATCAGCGTCAGGAGCTGCGCCACCACCCGGCGCTCCGTCTCCCCCGAGGCCTCATCGCGTGAGGGCGCGATGGAGTCGATCTCGTCGATAAAGATGATGGATGGGGCGTCGCGCTCGGCGGCCTCGAACACCTCGCGGAGGCGCTCCTCGCTTTCCCCGTAGTACCGCCCCATGATCTCGGGCCCGTTGATCACCAGGAACGTCGCGTCGGACTCGCTGGCGACGGCGCGCGCGAGGAGCGTCTTTCCCGTGCCCGGCGGGCCGTGCAGCAGCACGCCTTTCGGCGGGTCGATGCCGAGCCGCCCGAACAGCTCCGGATGCTTCAGCGGGAGCTCGATCATCTCGCGGACCTGCTCCACCGTGTCGCCGAGGCCCCCGACGTCGTCGTAAGTGGGCCCGCCGGCCGCGCGCTCCTCGGGCTCCGCGAACTCCGGCAGCAGCTCGATCTCCGTTCCGTCGGCGACCTGGACAACGCCGCGCGGCGAAGTGGCGGTGACGACGAGCCTGATCTCCTGCAGTCCGAAGGCGCGCTGGCCGTAGAGCTGGCGGAAGAGGTCGTCCGGCAGGCCCTGGGCGAAGGACGGCGGGCGCTGGAAGACGGAGGTGGAGACGGTGTCGCCGGTGGTCAGCGGCCGGCCGAGGAAGGTGCGCAGGAGGGCCTCGCCGGTGCCTTGCAGGCGCACGCCGGGCTGCGCCGGCGCGAGCGTGACGCGGGTGGCCGGGCGCACCTCCGCGCGCGCGATCTCGACGTGGTCGCCCATGCCCACGCCGGCGTTGGCGCGCTGGAGGCCGTCGAGGCGGATGACGGCGACGCCGGCATCCTGCGGGTACGGCGGGAGTGCGATGGCCGCGGTCGTGCGCCGGCCGGTGATCGCCACGATGGCTCCCGGCTGGAGGCCCAGCTCCCCGAGCGCCTCCTGGCTGAGCCGGGCGACTCCCTTGCCAACGTCCGGGTTGGGGGCGCCGGCGACCTGCAGTCGGACGGACGTTGCGGGCGCAGCGGGCGCAGCGGGGGCGTCGACAGGTTCGGCCATCGGTGAAGGGCTGTCCGGGGGAGGGAGGAATTGCGGCGGCGTCGCAATGCTCGGACGCCGGCCGGCGGGTCGCGTTTCCGCGCCCCGTTGAGCGGTCCGGGGTGCGGCCCGACGGCTCGCCGGCGCGACGACCGGCGTAAGATGCCGACGATGATTGTCCTTACTGTCGCGTACTGTTGACTCTGAGTTGGCCGAATCTTACGCTTCGGCCCCTTGCGGCCCGGGCTGGGCTGCTGCTTGCTGCCGCCCTTCCCCAGGTCGATCATGGTCACCGTTATCTCTCGGCGCCTCGCCGGCGCCGTGGCTTGCTCAGTGCTTGCCTTGGCCACCGTGCTGCAATTTGGTGGCACCGCAAGGGCCCAGACGCACCTCAACGAACCGTTCTCCAACGCCACGTTCCCGCCGACCGGCTGGGCGCGCTTTGAAACTGGAACGGGCACGGTCCAGCAGTGGAACCGTATCGCTACCGCTCCTGTGTTCGCGCAGTCGCTGTTCGAGAACGTGGCTTCGGGCCTGGCAGTCGATTGGCTCGTGACGCCTGCCGTAACGCTGGCGCCTCCAGGGACCGCGCTCTTGCGCTTCAAGGGTTGGCAGTCATTTGCGTCCAACTTCGGCTCCGTCTACAGGATTCTGGTCTCGACGACGAGCCAGACCGACCCCGTTGCGTTCACCCAGGTCGCCGAGTGGGCTGAGAACACACCATGCCCAGGGGCCGCTGTCCAGATGCCGACGGCCGCGCCGGCGGCGCGCAACTGCACGCTCGACCTCGCGGCGTTCGCAGGGCAGACGGTCTTCATCGCATTCCAGCACCAGAACGACGACGGGGACAACTTCAATCTCGACGACGTGCTGGTTGGCGACTTACCGCCTCCCGCCCTGTCGTTGACCCCCGCCTCGATCCTGTTCCCGAGCGGCGGGCCGTGCACCGGAGTCGGCTGGCAGTCGAGCCTTACGGCATCCAACAGTGGGGGAAGCGGCATCGTGTCGCTCACCAGCGCCTCCGTGTCCGGTTCGGCCGCGTTCGCGATACCGGCGCCGCCGGCATTCCCGGTGAACCTGGGACCGGGCGTCGGGCAGGTGCTCACGATGACTTTCGTGCCGACCGCCGGGATGACGGGACCGCAGACAGGCACTCTCGCCCTGGGTTACACCATCGACGCCGGCCCGCCGCAGTCGGTTGACGTCCCGCTGTATGGATCCTCGGACGCAGAGGGCGCCGGCTTCGCCTTCCGCTCCGTGGCGGCCACGCCCGAGTGCACGAACGGCGTTCCGCTCCCGTCGGGCGACTTCGTCGACGTGTCGAGTCACACCCGCATCACTGCGTGGACCGTGCCTGGTGGGACGCCTGGTGACGACTCCTACTTGCGCTTCGACCTTACCACGGTGCCGGACTTCACCTCCGGGTTCCGGCTGTTCGGTGCCGACCGCACGTCCATATCCATCACGTCGAATGCGCTGGTGACCTTCGACCTGAACGTCCCCACCTTTTACGGGGGCCTCGCGGCGTCGGGCGACGCGACGGTGCAGGTCGGTACGATGGACCTGAACACGAACGCCACCACCTATGCAACCGACAACACCGGCGTCGCTGGTCTGCCGGGCGTTTTCTACGGGACTAGCGATGTAGACGGCGACGGCGACATGGAGCTAGTCATTACGTGGTGGCACGTCTACGACTTCGGTTCTACCGCCTGGCCCAACGCGGCGGCGCGGTTCTTCACGTCGCAGCTCATCGTTTACAAGGCCGACGCGCCGAACGAGGAGGACCACTTTGAGATGCGCTTCCCCAGCGGCAACGATGCCAATGGCGTCCCCTTCCGCAATAGCACGACGGTCGGCGGATCGCCGGTGATTGAGGCGGACGTCGCTATCGGCATCGGGGAACCTCTCGGGCTTGAGGCGCCCCGGTACCGCAACGGCAACAACTCCGGCCTTGCCATGTATCCCGGCGGAGTGTCCAACGGCGTCCGGTTCATGCCCGAGGCGCAGGAGATGGCCGACGGGGAGGCGGGCTGGCGCATGCTGGGCGTTCCGGTGCAGAACTACACGCTCGGGCGCCTCGCTCGCGTGAACCTCGTCCAGGGCGTGACCGGTCAGTATCCGGCCGCCGCCGCCAACGTGTGCGTCGGCTACACCGGAACGTCGTGGGGCTGCGCCGGCGACGTGGCGGACGTGCTGCAGCCGGGCCGCGGCGTGCTGTGGTACCTCTACGACTTCGACCTCAACCCGGGTGACCCGTCCGGCACTAGCCTCAGCTATGAGCTGCCGATGGCGCTGCAGGGGACGGGCGCCGAGCCGACCCTGGCAAACGGCGTCCACACCGTGCCCCTGCACGCCGCCGGCGACGGCTGGAACTTCCTGGCTAACCCGTTCCGCGACGACCTGGTGGTCGCGAACATGGCCACCTGGGCCGCGGGAGGCACCCTTGCCAGCGCGGTCGCGCAGATGTGGGAGCCCGACGCAAGCACCTACGTCCTGTCTTCAGGGCAGGGCGACGCGGTGTCGACCTGGCAGGGCTTCATGATCGAGAACAACACCGCCGGCGGCGCGACGACGCTCCGGATCCCGCCGACCCCGCGCACGACCGGCATCGTTGTCGTGGGGCGCGAGATGCCGCCCCGCCTCATGGCCTTCGAGCTGGCGGGCACGCGGGCCGACGACGGCGCCGCGACCCTCGACCGCGCGGCCATGCTCTACTTCGGAGAGGACGCCGAGGACGGCTGGGACCTCCGCGACGCCGGCAAGCTCAGTCCGCTGACGGACCGCTACGCGACGCTCGCATTCCTGGGCGAACGGGGCGGGGAAACCGTGATCAAGGCGCAGGAGAGCCGACCGCTGGACATCACTCGATTCGAGGTGCCGCTCGCGGTTAGTGCGGTCGGGACCGCGTCGTCGCTCACGGTCTCGTGGCCGACGCTCGAGGACCTCCCGGAAGAGTGGGCCTTCAACCTCCGAGACCTCGTTACCGGGACGGAGATTGACCTGCGGACGCAGGACAGCTACACATTCGAGGCCGAGCCCATGCAGCCGCGCGCTACCGCCGGTGGGATGCCTGTCCTCGGAGCCGCCGAGGCGTCGGTCGCTGACGCACGGTTCCTGCTTGTGGTCACGTCGACGGTCACGGGCGGGGAGGCGGACGGCCTGCCCACGGTATTCGCCCTCCACGCGCCGGCGCCGAACCCGGTCACCGGTCCGTCGGCGATCGTGCGATTCGACCTGCCCGAGGCATCCGACGCAATAGTGGAGCTGTTCGACATGCTCGGCCGGCGCGTCGCGATGCTCGCCGAGGGCGACCGCGCGGCCGGCCGCCACGCGGCGCGGCTCGACGCCGGCGCGCTCTCGAGCGGCGTCTACGTCATCCGCATGCGCGCCGGCGACTTCGTGCAGGCCAGGCGCGTGACGATCAGCCGCTAGCCGGCTCAGAGGACGGAGGGGCCGGCGGCCGATGGGCCGCCGGCCCCTCTTCTTTGGGCTCCGGATCGCGGCCCGCATGGGCCCGACCACGCGCGGCGCCGGCGCAGGCGGCCGGTACGCCACCCGCCATGCCAGCTGAATCGCTCAATCGGTCAATCGTTGAATCGCTGCGATTCTCGCACCTTCATCCCGCCCGCCGGAGGCGGGCCATCACCGGCAGCTCGCTGTCGTAAACGCGCTTGACGCCGTCGCCCATCGCGGCCTCGACGGTGCGGATGTAATGGACCAGTCGCGCGAAGCCCTGCGGCTCGACGGACGCCGCCTGGTCCGTTCCCCACATCGCGCGGTCGAGCGTCAGGTGCCGCTCCACGTAGCAGGCCCCAAGGGCCACCGCCGCGACGGTGGTCGGCAGCCCCGCCTCGTGCCCCGAGTAGCCGACGGGAAGCGCGAACTCGCGCCGTAGCGTTCCTATCACGCTCAGATTGAGCTCGTCGGGCGGGCACGGGTACGTGCTCGTGGAATGGGTAAGCACGATCGGACGCGGCGCCAGCTGGCGCACGGCCGCGCGGATCTGCGCCATCTCGGACATCCCGGTGGACAGCACGACGGGCCGGCCGGTCGCCTTGACGCGCTCCAGGAGCGGCGTGTCGGTCACCGCCGCCGAGTGGATCTTGTAGCAGGGCGGGTCGAAAGCCTCCATGAAGTCGACGCTGGGCTCGTCCCAGCACGAAGCGAACCACGCGATGCCGGTGGCGCGGCAATGGCGGTCGATCGTGGCATAACCCTCCCCGTCGAACTCCACGCGCCGGCGGTACTCGAGGTAGGTCATCGTCCCCCAGGGGGTCTCGCGGGGACGATCGCGCATGTGCACCGGCGTCGCGAGATCCGGGGTCCGCTTCTGGAACTTGACGGCGTCACAGCCGGCGTCGCGAGCGGCGTCGATGAGCCGGCGCGCCACCGCCAGGTCGCCGTTATGGTTGATCCCGATCTCAGCGACGATGTAGCACGGATGCCCGTAGCCGACCGGCCGGTCCCCGAGAACGGTCACGCGCGCGTTCGCTTCCACGAAGGGAATGGAAAAGGGACGGGAGAATACGCCGCGAGGCCGCGGAGGACAGTAGTCAGTAGACAGTGGTCAGTAGACGGGGTATGAACCGGGCTGATGGGTTACACAACTGACCGGGCTGATGAGTTACACCGCTCCGTCTACCACCGGAGCCGTTGCCTTTCCTTGCCACTGACCCCGTGATCGAGCGCGCGCACCTCATCAAGGCCCACCTGAGCGGGTACTACACCGTCTCCGAGTTGGCCGATCGCTTCGGCGTGAGCCGGCGG
>Ga0307505_10002365_pt1 | contig 13252 bp, 9 predicted proteins | sample 23_S_MG_FD_202183 | JGI IMG/M metagenome (GOLD analysis project Ga0307505, IMG submission 202183) | Soil microbial communities from Populus trichocarpa stands in riparian zone in the Pacific Northwest, United States - 23_S | ecosystem: Environmental > Terrestrial > Soil > Riparian zone > Trees...
GCCCCATCACACCAGCAAATTTCACATATTGCCATAGTTCCGCCAACCCCTGCTCCGCATCCAAGCCAAACGAACTGGCTGACAGCCAGCCAGTTCGAGTGTGCAGGAGATGGAGCAGGATAAACAGCCCATCCACCACCAGAAGAGCGGTAAGGAGCCGCCCTATGGATGTCAGGGAGAGCCGTGACCGACTCTCTCCTGACAGTTGAATCGAGGTGACATCAGTCGTTGTCATTGCCGTTGTTGTTGCCGTTGCCACCACCGGGGTTGCCTGGCGGCACAACGATGATGATCGGTTGGTAAATGACGATGATGTTGATGATGATAATCGTGCCATTGGGCCAGGTGCATATTGGGAAGATGATGATACTATTCGGTTGGAGATTGCCTTGAATCTCCAGATCATCATCTAATACCAGGGGGTCCCAGTTCTGCAAGATGACCTGGTTGCCGCTAACCCGGACGACCAGGGCGGTGATGATGATACAACCCAGACCAAACTGCGGCCGCAACGGTTGTATGCTCAACGTGACCCAACTGCCATCCGCCTGCAACTGGATGTGGACAATCACCAGTTGACCGATGGTGATACCCGGCCCAATGATGGTGGTTCCGTTGACAACCAGTGGTAAACCGTTGACACTCCAGGGGTCAATCCCCGTCACAATGCCAATCAGGACGATGACATTCAACGGCGGGTTTTCCAACGATTCGATACGAACGGCCACCCAGGTGCCATCGTTAAGGATAATCCCCTGCACCCGCACCAGGTCGCCCACCGCAATTCCCGGCTCAATAACCGTCCAATCACGGGTTTCCAAAGGTACACCGGCCACGTTCCAGGGGTCGATGCTTCGTACCAGGCCGGTTAGAGTAAACTCGGGAATGGTCTGGGGAACTTGCCGAATGCTTTCGGCCAGCCAGGTGCCATCAAGCAGGATGCGGCCGCGTACCCGTACCACATCCCCCACTTCAATTCCCTCATCAATTTGGGTTTGCCTGTCTACACTGATCACCTGCCCAGAAATCTGCCAGGGGTTAGTCCCCAATTGCTGAACGATGCCGCTAAACTGGAAGGGAAACCCATTGGGACCATCCAGGCGGAAAATCTGTTCGGCCAGCAACGTACCACCAGGCAATACCCGACCTTCCACCCTCACCCTGTCGCCGACAACGATGCCCGGTTCGATTTGGGTGTCGGCGTTGACGACAATGGTTTGCCCGGCAATCGTCCAGGCGGTCTCACCCACAGTTTCCACTTCACCCATCAAGGAGAACTGATTGTTGTTTGAAGGCTGGAGCAAGATGATGCGATCCGCCAGACGTACCCCATCGGCTGTCTGATGCCCTTCGACATAAACCAGATCACCCACCTGGATGCCACCCCCAATGAGGGTGTTACTATCGGTTTGGAAACTTTGCCCGGCGATGATCCAGGTGGCTCCCATCTGGCTGACCTCGCCCTCACCGCTGATACGAAAAGCAGGGGGTGTGGGGGTGCGCCCCGCCATGGCCTGGGTCATCTGCCCGGCCAAAACAGTCACGGTATTATTCAGATTGCTGACATCTACGCGTCCTTCATTGACGGTGAAACGGGCGCGTAGGTCGGGCGTGACCAGAACGTGGAATATGGTGCCACGGGCCACGCCATTCCCGGCTGGGGTGTTAAGTTCATAGCGGGAGCCACCATCGTTGCGGAAGGCAACATGATGTTCACTTTCGCCAGCTACCTGAGTCATCACAACGGTACGGAAGCCGTTTTCGGGGAGTTGGGCGTTGAGTTCATCCAGAACCAGTTCGCTGTTGGCTCCCAAAATGGCCTGACTGCCGTCGAAGTAAGCCACAACAGCACTAGAAAGGTCGCCAGTACGTACTCGTTGCCCGGCACTAAGTTGACCGGTTTGTGAAACAGACACCCAGGAGCCATCGGCCGATTGCACTTCCACGCGGCCGCGTACACCTTGAATGACAGCGGTTGTCGCGTTAAACACGACCGGGTTAGGCATCACAGGTACAAAAATCTCGTGAGGCAACGCGGCCGCGACTGTTTCCCGTGGTACTTCACTTCCTGGTATCAGGCTGTCTTCAGAACTCAAGGTTGCTGGCGGTGTTTTACCAGAACCGTTTTCTCCCCCAACCCCAGCTATCTCCTGGTTACTCCCACCTGTTATCAGCCGGATGGCGGTCACACCACTCACCAGCAAACAGGCTCCCACAAACAGGGCTACCATGACCCCAGCCAACGCTCGTCGAGTCAACAGCCAGTCGAGTTGTTCTCGTAATCGGTCTAATAGGGTTGGTGCAAGTGTTCTTGCCTGTGGTGTTTGTCTAACTGAACGCATCTTGATCTCCTGTGTTGCCTTGTGTAGAACCTGTGTCCGGTAAGCCATCACCAGTTCGGGATTTTGGGCCGGGTACGCGGCCGCGCGCACGGTGGCTATCAGTCGGAGTGCGGCCGCGTCCTCTTCATTTAACCCCACCAGACAGGCTTCCAGGGGTGTACCTGCTTCCAACTGTTCACATTTTGCTTGAAAAATCGCTTCTCTTTCTTCCACGTCCCTCACCTTTTTGCCTTCTTTGTGACCCTTCTTCCTCTGTTCACACCGACTTCAACGCCACTTGCAGGGCTAAAGTACCCCGATGCTGCAACGTCTTAACCGCCCCGACCGTTTTGCCCAGGGCCTCAGCCACATCCTTTAGAGGCATCTCCACCAGAAACCGCAGAATCATCACTTCCCGTTGTTGGTCATCAATGCAGTCTAGAGCACGGTGAAGACGCTCGAATTCTATTTTTTGTTCTACCAGGGCGGCGGGATTGCCTTCGGCATGGGATAGGGTTGCGGCCGCGGTCAGTGGCTCCATCGTCTGGGCTGTCTCCTTACGAATATGATTCACCAGATGGTTGTGGGCGATCCGGTACAACCAGGCCACAAAAGGCACACCCATCGCCCGGTAGCTGGGTATATTCTCGACCATGCGCAGAAAGATCTCCCCCGTCAGATCCTGCGCTATCTGATGATCATAGATCCGTGCCCGCACGTAGCGGAAAATGACGGTCTGATAACGGTCATACAGTTCCCCGACAGCGTTCACCTCACCCTCCTGGGCACGTTTAACTAAATTGGCCTCGTGTTCTCTGGCTTCCATGAATCTTTTATCCAGTGTGCTTCACTTTCACATAGTTAACAAAAATGAAGGCTCAAGGTTTCAATTTGCTTTGAAAAACCGCTGCTTATACTGGCAACGGGCATCATTTGAGGTTTTTCGCCCTATCGCCCCTCGATTTGTCGCCGCGTCGGGTATATCCCCATTGAGGAAGATCATCAACGATTTATGACTTTTATCACTCCTATCACAACCCCATTTTATCCTACACTATTTAGTGGCCTTATAGGAGGTCTTTATGCCGGAAACTGTGGTGATAGAATCGCCTGCAACTTTTGTGACTTACAAACGAACGACCCTCTGGAGTCAATGGGTGGTGGCTAATGCCCTGGCGGAGTTACTGGGTCTGGGAACGTCAGCGCTGTTGTGGCTGGGGCTAATATTTAATGGGGAACAGCGATTGGGCGTCATGTCCGCGGCCGCAATCGTTGTCATCGGCAGTACTTTATTAGAAGGCTCCGCTGTGGGTGTCGCACAATGGCTGGTTCTGCGCCACATCTGGCCTGCCCTCAAGTGGCAACAGTGGTGGTCGGCCACGGCGGTGGGAGCGTTTATTGCCTGGACCCTGGGCATGATCCCCAGTACCCTCATGTCTCTGGCCGAAGAGACGACCACGACCACCCCCGCACCCGAAATCAGCGACGCGCTCGTATGGAGTTTAGCCGCGTTGATGGGGTTGATCCTCGGCCCCATTCTGGCTTTGCCTCAATGGTTTGTTTTACGCCGCCATGTGGCTCATGCCGGGTGGTGGATACCGGCCAATGCGGCCGCGTGGGGTCTGGGAATGCCCGTCATTTTCATGGGTATGGGGTTTATTCCTGCGGGAGCAGTCACCCTGACCGCGCTCGTTATCGTCCTACTTAGCCTGGCCCTGGCCGGTGCGGTGGTAGGGATGGTGCATGGGGCAGTGTTGCTCTGGTTGCTCAAAAGACAAGCAGTCAATCCGTGACCGAACTTCTGTTGCCTACTAAGTTATATTACCCCCAGGTTCGCCCTGGGTTCATTACCCGTTCCCGCCTCATTGAACAACTGAACAGCGGTCTGGGTGGCAAATTTACCCTACTTTCTGCCCCCGCCGGGTTTGGTAAAACAACTTTGTTAGCAGAGTGGATAGATGATTTACGATTGCCGATTTTAGATTTACGATTACCAGAGGCCGAGCAAAATCGTCAATCGTCAATCGTCAATCGTCAATTCTCCTGGTTGTCGCTGGATGAGCATGACAATGACCTGACCCGTTTCCTGACGTATCTGATAGCGGCCTTGCAAACCGCGGCCGCGGCCGTAGGCCAATCCGCCCTCCCCCGGCTCCAATCCAACCAGCCCATCCCTGCCGAAACGATCCTGACCCTGCTCATCAATGACCTCAGCCAGTTGGACGGCAAATTAGGGCTGATCCTGGATGATTATCACCTCATCAGCAATCCGGCTATTCACACCGCCCTGGACTTTCTCCTGGAACACGCGCCGTTTCAACTCCACCTGATTATCGCCAGCCGCAGCGACCCACCCCTTTCTCTTTCTCGCTGGCGAGTGCGGGGTGAACTAAACGAGATTCGAGCCACCGATCTGCGTTTCACGGCCGGCGAAACAACTCAATTTCTCCAGCAAACCCTCGGCCATCCCCTGGCAATGACCACTACAGAGATGTTGACCCAACGTACCGAAGGCTGGATCGCCGGATTGCAACTGGCGGCCCTTTCTTTACGAGGTCTGGACGCGGCCGCAACCACCCAATTTGTCACCCACTTCGGGGGAACCAATCGGCATGTCTTCACTTATCTGGTCGAAGAAGTTCTGCAACGGCAGTCTCCTTCCGTGCAACAATTCATTCTCCACACCACCATCCTTGACCGTTTGACCGCCCCATTGTGTGATGCCATTGTTGTGATGAACAAGGGGGAAAGGCAGGATAATCTCTTTCGCTCCCAGGGCGCTCTGGAATACATGGCCCAGAACAACCTCTTCCTGATTCCTCTGGACGAATCCGGTCAATGGTTCCGTTACCACACCCTCTTTGCCGAAACACTCCAGGCTCAGTTACAAGTAACCCAACCTGACCTTATCCCTGAGTTGCACCGCCGAGCGGCCCGCTGGTACGCGGCCAACGGCCATACCGAACAAGCCATCCGCCATGCCCAGGCCATCCCTGACCATGATATGGCGGCCGATTTGATTGACGCGGCCGCGAACCGCATCTGGTTACACGGTCATTTAGGCTTACTCCTCTCCTGGCTCAATGGTTTACCTGAAGAACTGCTCCTCAGGCGTCTGCGCCTTCTCTTGCTTCATGCCTGGCTCCTCTTCTTGCATGATCGCTGGGCCGAAGCTGCGCACAGAGTCCATCTAGCCGGGCAACAACTGGCAACCCTGCCCCCTGACGACCCGGAAACCCGAAAATATTATGGTCACTGGGCCGCTATTCAAGGAGCCATGGCCGCGCACCGCCAGGAAGCCGCCACCGCGATTACCTGGATGGAAACGGCCTTGCAAAACCTGCCTGCGTATGATGTTCATTGGCGACAGATAGCCATGATCGGTTTGGGTTTGGCCCAACTGGCTGAGGGGCAGACCCGTTCGGCCATTACCACCTTGCACCAGGCCGCGCTGGCCTGCGAACACCTTAATGACCTTTACCTGGCCTTCGCCGCCTGGTCCCATCAGGTAGAAGCGTGCTGGGCACAAGGGCGTTTGCATGAGGTCGCCGAATGTTGGCACCGCGTGGAACTGTTAGCCGAACGAGATGAAGAAGGTTGGTTGGCTCTGCCAGCCTATGCGGCGATTGGTTTGAGTGTTCTGGCCTATGAACGCAATGACCTGCCTCGTGCTGAACAGATGATCACCACAGCTTTACCGCAAATCTGGCCGGGGGGACAACCTCGCGTTGTGCTCACGGCCTATCTGACGCTGGCCCGGTTGGCCCAGGCACAGGGTAAACCGGATGTGATGCACCAACACCTGGACGCGGCCGCGCCGTTGATCCATCGTTTTAATCTCAGTGCCGAACAACGGTTACTCACCACTGTTACCGCCCGTCTACTCTTAGCTGAGGGCAAACTATTTGAGGCATCCTGGCAGTTAGAGAATGAAGGCATCAGCCCGGAATCGCCGCCCGACTTCCATCACGAAATGGGGTTACTGAGCCTGGTGCGTCTCTACCTGGCCGAAGGACGTACCCCTGAAGCCTTGACCATCCTGGCCCGCTTGCTACCCCCAGCGGAGTTGGCGGGACGGGACGGCTCACTGCTGGAAATCTCTCTTTTGCAAGCCCTGGCCTTTGCCCAACAACACCAACATAACCATGCCCTGGCCTGTCTGAACCGTGCCCTGACCCTGGCCGAACCGGAACAGTTTGGCCGACTTTTTATTAACGAAGGGCGGCCGCTGACCCAATTGCTGAGGCAAGTAACTCCCCACACCCCTTATGTCACCCATCTCTTGGCTCAGATGAACGAGTCGCCTACAGCCAACATCTTGCTAGACCCGCTTACTAGTCGTGAACTGGAAATCCTGTCTCTCGTAGCTGATGGGGCAAGCAACCAGGCCATTGCCGATCAGTTGGTCATCAGCCTGGGAACAGTAAAGGGTCACCTGAATCACATCCTCAGCAAACTGAATGCGCATAACCGCACGGAAGCGGTGGCCCGCGGCCGCGAACTAAACCTACTCTAGCTCCTCCCACTCGCCCACCCGCCTACTCGCCAACATAACCCTAAACGTAACCAAAGTTAGACGCCAACCCCCTACATTTGGGACTAAGCTAAGCACATGCTCCCTAGCCGAACCTTTATTTTGCCAACAGGTGCATCATGTTAGACCATCTACGCCAACGCGTCATTGAGACCCTGGCGAATGTTCGCTCCGCCACCTTGTCTACCTATGGGCCAGCCGAGTTACAGGCCACGCTTCTCGCCTGTGAAGCGGTTGATATGCACTTATACCTGTTGTTGCCCGCCACCTCTGACCATGTGCTCAATCTGGAAAACCAGCCAGAAGCCGTTGTGACAACATCCGATTGGCAACTCCGGGGGTTGGCCTTGGTACTTGATAGTGCCGACTACCCGCCTGATCTGAGCCTATACCGCAAACCGGAAGCGCAATGGAGTCGCCTGGTGGAGATTCAACCGACGCAGTTGCACATTCGCCGCCGCAACGGCTGGGGCTATAGCGAAACGATTGATGTTGAGGGGTAGGGAATGGCGAATAGGCGAGTGGGCGAGTGGCGAGTGGGCGAGTAGAGGTTGATAACACAGTGAGGTTTTAAGTAATGGCTACCAGTTCCCATGTTTTAACTCCTGAACAACTCCCGGCAACAATGGTGAGCCGGTCCGCTACCCCTTCAACCTGGATCATTCTTGGTCAGGCGTTGGCCCACTGGGCTATGTGGGGGACAATTTTTGTTTCTGGTTTGATTGGCCTCGAGAATGATTTTGGCTTGGCCCGACTGATCAGTTGTGCCGTTATGGCCTTTCTGGGATTCGCCATTGTCTCATTGGGCGATGGGGTCGTTTCCCTGTTATGGAAGGTGTTGGGGTTTGTGTTGCCCCGCCTGCGCCTGACCGCGGCCGCGAACCGTCTCCACACCATCCCCCCCGCCATGATTGGCCGGATCCTGGGGGTGTTTTTCACTATCGCCGGGGATTTACTCTGGCCGGAGAGCTTTTTCCAACACATCATGATTCCCCCGGTGGGTGAACTGTTCATTATCCTGCTGGCTATCACCGGAGTTATCGTGACAGCGGCGCGGCTGGGGGAACGGTCAGCCCGAAGCCGCACGATACTCATCGGCACAGCCCTGGTGTTAAACCTGGCCTACCTGATTTGGGTGTTCCAGCCAGGAACGGATAATTATTTGGCTCAGGCCGCGGCCGCGCCCCCAGCCACTCCTCTCTCTCTGCCCAACCCTGGTTTACCTGGCCCCTACACCGTACAAACCCTCAGCTACGGTAGCGGCAATGTCGTCGGTCGCCCCGAATTCAGCGACGAAGCCGTCTTGTCAACCCAGCCGGTAGATGGCTCCAAAATCTTCTCCGGCTACCCCGGTCTGGGTGGCAGTTACTTTCGCTGGTATTGGGATTTTGATTTCACCCAGCTGCCCCTCAACGGCCTCGTCTGGTATCCCCAAGGGGATGGCCCCTTCCCCATCGTCCTCATCGTGCATGGCAATCACGCTATGACCGAAGACTCAGACCTCGGTTATGCGTACCTGGGTGAACATCTGGCCTCACATGGTTATATCGCGGTCTCAATGGACGAAAACTATCTCAACGGCATGATGTTCATTGATGGCGGCATGGCCGAGATGCCCTTACGTGCCTGGCTCCTGCTGAAACATTTGCAGGTGTGGCAAGGCTGGAATGACAACCCGGACAACCCGTTTTATGGCCGGGTTGATCTGGAGCATGTAGCCTTGATTGGTCATTCGCGGGGGGGTGAGGCGGTGGCCGCGGCCGCGCAAATGAACTGGTCTGTCGCGCCCCCGGTCTCCCGTGTGTCCTCGGCTGATGAGTTTGGTTTTGGCATTGAGGCCGTCGTGGCGATTGCGCCCAGCGACGGCAACACCAAACCTGCTGGCAAACTGCTGACCATTCCCCACAGCAACTACCTGCTTCTGGCGGGCGGCCACGACGCCGATACGTCTGTTCTGTATGGTCAGGCACAATACAATCGAGTGAGCTTCAGCGACAACCCGGATGGGTTTAAGGCTTTGGCCTATCTTTACCAGGGCAATCATGGTCAGTTCAACACCGTTTGGGCTAACCAAGATCGGGGTTGGCTCAATTCACTTCTGCTGAACCGCCAGCCGTTGCTCAGCGGCGCAGACCAACAGGCGGCGGCGCAAGTATTCATCACCGCTTTCCTGGAAGCATCACTACGCGATGAACTAGACTATCGCGCTCTGTTTGCCAACCCAACGGCGCATAACCCCTGGCTCCCAGAGGGAATCATTGTCACTCAATATGAAGCGGCCGCGTTTGTAGCCGTAGACACCAACCGACCCAATTCTGCTCCCACCAGCCTGGATGAGCCGGGTGGCACGACCTGGACCACGGGCATGACGATCTGGGCGACGAAGCCTCTGCTTTTGCGGGATGGCACAACGAAACAGCAGAACAGTGCCCTGTATCTGGCCTGGGACGCGGGCAGTGAGCCGGTCGTGGGGCTGGAACTGGGGGACGCGGCCGCACTCACTCCCAATGATGCCCTCACCTTTGCCCTGACCACCGCCCTAGACGAACCGACACCGATCAACGTAACCATCGAACTAGAAACGGCTGACGGTCAGATCGCCCGTTTACCCCTGAGTGAGTTTGGCCCGGTCTATCCACCCTTGCCAGCCCAACTGGTTAAAGCTGACTGGTTGGCTCCCTTGCCCGGTTACAAGATAACCCTGGAAACTCCCTTCGAGCGGATTTTGCAGACCTACACCCTACCCTTATCGGCGTTCCAAAAGGCTAATCCTAACTTTAACGCGGCCGCGATTCAGGTGATTCGGTTCTTCTTTGACGGCATACAAGCCGGGGCGGTATATTTAGATCAGGTGGGGTTTGTGCAGGAGTGAAGAGTGGCAAGGTGGCAAGGTGGCAAAGTGGCAAAGTAAAATCGTTTCGTGCAACTCTGCAACTTTGCGTAAGTTATTTGGTTCTGGCTTGTCCACGTGAGGAAGGTTTTCATATGAACGAACCGATGATTGAGGTCAAGAATTTTCGTAAGCTCTATGGCGATTATGTAGCCGTAGACAACATCAGCTTCACGGTTTACAGAGGTGAAATTTTTGGCCTGCTGGGACCAAATGGGGCCGGGAAGACCAGCACCCTGGAGAGCCTGGAAGGGCTACGGCCGCCCAGTGGGGGCACGTTACGGGTAGCAGGAGTTGACCCCGCGGCCGCGCCGCACAAACTGCGCAACCTCATCGGCGTGCAACTGCAATCCGCCGGTTTGCCCGCCAGCATCACCGCCGACGAAGCCATGAAACTGTTCTGTGCCTATCACGGTGTCGCCCCTCGCTTTGACCTGCTGGACCGCCTAGGTCTTAGCGGCAAACGAAACGTCGAGTTCCAGAGTCTGTCTACCGGACTGCAACGGCGACTGGCTCTGGCTCTGGCCGTAGCCCATGATCCGCCGGTGCTCTTCTTGGACGAACCAACCGCCGGTCTGGATGTGGCCTCACGGGTGGAGTTGCACAGCCTCATGCGTGAACTCAAAAGCAAGGGCACGACCATCATCCTGGCCACCCACGACATGGCCGAAGCCGAAGAGATGTCGGATCGGGTAGCGATTTTGCTCCAGGGCAAACTGGTAGCTGTGGATACGCCGCTGGCAATTACCGCCACTGGAGTCGGGCTGACCAAGGTGTCGGTCAATACCCGGTCTGGCTCTCTGCTCTTCAATCATCACCCCATTCCTGCCGTTAGCCAGCAGTTGGTGAAGGATCAATATGCCATCTACTTCAGCACCAACATCGGCCAGACTGTATCCGCGCTCATTAGCACGGTAGAAGCCGAAGGGGATACCCTGATTGACCTACGCGTAGAGCGACCCTCGCTGGAAGATCGGTTCCTGGAACTGACCAACGGAGGCCCGAAATGAGTGCTTTTGCCAGCCATTTTGCTTTTGAATTTCGTGCCGGCATCCGCAACAAGAATCTGTTGCTGATGAATTATCTGTTTCCCCTGGGGCTGTATCTGATGATGAGTGTGATCATGCCGGGGGTTAATCCGCTGTTTCAGGCGGTGATTATTCCGGGGATGGTGACGTTTGGCATTCTGGCCTCAACCCTTTTGGGATTGCCCGATCCGCTGGTCAATGCACGGGAAGCCGGGATTTTCCGCAGTTACAAAATTAACGGCGTCCCGGCCACCAACATTCTGCTGATCCCGGCCCTGTCCACCATTATGCACATCCTGGTGGTAACACTCATTATCCTGATCACCGCCCCCCTCTTTTTTGATGCCCCTGCGCCCCAGAACTACGCTACCTTTTTTCTGACCGTTCTGGGGATGGCGGTGGCCTGTACCGGTCTGGCGATTCTCATTGGCGTGATTGCCCCCAATTCACGGCTGACGATTTTGTTTTCGCAGGCCATTTTTCTGCCCTCAATGATTATTGGCGGCATTATGATTCCGTTCAGCATGTTGCCGGGCGCGGCCGCGAAAGTGGCCCTTCTTCTGCCCGCCACCCACACCATGAACGCCCTCAACGGGTTGGCCATGGGCGGCACGGCCGATTTCTATCCCTGGGGTTCGATTCTTACCTTGTTTGTCGGGGGTATCACCGCCTTCATGCTGGCCTGGTATCTGTTCCGTTGGGATAGCACCAGCGGTGAACGGCGCGGCCATCCGCTGATGGCTCTGTTGGCGCTTGTGCCTTATGCCGCCTGGTTGTTGGTGAAACTACCGGAAGCGATGCACACCTTGAGTCTGATACACCCCAAGTTTTGACAGAGCGACACGGGGACGCGGCGATCTTTTCGCCCACTCGCCACTCGCCACTCGCCACTCGCCCACTCTTATTCTTCAGGAGTGACACCATGACAACACCTTCTATTTCTTTAATGAGAGAGACCCGTATGCGGCCGCGGCGTTTCTGGCCGGTGGGTCTATTCGTTACGTTTATTGCCGGTATCGCTGGCTACCTCACCCTGCTCTGGCCCTGGATGATTAACTGGGGGGCAACCAAAGACGAACGCCGGAAAACCTTGCCCGGTGATGATCTGGTTCCCCAGGCCAACATCCAATCAACCAAAGGGGTGACGATTAAAGCCAGCCCGGACAAGATTTACCCCTGGCTACTCCAAATAGGTGTAGATCGGGGTGGCATGTACAGCTATGATTGGTTAGAAAATCTGTTTGGCCTGAAGGTGCATACCGTAGACCGCATTATGCCGGAATATCAAACCGTTCAGGCGGGCGATTTTTGGCGGTTTACCCCCAAGGAATTCGTGCTGAACCCCGGCCCGGGCTTGTATGTGCGCGAACTCCAACCCAACCGGGCGGTTCTTCTCTCTTTTGGTATGGAGAACAAGCCCGAAGATGCCTGCGTTGACACCTGGCAGTTTGTGCTTGAACCACAGTCGGACGGCTCAACCCGCCTGCTCCTCCGTTCCCGGATGAATATGGAACCAGAATTACCCATCAAATTGACCTACTTCATCCAGTTCATCATGGAGCGGAAGATGCTGTTGACGCTTCGTCAACGAGCGGAACAATAACAGCAATTGCCAGAAGCCGGTAGCCAATAATCAATCTGGGCCGTTTGGCATTCGTTGTTTGATCACATCGCCTGCTCTCTGCGTGGGTTTGCTCTACCCCGTTGGCTAGATTTTCCTTTTAGCCATTCATGAATGACGCGGCCGCACACCAGTGAAAAATATAACCTCTGCCATAACTTTAGATAGAGGACAGTCACAAGCAATTCCCTTTAAGCTGTACCATGAAAATCTTAACACTTTAGGCAGATAGTCTATACCTACTAACGCTCTCTGGCTGTCGTCAGTCCCCTAACCGTACCACGTCATACTCCGTCAATAGACCGGCCTGAGCAGTTACGTTGGTTGATTCATGTTGCCTGGGAGGTAACCATGTCTCGTTTAACTCAAATGCGCTTGTTTGTGTTGCTACTGCTGTTTGTTGTGGGTTGTACCAGCACAACCCCCCCTGAAGAGGAACCGGTTGAGGGCGGATCAGCGGGTACAGTCGTCCCTACCACGCTCCCGGCAACAATCGCCATCCCCGAAAATACACCGCAAAATATAAACTTCCTTGGGGCAACCTTTACCTTTGACCCGGTCATAGCTGACAGTGTGCAGCCAGAGCTGCTCCCGGCTCAAGCGGCTGAATCAGGACCCGGTGTTTTATGGGCATCGCCCGAACATATTGTTTTTACCCTGGTGGATGCGGCTGGCTCACAGAACCATGCCTCGTTGGGGCAATATCTCACCGCGGAAGCGCAAATTCACCTTTACCCCACAGCCGAGCTGAATGTTGAAGTGCAACCAGCGGTAGACAATTTGCGGCAGCTTTTAGCCCAATCACCCGACGCGGCCGCGCTTGAAGTTGTTACCCCCGATCAGGGTGCGATGCACCCT
>Ga0307505_10002366_pt1 | contig 13251 bp, 10 predicted proteins | sample 23_S_MG_FD_202183 | JGI IMG/M metagenome (GOLD analysis project Ga0307505, IMG submission 202183) | Soil microbial communities from Populus trichocarpa stands in riparian zone in the Pacific Northwest, United States - 23_S | ecosystem: Environmental > Terrestrial > Soil > Riparian zone > Trees...
GGACAGGACCTGCGCCGAATCCGGGCGCACCGACTCGTAGACCAGCAGCAGGTCCGCGGCGCGCGCGCCGGCCAGCTCGGCGACCAGGCTGCGCCCCCCGCCGTGGTCGAACTCGCAGATCAGGTCGCCGGAGGCGAGTGCGTCCCGCAGCTCCTGCGCCGCCGCTTGCGCGCAGGCGGCGGCGAGCGCCAGCGCCAGCGCCGGCAGCAGGCGCTTCACGCGGGCAGCTCGCGTGCGAGGCGCTCGAACCCGGCCTCGCCGGGATCGGCCACGCGCAGCACTTCGGCTTGCGGCAGGCGCGCGAAATTGCGCTGCGCGGAGCGCCGGTAGGCCGGGTCGTAGTGCTCCTCGAGCAGGCGCGCGACGAGTGGTTCCCAGTCGCCGCTCGCGGCGAGCGCCTTCCAGCTCTCCACCCGCTCGCGGCCGTGCAGCCGCACCAGGCAATCGAGTTGCCGGCCGAGCGCCGCCGGGTCGGCGAAAAAATGCCGGTATTCGTCCATCAGCAGAGCGACGCGCGCCGGCGTGCCGGCCTCGAGCAGCACGCACTCGGCGGCGCGCATCGCCTCGATCAGCGGGGGGGGCACCTGCAGCTGGCCGATTCTGCGGCTCTCGCCCTCGACATAGACCGGGCGCGCACGATCCAGCGCGCAAAGCGCGGCGGTCAGCCGGCTCTCGAAGGCCTTCTGCCCGGGCTGCGGGCGGCCGGGCATCTCCCCCAGCACCGAGCCGCGGTGCTCGGCCAGGTCTTCCAGGTCGAGCGCCTGGGCGCCGGCCCGCGACAGCGCGCGCAGCAGCCGGCTCTTGCCGCTGCCGGTCGCGCCGTGGATCACCCGAAAGCGCAAGCCGTGAGGCAACGCCGTGAGCTGCTCGATCACGCTGCGGCGGTAGGCGCGGTACCCGCCCTGCAGCGTATGCGCGTCCCAGCCGACCTCGCGCAGCACATGGGCGAGCGAGGCGCTGCGCTTGCCGCCGCGCCAGCAATACACCAGCGGCCGCCATTCGCGCGGCTGCTCGGCGAGCGCGGTCTCCAGGTGGCGCGCGATGTTCCTCGCCACCAGGGCGGCGCCGAGCCTGCGCGCCTGGAACGGGCTGACCTGCTTGTACAAGGTGCCGATGCGGGCGCGCTCGGCATCCTCCAGCACCGGCAGCGAGAGCGCCCGCGGCGCGTGGTCCTCCGCGAACTCGGACGGGGAGCGGGCATCGATGATCGCGTCGAACGACGTCAGCACCGAGGGGTGCATGGCCACGCTGTGGGAGGTGTCCCGCATGCGTTGGAATTTTACGCGCCGCCGCGCGCGGGGACGGGACAGTAGAATGCCTGCATGAACGCGCCCGAGCGGATCCGCCTCACCCAGTTCAGCCACGGCGGCGGCTGCGGCTGCAAGATCGCGCCCGCCGTGCTGTCGGAAATCCTCGCCTCGACCCCGATCCGCGGCCTGCCGCCGGCGCTGCTGGTGGGCACCGAGACTTCCGACGACGCGGCCGTCTACCGCCTGAACGACAGCATGGCGCTGGTCGCCACCACGGACTTCTTCACGCCGATCGTGGACGACCCCTACGACTTCGGCCGCATCGCGGCCACCAACGCCCTCTCCGACATCTATGCCATGGGCGGCAGGCCGATCCTCGCGCTCGCCATCGTCGGCATGCCGCTGGACAAGCTGCCGGTGTCGGCGATCCGGAAAATCCTCGAGGGCGGCGAGGCGGTGTGCGCGGCGGCCGGCATCCCGATCGCCGGCGGGCATTCGATCGACACGCTGGAGCCGATCTACGGGCTGGTGGGCCTCGGCCTGGTGCACCCGGACCAGGTGAAGAAGAACAGCACCGCGCAGGCCGGCGACGTGCTGGTGCTGGGCAAGCCGCTCGGCGTGGGCATCCTGTCGGCGGCGCTGAAGAAGGGCCAGCTCTCGGAGGCCGGCTATCGCGCCATGATCGCCGCGACCACCCAGCTCAATACGCCCGGCACCGCGCTCGCCGCGATGCCCGGAGTGCACGCGCTCACCGACGTCACCGGGTTCGGGCTGGCGGGCCACCTGCTGGAGATCCTGCGCGGCTCGAAGCTCGCGGCGGAAGTGGCGTTCGACGCGCTGCCGATGATCGGCGAGGCGCTGGAGTGGGCCAGGCAGGGCGTGGCCACGGGCGCCTCCGACCGCAACTGGCAGGGCTATGGGGCCGAAGTGGAGTTGCCGGCCGGCGCGCCCGAATGGATGCGCAAGCTTCTCGCCGACCCGCAGACCAGCGGCGGGCTGCTGGTGGCCTGCGCGCCGCAGGCGGAGCAGGCCGTGCTGGCGGAATTCGCCCGGCGCGGATTCGCCGAGGCGCGCCGCATCGGGAAATTCTCCGTCGGCGCGCCGCGCCTGACGGTCACTTGAGCAGGGGCCTCAAGGCCTTCCAGACGTTGTCCAGCAGGATCGGCTGTGCCGCCTCGGTCGGGTGGATGCGGTCGGCCTGGAACAGGGCGAGGTCTTCGCCCATGCCGGCGAACAGGAAAGGCACCCGCGCCGTGCGGTGCCGCTGCGCCAGGTCGGCGAACGCGGCTTCGAACTCGCGCGTGTACTCCGGGCCGTAGTTGGGCGGGATGCGCATGCCGACCAGCAGCACGCGCGCGCCGGCCTTCTGCGCCTGCTGGATCATCGCCGACAGGTTCTGCTTCATCTGCGCCACCGGCAGCCCGCGCAGGCCGTCGTTGGCGCCCAGCTCCAGCACCAGCACCGCGGGCTGGTGCTGCGCGAGCGCCTTCGCCAGGCGGCCGAGGCCGCCGCTCGAGGTTTCCCCCGAGATGCTGGCGTTGGCGACGCTATAATCGGGCCGCTCGCGCTTCAGGCGTTCGCCGAGCAGCGCCACCCAGCCGCGCTTCTCGGCGATGCCATAGGCCGCCGACAGGCTGTCGCCGTAAACGAGGATCGTTTTCCCCCAGGCCCCGGAAGAAAAGCAGATGAACAGGCAGGCGAATAGCGTTCTGGCAGCGCGCGGCATCGGCAAGACGGTGAAGAGCGGGGATCGCGATCTCGTCATTCTGCGCGATATCGAGCTCGCGGTCATGCCGGGGGAGGCGGTGGCCATCGTCGGCGCCTCGGGCTCGGGAAAATCCACGCTGCTGGCGCTGCTCGCCGGCCTGGACACGCCCACCGCGGGCTCGGTGGTGCTCGACGGCGCCAGCCTGTTCGACCTGGACGAGGACGCGCGCGCCGAGTTGCGGGGTCGCGCGGTCGGCTTCGTGTTCCAGACCTTCCAGCTGCTGCCTTCGCTGACCGCGCTGGAGAACGTGATGCTGCCGCTCGAGCTCGCCGGCCGCGACGACGCCGAGGCCGCCGCGCGCGAGATCCTGGCGCGCGTCGGCCTGGCCGAGCGCACGCACCACTACCCTAAACATCTTTCGGGGGGCGAGCAGCAGCGCGTGGCGCTGGCGCGCGCCTTCGCCGTGCGGCCGAAGCTTCTGCTGGCGGACGAGCCCACCGGCAGCCTGGATGCCGAGGCCGGCGACGCCGTGATCGCGCTCCTGTTCCAGATGAACCGCGAGGCCGGCACCACGCTGGTGCTGGTGACGCACGACGAGCCCCTGGCGCAGCGCTGCACGCGCATCGTGCGCCTGGCCGCCGGGAGGATCGTCGCGTGATGCGGCAGGCGGTGCGCATGCTCGCGCGGGACTGGCGCGCGGGCGAGGTGCGCGTGCTCGCCGCGGCGCTGGTGGTGGCGGTGGCGAGCATCACCAGCGTGGCCTTCTTCGCCGATCGCGTGAGCCGCGCCCTGGTGCGCGACGCGCACCAGCTGCTCGGCGCCGATCTGGTGCTGGTGTCCGACCATCCGTGGCAGCGCGAGATGGCCGACGAGATCGCGCGCCGCGGCCTGCAGCGCGCCGAGGCCGTCAACTTCATCAGCATGGCGCGTGCGGGCGAATCGAGCACGCTCGCCGGCGTGAAGGCGGTGTCGCCGAACTATCCGCTGCGCGGCAGGCTGCGCATCGCGCCGGCGCCGAACGCGCCCGACGGGCCGGCGCAGCAGGGCCCCGCGCGCGGCACGGTGTGGCTGGAGGAACGCCTGGTGACGGCGCTCGGCGTGCCGATGGGCGCCAGCCTGAAGCTGGGCACCGCGGAGTTCAAGGTGGCGGCGGTTCTCACGCTGGAGCCCGAGCGCGGCACCAATTTCTTCAACATCGCGCCGCGCCTGGTGATGCACCAGGACGACGTGCCCGCCACCGGCCTGGTGCAGACCGGCAGCCGGGTGTGGTTCTACCTGTATGCCGCGGGCGAGCCGGCGGCGGTCGCGGCGTTCGACGCCTGGGCGCGCGAGCGCCTCGAGCGCGGCCAGCGCGTGGACAACCTGGAAAGCGGCCGGCCGGAGGTGCGCGCCTCGATCGACCGCGCGCAGCGCTTCCTCGGCCTGACCGCGCTGCTGGCGGCGATCCTGGCGGGCGTCGCCATCGCGCTCGGCACGCGCCGCTACGTGGAGCGCCACCTGGACGGCTGCGCCGTGATGCGCTGCTTCGGCGCCACGCAGCGCCAGCTGCTCTCGCTCTACGCCGCGGAGTTCCTCCTGCTCGGCCTGGTCGCCTGCGCGCTGGGCTGCGCCATCGGCTACGTCGCGCAGAATGCCATCGGTGCCGCGCTCGGAACGATGCTGCGCGCGGCCCTGCCGCCCGCCTCCCCGCTGCCGGCGTTGCAGGGCATCCTGGTCGGCGTGGTGCTGCTGCTCGGTTTCGCGCTGCCGCCGCTGGTGCAGCTGAAGAACGTGCCCGCGGTGCGCGTGATCCGCCGCGAGGCGGGCGCGCCGAGCACCAGCGCGCTCGCCGTGTACGCGGCCGGCGTCGCCGCGCTGGGCGGCCTGCTGGTGTGGCAGGCGGGGGATGCGAAGCTCGGTTTGACCGTGATCGGTGGTTTTGGCGCCGCGGTGCTGGTGTTCGCCGCCGTGGCCTGGGCGGCGCTGCGGCTGGTGTCGGCCGCGCCGGTGGCGCGACGGCTCGGGGCGCGCAGCCTGGCGCTGCGCTACGGCCTGGCCAACCTGAGGCGCCACGCGCGCGGCAATGCGGTGCAAGTGGCGAGCCTCGCGCTGGGCCTCACCGCGGTCCTGCTGCTGACCTTCACGCGCAACGACCTGGTGGACGCCTGGCGGCGCAGCGCGCCGCCCGACGCGCCCAACCGTTTCCTGCTCGGCGTGCAGCCCGAGCAGGTGGCCGAGGTGCGCCGCTTTTTCGCCGCGCGCGGCATCGCGGCGCCCGAACTCAACCCGATGGTGCGCGGGCGGCTGGTGACGGTGAACGGCAAGCCGGTGACCGAGGCCGACTACGGCGAAGAGCGCGCCAAGCGCCTGGTGGAGCGCGAATTCAACCTGTCCTACGCCGAACGGCCGCCGGCGCACAACCAGGTCGTCGCGGGGCGCTGGTTCGCGCCGGATGCGCGCGAGCTCTCGGTGGAGGAGGGCATCGCCGCGACGCTGGGCTGGAAGCTGGGCGACGAACTCGCCTTCGCCGTCGGCGGCCAGCGCTTCGACGCGCGCGTCACCTCGCTGCGCAAGCTCCGTTGGGACTCGATGAAGATCAATTTCTTCGTCATCGCGCCGAGCGCGCTGCTGGCGGATTTCCCGGCGAGCTTCGTGTCGGCGTTCCGCGCCGAGGCCGGGCAGGAGGCGGCGCTGAACGAGTTGATCAAGCGCTTTCCCAACCTGACGCTGGTGGACGTCGGCGCCGCGGTGAAGCAGGCGCAGGGCGTCATCGACCAGCTGATCAACGCGGTGCAGTTCGTGTTCCTGTTCGCGCTCGGCGCGGGGCTGCTGGTGCTCTACTCGGCGCTGGTGGCGACCGAGGACGAGCGCCGGCGCGAGGCCGCGGTGATGCGCGTCTACGGCGCCTCGCGCGCGCAGGTGACCGGCAGCCAGCGCGCGGAGTTCCTCGCCATGGGGCTGGTGGCGGGGATCCTCGCGACGCTCGGCGCGGCGCTGATCGGGCAGCTGCTGGCGCGGCGCGTGTTCGAGCTCGACCTGCCGCCCAGCCCCGAGCTGTGGATCGCCGGGCCGCTCGCCGGCGTGGCGCTGCTCTCGCTCAACGCGTGGCTGTCGGCGCGCAAGGTGCTTTCCGCGTCGCCGGCGCTGACGCTGCGGGATTCGGTCTAGCGCGCCGGCTGCACCCCGGATAGCGCATTTTGTGCGGTTCCGCACATATGTGAGGTGCATAGTTCACGTCCGCACGCCACATTCCGAAACTTTCCGGCCGAACGCCGGACAATGGGGTTGGAGGGGGCAACGAACGGTACCGGGAGGTACGCGATCGGGTGACTGCTGCTGCTCTCAGATTCGCCGCAATGCCAGACGCGGCCAGACAGGCCGTACTCGCGCTCGCCTACTTCACGGCCGCCAAGGCCTCGCTGGTGTTCGCCATTCCCCCGGGGTATGCGACGGCGGTCTGGCTGCCCTCGGGCCTCGCCGTCGCGGCGATCGTCCTGTGGGGCGCGCGCTGCTGGCCCGGCCTCTGGCTGGGCGCCGCGCTCGCCAACTTCACCGTCAATCTCTCGGTGCCCGCGGCCATCGGCATCGCCACCGGCAACACCCTGGAGGCTTTGTGCGCGGGCTGGCTTGCCGCCGGCCTCGTCGACCGCGGCGCCGGGCTGCGGCGGCCGGAAGCGGTATTCCTGTTCGCGGTCGTGGCCGCGCTGAGCGCTGCCATCGCCGCCTCCGTCGGCACCGGGGCCCTGTGGCTGGCCGACGCGATCGGCGAGGGCTCGCTGATGGCCCACTGGTACACCTGGTGGCAGGGCGACACCACCGGCATCCTGGTGGTCGCGCCCTGCGTGCTGGCGTGGGCGGGCGAGGCGCGGAGGTCGCTGCGGCGCTGGCGGCGCCATGAGCTGGCGGCGTTCAGCGGCCTGTTCGTGGCGGCGCTGCTGGCCGTGTTCGCCCGGGCGCCGGCCGACGATGCGATCCGCACCGTCGCGTTCCTGACCATGCCGTTCTTCGCCTGGGCGGCCTGCCGCTACGATCAGCGCGTGGTCAGCACCAGCGTGCTCGCCGCCACCGGCCTCGCGGTGTGGTGCACGGTGAACGGGCGCGGCCCGTTCGCCGGCGGCGCGCTGAACGAGTCGCTGCTCACGCTGCAGGCCTTCACCAGCACCGCCGCGCTGATCGCGCTGGCGCTGGGCGCGCTGACCCACGAGCGGGAACGGGCGCTGCGCACGTTGCGCGCCTCGAACGACAGCCTGGACGAGGCGGTGCGCGCGCAGGGCCTGGCGCTGGGCGCGCGCGAGCGCGAGTCCGCGCGCATGCAGGCGCTGGCGCATGCCGGCGTGTGGACCTGGGATTCCAACGCCGGCCGCATCACCTGGTCCGACGAACTGTGCCGCATTCACGGCATCGAGGCGGGCGCGTTCGAAGGCAATTTCGAGGCCTACCTCGCCCGCGTGGACCCGCGCGACCGGGAGCGGATGCGCACGCTGCTGCACGGCGCGCTGTTCGAGGGCCGCCCCTGGGAGGCGATGGAGCGCATCGTGCGCCGCGACGGCGCCACGCGCGTGCTGCACAGCTTCGGCCGCGTGGCGGCGCGCGCGCCGGGCCCCCCGGCGCGCATGCAGGCCTTCTGCATCGACGTCACCCAGCGCGTGCGCCTGGAGCAGATCCAGTCCGCGCTGCACGAGATCGGGCTGATGCTGGCGCGCGCGCCGGGCGTGGAGCCGGCGGTGCTCGCCACGTTGCGCATCCTTTGCGAGAAGCTCGACTGGGAAACCGCCCGCTACTGGCGCGCCGAGGAGTCGGGCGGCCTGCACCCGCTTGCCGCCTACCCGGCGCGCGACACGGCGTTGCCCGGCGAACTCGGCGCGGACCAGCTGGCGGCGCTGCCGGTGCGCGCCTGGCGCGAGCGGCGCGCCGTGTGGGATGCCGCCGACGGCGAGGCCTTCGCCATGCCGGTCACCGCGGGCGACCTGCTGCTCGGCGTCGTCGAGCTGCGCGGCAGCGCCCCCGGCGAGCCGGAGCACGAGCTGCTGGAAATGGCGACTTCCCTCGGCGCCCTGCTCGGCGAGTACATTTTCCGCACGCGCGGCGACGAGCGCACGCGCGAATCCGAAGCGCGCATGCGCGGGCTGTCCCGGCGCCTGCTCGACGCGCAGGAATCCGAGCGCCGGCAGATGGGCGCGGAACTGCGCGACGCGGTGGCGCGGCCGCTGGCGGCGGCGCTGGCCGACCTGGGGCAGCCGCGCCTCGAAGCGCCGCTGGCGGCGGTGCGCGAACTGATTTCGCAGTTGCGCCCGGCGGCGCTCGAGGACTACGGCCTGCTGGCCGCGTTGCGCGCTCATGCGGCGCGGTTCGAGAGGCGCACGGGGATCGCGCTCGCCGTGATCGGCGCCGATGACGCCGCCGAGATCGCGCCGCGCCTGGAGTCGGCGCTGTTCCAGATCGCGCGCGACGCCCTGGACAACGTGGCGCGCCATTCGCGGGCGCACAGCGCGGTGCTGGAGCTGGGGACCGGCGGCGGCACGGTGCGCCTGTCGATCCGCGACGACGGCGCGGGCTTCGATCCGCAGGCGGCGCGCGAGGGCTGGGGGCTGACGCTGATGCGCGAGCGCGCCGCGGCTATCGGCGCGCAGCTGCGCCTGGAATCCGCGCCCGGCAGCGGCACCCGGGTGAGCGTGCGCGTGCGCGGCTGGGGTAACGCCGCGCGCTAGAATGCGCGCATGCTCGAATTCGTGTCAGTCGTTGCGCTGCTGGCGGCGCTGGGTGCGCTTGCCGCAGTCGTCTGGCTGGCCCTCCGGCTGCAGGGCGGAGCGGAGAAGAAGCACCGTGAAATGCTCACCGACCTGCACGACGGACTGGTGAAGCAGGGCGACCGGCTGGGCAGCCAGTTGGGGGAGCTGCGGGAGGCGGTGGCGGCCAAGCTCGACGCACGCCTCGACCAGATCTCGACCAAGGTGAGCGAGCGGCTCGACGAAGGCTTCAAGAAGACCAACGAAACCTTCGTCAGCGTGATGTCGCGGCTCGCCACCATCGACGAGGCGCAGAAGAAGATCGAGACGCTGACCGGCAGCGTGGTGAGCCTGCAGGAGCTGCTCGGCGACAAGCGCTCGCGCGGTGCCTTCGGCGAGGTGCAGCTGGAGGCGCTGGTGCGCAACGTGCTGCCGAACCAGGCCTTCGAGATGCAGCACACGCTCTCGAACGGCATGCGCGTGGACTGCGTGCTGCGGCTGCCCCCGCCGACCGGGCTGGTCTGCGTGGACTCGAAGTTTCCCCTCGAGAACTACAAGCTGATGCTGGACTCGAAGGCCAGCGAGGTCGAGCGGGCGATCGCGCAGAAGGCGTTCCGCCTCGACGTGAGGAAGCATGTGGACGCCATCGCGTCCAAATACATCATCGACAACGAAACCTCGGATGGGGCGGTGATGTTCGTGCCCGCCGAGGCGGTGTTCGCCGAAATCCACGCCTACCATTCGGAGGTGGTGGATTACGCCATCGGCAAACGGGTGTGGATCGTGTCGCCGACCACGCTGATGGCCGTGCTCAACACCGCCCGCGCGGTGCTCAAGGACGTGGAAACGCGCAAGCAGATTCACGTCATCAAGGAGGCGCTCGGGCGCCTGGCGGTCGAGTTCGGCAGGTTCGACGACCGCCTGAAGAAGCTCGCCGACCATATCCGCCTGGCGCACGAGGACGCGGAGAAGATCCAGATCACCGGCGGCAAGATCGCGCAGCAGTTCCAGCGCATCGAGGCCGCGGAGCTGGAGGAGAAGCCCGGCGCCGAGGTGGTGCGGCTGGAGGACGGGCGCAAGCCCTGAGCGATGGAGAAGTACGACTATCACTACGAACTGACTGACGAGCAGTTGCTCCGTTATCGCTCGCTACCCGCGATCGCCAAGCTGCGGTGGCTCGACGAAGCACGCCGATTCACGCTATCGGCGCGCGAGGCGAGAACGCGAGTTCCGCGCGTCGAGGATTCCGGCGCGAAGGACAAGAACGGATGAAACGCCTCGCGGTCCTCACCAGCGGCGGCGACGCCCCCGGCATGAACGCCGCGGTGCGCGCCATCGCCCGCGCCGCGCTCGCGCGCAACTGGGAGGTGTGCGGCGTGAAGAACGGCTACGCCGGCCTGCTGGCGGACGCCATCGTCCCGCTCGCCGCGCGCGACGTGGGCGGCATCATCCAGCGCGGCGGCACTTTCCTCGGCAGCGCGCGCTGCCCGGAGTTCGCGCAGCAGGCGGGGCGCGAGAAGGCGCTGCGCAACCTCGCGACGCGCGGCATCGACGCGCTGGTGGTGATCGGCGGCAACGGCTCGCAGACCGGCACCGCCTCGCTCTCGAAGGAAGGCTTCGCCGCGGTCGGCGTGCCCTCGACCATCGACAACGACCTGTACGGCACCGACGTCAGCATCGGCGCCGACACCGCGATCAACGTCACGCTGGAGGCGATCGACCGCCTGCGCACCACGGCGTCGTCGCACCAGCGCGCCTTCGTGGTCGAGACCATGGGCAGGGACTGCGGCTACATCGCGCTGATGGCGGGCCTCGCGGGGGGCGCCGAGGTGATCGCCATCCCGGAACTCGAGGTCGAGCCGGCGGAGATCGCCGAGCGCCTGCGCGCCGCCTACCGGCGCGGCAAGACGCACGCGCTGGTGGTGATGGCCGAAGGCGCGAAGCACGGCGTGCAGGCGCTGCTCAGGCACTACGGCGAGCAGAAGGACACCATCGGCTTCGAATTGCGTCTCACGCGCCTGGGCCATGTGGTGCGCGGCGGCGTGCCCTCGGCGGCCGACCGCGTCCTTGCCACGCGCCTCGGCGCGGCGGCGGTGGAGAGCCTGGCCGCCGGCCGCACTGGCGTGCTGATGGGAATGCAGGGCGGCAAGATCGTCTCCACCGCGCTCGCGGAGATCGGCGGGCGTACCCGGCCGGCCGACGCCGGGTTGCTCGACCTGGCCCGCACCTTGGCAATGTAATTCCATGATTTGAAATGGTTTACAGGAGGCTGACGGTTCTGTAGGATTGCCGGGTTGCCCAACGCCGGCGCTCCCCAGCCGGACGGTTTCCCCATGCGCCTTTCCCTGCGTTTCATCGTCCCCCTCGGTCTTGCCCTCGCGGCGATCGCCTATGCCGTGGTGCCGCTGGTCGACCGGCTGACCCTGCAGTGGTTCGAGCGCGACCTGGAGATCCGGGCGGCGACCATCGCCAACGCGGCGCAGGAACCCCTCGCCGAACTGGTGCGCGCGCCGGGCGCCGGCGTCAAGGTCATGGGCTACTTCGAGCGCATCGTGCAGGACGAGCGCATCTTCGCGCTCGGCTTTTGCGACCGCTCGGGCAGGCTCGCCCATGCCACGCCGACGTTTCCGCCCGCTCTGCGCTGCGCCCCCCAGGGACAGAGGCCCGAAAGCAACCGGCTCCTGCGGCTCCCCGACGGCCCGCTGCACGTTTCCACCAACCCCGTGACCCTCGAGGGCGAGGCGCTCGGCCACCTGGTGATCGTGCACGACATGAGCTTCATCGAGCGGCGCAGCGACGACACGAAGAAGTACGTGGTCTGGCTGTTCGCCGCCATCGCCGCCGTGGTGGCGCTGATCACGGTGGTGATCGCCGAGATCAGCTGGCGCGGCTGGGTGGCCGGCATGAAGCGCATCATCTCCGGCGAGGCGCTGCTCGGCACGCGCGAGAGCCTCAAGGTGACGGCGCCCGAGCTGCGGCCGATCGCGCGCGACCTGCAGGCGCTGGTGCGCGACATGGAGGCCGAGCGCCACGCCCGCGACGAGACGCAGATGACCTGGGGGCCGGAGATGCTGCGGGGCGTGCTGCGCGAGGACCTGAAGGGCGACGAGGTGCTGATCGTCTCCAACCGGGAGCCCTACATCCACGTGCGGCGCAAGGACAACGTGATCGAGATCCAGCGTCCGGCGAGCGGCCTGGTGACGGCGCTCGAGCCGGTGATGCGCGCCTGCTCCGGCACCTGGATCGCGCACGGCGCGGGCTCGGCCGACCGCGACACCGTGGACCAGCGCGACCACATCATGGTGCCGCCGGAAAGGCCCGCGTACCGCATCCGCCGCGTCTGGCTGTCGCCGCAGGAGGAGCAGGGCTACTACTACGGCTTCGCCAACGAGGGCCTGTGGCCGCTGTGCCACATCGCGCACACGCGGCCGGTGTTCCGCGCCGACGACTGGGAGCACTACAAGGCGGTCAACCAGCGCTTCGCCAACGTGGTGGTGGACGAAGCGCGCACCGAGGACCCGATCATCCTGGTGCAGGACTACCATTTCGCGCTGCTGCCGCGCATGGTGCGCGAGCGGCTGCCGCGCGCCACCATCATCGCCTTCTGGCACATTCCCTGGCCCAACCCGGAGGCGTTCGGCATCCTGCCCTGGCGCGAGGAGGTGCTGGAAGGCCTGCTCGGCTCCTCGATCGTCGGCTTCCACACGCAGTTCCACTGCAACAACTTCTTCGACACGGTGGACCGCTTCCTCGAGGCGCGCGTCGACCGCGAGACCTTCAACATCTCCTACGGCGGCGCGCCGACGGAGGTGCGCCGCTACCCGATCTCCATCGAATGGCCGCCCGCGGCGCTCGCCACCCAGGCGCCGGTGGCGGAGGCGCGCCGCGCCGTGCGCGAGCGGCTCGGCCTGGCGCCGGACGTGCACCTCGGCGTGGGCGTGGACCGCCTGGACTACACCAAGGGGATCCTCGAGCGCTTCATGGCAGTGGAGCGGCTGCTGGAACTCGAGCCGCGCTGGATCGGAAAATTCTCCTTCGTGCAGGCGGCGGCGCCCTCGCGCTCCTCGATCGACGAGTACCAGAACCTGGAGGCGCGGGTACGCGCGCTCGCCGGGCGCATCAACCAGCGCTTCGGCACCGAGGGCTGCCAGCCCATCGTGCTGCGCATCGAGCACCACGATGCCGCGCAGGTGTACGAGCTGTACCGCGCCGCCGAGTTCTGCTGCGTGTCCAGCCTGCACGACGGCATGAACCTGGTGGCGAAGGAATTCGTCGCCGCGCGCGACGACCAGCAGGGCGTGCTGGTCCTGTCGCAGTTCACCGGCGCGGCGCGCGAACTGGTCGAGGCGCTGATGGTCAATCCGTACGACATCGAGCAGAGCGCCGCCGCCATGCACCTCGCGCTCACCATGCCGCCGGCCGAGCAGCGCGCGCGCATGCGCAGCATGCGCGCGCTGGTGCAGGACTTCAACGTCTACCGCTGGGCCGGGCGCATGCTGCTGGACGCCGCGCGCATGCGCCATCGCGGGCGCGTGCTGTCGCGCGCGCGCGCGGCGCGCCGCGAAGCCGGGACGGGCTGAGCGTGGGC
>Ga0307505_10002367_pt1 | contig 13248 bp, 14 predicted proteins | sample 23_S_MG_FD_202183 | JGI IMG/M metagenome (GOLD analysis project Ga0307505, IMG submission 202183) | Soil microbial communities from Populus trichocarpa stands in riparian zone in the Pacific Northwest, United States - 23_S | ecosystem: Environmental > Terrestrial > Soil > Riparian zone > Trees...
CGAAAACGCGAGCCCGGGAAGCGGCAGCGCGAGGCCGAACCCCGCGAGGCTGAGGTCGTGGACGAAGTCACGCCGGGTGATGGGGCGGGACATGCCGAGGTCGCGGTCGGTCGGGTTCATGGACCGATTCTCTCACGCCTCCACGGCGAACAGCTGCCACTGTCGCGGGATGTCCTTCAGTGAATGGGCGCCGCGGTCCTCGAACCGGATTCCGGAGCCGGACACGAGGTCCTTGACGGTGCTCGAGACCAGGATCTCGCCGGCCTGGGCAGCCGCGGCGATGCGTGCCCCCGTATGCACGGCAATTCCGAGGATCCTGTCCCCCGCGATTTCGATCTCGCCGGTGTGCAGGCCGGCCCGGATCTCGACGCCGAGCGCACGCAAGGCATCGCGGATGCGTCCTGCGCAACTGACGGCGCGCGCGGGACCGTCGAAGGTGGCGAGGAACCCGTCGCCCGCGGTGTCGACTTCGCTGCCGCGGAAGCGATCCAGCTCCCGCCGCACGATCGCGTGATGGCGCCCCAGCAGCTCGCTCCAGGCGCGGTCGCCCAGCCGGGCGGCGTGCCGGGTCGAGCCGACGATGTCGGTCACGAGCACGGTGGCGAGCACGCGATCCGGCTCGCGTTGCGGCCGGTCTCCGGTCAGGAATTCCTGCGCCTCGTCCAGGATGGAGTCCTGGTCGCCGACCCAGGGCAGGTGGTCGCCGCCGGCCAGCTCGACGAAACGCGCGTCCGGAATCTGCCTCGCCATCCAGCGGCCTTCGTCGACGTGGACGGATCGGTCACCGCTGCGGTTCATGATGAGGGTAGGGACATGAATTGCCGGCAGGACATTGCGAATGTCGATCTCGGCATTCATGCGCAGCAGCGCGACCGCCGCACCGGGGCTCGCCGAGTTGCGAAAATAGGTATTCAGCCGGCGCATGAAGGCTTCGTCATCCAGCTTGCCCGGGACGTAACGCGAGAGATCGATGCCGCGCCCCCAGTTGCTTTCAACCTCCTCGCAGAACTGCTGGCGCTGCTCGGGTGTCGGCGCCCAGGGGTAGTCGGGAGTCCACAGGCGCTTGGCGAAGGTGCCGAACAGCAGCAGGGCGCGGGTCCGTTCCGGGTGGGAGGCTGCGAACAGCGCGCTGAGATTGCCACCCTCCGAAAAGCCGAAGATGGCGGCACGCTCCGAGCCGGCGGCGTCCATCACCGCGCGCAGGTCGTCCATGCGTTCCTCGAGCGGGGGCAGTTGCGCGTGCGGCACGCGATCCGAGAGGCCGGTGCCCCGCTTGTCGAAGGTGATGAGGCGCGAGAAGGATGCGAGGCGGTTCAGGAAGCGCGCGAGCGAAGGCTCATCCCAAGCCTGCTCGACGTGCGACACCCAGCCGGGGACGTACACGAGGTCGAACGGGCCATCCCCCACGACCTGGTAGGCGACGTGCAGGTCACCGCTGCGGGCGTATTCCGTCTTGTGCTGCATTTAGTCCCGGCGCGAGAACCGCCGCCAGATCACGGCCGCCACCGCGGCCGGCACGCCGAACACGAGCAGCAGGAATGGCAGTTCCTGCGCGACGGTGTAACCCGCCCGGCTGACACCCATCCAGAGATTGGCGAGGGCGGCGACGAGCCACACGGGGATGAACCACAGCGCTGCCCTGGCAGCGCCAGGGACGCCGCCCTGTTTGCCAACCAGAACGAACACCGCGAGCAGCACCAGCCCGCCGCCGATGACCATGATCGAATGCATGATGGCTCCCCTCAGTGTCGCGGTAGCATTCCACAATGCGAAACGACGTGCGAGTGGCCCCATGACGCATGCAACGGCCTGGCTGATCCTTGTGGCGGCCGGCATCCTTGAAGTCATCTGGGCGACGACGATGAAGGCTTCCGAGGGCTTCACGAAGGTCGGGCTGACCGTCGTCACGATCGCGGTGGCCTGGGCGAGCTTCTACCTGCTGGGCCTGTCGCTCAAGTCGCTGCCGGTCGGCACCGCCTACGCGGCCTGGACCGGGATCGGCGCCGTGGGAACGGCGCTCCTCGGCATCGCGATCTTCCATGAGCCGGCGACGGCGCTGCGTCTCGGCTGCATCGGCTTGATCGTCGCCGGGATCATTGGCCTCAAGGTGACGAGCGGTCACTGATCGTGCGCGCGAGCCGGCGTGCGGCCGCGCCGAGCAGCATGCGCGAATAGAACTTGTGAAAGCCGATCAGCGGGCCGTGGATGGGCCCGAGGCTCCGCTCGCCCGACCTTGGGTCACGCACTGGCACTACGACCGAGCCGAAGTAGAGGCGTGTGCCAGCCTTGCCGGATGCCGGTGCAACCATCAACCACGAGCGCGTACGGTCGGTGAAGTCGCACATCAGCAACTGGTCTGGCGCGCGTGCCTCCACGGACCAGGCCGCGAAACTGTCCCGTTCCCCGCGCGCGAGCTGGAGCGCTTCCTCGTCCGTGGATGGGCGCACGACCGCGAGACGCAGGATCCAGCGTTCGATCCGGAACAGCCAGGTCGTGTAGAACGCCGTCACGAACTCGGGCAGCTTGACCGGCCGCGGAAGGTCCGTGAAGAAACAGTCAGCGTAGGCGCCGGCAGCTCGATATCGCTGCGTCAGCGCATCCGCCGGCAGCGCCCCGGCATGGATGGCTACTTGCGTTCCTTCAGCGTGTAGTCGGCCGGCACCTGGAACAGCGCGTCGTCGAGCGGCGCAGTTTCGACCGAATCGATCGTCGTCGTCGTCGAGACGCCGCCCATCTTGGCCATCATCGCCGCGATCGGGCCATCGCCCTCGACCTTGATGTCCATGTTCGCCTCGTACGGCAGGCCGCCAATCGCCGCGAACTCCGCGTACATCTGTGCCATGGCCTTCGCCTGGCCGGGCGCGCCCTGCGCCGCGCGCGGGTCGCTGAAGATCCAGCCCTTCTCGGCGGCGCCCTTGTAGAAGGCGGCGTAGTCGGCAGCGCCCGGCACGCCCTTGGCGATCCAGGAAACGCCGCCCAGCAGCATCGTCATCGGCATGCCGCCGGGCCCGCCGATCGTGGCGGGCACGACGATCTTCACGTCGTAGCCGTCTGCAGTTTGCCCGCTGATCGTCTTCGTCTGCCCGTTCGGCGTGATGGACGCCTGCACGCCCTCGGTGGGCACGGACTTGGACATCTCCTGCGTGAGGGCGGCCATGTCCCAGGCGTCCACTTCCTTCTTCCTGTCGTTCAGGACGTACATCTTCTGCGCGTCCACGTCGAAGATAGTGACGCTGTTCGACTTCTTGGAAGTCGCTTCCGAGCGCATCTTCAGGCCCTTGATGTAGGTGACGTTCTGGGTCTCGCCGGACATGCCGAGGCCCTTGCCTGAGGCGGTGGCCTTGATGGTTACGTCGGCCTGGGCGGGCCCGATGACGACGAGGGCGAGAACGGCGAGCGGCAACCTGCGGTGCATGGAGAAACTCCTGCGCGGGAATGCGGGAAGTCTACTCTGGCTTGCCGTCCTCGTCAGTCGGGCTCAGTTTGACCTCCGGCCCCATTTCGTAGTCGAGCCCGAGGAACTTCCGGTAGCGCTCGATCGTGACCGCCGGAACGTCCTTGGTCCGCAGGTACCACCGACCCTCATGCAGGTTGGCGCGGTCTACGTCGGCGACTTCAGCGTCCGGCAGCTGGACCGTGTATTCGACGACGGCCGTGCCGTCCCCGGACAGGGTCACTTTCGTCACGCGGATGGCGCTCTGGTGCAGTTGCTCAAACACGTGCGGCAAAATTTCCCTCATCATGAAATTGGTCCCGGCGAACACCTGCGCCTGCGTCATCCTGGCGCGTTTGCGAGGTGGAGTGCCGGTGAAGAACGCCTTTGCGAGCGGCTGGACGTTGACGTTCTTGCTCTCGGCGGCGCGCAGGAAAAGCGGCAGCAGCCCTTCCTTCAGCGCGCCGAGATCGCGCGGATCTATGAACTCCGCAGCCGCGACGAAGTCGGAGCGCACATAAGCGCGCCAGTAGTCCTGCATGAGCTGAGTGACTTCCGGCTCGGAGGCTTGTGCAGCGCCGGCCGCAAGCATCAGGAGCACCGCCCACCGCGAAGCCGGATGCCTGGCTCCGCCCACGATCTATGCTCGCCGTTTGTCGACGACGAACGATGCGTCGATCTCGGCGACACTGCGCGTCCCCGCCTGGCGCATGTTACCGGCGAGCTCCGCCTGCAGGATTTCGAGCACGCGCTCGACGCCTTCCTGCCCGAAGGACGCGAGACCCCAGATGTAAGGCCGGCCGATGCCGACCGCGTCGGCGCCGAGCGCGAGCGCCTTGAAGACGTCGGCGCCGCGACGGATGCCGCCGTCCACCAGTACCGGCACGCGGCCGGCGACCGCAGGGGCGACCTCGGCGAGGCTGTCGATCGACGCGCGGCCGCTGTCCTCGGCGCGTCCGCCGTGGTTCGAGACGATGATGCCGTCGATCCCATGCTCGATCGCGAGCAGCGCGTCCTCGCGCGTGGCGAGGCCCTTGATCACGAGCTTGCGCGGCCAGATGTCGCGCAGGCGCCTGAGGTATTCCCAGGTCATGTCGGCCGGCTCGAGACCCTCCACTGCCGAAAGGTCGATGCCGGAAAACATCGGCTTGCCGACGATGAATCCGGAAAGCTGCGTGCGTCCCGTCGTGTGGCAGGCCGTGCAATCCCGCGAATCCCGCGGGATCGTGCGCGCGAGCGTGACGCGATTGGAGCCACCCTGCAGGTCCACGGTCAGCACCAGTACCGGGCAGCCGGCGACCTCGGCGCGACGAACGAGCGCCTGGGTCACTGGCCAATGGTCAGTGGGGTAGAGCTGGTACCAGACCGGTTCACCGCGCGCGGCATTGACGTCCTCGACGCCGGTGGAAGAGACCGTCGAGAGGATCTGCAGGTGTTTCTTCGTGCGCGCTGCCTTTGCCGTCGCGATCTCGCCATCCGCGTGGAACGCGCGCTGGCTGCCGACCGGATCGAGGAAGATCGGCGACTGCCAGGTCGTGCCGAAGAGGTTGACGGACGTGTCGATCCGGGAGATGTCCACCATCCGCCGCACGCGCAGGCCGTAGTTCGCGAAGCCCGCGTCGTTGGCGTGCAGCGTCGCGTCGCCGTCCACGCCGGTCGCGAGATAGCCGAAGTGCGCGGGCGGCAGCTTCGCGCGCGCGAGGCGCTCGAAGTCGAAGATGTCGAGCGCCTTGGCGGGGGAGTCGATGAGCGGGTCGTCGCCCGCGAAGGCGCGCAGCGCAGGCGTGAGGCCCGCGAGCGCCGGGGCCGCGAGCATGGACTGCAGGATTCGCCTGCGCGTGCGAATCGTCATGGCTGTCCCCCGACCTGCCGATCCCAGTCGGCCGCATCATAATGTCCCTGCGAAGCGGCGATGAGGCCGTCCGCGCCGATCGACCATTCCTCGTAGCCGCCGATCTTCACGGGCCGACCCGTGCCGCCCGGGCCCGAGTTCGTCCCCGTGAATCGCCAGTGGTAGCGGTACTTGCCGTCCTGGCGCTCGAGCCTGTCCAGCTCGACGACCATGTCCGGGTATGCCGTCATGAAGCCGCGCACAGCCTCCGTGATGCCGGCGCGCCCAACCGCAGGCGGGCCGCCATTGATCGCGAGCGAGCCGTCCTCGGCGTGGAACGCGGCGACGCGCGCGGGGTCGTGGCTGCTCCAGGCGGCGCTGTAGCGGATCGCGAACTGCTTCATGTCGGCAGCCCCCGCGGGATGCGACACGCGTGTCGAGTGCAGCACCGCCACCTTCCACTGGCCGTCCTCGCGCCGGAGAATCGCGCTCTCGAGCCACTCGCGGTCGCGCGCGCCGCGCTTGTCGTCGTAGATCCCGGACTTGAGCGTATAGACGGCGTAGGCAAAGTTACCTTCGATCTTCACCGTGTTGAACTCGAAGTAGTCGGAGCGTCGAAAGCCCGTGCCCGGCTTCGCCATGCTCGCGATATCGCCTTCGCGGTCGATCAGCTCGCCGTGCTCGAGCAGCAGGAAATCATCGGTCGTCGTCCCGCGATAGCGGGCTTCGTCGAAGCTGCTGTAGGCCGCGTAGTTTTCCTGGATCGCGGCCTTGACCGCGGCCGCCCCGTCAGACGCGAACGCAGGCGTCGCCGCGAGGATTGCGGCGATCGCGCAGAATTTTCCAAGCCAGGTAGATTGCAATCTCGTCCCCCGGGACGAGCCTACCGGTTCCGCCGCGCCACGTCTTCCATGAGCTGCGCGTTCCGTTCCTGGTAGAAGCGGAACAGCTTGGCGAACTCCGGCTCCGAGCCGGCGAAATAGCCAATCTGGCGCACGTGCACCTGTCCGCCTTCCTCGACCATCTGCCGCGTGATCCAGGCGGGATGTGCCGGATGATCCTTGGTGGTGAAAATCCAGAAAGTGCGCGTGCGCATGTCCGAGAAAGCGACCTGGTTCTGGCCCGCCAGGATCTCGGCGGAGGCAAGGTAGGTCTGGCGGATCTGCTCCGCGTACTGTGCCCACTGCTCGCGCGTGATCTGCGGCGTCGGGTAGGGCTGGAACTCCTGGGCCCAGGCCTGGCCAGCGAGCAGCGCCAGCAGGACAGCAGCGAGGCGCATCGAAGGATTGGGCATTCGCATGGTGCGTGATCTTAGCGCGGCTTTCCGTTCAAGGCTTCGCCCTGAGCAAAGGCTTTCCCGGGAAAACCGAGTCCAGGAACTTGCCGCCGTCGACGACCACCGTGCCGTCGACGACCAGGTAGCGCACGCCCTCGCTCGGCTCGGTCGGTGCGCGGAAGGTTGCGCGATCGGTCACGATGCCGGCATCGAACACGACGATATCCGCTCGCGCCCCCACTTGCAGCCGCCCGAGCCGCTTCGCCTCGGGTGTCAATGCCTCGAGGCGTTGCGCGGGCAGCAGGGACATCTTGCGAATGGCTTCCGGCAAGGTCAGCGACTGCCGGTCGCGCACGTAGCGACTCAACACCCTCGTGTAGCTGCCGGCCCCGCGCGGATGCTTGAGTGAGCCGTCACTCGCGATCATCGCGAGCGGGGAGGCCATGACCGCGTCCACGACCTCGTCCGGGTTCGTGTGGATCAGTATCGGTTGCCACTCCGGGGACGCGTGCAGCTCCTCGAACCGTTCCCGCGTCAGGCGTTCGCCGGTCTCCGGGATCTCGAGGTCGTCGTAGTCGAGGCCGCGTTTCTCGCGCCATCCCGGGTTGAAGAGCGCCGAGTTGATCGCGGTCATCGCCACCGTGTACGGGTACGCTTCCGTGGTCACGTCGAGGCCCCGCTCACGGGCGCCCGCGATCATCGCGATGCATTCGAGCGCATCGCTCATGCAGGTGCTGTTGACGTGCACGATGTGCAGCGGCGCGCCGGTGATCGCGGCCACGCCGGCCAACTCGGTCACCGACTCGACGCCGGAACCCGGCTCGCGCAGGCCGCTGCTCCTCGCATGCACGAACACGGGACTGCCGGATCCGGCCGCGACCCGGAAGACCTCGATGAGTTCGTGGCGCGTCGTGCCGGGGGCGTACTCGAGGCCGACGCCGATTCCGAGCGATCCGGCCTCGAGCTCGTCCTTCAGTCGCGCAAGGACGCGCGCGAGGCGGTCCGGGCTTGCCGCCTCGTTGGTGGCGGGACCGGACTGCGGCAGAACGCCGGCTTCCGGTCCGAGGTGGCTGGGCTGGAGTTTCGCATCCCAGGCGCGAACGCGCGCGGCCAGGTAGGAGGAACTCGCGCCGAAGTGAACCGGTGTCCGCTCGCGCCGCGACTCGACGAATTTCGCAAGATCGGGCACGCCGATCTCGAGTTCGAGGCCGGTGGTGACGCCATCGAGCGCCATGAGACGGTAGCCCTCGGCGCTTTGCCCGTGCTGGTGCAGGTCGATGAAACCGGGGGCGACGACCAGACCGCTGGCGTCGATGCTGCGCTGGCCGTCGAGCGGCTCGATGGAAACGGCGGCGATCGTCCCGCCGCGGATTCCCACGTTGCGGATGCCGTCCAGCCCCGTTTCCGGATCGATCACCCGCCCGCCTCGAAGGACGAGATCGTAGGCTTCGGCAGCCAGGGCGCCGGGCGATGCGCCGAGCAGCGCGGCCAGCAGAAGCGGGGCAGTTCTCGTCATAAGTGGGGCATCCTCGGGTTTAGGGAAGGATTTCGTGCTTGCGCCGCGCGACGTAGTCGTTCAGCGCTTCTTCGACCGCGGGATCCATCGGCGGGCGCTGGTACTCGGCGAGCATCTGCTTCCAGAGGATGTTGGCGCGCCGCGCCGTGTCGAGGCTGCCGGCTTCCTGCCAGTTCTCGAAGTTCTGGCGTGTCGAGACCATCGGTGCGTAGAAGGCATGCTCGTAGTGGGCGAGCGTGTGCGCCGTGCCGAAGTGATGTCCGCCCGGTTCCACGCCGGCGATGGCCTCGAGCGCGAGCTGGTCGGCGTTGACCTCGATCGGGCGCAGGACCTCGGCCATCATCTGCAGCATCTCGGCGTCCACGATCAGCTTCTCGAACGAGGCGGTGAGCCCGCTCTCGAGCCAGCCGGCGGCGTGGTAGACGAGGTTGGCGCCGCCCATGATCGAGCCCCAGAGCGACATCTCGCTCTCGTAGGCCGCCTGCGCGTCGACGCAATTCGATGAAGTCGTGTTGCTCGAGCGCAGCGGCATGCCGAGGCGCCGCGCGATCTGTCCGCTCGCGAAAGCGGCCTTGGTGTACTCGGGCGTGCCGAGCGCCGGTGCCCCGCTCATCATGTCCACGTTCGAGGCGAACGACCCGTAGATCAGCTTCGCGCCGGGCTTGACCACCTGCGCGAAGGTCATGACCGCGAGCACCTCGGCCGTCTGCTGCGCCAGCGTTCCGGCGAGCGTCGCCGGGCTCATGGAGCCGGCGAGCGTGAAGGGTGTGATGCACACCGCCTGGCCCGAGGTGGCAAGCTCGACCACTGCCTCGGTCATCGGGATGTCGAGCTGCATCGGTGAGTTCGTGTTGACGATCGCCATCACCGCGGGGTCGCGCGCGAGTTCCTCGCGCGTGACGCCCATCGCGATGCAGTTCATCTCGATGCAGTCCCGCGTGCGTGTGCCGCCAAGCGCGTAGGCCTGGCAGCTCTTGTCGAGCAGCGTCATCTGCGCGAGGTACAGGTCGAGGTGCCGCGTCTCGGGCGGCAGGTCCATCGCCTCGAACGGGCCGCCGGACTCCTGGTGGATGATGTTGAGGCTCTGGATGAGCTTCAGGAAGTCGCAGACCTCCGCGTGCGTGCCCGGGCGCCGGCCCTTGTCGAGGTCGTTGACGAAGGCGGGGCCGCCGACCGAGGTGAAGACGAGGTTCTTACCGCCGATGCGCAGGTCGTGGTCGCGGTTGCGGGCGCGCAGCGTGAACTCGCGCGGCACGTGCTTCAGCTTCTCGCGCACCAGCCCACGGTCGAGCCGCATCGTCCCGAGATCGTCTACACGCTCGGCCCCGGCCGCCTGCAGCAGCTTGCGGCTGCCCGGCTCGAGGAAGCGCATGCCGCGGGTCTCGAGGATCGTGAACGCGCCGTCGATGATCGCCTCGACCTGGGAGGCAGCAAGGATCTCGATCGGGCTGTAGGGGTTGACGAGCCGGGTGAACGGCAGTTGCCGGATCGCTCCGGCCACGCGTTTTTCACGACCGCCGCGGCGGCTGAACGTCATTCGTGGCTCACCTTCGGGATTCTTGGTCCAGGCCAGCCCGTAAGCCTACTCAGGCGGGCGGAGAATTCCCACTCGGCGATAATGGGGTCATGAACGGCTCACTGTACCGCTACGCGGCCTTCTCGACGGTCCCGACAGGCGGCAACCCGGCCGGGATCTGGATCGGGGACGTACTGCCGCCGGATCCCGAGATGCAGCGGATCGCGGCCGAGGTTGCCTACCCGGAGACGATCTTTATCTCACCCGCAGCCGGATTCGCGCGCCAGGTGCGCTACTTCAGCCCGGTGAAGGAAGTCGATTTCTGCGGTCACGCGACGATTGCGACCGGGGTCCTGTTCGGCCAGCAGCAGGGGGCCGGCGAATACCGCTTCACGACCAACGTGGGGGTCGTGCCTGTCTCGGTGCAGGAACATGATGGGCGCTGGGTGGCGGCGCTGACATCCGTGATGCCGCGGCACGAGCGGGCATCGACGCTGCTGCTGCGCGCCGCGCTCGGGGCGCTGGAATGGCGCGAGGACGAACTCGATCCCGCGATTCCGCCGGCGCGCATCTACGCCGGCAACTGGCATCTGCTCATCGCCGTGCGTACGGCCGAGCGGCTCGCCGAGCTCGACTATGACTACGATCGGCTCAAGGAGCTGATGCTGGAAGACGGGATCGTGACCCTGCAGCTCGTCTGGCGCGAGAAACCCGACCTCTTTCACGCACGCGATCCGTTTCCGGTCGGCGGCGTGGTCGAGGATCCGGCGACCGGCTCCGGCGCTGCGGCACTCGGCGGTTACCTCCGCGACGCGCGCCTGTTGAAGGCGCCCACGCACATCGTGATCCGTCAGGGCGAAGCCATGGGCCGGCCGAGCCGGTTAGAGGTGGAGATTCCCGCGGCCGGCGGCATCGTGGTGTCCGGCAATGCCGTGCCGATGGAGGAACCCGCATGAGTACCGTCCTCGTTACCGGTGCGAACCGGGGCCTCGGCCTCGAGTTCGCGCGCCAGTATGCGGCCGATGGCTGGAAGGTCTACGCGGCCTGCCGCGACCCGGATGCCGCGAAGGAACTCGGCCAGCTCGCCGCGGGAAGCGGCGGGGCGATCCGCGTACTCGCCCTGGAGGTCACGGATGCCGCAAGTGTCCGCGCCGCCGCAGAGTCGCTCGCCGGGGATCCGATTGATCTCCTCATCAACAATGCCGGCATCGGCTCGCCGAAGAAACAGCGCCTCGGCAGCCTCGACTACGCGGCCTGGGCGCACGTACTGGATGTCAACACGCTCGGCCCGGTGCGCGTCGTCGAGGCGTTTCTCGACAACATCGCGAAAGGCAGCGATCGGAAGATCGTCACGCTGACGAGTGCCATGGGCTCGATCGCCGACAATGCCTCGGGCGGCTCCTACGCGTATCGAAGCTCCAAGGCCGCGGTCAATATCGTGATGAAGAGCCTGTCGATCGACCTGGCGCCGCGTGGTATCAGCTGCGTCGTCGTGCACCCGGGCTGGGTGCGCACGGCCATGGGCGGCCCGGACGGGAAGCTGACCCCGACGCAGAGCGTGGCGGCGCTGCGCAAACTGATCGCCGGCCTGAAGCCCGAGGACGCCGGCCGGTTCTTCAACTACGACGGCAAGACCTATCCCTGGTAAGGTGTCGCGAGGTTTTCGCCGCAGCCGCGAAACGTCCGACCATTCAACGTGACCGTCACGGTCGCCGCGAAGGCCTTGCCGCTCATCGAATCGTTGCAGGCGACGGGGACGATCTCCACGCGCAGGTCATTCGCTTCCGTTTGCGCGTGCAGCGTGCGCGTCCCGGTCTGCGCGTCGAGCTGGGTGCGCGGCGCGGGAGTCACGGCCGTGCCCTTGCCGTAGTCATAGGTGAGCCGCATCTCCGAGCCATTGCGGATCTCGAGCTGCCAGCCGGGCTCCTGGCCGACCGCGCGGAAATCACGGTCGCGCGCGAGTTCGAAGAAGACGCCATTCCAGGGCGCCAGCGCGCGGTCGCGGTCCAGCTCGATCAGCGTCGCGCCGAGCGCCGTCCACGGCGCGCCGCCGCAGGACACCTCCGTGATGCGCAACTGGTTGCGCGCCGCGAGCGGCGCAAGGCTTCCTGGCGCGAGGCGGAACCGGTCCGCGAGAAAACTCGCGGCAGGCACCTGGCGCGTCGCATAGCGCGGCTCGGTGCAGCGATCTCCCGAGGAAACGGTTGCTTGCTCGGTCAGGCGCAGGGTTTCGCCGTAGCGTGCGCGCGCCTGCCCGCCGCTCAGGGCGCTGATGCCCGGCGTGTGGTGGCCGACAATCGTCCAAATGCCGGTCAATGACGAGGTGGCGGCCGCCGGCGAGGAGCGGATGCCCTGCGCAGGCGCTGCGGGCGCCGGTGCCGGAACGAAGCGCAATGGCTCTTCCCGGCCCGCGGAATGGATCGTCAGCGACTCGGCATCGGCCTCGAAGCGGACCGATTCGCGGAGCGCGGACAGGTAGGCTTCCTCCTGCCGCATCAAGGCTTCGGCGCAGGCCTTTCGCGTCGTCGCGAGCCCGCCGAACATGATCGCGCCGTCCTGGACGCTGACGATGCCGTTGAAGCGGTTGCAGGAGCCGTTGCCGCTCGCGCGCCCCTCGATCGGGAATTCCAGTGTCGGTTGCGTGCCGCCCTGGACCGCGGCGCCGGTAAGGCGTTCGAGCCGCCAGGCGGTGCCGGGCAGCGAGACGGCCGCCGCAGGCGGCGCGGGCGGCGCAGCAACCGGGGACGCAGCGGCAGGCGCGGTATTCGCAATGGCCTCGAGCGACGGCTGCTTCGCGGGCGCGAACCGGATCTCGACCGGCTCACCCGGGCTGTGCATGCGGATGCGGAACTCGCGGTCCGTCAGCGCCAGGATCTCGGTGGGGTATTCCCGCCCTTCCTCGATGATCGTCAGCCGGCCGTCCGCGTAACGCCAGCTGCCAAACGCGGGCGTGGCGTTCGGTGAAGCCATGACGAGCGTGCCGTCGGACAGGAACACGCGAAGTGCGCCCGGCTGGACTTGCGGCGACTCCACGATCTCCCAGACGCGGTTCACGAAAGACTCGCCCTTGGCTGCCGGAAGAGGCGCAACGTCGGGTCCGGTAGTTGCGGGTGGCGGCGGCTCTGCCTTTTTGCAGCCACCGAGGGCCAGCAGCAGGGCGGCAAGCGTTGCGATGGATCGTATGCCCATGGCGCTAAACTATACGCGCATGAACGCTGACTAGCCCTCGTACACCCAGCGGCCGCCGACCATGGTGCGCTCGACGGGGATCGTGAGGAGGGAGAACGGATCCTCCGCAAGCGGATTGCGACCGAGCACGACGAGGTCCGCGAGCTTGCCGGGCTCGAGCGAGCCCTTCTCATGCTCCTCGAACGAAGCGTAAGCGCCGTTCAGCGTGCAGACGCGAAGCGCCTCCTCGATCGTGATTTTCTGGCGCGGGCCCCAGGTCTTGCCGGAGATGTCGGTGCGCGTGACCATGGACTGCAGCGCCATCATCGGCTCGAAGGGGCCGGGCGGATAGTCCGAGGCCATCGTCGCGCCGATGCCGGCGTCGAGGAAACTGCGCAGCGCGAACATCGAGTTCAGCCGCTCCTCGCCGAACTCCGGCATCTTCTCGCCGTGGAAGTACACGTAGGTCGAGAACGGCGTCGGGATCACGCCGAGCGCCTTCATGCGC